>Ga0172380_10000784_pt1 | contig 58089 bp, 75 predicted proteins | sample Leawe162metaG_FD_119747 | JGI IMG/M metagenome (GOLD analysis project Ga0172380, IMG submission 119747) | Leachate microbial communities from a municipal landfill in Southern Ontario, Canada - Leachate well 162 metaG | ecosystem: Engineered > Solid waste > Landfill > Unclassified | place... | reverse complement strand
GCATCTGAGCCCGCTACAAGATCGACCGCCGAGCCGCCGTAAGTGACTGACGTGACGCTCGCAAAGCGCCCCATCAGCTCGACAATCATCAAGCGGTTCGCGCCGTTGCGCACCGGGTGCGATACGGTCGTGACCAGCCCTGAAATCTGGTAGGTCAGTACCTCCTGAATGCGCGGCGTTGCCATGTCAATCCTTACGCCACCACGGCCAGCGCGGCACGATCACGCGGCGCCGGTGCAGCCATACGGTCACGATGGTCGAGCCCGCGCTGTATCTGTCGCGCCACCAGCCGATGACCTGACGGCGCAGGCGCCACCAGCGGGCGTGCAGCGTGGCCATGGTTCACAGCGCGAAGATCCCCGATGCGTCCCAGGTGATATCTACCTGCGTCGCGCCGGACGCCACTGGCAGGCCGGTCGCGCTGTCGATCCACGCCATGAGCGTGCTCGTGGCCGGCGTGCCGCTGTCGTAGTAGATGACGACGGCCTCCATGGTCGGGGCGCCGACCAGTCCGGTGAACGACGGATTGAGCGTCGAGTCGAACACGCCGCCCGTGATGCTCTTGCCGGTCAGCTCGATGGGCGTGCCAATGACTGCCGCGCTGATGTCGTCGTAGTTGTCGTGCGCTGCGCTGTAGCTCACCACGCCGGTATCGACCAGCGCGGCCTTGATGGTCAGGCTCGACAGATTAAGGCCGGCACCGAGCAGCAGTTGCTTGTAGCTGGGGTAGAGGGCATTTGCCATGTGTGGCTCCGGTTGGTGTCACTGCACTTGCGTGCTAAATCGCGCACACACCGCTTCCAGTGTGCGCAGGTCAAAGATGTGGGGCTCGCGCAGGCCCAGGATGGCTGCGGCGGAATGCGATGCGGGCGATCATGGCGCAGCAAGCGGCGCAGCAGGCGCTCTGCGGCCTCGGTCACGCCACCAGCCTCCAGGCCAGCAGCGCAGCCGTGCCGATCAGAGTCAGCATCAGGGCGCCGAACACGGAGGCCGCGGCGCACATCAGCGCGTGCTTGCGCTTGTCGGGCTGCGTCATCAGGTCGAGCACGAAGGCGATCGGGTTCATGGCTTGCCTTTCGGGTGGGTGGTGGCGCGCGGCGGGTTCCACTTGTCGACGCTGCGCACGCCAAGGTAGACGGCGGCCGGACCCATCAGCAGCATCGCCAACTCGACCGACGCGCCCATCGAGAACAGGGCGACGGCCTTGGCCGACTCGAAGGCGACGACATAGCCGGCCGTGACGTACCAGCTCTGCCGGGCCATCATCGGCCGAGTGCGGCGGACGTACTCGTCGGTGGCGTTGTCGCCGCTGCGTATCGTGAGCTGGGTCTGTTCGTGCTCGCGCTGCTTGTCCAGCAGGTCTGCCTCGGTCATCGCGCGGATGTGCTCGCGGATGCTCTGCTCGTTCTGCAGCGCCAGCTCGCGCAGCTTCACCACGGTCGCAGGGTCGCTCTGAAAACGGTCAAGCACTTGACCTGGGTCCGTTGTTCCGGTCGCGCTGCCCACCAGAGCAACGCCTGCGGCCACCGCGCCGGGGATGTTGCCAGTCAGCAGCGAGCCGACCAGCGCCGCCCCGGTTCCGGCATTGCCCTTGAGCCAGTCACCAACATCGCCCCAGTTCATGCGAACACCGTCACGCCTTCCTCGGCGTACTGGCGCCGTTGTGCGGCGTGCAGCATCGCGCGCCCGTTGACCGCCCGGGTGATCGAGTCCCACCGCGCGCTGTCGGCAAGGAGACTGAGATTCTTGGAGTGCCAGTACCACGCCGCCGTCAGGCAGGCGTCGGGCGGCTCTGCAATAAGGCCAGGGTTCTCGACGTAGGGACGGTTCAATTCGACCGCCGCGTCGGCGTAGTTCGCGCGCCCGGTGAGCTGGATCAACCCACGCCCACGGTAGGCCCAGCCGTCGCCGCTGGCCTCGTCGCCGTTGCCGTTGCGGCCTGCGTAGACACGGTTCGCAAGCTCTCTCGGTCGGCGCGTCAGGGTGGACGCCACTTGCAGGCTAGGCACCCTGGACGAGAACACGGCCCGGATGCGCTCCGGCGTCGTGTAGAACAATCCTTCTTCCAGCCGGGTGAAGTCGGTCGACTCCACCCTGCACTGCGCCACGAAGCCCGCCACGCGGGCCGGCGTGCTGATGTCGAACAGCGCACAAGCGGCCTTGAGCGGGTCGACGAAGCGCCTGGCCTGCGTCGGCTCGATGCCGGCGGCGATGAGCGTGGCGACGGTCAGGATCATCGTGGTTGCCGGTGGTAGCGCAGGCGGAGGTAAAGCCGCCTGCGCTTTGGCCTTAGACGCCGGACTTGCCGACCGGGCTCATGGCCTGCTGCGGGCTCGTCTCCGGCAGGTCCATAGGGCTGCGCTTGGCCACATAGTCGTCGAGCCACTGGCGGGTCTTGGCGACCAGCGACGTGACGCGGCGGGCATCGAACGGCATCAGGCCGGCGCCCAGGCGGGCGGATTGGCCGTTGACGAGTTCGATGTAGCCCGAGCGGAGCAGACGGACGACGTGATCCCACTCGTCCGATTCCATGTCGCGCATCGCCGGGAACGGCTGGATCGCGTTCATCATCGGATGCGACTCAGGCAGGTCGAGCTGCGGCTGATTGACGATGTACGCGATCGCCGCGTCGATGTCGGTCAGGTAGTTCTGGAGCCGTTCCATGTCGAACTGGTTGACGAACGCGACGTTCGACGACACGGACATCTGGACCTCGCCCGCGTAGCGAGCGATCTTGTCGGCCAGGTAGGTGACATCTAGGTTGTAGACGCCGGGCGGGAAGTACGCGGTGGTATCAGCCATGTGTGGCTCCTTCAGTGGTGCGGCTGCAGCCGCGGGGTAGCTTGCCGAGCGCAGGCGCCTGTCTCGGCAAGCGGTTCGTGGATTCGTGCGGCGGCGTTCACTTTTCGGACCCGAGCCGAACGCCTCCGTTGCGTTCGATCAGACGGTCCAGCTTGCGGTTGCTGTCTGCCACGCCGGCTCTGATGTCGGACATCTGCGCCTCAAGCACGGACAAGCGGGTCGACGTGTTAGAGCTTTCGATGGTCGACAGTCTTCGATCGTGCGCGATCAGGCTCTTGTCCTGTTCTTCGTCGTTGGCCATAAGCCTCGACGCGAACCACACGCCGGTCATGATCTGGCCCACCAGCACAACGATGAGCGCCACGGGCACGTTCTTGTTAACGTGCCAGCGCTCTTTCGCTGGCGTGGCTGGTGGCGTGGCGTCGGCTGGCGTCGGCATTGGCAGGGCTGCTCCGTATGGCCCTGCCAATCTAAGCGGCTGGCCGTGCCGCCAAAGTGGGCGCGTTGCACCGTGCCTAAACATGAGGCACGCTCGCGCTACTTGAGACTGAACCCGGAGACGTGGCGTGGCCGCTTGCGCATGGCGGCAGGGTTGACGTGATCGCCCAGACTCAACCAGCAGTAGGACGGCCCCGGGGGTGATCTCCCCGGGGTTTTGTCCTTCAGCGGCGCCTGACGAACAGCAGCAGCACGCCGACGTGCGCCAGGGCGGCGAGAAGCCCACAAGGTCCGAACTGCCACACCATGAGGGCGTAGCCGCAGAGGCTGAGGGCGGCCGACCAGCTCACTGCATCGTCTCGGTCACGTCGCGGCGCCGCTCGGGCGATACCGACGTGATGAAGCGCTGGGCGCGCGACTGGCGAAGCTTGCGCACGCGCTGGATGATCTGCGCGCTGGTGATCTGGATGCGCGCACCAGGGTTGTTCCGGTTCCAGTCGGCCACCTCCTGCCGAGCGTCGCGCACGCCTTCGGCGTCGCCATCGGCAAACGCCCTGGCCCAGCGCGAGGCGATCTCGCCCTCGACGTTCTTGGCCAGTTGCTCGCTGCGGCGGATCATGCCCATCTTCTGCGACTCGCGGGCGATGCTCTGCGGGTTGAAGCCGAAGAACTTCATCAGCCCGTCCACCTGATCGGCGTCCATGACCTTGCTGCCCCGCATGTCGCGCGCCTCGCCGGTCGACCACATATCCATCGCCTTGAGCGCGTTCTGCGCCGCCATCGGCAGGAACCCGGCCGCCGCGCCCGTGAAGTCGCCGGCCAACGCCTTCTCGCTGGCGTCCATGTACTGCCGGGCCAGCCCGCCGGCCGGGCCGGCGATCTCCAGCAGGTCGCGCGAGCGGTCGGTGTTGCTGCGCAGCATCAGGCCGCTGCCGGGGATCAGGTCGCCCATGCTCATGCGCAAGGATACGTCCAGCGGAACCCCAGGCATCGCAGAAAGCCCACGGGCGAACACGTCGGCCGTCATGTCGCCCAGGCCCAGCGTCTTGGCCACGAAGTCCCGACGCGCCTTCTTGGAGTTGGTGTCGTAGCCGAGCGCCTGGCCCAGCGTGTCGATCAGGTCGTCCATGTCGTCGGCGAACGGCAGGCCATCGGCACCCGCGGCCACCATCAGCAGCGCCAACGCGATCAGCACCGCCTTGCGGCCGGCGCGGCGCTCCGCGGACCCGGGCTCGCCGGCATTCCACATGCGCTTCATCCACTCAAGGTAGTGGATCGAGAACTGCTTGAACTGCATCGCCGCCGCGCCGATCGCGTTGCGGCTCAGGTTCGGCATGTTGCCCTTGTTGTAGAGGCCCTGGGTTTCCACGACGGCCTTCTCGGCGAAGGCGAACGGGTCGCCGATGCCCTGCTCCTTGGCGGTCTGGTAGGCGGCCACGAACGACACCCGGCGGTTGAACTGCTCGGCCAGGCTGAACGGGGCGCCCCAGATGAACGCCGCCTGCTTGGCCAGCGCGCTCGTACCCCAGGTGCCCATCGCCTGCGCCTGCAAGTGGTGGATCTCCTGCGGGCTCACGATGCCGTCGTCCTCGGCGCGCTTCATCGCTGCGGCCAGTTCCGGGTCGCGGATCTTGCCGCCTGCGACCATCTTGCCGGCCGCCATCAGCCGCCCGGTGGCCTTGGCCAGCCCGCCAAACTGGCTCAGGTAGGGCAGCGTCATCGTCACCGGCTGCGTCAGGTTCACCATCGCCGACGCGATCGAGCCGCCGATGAAGTTGGTGAACAGAAGCGCCCGCACGCCGGCCGCAGTTTCCTTCGGGTTCTGCACCGACTCGACGAGCCGGATCGCCTCGTCCTTGATGTCGCCGTCGCGGATGTCCTGCACCGCCCCGTTGGCGGCCGTCAGGTTGATGGCGCCGGACGCGAGGCGCGAGTTCGACGTGACGAACGCGGCCAGCACCCGGCCCACGTCCTCGGAGAAGCCGGCCGTGCCCTTGCGGTGGATCAGCCGCTTGAGCGCCGATCGGTTGTTCTTCGCCAGCCGCAGGTACGCCTGGAACACCTCGGACTTCTCTGCGCCCACGGCCTCGGCGAACATCTCCAGCGACTCGACCGGGACCGAGTTGAACAGCTTGTACTGATCCTCGGACAGCACGCCCTGCTCGATGCGCGCGTCCTTGAACTGCGGGTCTTCCGCCAGGTCGCGCGCCATCCGGTTCGCCGCGGCGCGCGTCTCGTACAGGCCGAAGAACAGGCTGTCGCCCGTCTCCGGGTCAGCGATGAAGACCTTGTACTTGCCGAAGCGCATCAGCGGCGCGTAGCCCTCTGACTTCAGCTTGTCGATGCGCTCGTACTTCTCGCGGATGTCGTCGCGCAGCTTGGTCATCGGCCCGCGATCGTCGTCGGTCGCGGCCGGGTCTTCGCCGGACAGTTCGGCCTGCTCCGTCAGGTAGTCGTCGATCCCGCTGCGCATGGCGCCACGGTCGGCCAGCGCCAGGTCGCGCAGGCCCGGGTTCTTGTCGCCCAGGAGCTTGAGCACGTCGGCCGCCACCACCTGATCGAGCGACACGTTCACGGCCGCCAGGAACTGCCGGTACTGGCCGATCTGCTTGTCGTTCAGGCCGAAGCGGTCGCGCAGTTCTTCGTCGCCGTAGACCTTCTGGTCGTTGAGCGTGCCCTGGAAGACCGGCGCGGCCACGGCCACGGCGTCGCGCCCCTTGAGCCCGTAGGACTTCAGGCTCTGCTTGAGGTCTTTCAGGTTCTCGAGCTTGGGCAGGATCTCGGGCGCCTGGTCGGCCGCCTCGTTGGCCAGCGTCGACACGTCCTCGATGTAGGACTGCACGCGGTCGAACACGCGCTTGTAGGCCGGGAACTTCTCGGCCTTGGCGTACTGCGTGCCCAGGTACTTGTCCCACCACGACACCTTGGCGCCCGCGCTGCCCAGCAGGTCGGCCAGGGCGTTGCGCATCTTGGTCTGGTCCATGCCGCGGATCTGGTCCACGCGCTCTGCCACGCTGCCGGCGATGCTCAAGCTGATCGTCTCGCCCTGCCCCGCCATCGCACCGACCTCGCCTGCGCTGTAGTTGCGCAGCGCATCGGCCACCGCCTCGCGGGCGGCCTGGATGTCCTTCAGGTAGACCTCGGTTCCGAACGGGCGGATGTCGGCGATCTTGCTCAGGGTGTCGTCGAGGAACTTCAGCACCGCCTGGATCACGGCCTTGAAGCCGGCCGGCTGGTCCTTGGCCATCAACTGCCAGAACTCGGGTTCCGTGAAGCGGTCGCCCACCACGTCGGCGACGAATTCTTCTTCCAGCAGGTTGTCGTCGAGCGTCGGCAGGCCCGCCTTGAGCCGCTTGAGCTGAAGCCCCATGTCGGCGTCGCTGCGGTCGTTCGTGACCGCCATGATCCGGTCGGCCAGTTTGGCGTACAGGTCAGGCCGGTCGATCCTCAGCGAGTGCAGCAGTTCGTGTCCCAGGATCGCCATGTGCGGCCGGGACGCGCCGTGCAGCACGAAGACCCGGTTCGGCTGCTTGCTGCTGACGAGCCCGTTGGCGAACGGCTCGCTCGACGTGAAGTACGTTACCTGCTTGTCGAACAGTCGTTGGGCCAGCTCGGCGGCGGCGACGCGAGTGCGATCAAGCCCGCGCAGAGGTTGTCCAGCCTGCGCTCCATCAACAGCAGGTCGGGGGTCAAGCACAAGCCCGGATCGGGCGGCGCCAAGGGCTGCTTCGAGCTTCTTGACGGAGAATCGGTCGGCTTGGCTGACGGTTCCATAGGCCGCAGTGTCCGCCGGAGCGGCCTCGTTGGCAAGGCCCGCGTTCGGGCCTCGCTGGCGCATGGCGTCGACGCGATCGGCGAGGCTGAAGACGACATCCGACTCGTTCTCGTATCCTCCGGAAGCCTGCATGTCGCCGGACAGAGTTTCAATCGTCGAGCCAGGCTCCGGGGCGGCCACTGGTGTGCCTGCGGTGGCCAGGCTGCGCAGGATCTTCTTGTGCGCCTCGCGCGCCTTCTCCAGCTTTGGCTGGTCAGGCCACTCTCCGGGGCTCGGGGTTGCGTCAAGCTCGGCCTTCGTCTTGATGGCGCGCTTCAGCTTGTGCTGCTCGTAGTCGTACTGCGACTGCGCGTTGCTGGCCATGTTGTCGGCGGCCGTGACGATGGCGGCTGCCAGCTTCTCGGCATCTCCGCTGGCGCCGACGCTGTTGGAAATCTCGACGCTGCTCGCCTCGAGCATGACTTCGACGAAGTCGCCCCACTTGTTGCGCTGGCCTTCGACCGTGACCGCGAATGGTCCGATGTTCCCGACCTTCTTTGGCGTCTGCTCGACCAGCGAGTCGGCGACATCCTGGCGCAGCGCATGGGCCAGCGGCTTGCGGCTCTTGTACTCGGTGCCGTCGTAGGTCCAGGCGATCGGCGTCACGTCGCCGCGGAACTCGGCGAAGGCTTCGCCCAGCTTGGTGCGCGAGGTGTAGGTTTCGCCGTTGAACTCGACCGAGAGCGGCAGCGCCTCGCGCTTCCACTCCGTCCCAAACACGTCTGGCCGTCGATCTTCCTCGCTCAAGGCGTCGTATTGCTCGGCGGTGATGGTCCGCTTGCTGTCGCCCTTGCCCTTCGAGTAGACATGGGCGTCCACCTTGCCGCGCAGGTACTGGCCCGCCTCGTAGGCGTCCGTGTACTCCTTGCCGTCGATCGTTGCCTTGAACGTGCGCTTGGCCAGTTCTGCTTTGTAGGCGGTCGACGCCTGCGCCATGACGCGCGACTTCTCGATCTTGGCCGGCAGCGACGCCAGCTCGGCCTCGGCCGCCCTCATGCGGTTCTGCAGGTCCGACTTCTGGGCGTCGAACGCGCGCTTGCGCCGCTCGAGATTCTTGATGTCTGCGCGGAGCTGAATCTCTCGCAGCAGGTCCATGTTTCCGGTGGCCGCGGCCTGCATCTCGCCGGCCGACAGCTCCAAGTCCTCGAAGGCGTTGTCCACCTCGCGCCCGACCTTGCGGGTGCGAAGCTGGTTGATCATCTTCAGCTTGGTTTCCTGAACCTGCCACATGCGCATGTCCAGCGATTCCTGCGTGACGTAGGCCAGCACCTCGACCTCGAAGCCCGGGATCTGACCGTCGAGCTGGTTGCCCTGGCGGATGATGCGGCCCTCGCGCTGCTCCACGTCCGACGGCTTCCATGGCACGTCAAGGTGGTGCAGCGCCACCAGGCGCTCCTGCACGTTGGTGCCGGCGCCGAGCTTGGGCGTGGAGCCCATCAGCACGCGGATCTGGCCGGCGTTGACCTTGCGGAACAGCGCCGCCTTCTGGTCGTCGGTGCTGTAGTCGTGGATGAAGGCGATCTCGCTCGCCGGGATGCCCTTCTCGATCAGCGCGGCCTTCAGGTCGTCGTACACGGAGAAGCCGCGCATCGCGGCCTGCATCGCGCCGACCCAGTCGCGGCCCTTCTCCTCCAGCTCGTTGGCCGCGTTCTCCGCGTCCTCGACCTTGGCGATGGCGGACTCGTCGCCCAGGTTGGCAGCCGTGGCCACCTGATCGCCCTGCCCGGCCTCGATGCGCGCCAGCAGTTCCTGATACTCGGCCAGCTCCTTCTTGACCGTCTTCAGCGGCGTGCCCAGGTCGGAAAACACCAACTGCGTGCCCTTGACGCTGTCGTACTGCTTGTAGCGCGCGGCGATCTCCTGCGCCGAGCGGTCGATGCGGCCGCCAGGCTCGCGCTCGGTGACGGTCGGGTCCACCAGGCGGATGTCCATCGCGGCCTTGCGCGCGTCGGACATGATGACGAGGATGTTGTCCTCGCCCTTCTGCGGCGGGCCTCGGCGCTGCTCCAGCGCCAGCGCCCGGCCGGCGATGTCGGCCATGTAGGTGTTCTGCGCCGCCGACTTGCGCAGCGACACCGGCGTGCGCTTGCCGCCCTTGAGCTTTGGCAGCGGGAACTCGGCGCCGTTGTTCTCCTCGGAGAAAGCGGCCTTGATGTCGTCCATGGTGACGGTGTCCGCCACCTGATCGAAGACCTTGAGCAGCTCCGTGGTGTTCACGAAGTTGCTCATGCGGTTCTGCGCCTTGAAGCCGTCGCCGCTGGCCTTCTGCATCCAGACCTGCTCGACGGAGGCGTAGGTGTTGGCCCAGGCATCGAACGACTCGAAGCCCATCGCCTCCATCTGACGCGGCATCAGGTAGCGCATCATGTGGTACATCTCGGCCATGGTGTTCGACACCGGCGTGCCGGTCGCAAACACCAGGCCCTGGCCGCGGCCGTTCTTGTCGAAGACCTCGTTGGCCTTGACGTACATGTCGTAGGCGCGCTGCGAGCCCTTGCTGTCGCCCAGGCCGGCGATGTTCTGCATCTTGGTGCTGAACATCAGGTTCTTGAACAGGTGCGCCTCGTCGACGAACAGCTGGTCGACCCCGATCTCATCGAAGTCCAGCAGCGCGTCCATGGGCTTGTCACGCAGCGACTTGATGCGGTTCTCCAGCCGCTCCTTCAGGCCCTCGAGCTGCTTGACGGTGCGCTTCTTCTGCTGCTTGTCGCCGTCGCCGTCCTCGACCTGCTTGATGGTGTCGACGATGTTCTTGATCTGCTTCGTGTTGAAACGCGACTCGAACTCCGGCGCCGGCTTGATGAAGCCGAACGACGAGTGCGCCATGATGACCGCGTCCCAGTCGCCGGTGGCGATCTTGGCCAGGAACTTGCGCCGGTTGGCCTTCTCAAAGTCCTTTTTCGTGGCGGTCAGGATGTTCGCGCCCGGGTACAGCCGGTAGAAGTCGGCGGCCCACTGTTTGACGAGGTGGTTCGGCACCACGATCAGCGGCTTCTTGGCCAGGCCGGTGCGCTTCAGCTCCATGGCGCCAGCGACGATGGTGTACGTCTTGCCGGCCCCGACCACATGGTCGAGCAGCGCGGTGCGGTCCTGCACGATGCGCGCGATGGCGTTGCGCTGGTGGCGGCGGAACTTGACGATGGCGTCTGGCACCTTGCCCGGAAAGGTCATCCACGAGCCGTCGAACTCGCGCGTCACATAGTTGTTGTTGGTGTCGTTGTACGCCCGCACCAGCAGCTCGGAGCGCTCGGCGTCGGCGAACAGCCAGTCTTGGAACTTGTCGCGCACCTCCTGCGCCTTGATGTTGGCGGCTTCGGTGGCTGGCTTGTCGGTCTGCATGTTGCCGTCTGCGTCCTTGTAGGTGACGCGGATCGGCCGGTTGTTCAGCAGCGCCACCAGAATGGAGTCGCCGTGGTAGCTCGGCGTGCCCCAGGTGCTGGTGTTGGCGGTGCCGTTCTCGGGTTCGATGGTCGCCGTGTAGGCGGCCGTGAGCTTGGTGTAGCTGATGCGCGCCTTGGTGCCTGGCCCGAACAGCGCCTTGGCGAAGGACTCGTAGACCGACTCCGGCACCCACGGCGAGCCGATGCGCGCGTTGATCTCGTGCGCCCCCACGTCCTCTGGCTGCACCTCCTCGAGCGCGCGCACGTTGGCGAACAGCCCGGCCTGGTTGGCCTGCGCCAGCTTCTCGCGCACGTTGCCGGACAGGTAGGCGTCGCGCAGGACGTACTGGTTGTCTGCCGGGTCCATGAACAGCAGCGGCCGGTCGCCCTCCGAAAGCTCCTTCAGCACCTCGTCGGGGTTTCGGTCAAGCAGCTGGCCGATGTAGGCCGAGTCCAGCTTGCCGCGTTCGGCCATCGACACGGCCAGCGCGTCGGCCGGACTCTCGACGGCCTTGACCTGCTTGCGCGCTTCGATGACGCGGCGGCTGAAGATCGGCGCCTTCGATGCCTTCGACGGGTAGGGCTTGATGCCATGCGTCTTGGCCGCGGCAGCGCCCATGCCACGGGTGTAGCCGTGCTCCAGCGAACTCAGCAGCGGGAAGTCGGGGTCGTCATCGAACACCCGCATGGTGCCCGGGTCGTTGATGAGGCCGAACTCCTTGGTGTAGGCGTCGTACTGGGTGTTCAGCGTGGCGCGCAGCGCTTCCATGCCCTTGTCGCTGGAAAGCTCGGCGGCCAGCAGCGCTCGCAGCGTGGCGCGCATGTCGGCCAGCGCGGTGATGCGCTTCACACCAGACGCGCCCAGCAGCGTCTTCTCGGTCCACTTGGTCAGGTTCGTCACCTGGCGCTCGCGCGCCTCGCCGGCCACGTCCTTGATCCGCTGGTACAGCTTGCCGTCGCGGTTGAAGTAGCCGCCCTCCTGCACGGTCGGGTCGCGCAGCGCCTGGATGACCTCGTCGGCCATGGCGGCGGTGTTGGCGACGGCGCGGTCGACGTAGACGGCGCTCGGCAGGCGCTGCACGGCGTCGCGCAGCATGGCGGCAGTGTCCTGGCCCGGCCTGCTTATCAGCGCCGGAGACTCGCCGCGGTACATGGTTCCGTAGGCGCCGAACTGGCCAAGCATCATCTGCGGGTTGTCGATGAAATACTGGTTCAGCGGCACCTCGCGCCCCTCTGCGTCCTCGAAGGTGCCGGTGTCGAGCCAGCGCTTGGCGTCCAGCCGTGCCGCCTTGCCGCCCCACTCCGACTCCGGCCGCTTCTGCAGGAAGATCAGGTCGGTTGTGACCTCGGTGTTGGCGTTCTTGCTGAAGGCGTTGTTCGGTAGCCGGATGGCGCCCAGCAACGTCGTGCGGTCGCTGATGTACCTGCGCGCCGTGTCGCTCTTGGCGTCGAGGAAGCCATTGGTGACGACTTGCGCCAGGATGCCGCCATCGCGCAGCATGTCCACCGCCTTGGCGAAGAAGTAGTTGTGCAGCGACAGCCCGCTCAGGTGCTTGCGCCCCGAGGCGTCGACCTGCGGGTCAGACGCGAACGGTGGGTTGCCGACGGCCGCGTCGTAGTAGTCGTCATTGCCGACGAACTCCGTGAAGTCAGCCTCTCGCACGATCTGGCGCGGGTACAGGTGGCGCGCGATGGCGGCCGAGAATGGCTCACGCTCGATCGCCGTAAAGCGACTCTCGGTGCGCATGTCCGACGGCATCAGGCCGATGAAGTTGCCCACGCCGGCTCCCGCCTCGAGCATGCGCCCGCCGCGGAATCCCATGTGACGCAGCGCCGCGTACAGGCCGTCCTGAATGATCTCTCGTGAGGTGTAGTGCGCGTAGCGGGTCGAGCGCGCGGCGTCGGCGTATTCGTCGTCAGACAGCAGCGCCTTGAGTTCGGCGTACTCCTTCGACCAGCTGGCGTTGTTCTCATCGAAGGCTTGCGCCAGGCCGCCCCAGCCGACGTACTTGGCCAGGACGCGCTGCTCGCTCGGCGTGGCCAGCCTGCCATCGTCCTCGAGCTCGCGCAGCAGCCTGATGGCCTCGACGTTGCCCTGGTACTTGGTTTTCTGGCCTCCTTCGCCCAGGCCGAGATCGTCCTCGATGACGAAGTCTTCAGGGGTGAAAGCCGGCGGCGCCGGCGGCTCGGCGTTGGGCGCCGGGTTGACCGGGATCAGTCCTCCCGTTCCCCCGGCATTTTCAGCGAAGCCAAGCCCTGGTTGAACTCCACCATCGCCCTGTACCCGTCGCTTGGCGGGGCCTCTGGGCTTGCGCCCGCTTCCTCCGGCGGGAACAGGTAGGACTCCCGTACCTGCTCCCATGCCTCCTGAAAGTTGAAGCCCTGTCCCATCAGCGTCTGCAGCTCCGTCGACGTTGCCTCGGCCGCCTGGCGCAGACTGGCCTCCAGCTGCCCGGCCGCCTTCAGGCGGTTGAACATCGTCGGCAAGTTCTCTTGCCAGTGCTCCCTGGCCTGGGCGATCCAGGTTTCGTGCTGCATCTTGGGCTTTCGGTGGTACGGTTTCAGTATCGGACAACACGGCGTCGATGTCCAGATCCTCGACCGCGCTGGCCTTGTCCATGTCGTCTCGCAGCGGCCCGGCCTTCGGGTCGGCTCGCAGGGCCATGTACCACTGCTGCAGGTACGGCTTCACAGCGTTGCCCATGTCGTCCACCATCGCGCGAGCGTAGGCGGCGAACGTGCGGGCACCCTTCTCGACGTGGTAGCCGGCCAGGGTGATGCCGTCCATCAGCGTCTCGGGGTCCAGCCCTGACGTGAGCCGGCCCAGCTTTGCCTTCAGGCGGGCGCGGGCGGCGGCGGCGGCGTCTTCGGTGAAGATGGTGTTGGCGCTGGCGGCCGGCTTCGGCGCGGTGGACGCGACAGGCTTCGCCTCGGCCGGCTTCCCCGCCGCCGTCTTGGCGTAGGCATCCGCCACCACCTGCTCGATGCGGGTGCGCTCTGCCTTCAGGTCGGTCAGCTTGGCGTCGACCACCTGAATCCACGCCGCCTCGCTCGTCATGCCGTCCGCCACCAGCTCCGCGACATCGGCCGCCATGTCTGCCCGGTACGCATTGATCGGCGACTTGGCGCCCAGGTGCTTCAGCAGGCAGGTTTCGACGGTCATTGCAGGAAGTCCTCGGCCAGTGCGATCGTCAGCGCGATCAGGTCCATGTTCGTGCGCTCGATGCGCGCCCGTGCGGCACGGTAGCGGTCGGCTTTCGATGCGGCTGCCGCGCGGGCCTTGCCGCCACCGCCACCGCTGCCGAAGACGTAGACCGGCGTCTCGTCTTCCTCGTCATCCGGCCAAAGACCCTGGATCGCACGGACGATCTCCGTGAGCCCGATTGTCAGGCCCTGGAAGGCGATCCAAAGCGGGCGCAGGGCCACCCGGTCAGCCCTTCGGGACGATCTCGGCGCTCAGGATTGAGCCGTTGGGCGCGAACTTGAACTTCACGTCCGCACCCTTGCGCGGCGGCGGCGGGGCCGGCTCGGGCCGGGCGGCCAGCGCGGCGGTGAACGCCTGCGTCAGCGCGGCGAGCTGCTTGGACCACACGGCATCGCGCGCCGCCAGCATGGCCTCGACCTCGGCGGCGGTCAGGCCGGCGGGTGCGGCTTGTGCCACGGGAGCATGGGGTGGCGCGGCCGGCGGCGGGGCGGTCTTCCTGACGATCACCGGCATGTCAGCCTCCCAGGCACTTGCGCAGCCGCTCTAGTTCGGCAACGTCTTCGTCCAGCGCCTTGAGCGCGGTGTCGGCGTCCGTCTCGCGCTGCTCGAAGCGGCCGGCTTCCTCGACGTACACGTCGGTAGTCACCGTCACTTTCTTGCGAAATGACTTGGGCGGACGTTTGGGCTTTGGTGGCGCGGTTTCACTCGCGGGCGCAGTTTCGCCGGACTGTGAAACTGCCGGCTCGGGTGAGGATGGAGCGCTCTTGAGCGACTGCGCGTAGTCGTACTCGGTCTTGGTGACTTCGTAGAACGGGCCTTCTTGCCTGCTTCCGCCGTAGACACGGTACTCGGGCTTGTCGTACTTGCCAGCCTTCAGTCGGTCGCGCGCCGCGAGGCCGGCCTTCACCACCGGGATGTTCTCGTTGCTCAGGCTAAGCAGATAACCAGCCTTCGACACGGCATCGACTGCCTTTTTGTCGGCGTTCTTGGCGGCCGTGTCTTCGACTTGAACCTCGACAACAGCGCGGCCTTGCTCGATGGCCTTGTCCATCGACTCGCGGCGCGTGCCACGGCCAAGGCCAGCCTGCGGCGGTAGCTTGGTGGGCTTGTCAAGTTGCGCGGCGGCGGCCCGCTCCTTGATGCTCTTGCCGCGATTGGCGGACTTGCGGGCTTCTTCTTCTGCCTTGCGAGCGGCCTCGGCTGCGTCCTGTTCGGCGCGGTTGCGTTGATCGCGCTCGAACCTTGCGACCTCGCGCTCGGCAGCCGTCATGGCTTCCTCGCGCGTGGCGTGCAGCGTGTCTCCCAGCACCTTGCCGGTTGCCTTGTTCTCGGGCAACTGCACGGCCCAGCGGTCTTCAACCTTGTCGCCCACCCGCACGCGACCAGGGTAGACCTTCAAGCCCGCGTGCTCGAACGCCTCCCTTGGCGCAGCGGCTTCCGGCGCCCGGCCTTGCGGCGGGGCGGTCTGGTCGGCCGGCGCCGCTGCATCCTTGCGCTTGGCGTCGACCCGGTCCTTCAGGGAGGGTGCAGGCGTTGGCCCAGAAGTGGCCGCTTCGCCGGACTCAAGAAGCTGCCCAAGCGACGCCGCGAGCGATGCTCCGGCTGTTTCTGGTGTCGTGCTTCCAGTGTCTTGGTCGAGAGAGGCGTCATCAAGGCCATCGACGCGGTCATCAACCATGCCAATGCCGGTGGCGGCACGGCCATCACTCAACGGCTGCCCGCTATCGTCAACGGCCACCAGCGACTTGATCGTCTGCCCGTTCGCGCGCTTCTTGACGACAACCCTGTACTTGGTGCCCGTCCCGGTGTCCGTGATCGTGTCGCCGTCCTTGGCCGCCAGGAACCAGTCGCGCACACGCTTGCGCCATGCGTTGCGCTTGTCGATGGCCGTCTGGTTCTCGCCGCGCTGACGCGCAATCTCTCCGGCGGCTTTGGCTTGCGCGCGCTTGTCGGACCATGATGTGAATGCCGCATCGTACTCTGGCGTGCCGGGCTTCAGTCCTTGAGGATCAAATTGCGACCCGCCGCTCAGTGCACCGGGCACCCCTTCAGGTCCAGCGCCCACAGGGACAGCCGATCCGCTGCCGGATGAAGGTGCTTCGGCAGGGGCAGGCGCTCGTTCGGGCGTAGCTGCAGGATCAGGTCGAACAGCTCCGACGCTTCCGCCAGGCTGATTGCCGAGTCCATCAGCGGGCGCAGCAGGAACGGCGGCAGCTCCTGCCAGGTCAGTGACAGGCTCACCGGGGCTCTCCTTGCGGACGACGTAGCCGCCCGGGACTTGAATGACCTCGCCGCCGCCCTCTCGCGTGGCTCGCACCGCGGCGCCGGCCCGGGTTCCGTAGGGCTGGCCGTCCGCGGTCAGCAGGTCTCCTGGCTGGATCTTTGGCGCCTGTGCTGCCGCCGCTGCCAGCCGCTGGTCCGGCGTCGGCTCGGCGCGCTGCCCCGGCGCGGCGCTCCGGCTGGCGGCCGTGGCCATCAGGCCCAGCGCTTCCTGCTCCAGCGCCGGGTCGCCCAGCGAGCGGATCTCGTTGATCGTCGACTCGTTGGCCTGGCGCGGCCGGACGGCCGGCGTCAGCGGCGCCATCGCAATGTCGTTGGCCGCCTTGACCATCTCGTCGACGGTGCCGGCGGTGGCAAGGCGCTGGGTGGCTTCGACGGGATCGGGCGCGTCGGCGATCTGCGTCGCACGGGACATGAGCCCGCCGCCGGCACCGATCGCTCCGCCGCCGATCGCCCCGAGGGCTGCGGCGTCGAACGCCTGCCTCTGGTTCTCCTCGGACTGGTTCCACGGCAGCGGGTTGGCCTCGGTGCCCTTGCCGAATTCCTCGATGCCGGTCTGGAAGTATTCGGTCCCGGCCTCTGCCGGCACCGCTGCGGCACCCGCCATCGCACCGCGCGCCAACTTGCCGCCCAACCCTGGCGCCTCGCCGGCCATCCCCATCAGCTTGTTGCCGATGCGGGACTTGCCCATGATGATGTCCAGGCCCAACTTGTCGCCGACGAACTCAAGCCCGCCCGCGGCAAGGGTGGCGCCGAACGCCTTGGCCAGCTCGTCGCCGGTCAGCGTGCGGCCTTCCTTCACAGACTGCGAGGCCAGGTCGCCGAAGATTTCGCCGCCCTCCTGGCCGACCGCCAGCGCACCGACCGCAGCCGTCTGCCCAAGTTTCGATGCGACGTTCTGCGTGGCCTGAGCGATCAGCGCATCCTTGGCCAGCGCCTTGCCCTCGGCGGTCGCGCCGATGACAGCGGCCTCCTTGAGCACCATGCCCTTGGCGATCTGCTGCGCGGCTGCGCCGAGAGCCATCTTGCCGCCCACGGCGCCGATGCCGGCCGACGCCAGCGCCTGCAAGCCCTGGCCTCCGACGTAGCCCAGGCCGTGCTGCAGCCAGTCCACCAGTGCGCCGAAGTTTCCTTCCTTAGCTTGGTCGTAGCTGTAGCTGAACGAGTCAGACTCGCGTGCGCCGGAGGCGATCTTGTCGCCCCAGTCCTGAAACCCCTGCACGCCGGCCCGCTTGAGGCCGGACATGATGCCGCCCTCGCCCAGCATCGTCTCGCCGGCCGCGCCGATGCCGGCCAGGGCGCCGTAGCCGAGTTGGGGTAGCTGCTGGAACGACTCCTTGAAGCCGCGGCCTAGGTCGCTCGGGTTGTAGCCGACTGCCTTGCCGATCTCGTCGATCGAATAGTCCGGGTACTTGGTCGCCTTCAGCGCACCCAGGATCTCGTCGTCGGAGTAGTCCGGGTACTTCTGGCGCAGCGTGTCGATCAGGGCCATGGGTGCCTGATGTCAGAAGGACTTGAGGCTGTCTTCGCCCGGCTTGTAGAGCTTCTTGAAGTCGCCGTGGCCGAACTTGCGGTCCCACTCGCGCTCCGTCAGGTCGCGGCCGGTGAGGGGGTCTTTGCGGGTCGGCTCGGCCGATCCGCCCTTGCCACCACCATCGCGCGCAGCCCGTGCCGCGTCCATTGCCGCCTTGATCGGGTCTGACTCGCCTCCACCATCGGCGGGGCCGGCGCTAGGACGCCGGACCTGCTTGCGCACAACCTTGGTGGTCGTGCCGTCCGGGTTCATCCGTTCCTCGGTGACTGTTTCGGTGTCCAGCTCGGGGTCGCGCGCTGCCCTCGGTGCGCTCTTGGCCTTCATGAGCATGATCTGCCGCTCGACATCTGCCAGCCGCTTTGCGCGCTCGGCATCGTCGATCGCAGGGTCAGACAGGATCTTGCCCATGTCGTCGTACAGGCCGTCGATCTTCTTCTTCTCGTTGATCGTCATCTTGGCGGCTTGGGCCTGCACACCATGAAGCGCGGCGCTGGAATTGGCGCTGTTGGCCGCCGCCCTGGCGGACGCGATGCGCGCCGCGACTTCAGGGTTTGCCAGCGCGATCTTGGAGCCAGCGGCCAGCAGTTCCGGGTTGTTGGCGTCGGCGATCGTCGCGTCGTTGTTGGCCTTGCGCTCGGCGGCCTTGTCTTCTGCGGCCTTCTTGCGCGCAGCCTCGATCAACGGCTTGTCGTTGTAGCCCTCAAGCTGTACTTGGCGCGCAGCCGCAGCGTCCGCCGATGCCTTCTCGCGCGTTTCTGTGTTGAGTGCCTGGTCCGACAACCGCTCAAGCTCGACCTGCCGCGCCGTCTTTCCAGCCTCCAGCGCAGTCGTGCGCGCCGCGCCGGCCCGTGCCGCGACGTTGGTCGGGTCGGTGTCGAACTTGAGCTGGTCGCCGCGCATCGCCGAAGCGTTGTTGCGCTGGATGTCGGCGATCGCCTGGGCGCGCTGCTGCGCCAGTTCTTCGTCGATGTACCGCGACGAAATCTGCTTGGCTGCGCCGCCGGCACCCGCCAGCGCCCGGCCGAATGCGCTCCCGAGGATGCCCATGTCACGCCCTCCGCATCTGTTCGTCCGGCTCGGGCAGGCCCTGCGCCTCGGCCTGGGTTTCCTGCTGCTCCATCTGCGGCGCCTCGGCCTGCTCGTGGCCGGGGCCTTCGCCTGGCTCCATCTCGCCGCCCTGTTTGCCGCCGCCGACCTGCTGTTCGAGCGTGCCCATCATCTGCTCGTCGCTGGCGCCCATCTTGCGGCCCATCTGGATGAACATCATCTGCGCGGCCTCGTTGTAGTCGGCCTGGCCCACCGGCTGCCCGGCCGCGGTCAGCACCTGCGCCGACTCCGACAGCAGTTCCAGCCCGGCCGGGAACAGCGCGCCTACAGGAATGCCGCCCTGGCTCTGCTTGTCCAGCGTCAGCAGCAGGCCCGTCACGGCCTCGGCCAGCTTCTGCGGCACCGGCACGTCACGCGCGATCTCGGCCTTCAGTTCTTCGCGCATGGCCGGGGAGTACATGATCTTGAGTCCCGCCGCAAAAACCCTCGCCACGTCGTCTTCACTCCCTTTGGGGACGAACGTGCTTGGGTCTGGCTTCTTGAACTCGGATGCGCCCTTGTCCTGCGCGCGCTTCATGAGTGCTGGCACTTGATTCATATGGTGCATCCATCATGCAGTTTTCGCTTTGCGCTCAGGTATGCGGCATGAGCGTCGGACGGATCGTCGAAGATTCCAAGGTTCTTGTTGCTTCCGCCAACACAGATGGTTGCCTGATAGCGCCCACGCTTGCTTCGCCCAACACCAAGCAGTCCAGTTGAGTTGGTGAGCTTGGCTCGTCGCATGTTCTGGCGGTTGGTCGACTTTGGTACGTCACGCAGGTTTGCCCATCGGTTGTCGGCCCTCTGGCCGTTGATGTGGTCTACGTCCTCACGCGGCCAAGCGCCCGTCATGTAGAGGAACGCAAGCCTGTGCTCCATATATGCGACACCACCAAGAACAACCATCCGATACCCGTCATGCCGGAGCGTGCCTGCCTGCGCCCCAATGACAACTCGACTGAGCGCGCTGGGCTTGGAAATTCGCGTAAATCTGCCGCTCTCCACGCCGTAGTGCAGAAGCGAGCGCAGCTCATCCGCTGTCAGGGAATGGTCTTTGGTTCGTGCGGCCGTCATCATCCACCTCCACCAAGAATGCCGAGCTTCACCGGACGGTTCAGGTTGCGCATCTGGCGGTTGTAGATCGACTTCTTCCAGTCGATCATCTCGGCCTCGGGGCCGTACATGCTGTTGAGGACGGAGCCGCCCATGTTGACCAGTTCCTTGTTTTTGCTCATAAAGTCGGCCGTCTTGCCCAGGGCACTGCCGGCCTTGTCCATGCCTGACTTCAGGTAGCCCTGCAGCGAATTCTGATCCAGCCCCGCTTGGGCGGCGCGCTGCGACAGCGGATCGACAGAGGATTGCACGACGCCCGGCGTGGGCGCGTCCTGCGACGACACGGCGCCCTTGACGCGATCCCAGATCGACGAGCTGCCCAGTGCATCCGATGCCGACCCCAGGATCGAGCCGGCGCCGTCCACCATCAGCGAGCCGGTCTGCGCCGCCGTCTGCGCGATGGCGTCGGCAGCCGCAGTTTCCAGCAGGCCGCCGCCAGCGTCGAAGGCCACCCCGGCGCCGTCCAGCAGGCTCGGTGTGACGTTGGTGCCGAGTGCGCCGCCGCCGGACAGAACCTCGCCAGCGCCGCTGGCCGCCGACGCGCCAGCGCTCGCGCCGCCGAGTGCCGTGCCGATGCCGCCGCCCAGCGACATCAGGCCGCCGACCTTGAGCAGATCCTTCTCGCCGGTGACGGCGCCTATGGTCGTGAGGGCGGCGCCTGCGATCGACAGGAAGCCGGAGAGAGTGCCCATCGCCGCGGCGATGCTGCCGGCCGCGGTGACGGCGGCGCTCGCGGAGGCGAAGGACGCGATGATCGGGATGGCGACGGCGATGATGTTCTCCTTTAGAGGGTGCAGCCGGCGTGAAACTGCCGCTTTGCCTCTAGATAAGCGGCGCCCGCGGCCTCTGGCGTCGTGAATCGACCCAGGCGCATTGCGGCACCATTTACAGTTATCTCGGCGATGAACTTACCGCTCTGTACGTCTCTGCGAACGCCAAGAATCCCGCACTTGTTGCTGGACGTTGCCTTTCGCTTGTTTTCGCTGTTCAGCGCCGGACTAGACGCGCGCAAATTGGCCCATCTGTTGTTGCATGGATTGCCGTCGATGTGGTCAATGACGGGCGGCGGAGATTCGCCAGTCATGTAGATCCAGGCGAGCCGATGAGACAGCCACCGCTTCCCGTCAACAGAGATGCGGGCGTAGTTTGTGAACGGATGCACACCACCTGCTGGGCGCCCCACGACAACCTTGCCGGATGCTCGCGCGACCCATGTGAACACCCCGGTTCCAGGTTCGTAGTGCAGAACTTGGCGAAGGCGCTCTTGCGTCATCTCTAATCTGACGGCCTTCTTGTTGAACTCTGCGCCAGTAGTACCGTCCAGGCTTTGCGCAGGCCACGCGCCGAACTTGATGGCGAAAACTACGTGTGCAACCGGAACGTCAACCTTGTCTACGCGGATGGTGCGGCTTCTCTCGCCAGCAATGGCCCCGGCATCCTTGCCCTGAATGCGAGGCACCAGCCATATGGGCCGCCCTTGGCTGTCGAGTCCGATTTGGCTCTGAAGGCTTTCGATGCTAGGGCGCTTGCGTGACTTCACATCTTCTCCATCGTGCATACCGCAGATACCCGCGAAAAGCCGAACCGCTGGAGCAGGCGCTGCATCCCTGGCCGCGCATCGAACTCCGTCGGGAACATGACGCGCCTGATGCGAAAGTCGTCGTCGATCCAGGCGCGCAGCGAGGCCAGTAGCTGGCGGCCGACGCCCGGCACCACGGCCCGGCACATCACCACCGTCGCGTCGCTGCGCTCGAACCACGGGCTCTCGTAGACCGCCGCGGCGATGCCGCCGACGATCCGCTCGCCGTCGAAAGCCGCCAGGTGGAAGTCACTCGTGGACCGCATGAAGTGCTCGATGGTCGCCTGAACCTTGTCGGGGCTGAAACGCATGGGGTACAGGTGAGGCCGGGCTCCTTCGATGGCGAAGGCTGCCGCCTGTCGCGCGTCGTCAGGTCGGATGCGCCTGTAGTCCACGGGTCATTCTGTGGGCAGCGTCATGGCGCGGAAGTGGGCGGCCGTTCACGGCCCGCTGTTCTCGCCCGTGTTCCCGGGCGACCCCCACCACTCGCCTCTGGTGTAGCCTCCACTCGACCCCGGGCCGGTGTCGCCCTGTTGCTGTGGCGCCGGGCCGCCGACAGTAGGTGTCGGCCCGAAGTTCAGCAGGTCGCTCACGTCGACCGCGCCGCCGCTGGCCTTCTTCCAGAATCCCGTGAACGACTGGAAGCCTCCAATTGCGTTCTGGATCATCGTCTGCTTGGCGGCGTCGTCGAGGTCCGGGTTGTTGTTGATCTGCGTGATCTGGTCCATCATCGTGCCCCACGCCTTGGCGATGTTCTCGTTGCCGGCGATCAGGTTCTGGCTGTCGGTCTGCGCCTGGACGATGGCTAGTTTGGTGTCGCGGTCGATGCCGGCAAGTTCCACGCGGCTGTCGAGTTCCTTCATCAACCGGTCGGTCATGCCGGCCTGGTTGGCGTCGAACTGCCTGTCCTGCTGCGCAAGTTCGGTGTTGAAGCGCGTGTTCGTGCCGGCCTCGGACACGTCGAACTGCCGCGCGCCCTCCTTCACGTCGACGCCCTTCATGCCGATGTTCCCGCGCATCTCGGCGTTCGCGCGGGCAGCGTCGTTGAGCGAGGTCTGGTTGGCGAGCTTCTGCTGCGAAAACAACTGCGCGTCGGTGCTGGCGATCGGCACGGCCGCGTCCATCACGGCCGCCTGCCCGGCGCCGACCGCCATGCTCGAGTTCATCAGGCCGCGGGCGTTCATGGTCTGGTTCGCCTTGGACGCGGCGCGCTGCATCAGCGGCGAGTCCTTGGCGATGATCGAGTCCACCCGGCCGGCGGTGCCGTTGGCCTCGTCGAAGGTGTTGGTGTTGGCCGTGTACTGCGAGTCGTTCTTGATCGTCTGGATCTGGTCGTCGAAAGGGTTGGGCGTGGTGGCCATGTCGGGCTCCTTAAACCGTGGTGAATCGCAGCGTCAGCGCCGCCAAGCCGTTGTTGACCGGGCTGCCGTTGTTGAACGTGAAACGTCCGGCGTTCGTCTGCCCGACCGTCCTGCGCTGGTAGGCCGCGCCGATCCGGGTCTGGCTGGCCTGGCCGCTGATGATGCTCATGCCGGCGGCGATGCTCGGGAAGGTCACGTCGGCCGTGGCGTTGACCGTCGTGGCCAGCGTCATCACCAGTTCGGTGCCGGCCGCCGCCGCGATGGGAGCGGTCACGGTGTTGGTCGCCGTGTCGTCCACCACGCTCGACGCCGCGCCCAGGTAGATCAGGGCGCCGCTGGAGGCGCGCACGCAGAAGTACAGCAGGCCCATGCGCCCGCTCGCGGACTGGCTGAACGTCGCGCTCACGCCCGCGTCGGCCTCGGCCGCGGTGTCCTTCTTGAACACGCTCAAAGTCTGGGTCGTCGCGCCTTCCAGGCAGGCGGCCGATGTCAGCAGCGTCCAGCCGGCCGGCGGCGTGGCCGCGCTGCGGTGCATCAGCACGGCGTACAGCAGATCGCCCGTGGCCACGTCGTCTGGCATCAGGGCGGCGATCGACGTGACGCTCGCCAGATAGGCCGCCTCGCGCCAGGATGCCAGCACGGCGCCGGTCGCCAGCTTGGAGTTCATGCCGACGAGTTCGATCTGCATGCGCAGGCCGTTGTTCATGCCGGCCTTCTTGATCGTGACGCTGCTGCCCTCGAACCACGCCAGGGTGCGCTCGGTGCCGTAGCTCTCACGCTGCTTGCGGTAGCACAGGCGGTTGCTGCGCAGGTAGAACAGCAGCACGTCGTTGATGCCCATCGAGGTCGCGGCGGCGCGCTTGTCGTCCATGCAGACGAACGGGCTGCGCACGTCGGCGTCGAGGATCGTCGTCGTCATCGCGCCAAGAGACGTGCTGTACCAGTACATCTTGGCCTGCCCAAGCTGGAGGTAAGCGATCGCAGGGTTCATGTTCTGGTCGAACGCCAGCGACAGTTCGGTGATCCCGGCCAGCGTCAGCAGGGTCGTCTCGGTGTCGTAGGGCTCCGGCGCGACGCGGATCTCGTTGCCGACAAGCCTCGCCCGCCAGTCCTGCACGTCCAGACCCTGCGTGCCGTCGTTGAGCGCGATGCCGCCGCGCTCGTAGTCGATGACGCGGCTTGGCCTGCCGAGGATGTCAGGCGACAGCAGCGCGGAAGGCGCCGCCGTGGCCGACAGCGCGTCACCGGGCAGGCTCATGGACGGCGACCCCAGGTGACGCTGTAGTTCAGCGCCAGCGTCTTCGTGGCATCCTTAGGGATAGCCGGAGAGATGCCATACTGGAACGTGGCCGACGCCCCCCACCCAACGATGACGGCAGAAATTCCGCCTACCAGATTGCCATAACCAAGCCCAAAATTCTGCGCACCGGACTGGCTCAATGAATTGTTGACATATGCACTATTCGATGTGCCCTCGACCCCCGTCGATGATCCTGCAGGGCCGGCCGTGATCGCACCGATTGACCCGTTGAATGCGTATGAGACTAGGTTCCGGGTCACAGCAAAGGGGCCGGTCGAAATTGCCCACGAATAAGCGCCGCTCGTGGATGTGACATACGCCGCGCGCCCTGTCACGTCGTAGTCCACGCCGGAGATCGTGATCGTTGTCGGCCCGGTGTCCACCAGTGGCGGATACACGCTCAACTGATAAACGATGTCCAACTGCTGAACGCTCGTCACGCTGATCGTCGTCGGAGAACCACCACCGTCAAGGATCAACGCGCGAGAAAACATCGTCGTGCTACCCCACCCGACGCCAACTTCCGAATAGTTGCCGTTGAGCGAGCCGAGCGTCGTGCGGTAGACAAACGTCCGCGTGTTGTTGTAGTTCGGCGAACCGCCAGCCGTGATGCCGGAGCCAGTGCCGCTAGTCGTCGTGTAATGCGTCAACGTCTCCAGCCCCGCGTCCGTCGTGGCCGGCGCCGTCGTCCCGGTGCCGATGGCCGCGCCGCTGATGATGCTTCCCGTGCCCCATCGGTTCAGGCCGGCGTCGAGAATCAGGTTATCGAACCACGGCGTGCGCTCGATCTCCACGCCCCACGCATCGCGCTTGATGAGTTGGTAGCGGCCCTTCGCGGAAACCCGGCTCTGCGGCATGCCGACATCCACGAAGCGGCGCGGCATGAGGATGTGGCCAGCGTTCGGGCGGATGATGCGTTCGGTCATGTGAGGGTTCCGCCTGTCAGTGCGTGGGTCACGTCGATGTTCTCGACGGGATAGTTCGAGTAGGTCAGAAGAACATCAGTCAGCACGCCGGCCGTGAATGCGTGCGTCACGTCCACGTTCTCTGCGGGCCAGTTGCTGTAGGTCAGCATGACATCCGTCAGGACGCCAGCCGTCAGTGCGTGAGTGACATCGACGTTCTCTACCGGCCAGTCCTCGTAGCGCATCAGCACGTCGAGCAGCGATCCGCCCGTGAGCGCGTGCGTCACGTCCACGTTGTCCAACGGCCAGGTGTACATCTGCCCGCCGGTTAAGGCGTGGGTGACATCCACGTTCTCCAACGTCATGACCGGGTACGGGTTGCCGGTCAGCTTGAGCGCCGCCTTGAACCTGTACGGGTCGATGAGGATGTCCACGGATCACGGCGCCGGCATGAGGTTCGTGATGGTCCCCAGGGCCGAGAAGATAAGGCCCTTGGCCCCAGCGCCAGGCGCGTCGATGCTGATGACGATGCGCGAACCGTCCGGGATCGACGTGATCGCCAGTTCGCTCTGCACAGCGGCCGTCAGACTGCTGTCCTCGCCCTCGTCGATGGTGATAGGCACCGTGAACAGCGGCACGCCATCGACAGTGGCGCTGATCGTGATGGCGCCCGATGCGCTGGGCTGCAGCACCGTGGCCCTGCACTCCACCAGCGTCAGGGCGCGCTGCACGTCGAAGTAGGCCGCCTCGGGCGTGATCTCCAAGTCGCTCGTCAGGTCCGAGCACGAGAGCTGGTACTTGGTCGCCCCGGTGAAGGTGCCGATGAGGTCGAACCCGCGCTGGATCAGCACGAACTCGTTGACCATCTGCCGCGCCCGCGCCAGGGTGCCGGCCAAGGCGCTGAAAGCCCGCTGGTAGTACGGATTGGTGGGCGTCGGCATGTCAGCGCGCCATCCTGCGGGGCGTGTAGACGATCTGGTTGAGCTTGAGCGTGTGCGGCATCTCGTTGGTCGAGGTCGAGCGGAACAGCAGCGACATCGAGCGCCCGACGCCGTGGATCGGGAAGCGCAGCCGGTTGATGAGCGCCACGTCCCAGTACGCGCGATCCCAACTGGCGAAGTCCCAGAACAGGCCGGCGCCGTAGACCTGGCGGTAGTTCTGCATGTCGGTCGTCGTCACGCCGGCCGAATTCGGGTCCGAGTCGTCGAACTCGCCCGCGCAGGCGATCTCGAACGCGCTCTCGGCCTGGATCTGCACCTCGACGTGGCGGTAGCGCTTCTCGGTCAGCGGCATGCGCTGGTTCTGGCTGCTCATGCGGATGGCGGCGTCGACTTCCCCGCCGTCGAAGCTGCGCCCCACGTCGGCCTCGTAGACCCAGCCGTCCGCGCTGCCGTAGAACACCCGGTACAGGCCATTGATCTCGCCGCCCACAGCGCACTCGATGACGATGCCGTAGTCGCACGACATCCATGCGAAGCTCTTGCCCTGGAACGTCCCGCTGACGAACAGGCCGTCGCTGAAGAAGCAGCGGTACATGCTCTTGTTCTTCACCAGTACGGAGCACTTGACGGTGGCGTTGCGCACCAGCGGGTCGACCGGCCGGCTCGCGCTCTCGTAGGAGAAGTTGCCGAACGCCTGCGTCGGGGCGAAGCGGCTGAAGCCCTCGCGGTCGAAGGCGATCGTGCCGGCGATGTTCTGCGCGCTGCGCGCCTGGGCGCCAGCTTCCTCCGAGATCCGGCTGAACTGCCAGTCTGCCGAACTTGTGCCGTACAGCATCCACACGCTGTTCTCGCACGTCACCATAAGCGCCGCGCTCGCCTCCGAGCCCGACACCCCAAGCAGGTTCGTCACCGTGTCGCCCGTGCCCAGCTCGCCCGCACCGAGCACGGCCGACCACTTGTACGGGAATCCAGGCTCGGAGTGCTGCAGGCTCGATCGGTAGGCGTAGAACAGGTGGTTCTTGTGGGCATGCACGCGCGTCGCGCGGATCGAGCCCATGCCGGTTTCGATCGGCGCGATGACGGTGCCGTCGAACTCCCATTCCTTGTTGATGCCGTCGCAGCAGTACAGCCGCCGCGTCGACAGGCTGGCGGTGAAGTTGTAGACCACCGACTCCACGCGCCCGCCCGCGAACATATGGATGACCGAAGGCGCTCCCAGCAGGTTCGCCACCCCGCCGCCTCCGGCGATTCCGGCCGCCAGCGCGCCCGCCGTGGGGTCGACGATCAGCCGGCCCGCCGCGGTGCCCGCCAGCCAGGAGCCTGACTCCAGCACGACGCGCTTGACGACGGCCGTGTTCGCGCCTTGGGTGAGGTTCGAGCCCTCGGCGTACTCCGACGATCCGCCGTCGAACGACACCTGCGAGAACAGCGGCACCACCACCCAGCCGGCCGCGCTCTGCTTGTACGTCACCAGCGCGCCGGCAACCTCGCGCCAGCAGTACACGATGTCGTTCAGGACCGCCACGCCCAGGATCGCCCCGGTGCCTGCCGGCTGCGCGATGTCGGCCCGGTAGACGTTGGCCGCCAGCTCGCTCAGTTCGTTGTCAAGGAAGCCGTCCAGCGCCGGCTGCGTGTCCGTCACGGTCCCGACCGGCACGGCGGCCACGGTCAGTTCTTCCTCGAGGAACGTGCCTGTGACCTTCGTTATGGCGAGCAGCGTCGCCGCGGCGTTGATGTAGATGACCTCGCCGGTCCAGCCGCTCGTCGAGCCCGTCACCGTGTCGCCGACGACGACGCCTGTGTAGCCGCCGCCAGTCGCTTCGAGCGCGGTGTACGACGCCTCGTGCGGGCGCGGCAGTCCGTCGAAGCGCTCAAACCCTCCGATGCGCCGGTAGCCGCCGCCGAACTCGGCTTCGTAGTTGGTCGCAAAGCGCGCCGTGCCGGCCTTGGCCAGCCCCGGCGGGGAGATCAGGTCGATGCCGCCCGCGAAGGCCGAGGCGTCGATCTGGTTCGGGACTTGCGGCAGTCTGGTGGCTGCCATGTCAGGCCAGTGGGTGCTGCCCGATGAAGAATCGAGGCCCCTGGTCCAGATGAAGGTGCGACAGGATCTCTTTGTACTCGTCGCGCGCCCGGGTGTAGACCTCCGGCGCGTTGTCGAACGCGGCCAGGGTCAGCAGCGCGTTCCACACGATCGCCATGTGGTACTCGCTGGGCATCGTCGGCACGTCGGCGTCCAGCGCCAGATCGGTCGGCGCGGTGCGGTAGTCGAAGCGGACGTGATACACCATGTCCGGCGTCGGGCCGAGCAGCATCTTGTTGGCCGGGCTCACCGACCAGTAGCGCGGGCGGCCGGCGTCATGCACGCCGACGACGAAGCGGGCGCGGAACTCCGGGTACTCGATGAAGGCCAGCGGCCCCTCGTCCTCCGGCGTGGCCGGGTCCAGCAGTGTGACCTGATAGTCCTCCGTCTCGGGGAAGAACGAGCGGAAGTCGGTCAGCGGCGCGGTGTTGGCCGGCTGCACAAGCATGTCCACGGCCGGGTCTTGCGTCACCTGGCTCGCGGTGATCGACGCCAGGATGCTCGCACGCATCCAGGCCCACTCCTGCGAGATCCGCTGGATGCGGTCCCATGCCGCGGCGACCCAGTTGCACAGTTGCAGGTCGTCCCCGGTCGCGCCGACCACCGTCGCCAGGTCGCCGCCGGAGCGGCCTGCCTCTGACTTCGCGCGGTTGACGAGATCGATGTACTGCACCGTGTCAGCCCTCGCGCGTCACCCGCTGCAGCCACGCCGCGCCGCGCGGGCTCGGGTCGTGCAGCACTTGGAACGGGAACACCTGCCCGTTGGTGCGCCGGATGATCTTGCCCTCGTCCATGCGCGGGTCAGGGTTGTCGTCGGTGCGGAAGGTCGCTTCCTGCGAGCGCGCCAGGCGCTCCACGAACTTGCGCGGGATGCGGATCTTCACGTCGCGCGGCAGCCAGGCCACCTCGCCGTTGACGCCCACCGGCACGCGCGGCACGGCGTTCTTGTCGGTGGACTTGTGGATCACGATGACCAGCTCGTCCTGCATGAACTTCTCGATCTCGGCGGTCGTGCGCGTGTCGCGGTCGATCTCCAGCGCCGGCATGCCGATGCGCAGGGTCTTCCAGTCCATCACGCCATCGTTCTCGCCTTGCGGCATGTAGTCCGTGCTCGATTGCTCTTTGGCCATCAGGTTTATCTCCGTGAAAAGGCCCGGGGTCGATCGACCCCGGGCGGGACTTGTTCGCCGATCAGTAGGTGATCGGGGCGCCGTAGTCCGGGCCGGCGTTGACGAACACGCACATGGAGGCGGTCGAGGTCGTGCCCGGCGTGAAGGCGCCCGTGGCCGTGATGACCACGGCGCCGACGACGCACTTGTCCACCGGGTCCGGCCAGTCGAAGGCGCCCGCGACGTAGCGCTCGGTCGTGCTGGTCGTGGTGCTGGCCTTCTTGACGGCCGAGGCTGCCACCGAAGCGGTGCCGGAGGCGTTCAGGTACAGCCAGATCACCTGCACCTCGCCGGCCGCCATGACAGCGCCGGACAGGGTGAACAGGTCGTCGGTGGCGGCCTTGGCGTATGTGCGCCCGTTGATCGTGTAGCCGATGGCGTTCACGGTCTTGACCTTGGCGGCAGTCGTGCCGGATGCCAACCCCGCCGCTTGCAGGCAGGTGTTGTCGCGTTTCGTGATGGTCATGGAGATGAATCCTTGTGGGGTTGATGATGGCGGGGACTCAGCCCCGCCAAAGTGGGTCAGGCGTCAGATCACAGGTACGAGCAGGCGCACTCGACGACAGCCATGTGCAGCTCGTTGAGCCGGACACAGGTGAAGTACGTCTGCGCACCGATCAGCCCGCGCTGGCCCAGCGGGTCGTCCTTGGTCTTGGCGCTGGCCGGGAACGAACTGATGTTCATCGCCGACTTGCCACGCAGCGCCACGTCGCCGAACGCCTCTTGCGAGAGCACGATCAGCGTGTAGATGTCCGCCGCGCTGGTCGAGCCCGCCACGCCACCCGACAGGATCGTCGCGCCCACGTTCGCGCCGGCCGAGAGGGTCGGGGCGAGGTGCGGGCTGGTGATGAAGCGGAAGTTCTCCCAGGAGCCCAGCTCGTTCTCGTGGATCACCTGGCGCTGGCCGTACTCGCTGACGTGGACGAAGCCCGACAGTTCGGCACGGATGTCCTTCTCCATGTCGGAGTGGCAGATCACGACGTAGGCCGCCTCGATCGGCTGGGTGCCGACGTTGACCGAAGCCGACAGGATGCCGGTGATCTTGGAGGCGATGTTGCTCTGCAGCGAGCGCGACACCCGGCGCAGGACGGCCGCGGTAAGGATCGACGCCACCGTGGCGCGCGTGGTGACGCCGCCAGGGTAAAAGACGTTTGTGCACGCCTTGAGCTGGCCCCATCTGACCATTTCGAGCAGCAGGCCCATGCGCTCGCCGGTCAGCCGCTTGATCTCGGCCGGCACGTCGTCTTCGTACAGGTCTTCGACCCGGTTGGTCCAGCGGTAGATGAACCCGTACTCGACGAGCGTGGCCGTGATGTCCTGCGCGCTGATGCTGTCGGCGATCGGGGTTTCGCCTTCGCTCAGTTGGTGCGCGCTGGGCGTCACCGTCCAGGTGTTCGGGGTGGAGGTCGTGGCGCCCTTGGGCAGCCAGCGACGGAAGATCACCGTTTCCGACGAGTTCTTGGGCATCGGCTTTTTCTGGCCGAACTTCCCGAACACCTCGACGGGCATGACGTGGGCGAGGATTTCACCCTTGAGCGCGCCGATGCGCGCGCTTTGGGTGGACATGGCTTGAGTGGTCATTCAGGGTTCCTTCAGCGACCGCGGGCTTTCTTGAACGCGGCTGCAAATGCGGCTTCCTCGTCGTCCTCGGGGGCCGTCCTCGCGGGCTGCCGGCGGCCATCCCCTTGCGGGGCGACGGCGGCGGCCATGCGGGTGGTCCGGGTCTGGGTCAGTTGCCGGGTGGATTGTGTTTGCGCCCGGAAGGCGTCGAACTTTCCCAGCGCGGTCAGGATGTCTCCGGCCTTGCTGGTGCTCTGCACCTGCGCCTGGTACTCGCGCGGCTGCTGCGCAAGCCACAGTTGGAAGTCGGAACTGGTCAGGTCATCGGCCCAGGACGGGCGGACGCTCGACAGCGCTTCCTCTTGCGGGTTGGCGGCCTCGGCCGGTGCGGCTTCAGGCTGGCGCTGCTGGCCTTGCGGCTCGGGATGCGCCTGGTGCTGGGCGTTGACGATCTCGTCGAGTGCTTCAGCGATCTCCGGCAGGTCGTTGCGGATCGCGTCGATCTTGGCAAACCGGCTCTTGGCGGGCACCTTGTCGGTGGCCGGCGCTGGCTGGTTCATCTTGTCGATGCGCGACTGCAGTGCCGGCACCATGTTGGCCACGCGACGGACTGTTTCCAGCTCGGCGCGCATGCCAGGGATGGCCGCCAGCAGGTCACGGACCTGCGGAGGGAGCGAGGCGAATGGGTCGACCACGGGCTCGGGCTTCGCTTCCGGCTCGGCAACGGCGGACTTCTTGGCGTCCGCGGTTGGGTCTGCGGCGTGGTCCGGCGACTCGTCCTTGGCCTGCTTGGGCTCGGGGCGATCCGCGGGGTCCGCGTTGACGGCGTTGAAACCGGCCTCGAAGGCCAGGTCTTCGTCTTGCTCTGTGGTGCTCATGGGCTCATGGGTGGATCAAGGCGCCCTTATGTCAGGGCCGGAATGACGCCAGGGGGCCGTAAGGTCCGCTGTCGTCGCTGCGCTGGGCTTGCTCTGCAAGTGCCAGCCATTCCTTCAGTTCAGCGATCCGGCCACGGCGCTTGGTCGTGGTGTCGTGGTCGCTGAACGAGTCGTTCTCGATGCGCAGCGCGGCCATGCGGTCGGCCATCTCTGCGATCAGGTGTTCCCAGGTGCGCGAGCGCAAGTCCTCGCGCGTCAGGTGATTGACTTCGAGGGTCACAGGCCGCGGCCCCCGCCGTCCGTGACGGCAAACTCGCGCTCGGCGGCGAACATCTCGCGCTTGTTGCGGATGTCCATCGACTTCGTGGCCAGCATCGCGCGGATCTGGTCCATCGTGATCTCGCGCTGGCCGGCGAACTCGAGGACTTGAATCTCCCGCTCCATCGACTTGATGAGCAGGTCTGATTCCCTGTCCAGCGCAGACTCTTGGGCGTTCTGCTGCAGCGCCTGCTGCTTGAGCTGCACCGTGGCCTCGCGGTCGGCCGCCTTCGCCTCGGCGTTGATCTTGGCCGCCTCGATGCGCGGGTCGGCCGGCGGGCCTTGCTCGGCCTGCTGCTTGGCGATCGCCTCGGCTTCCTCGTCGCTGTACTGGATCGTGGTCGGGTTGACCTTGTTGCCTCGCAGCACCTCGGCCATCCACTTTTCCGGGTTGATGCGGAACTGCGGCTGCGCCACCATCGGTGCCAGTTGAGGCAGGAACTGCGCCGCTGCGTCACGGTAGATCAGCGTCGAGGCTCCGCGCGCCCGGCACTGCATGTCGCCCTTGGCTTCTTCCGCCACGTTCGGGTCTTGCATGCCCCAGGCGTAGTAGCGGGTCAGGTGCGGCACGACGATGCAGTCGTCGAACTGCTTGGCGATCGCCTTCAGCGGGCTCGTCGCGTTGGCCTCGGCCATCGCCTGCCCGCCCAGCGTCTCGGGCGCCTGGCTGCCGACGATGCCCTGCAACAGCAGCGGCATGTTGCTCAACTCGTCGGCCATGCGCAGGCTGAACTCGATGATCGACTGCAGTTGCTGCTGTGCCGAGTCGATCATCACGGACGCGAACGCGAAGCGCACGTCCTTGACCTCATCGCCAGGCGTCCAGTACCACAGCTTGCGGCCGGTGATCTCGTAGATCCCGTTGGCCGGCACGATGCGCTCGCGGTCGATGACCACCTGCGGGCCGGCGCTCATGCCGGCGTTCTCCAGCATCGCCCGGGTGCTGGCGTTGAGCATCTTCTGCGCCGTGGCCATCTTGCGCGGGATGCCCCGGCCCCAGGGCTGGCCGTCCACCGGCTCCCACTGGAAGAAGTCGAACGGGAACTCGCCCGTCTCAAGCGGGTTCAGGCTCACGCGCACGACGCGCTCGTTGACCATCGTGGCCACGATCGCCACCGTCGACAGTTGCAGCGCCTGCTCGACCTGCTCGGTCAGTTCCTCGGGCGTCTCGCCGTCGTTGAAGCCGGCGATCTTCCAGCCACCGGCCAGCAGTTCCTCGGGCGGCAGGTCGCCGTAGTAGTAGAAGACCTCGAACGTGTCGCTCTCGAAGGTCGGGATCTGGCCGTCCTGCTCGCGCGATTCGCGGTCGTCGAATCGGGTGCGCTTGCGCGGGCCTTCGCGCAGGATGTCGGCGATCGCCTCTTGGTCGTACTCGGGCAGCTTGGCCAGCTCGCGCAGGCGGCGCCCGGTCAGGTAGTCGCGGTCGAAGATGTAGGCGCCGTCGTGCGGGTTCTCGCCGCAGGACGGGTCGGGGAACACGTCCCACGCGCTTTTGGCGACAGAGTGCGGCGCCAGGCGCATCTGCTCGGCCAGCACCGCCACCCCGGCCTGCACGGACCAGTTCTTGTCGGTGCGGTTGCAGGGGATCGGCCCCTTCAGGATGCCGGTGCCGATGCGCCCGGCGTCGCGGATCACGCGGCGCATCTCGGCGTAGGTCTTGCCCTCGACGAACCAGTCCTCGACCTGATCGCTCATCGCCTCGGCCGCCTGCTCGGCCTTGAACATGAGCGCCTTGGCGACATCCTTGGCCGGCGCGGTCGTGCCGTCAGGCAGTTGCACCTCGCGCTGCTCCTGGCCGGCGGCGGCCTTGGCCAGCTCGGGGATCGGCGTCGGCCCCAGTTCCCAGGGCTTTTCATCGTGCGGCAGCAGCATCTCCTGCACGCGCGAAACCGCCACGTCGGTCTTGGGCTTGGTGATGTTCAGGTAGACCCGGCTGCGCTTGCTGTTCTGGCCGCGGGCCGGGCCTTCGGTCTTGCGCGCCAGTTGGCTGGGCGACAGGTTGCCCGGCGCGTTCAATTCGTCCACGCCGTTGTACTGGTCCTCGTCCTCCTGCCAGATCAACTCGATGCCGGACTGCTGGCGCGCGTCCACTGCGTCGGCCAGGCGGCGCGACAGCAGCGACTCGACGCGGCGGCGCTGCTCGGCGGCCTCGTCTTCCATCGCCTGCTCGTCGGGCATCTCGCCCTCGGGCATCTCGCCGGTCTGGTCCAGGGGTTCGTCCATCACATGCCCATTTCGTCGTCTTGCGCGTAGACCGCCACGCGCGAGGCGGGGATCTGCGTCTTGGGTTTGGCGCCGCCGGGGATGGCGAAGGTGAGCGCGAGCGAGTCGCCGCGGTCAGGGCTCTTGAGGCCGCGCTTCTTGGCGTCGTCCTTGGACTCCAACAGCAGAAGGCCGCCGCGGTAGCCGTAGCGCAGCCCGGTCAGATCGGTGCGCAGCTCCGGGTCGTTGGTGATAGACGCCGTGGCCAACCAGTCGCGCATCTGCGCCCACATGAAGGCGCGCATGTTGTAGTGGCTGCCGTCGTCCATGCGCAGCGAGGCGTTCACGTCGACCACCACGTCCTTGCCGAACCACGCGCGCAGGGCGTCGGCCACCCCGGCGCCGACGCCGATCGTGTCCACAGCGATCTGTTCGAGGTGGGTGCCGCGGGCCTCGCGGAAGGCGTTGACCTCCTGCTTGACCCGCCCGGCCGTGCTCATCAGGTCGGTCTTGCCCCATGCGACTTGCCGCACCAGCACCTTGCCGCGGCGGAAGGTCAGCACGCACTTGTCGTCGCCGAAGCGGGCCACGTCCAGGCCCACGCGCAGGGCGCCCATCGCCGGCACGTCCGCCGGGCCGCGGCTCATAGCGTCGGTGACGATCTGCCCGCCGATGAAGCTGTTGCCTATCGACGCGCTGTAGTCGCGGTCGACTTCCTGCGCCAGCACCACCGGATCCAGGGTGTCGCGCTGCTTGGCGTACCAGTCCTCGCCCTTGCGCGGGTCGTCACGCCAGTCGAACACGAACACCGGCATCTTGCCGCCGTGGCGCTTCTTCCAGAACGGGTTGCCCTCGCCGTTCGGCGTGCTCACGTCGAGCTTGCAGTTCGATGTCTGGCTCAGGGCCGCGTCGATCTGCTCAGGCTGCTCGTAGAACGCGGATTCGTCCTTGAAGTACACCGAGGTCCGGGCGCCGCGGCCGATGTTGCTGCCGGCCTCGCCGATGATCGACGAGCCGTTGGCCGGGTTCAGTACTCGCATGAACGGCGCGTGCTTCTTCTCGTCGTAGCCGGCCGGTCGCATGCGCGGCGGCAACATGCTGATGAAGCTGCGGATCTTCCAGAACAGGCTCGACGGGTCGCCGATCCGGTCGACGTAATCCTCTTTGCGGCTGCCGAAGCCGACGACGACGCCGGGATTGAAGATCCACATCCACACGGCCACCGCCACGCAGATCCAACTCACTCCCATGTCGCGCGACTTCTCGACCAGGCCGTCCTCGCGGGACCGCCAGCGCGCCACCATCCACTCGACGGCCTCGACCTGCTTGGGGAACAGGATGAACGGCGCCGTCGCCGGCAGGCCGCGCTCGACGTTGCGAGGGTCGAACGTGATTCCCCAGTCGGTGATCCACTCTGCCGGCCGGGTGCTGTAGTACGCCATCGTCGCGGCGAAGTCCTCGTCGCTGGCGTCTGCGAGACGCTGCAGGGCCGTGCCTCGATGCGCCCAGACTGCCGCATAGTCCGGGTGGCGCCAGTCGATGGTCCAGCTAGGCCCCACGCACCAGCCTCATGTACGCGGCCATGCGCTCGGCCTCGGGGATCGCCTCGAAGTCCACCTGCGCCGGCTTCTCGGGCGGCTTGTTCGGGTCGTCGATCGCAAACGCCTGGCGCTCCAGGGTCTGCGCCTTGCCCAGCGCGTCCATGAGCTTCTGGGCCGATCCGACCCGGCTGTGCAGGCGCATGAACTCGCGCAGGTTCTGCTGCGCCTGGGCCTTGCCTCGCTCGTCCAGATCGTCGGTCAGCACCTCGAACAATCGCTCGATCTCGTCGGCCTTGGTCGTCGTGGCGTCCAGCTCGTCGAGCATCCGCATCGACACATCCACGGCGCGGGCGATGCGGCCACGGTGCGCCAGGATGACCTGCTTGTTCAGTTCGGCCGCACCAAGAACGGCCTCCGTTGCGCTTTGGTGCGCACCGTTGCACTGCTGTTGCACCGACGCCTCGATGAGCTTGGCGTTCGTCGCCTGGCGGATGGCGTCGCTTAGATCCTTCGTCCAGCCCTGGCGCTCGGCGCGGCGGCTGATCGTCGTGTGCGTGATGTCGTGCTTGTGGGCCAGCTCGCGCAGGGTGAACTTTGCGGTGCGGTAGTCGCGCTCGACGGCTTCCCAGTCCACTCGCTTGCGCTTGGGAGGCAGCGCCTTACCGGCTGCCGACCGGCTTGAGGTCTTCTTTGCGGTCATGGTGCAGTTCCTCTCGCTCGCGCTCGGCGATGTATCGGCGGGCTTGGCGGACCTTCGGCGCGGTGCGGAAGATCCAGGCGAACGGGTTCGTCCCTTCGGGGCACTCAGGGAGCGGGGGCCGGCGGTGCTTCATCGATCGGCCTCCGGTGAGGCGGTCAAGTGCTTGACCGTTCGGGCATGAAAAAGCCCCCGGGCCTTGTGGGCGAGGGGGCAAGATCGCGCAACGCGATCAGGAGGAGACTCGGGGGGTGTTCGGTGGAGTTCAGGCATGCGGCAGCCCCAGCTTGTGGGGCGGCGATGTTCTTCTGCCCGGCTCACCCGGGCGCTATGCCTGCACGAAGACTAATACACCAATTTTCCGGCCAATGTGGGCGCGCTTCACCCACTTCGACAGTCCTCTCCCGGCGCCAGCATCGCGGTCATGGATCGCAGATCGTGCAGGGACCGCTATGCCTCGGCTGTGTCCACCTCCGACCTGACGCCGCGCTCGCGGTCGTCGCTGGCGGCGCTGGATGTGCTCGGGGCGGCGGGGATGGCGGCGCAGCGGCACGATCTTGGCATGCTGCTTCAGCGGCTGCGCGCGGGGCCGACCGCCCTGGCGCAGCGGGTCGCCGCAGAGGCGCTGGCCGAGCGGCTTCGGCTGGCAGTGCGGCGGCGGCAGGTGCGCCGGGACGGGGCGGACTCCGAGGCCGTCGCGTCAGAGGCGCTAGCCTGGTGGCTCGATCCGACCTGCTTGACCTGCGTCGGAGTTAAGTTCGCCGCCCGCGATGCACGGCTGACGGCTAGGTTCTGCCCGGCCTGCGCCGGCTCTGGGGTTCGCCCGCTTGGGTCAGCAGCTCCGGCCGCAGCCCAGTGGGTGCTGGACTCTATCAGTCGGCAGGTGGCGCAGTCGGAGGCAGCGCATCGGCGAGTACTGGGGTAGGTTGATCCTGACGGTCGTCGCGGAGTCTATCAGGGTGGCGCGGCGTTGCAAGCGGCGTGCCACTCATCGCGCCGGATGTCCGCGATCAGCGCCGTGCTCGGCCGCTTGGCGATCCAGCCGCGCACCTTCGCGCCGATCTGCGTTGCTGTCATCAGCGCACGGTCGCCGTCGATCATCGCCGCGTGCTGGTCGCATCTGGCGCCGGAGCTGTCAGCGGGCACGAACAGGTCAACGCGGTGCATGACCTGGCCGTGCGCGTCCAGCACGACCACAGACTGCCAGCGCGACAGTGGTTCCGGGCCGGCATAGGCTGGCGGGAGCGTGGCGCAGATTGCCTCGCGCTTCGCGTCGGTTGCTGCGCGCCGCCTGCGCAGAGCCCCCGGCGTGTTGCAGTGCGCCCATTTGCTGCGATGGTGACGGCTGCGACTTTTCATGGTTGCGGTATCGACTAGTTAGAAGGCTTCCGCCCCTCGCTGCGCCTTTCGTGCCAAGAGCGCTGCCCACAGGGCACCACCGGCCACCTTCGCTACGAACTGCAAAGCCACGATGCCGGGCATCAGCGCACCGAATGCCAGCGTCGGGAAGATGATCGAATCCACCAGCGCGCCGGCCACGTTCGATCCGTTCGCCCGGAACAGCCACGAACCGCGCAGGCGTGCAAAGGTCGCCCAGTCCACCAGCGCAGCAGCACTGAACGCGCAGGCGCTGGCAACCGCGATCATTCCGGCCGCAGGGTTCAGCGCGAAGGTCAGTAGGCCCGTGCAGGCGATCAGCGCGCCCATCTGCCACGCGCGCAGCCGGACGTGCAGCCAGTCGCGCAGCGCGAGATCTAGGCCAATCAGCGCGAAGGCATTGATGGGTGAGATTGCCGGCCCGAAGGCGGCGACGCTCAGATTCGCCACCGTCATGGCGGCGGCGTAGATCAGGATGGCGGCGGCCAGCATCACGGCACCTTCCGTTCGATTGCTGAAATGGCGGCCATTGCCAGCGCGCCCACCTTCACCATGTCGGCGCGAAACTTGTCCAAGTCGATGGAGTGCAAGTCGCCGACCGTCTGGCGCGTCGCGTAGTGGCTGACAAGTGCGGCCCACTCGCCGGGGCTCCACTTGTCATCGTTGGCGTCGCCCCACTTGGCTTCTTGAGCGGTGCGCTCGACGTGGAATTCTTGGGCAATTCGAAGGCTCATATCAGGCTTCCTTGGTCTGCGGGTTGGTATTCGGGGACAGTGAAGCCCCATCGTGCGGGCGCGTTGTGCGCCTCAATGCGGGAGCGCATCACTGCCGCCCGCATGTCCTTGTTGGGCGGCATGTAGTTGCCGCGCCATGATTGGTCAATGCCGATGTTCCGGCCGATGTTGGTGCTGTCGGCGCTGCTGAACGGTAGGCGCGTGAACACTTCGGGATTGAGCATGCGCAGGCCGTGGAGTTTGACCAGCGGTTGGCCGTCGTCGTTGCACACCACGCGCATGGCCCGCGCGATCTGGCCCCACCATGCAGCCGTGCCGATGGTGGCGAACTCACCCGAACTGCCAATGCACACGCGCGGCCATGCGGTCGCCAGGCGCTCCAACCGTTCGAGGCTTTCGTGCATGTGCCACACCGGAGCGCCGAACCACCTGGGCAGCGGCCATTCGGCCAGCAATGCGTCGTTGTCGGCCTCGCCGCCGTCGATCACATCCGGCACGACCGCGAAGTCGCAGGCGGGCACGAGCTTGCACGCGGCGGCCCACTCGTAATAGCCGCGCCAGTTCTGCACCGGCTCGCCCTTCTTCCATGCGGAGAAAGCCCCGTTGTCCACAGCGAAGCTCTGGCACACCTCGACCGCAACGCACAGTTGGTCGGGGTGCCCGTAGCTCACGAAGGCGTGCCCCGCATCTACTGCTTTCGCAGCTGCGGTCGCGGGGGTTATCGGTAGTCCGTGGTAGTGAATCATCTTCTCGCTTCGGAAACAGCCGTCTAACTAGTCGTTCGACTTGACAGCCCCGGAGTACCGGGCCTGCAAGTCAACTCCAACGTTAGCCGGCCTGTGGCGGGCGAAGGTCCGGGTTGTAGTGCGCGGGGATGTCCGCGCGCCCGGCCTTCCACCGCGCCAGCAGGCTTTCGATCAACTCGCGCCCGTCCTTGCGGTCGGCATTGCTCACGTACTGCGCCACGCCATCGGCCTGCAGCACAAGCACAAACGCGCAGGGCTCGCCGGCCGCCTCGTTCAGCGTGTCTTCCAGGGCCTGGGCAATGGCCTGCAGCCGCACGCTCAGTCGGGCGCTGGCACTCACGCGGGCACCTTGCGGGCGCGGCGTTCGGCCTTCAGGCGGGCGCGGTGTGCGGCGCGGTTCTCGCCCGGCTGGCGGTCGGGCATTGCGCTGTAGCGGCGCTCATCGGGCGTGCCGCCCTGCGTGGCCGCCTGGTGCAGCCGCAGTGCGTTCGCCTGCTGCGCCGCGCCGGCCTCGATCTTGTCCATCATTCCCCGGAAGTCCCGGGCGCCTTCAATCGCTTCACTCATTGCACGCATATTGCGCTCCAAGGTTGTGCCGGTTTTCGTGGGTGCCGGCTAACCCGTCGCTGCACCGGACTGCCTATGGCAGCCGGTGAGCTTTTGCGTTAGAGCGCATCCGTCCATTCCAGCAGCGTGGCGCCGACGATTCCGCCGCGCTGCACGGCCAGCGCATCAAGACAGATGCTGGCTTTCTTCCCGCTCGGCGCGGCAATGTGCAGCCACACCGCCCCATCGGCGTCCTTGGTCACGTTCATGCCGGCCTGTTGGCATCGGTAGGCGTCGGCCAGTTCCTTCGCTTCGGCCTTTGCAATGTAGGCTTCGCGTGGGATTGTCTCAATTTCATGCAGTCTGTCGGCGGTAATCACAGTTCACCTAGCTTCGGAGCCATGCGCTCTAACATGGCAGTCAACCGGACAAGCCCCGGCAGGCTATCTCGCTCCGGCAGCACCGCACGGGGGCTTGCCGGTTACTTCTACGTTAGGCCGCGCTAATCACCGCTTTAGGGCCTAGCGGGCGCCTTACACGCGGCTCAGTGGTGCGCCCCACGTACAGCATGTGGCTTATGTGGTACGTCCGCCCTGGAGCGCCGGGCCAGGCATAGGGCGTGCCATCGGCATGTATCAGGTCAGCTTTGCCATCAAGGTACGCCTGCAATGCGTCTGCGTCATCGTTCACGCCGTCGCCATACACCGTAAGGCACAGCCTAACCTGGCGCTCAAGCGGAGCACCAACGGCCTGGTTAATTTCTTCGCTCATGTCTTACTCCTGTGCGGGCCGTTGGTGCCCGCTTAGCTCTACGTTGGGCGTCTTGCGGCCCACCAACAGGTCTTGCCCTGCGTCCGTGACGCGGTACACCGGGTCGCCGCCGGACAGCGGGCCGCCGCTGCGCTTCGTCATCAGCCCTGCGGCCACCAGCGCCTCACAGTCGGAGTAGTCGTCGCTGCCGGGGCCGGTGCAGAAGTGGTTGCGCCAGCCAGCCGTGCGGCCACGCCCAACGCCAAGCGCGTGGCGCAGGATGTCGCGCTGCTTGTCACTGATACTCGTCATCGTCATCGCTCCATTGGTGGCAGAGGCATGTGCACGCCTCGCCGTAGTGGTCCATGCCGTAGCGGATCGCCGCGCACTGCACCGAGTCGCTGTCCAGGCAGGCGCAGCCGTAGGTGCCGCGCGGCCCTTCGGCGTCCGTGGCTTCGTCCACCAGCCGCCCAACTGACGGTTCGAGCGGACCCTCAACGGCCCGGCTACTCTGTCCCATGCTCCACCTCCTGCGCGAGCCGTTGCGGTCCGCTCAACCTAGCGTTAGGCTTCAATTTCCCACCGTACCTTTTCGCCCCAAGTCTGCATTTCCGCGCGGCTCCGCGTGTTCCAGCCTTTGGCGCTCGGCTTCGATGTGTTGCACACAGTCCACCCTGCCGACTTGTAGATCGTGCCAGCATGAACGCCCGTGTCTTGGTATGAAATCAGCCGTTGCACGCCTAGCCCTTCTTTGCGCAGTAGCAGGCGCATCACGCGCAGCATGCGGCTTCCTGTGTTCTTTGGCGCGTCGGGCGCAATCGCCATACGGCGCAGTTCGAGCATGCCTTTGCCGTTCAGCATGCGCGCAATGGGCTCGCCCCAAATGGCAACCGCAAAGTACCGGCCACCAAAGATGGCGCCGAACGCAACATTCTTGCCGGTCTGGTTGCGTAGCTCGGGAACCCGTGAGTGCCATTCCCGGTTTAGGGCCAAGGCCACCGGCATCGGGCAACGCCCGAACTCGAGTTGGAGCGGCGAAGTCGGAATCGAACCGCTTCCTTCCTCTTGGAAAAGAGGATGCACTACCCTTATGCAATCGCCGCGTGTGTCCATTATCTTTGCTTTCGTGCGTTGAAGCCTAACTGACGGTTTAACCGGACTTGCCTACGGCAAGCCGGTTAACCTAGCGTTAGGCATCAACCAACAGCCTTCATGGCCGCCGTCAGTTGCGCTCGCAGCTTGCGTTCCAGTTCGGCCGCAATCTTCTCGCGCAGGGCTTGGCTGTTGTTCAGCGCGTCCAGAATCATGGCGTCCACGGCGGTTTGCCACTGCGCCTTGACTTGCTTCTTGATGTACTCATCCGCCCCCCACTGGTTCGACTGGTCGGCCACGGCAACGCGAATCTTGCGTTCCACGGCGCTGCGAATCTCGTCCTCGGTAATCTCAATTTCCAGCTTCATAGCTTCTCCAAAAGTTGATGCCTAAAACAAGTTAGGCCACAAGTTCAGCCGGGTGCACTGGCAAGCCATCAGGGCGCATCCTCGGCCTGGTGTAGTCGATTGCTCCGCCTTCCTGCACCCAGGTGTAACTGCGCAGCCATTGCTGGCGCGCTTCCTTGTCGCGCACTGGCGGCGGGTCAGAAAGCTCGATCTCCTGCAGCACGTCGGTGCTGTTCATGTTCGTGATGTTGCTGCTGCTCTTGCGGTCCTTCGGCATGCCGTGGATCACGTCGCGCAGTTTGTGCATGTAGTCCAGGAATGGGCTTTCGCCGTGCACTTTCACCATCCGCTGGTGAATCCAAATCAGTATCTCTCGGTCAGTCATCATTCATGCTCCTGTGGCGTTGTGGCCTAACTACTCGCTCAAGCGGAGCAGCCACGGCGGCCGGCAGTTGTGTGTTACTCGGGCATCGCGGGCGCCGTGCCTGCCCGCTTAGCTCGAACGTTAGGCGTCAGCACCACCATCTGCCCGCGGAATACTCCTGCGTCGCGCTGCATCTGTCCGTACTCGCGGCACGTCTGCACGAGGTTGTCGCCCAACATGCCGCAGAATCCAAGGCCGTCCAGGCTTTCATACAGCCCGGCGCAGCGGTCGCACAGATACCACGTCGGCAGCGCGAACTCGCCGCCCTCGCCGTAGATACGCACCAGCACTTCCGGGTCGCTGTAGTCGCTGACGTTCCGCCAGCGCGGAAACGGTTTGCAGTCGTCGCCTACCGAAATGCGTTCCTTGCATGAACAGCAGCGCCGCATGCGCTTCGTCGCAAGTGGCGCGACTTCCTTGGTGCCGTCATAGAACCATTCCGCGTCATCGTTATCGCAACTGCAACTCAACATTTCTTCCTCCGTTCACCAAGACGCCTAACCCCGCCACTCAAGCGGACAGCCGCTAGCGCGTCTGCCGCTTACCGGCACCGTTGGGCGTCTTACTGCACACGCGGCGCCGTGAAGCGCTCGCACGGCACGTCGGGCTTCATGCCGCGCAGTTGGGCCTCGATGAAACCACGCGCGTACTCCGTGCCGAGGGTGCCCCAAAGTGCGCCCATGAACGCCACCAGCACGCCCGTGATGTGCGCCTCGCGCGCCAGCGGGTCATCAGCCGGCACCAGCCGCAGCATGTTCATGCCGAATTGCACGCCCGCGTCCATTGCGGCCTTCTCACGTTCAGTCATACCAGCAGTCTTCATCGTCGTCGCTCCATTGGTGGCAAAGGCATGTGCACGCCTCGCCGTAGTGGTCCATGCCGTAGCGGATCGCGGCGCACTGCACCGAGTCGCGGTCCAGGCAAGCGCAGCCGTAGGTGCCACGCGGCCCGTCGGCGTCCGTGCCTTCGTTCACCAGCCGCCCAACCCCTCGCTCAACCGGAGAGCCGCCGGCAGCTTGGGTGGTGTCTCGTTGCGTCGTCATGGCGTCTCCCGGTTAGCTCGAACGTTAGGCCCCAGAGCCTCCAGCGCCAACACCTGCGCATCGGCCAGGCTTATCGCCTCGCACTTCACGCGCCGCAGCGCTTCGGCGTAGGTGTTGACCTTGACGCCGTAGGCCAGCGCGTGGTCCTGCGCGTCGCGCGTCGCCGCCAGCAGAAACTCGGCCCGCTCGCCGGCTCTGCGCAGCTCCTCGCGCAGTCGCTCAATCTCAGAGACTGCGGCCTTCAGCGCAAGCACGGCTCCTGGTGGCGTGCAGTGCTGCCAAAAGGAGTGCAGTTCATGCGGCGTCTTGTCCAGGCCGTAGTTCGCGCGCCAGCAGTCAAGCACGGTGGAGTCACCCACCAGGCCTAACCCCTCGTTGCAGCCGAGCGCTGCCGGCTGGCTGCGTCCCTGGTCATCGTGTGAATCAGTGGTCATCGTTGCTCCTGCGTGGCCGGCATCGCCGGCTGAACTCGCACGTTATGCAGCATGCGGTTACTCGCTGCCTTGTTGCTTGCGCAGCTTCGCGGCATCTTTCGTCACCAGCTCGCGCACGCGATCCATGCCGATCAGCAGCACGTCGGCCCAGCCGGCATCTGTCCACCGCATGGCCCGCGATTTCATCAGTTCGCCGCTTGCGCTCTTGGGCTTACGGCCCTGGCCCCTTCCGGGGCCGCCTCGCTGGCCTTCGCTCATTGCATCCCCGCCAGCGTTGCCTTCAGGTGGTCCCAGCGGGCGCACTCCGCATCCCATGCAGCTTGAATCGTGGCGCTGCACCTGTTGCCATTGCGCACGTACTGCTTGACGTAGAAGTTCACGCGGGTTTCGCTCTTCTTGAGCATCGACCGGACTTGCTGCTTGGTGATGCCCTTGGATTGCAGTTCGGCGGTGGTGAGAACTTGATTCATGCTGTGCTCCGTTGCGTTGTCGATGTGTGTACTGTATATGCGCAATCAAACATCGTCAAGGGGTAGCGCAAACTATTTTGTAACTGCGCAAACAAACATCACGCTTCGGCTACAGCTGCACAACTGGTCGCTCAACCGGACCGCCTTCGGCGGTCCGGTTAGCTCCCACGTTAGGCGCCGGCCAGCGATCCACGAATCGACGCATCTGTTCCTCGGTTGCAAAGCCCATCCACGTCCAGCCGTGCACTGTGGCGCCGCCTGAGTGCCATTGCCCTGGGCGCCCGTGAATGGGCCACGCCTCGGGGCCGAATTGCTCGCGGCACCACTGCATCAGGTCAAGCCTGCGGTTGTCGTCGTGCGAGCCGGTGTAGGCATCAACCATCCACGGCGTATCGCGCCACACTTGGGCCATCAGCGCTTTGCGCTCGGCGTCGTCGTCGTTGAATGCCAACGCGCGTCGGTAGAGGTCCGTTCCTGCGCCTAACTCGGCGCTCAACCGGAGCACTGCCGGCGGGGTTTCAGTGGTCACTCTCTGTTCCTTTCGGGCAGTGCCCGGTTAGCTCTGCGTTAGGCATCACGACCCCGCGACCGCTCGCCTTTCAGCAGCGGCTCGCCCATGTGCGTCGGGCACTCGCGCTCGTGGATCTTGTTCATCGCGCTGCGGTACTCGCCCAGCGTGGTGCTCGCCTCATCGAAGAACCGCGCCGATGGCGGGCACTCCAGCACCAAGCACTCCAAGTTCATCGCCAGCTTGTGCGCGTGCTGCTTCGCCACCTCGTCCATGTCGTCGGCCACCGTGTCCTGCATCGGCATCGAAGCCGGGCGCCCTTCAAAATGCGCCTTCATGGCCCGCATGGCATCGCGCACTTCGCGGCCTGGCTCGGCTTCGCGGTACTCCATCGCCAGGTGCATGGCCTTCGTCACCCAGGCTTTGTGCAGTTCTTCGTCGTAGTCCATTGGCATGCCTCCACTGATGCCTAACTGTCGGTTCAAGCGGAGCGCCCACGGCGGCTGGCCGTTTCGCGCTCCGGGCAATGTTGCGGCGCCGTGGTCACCCGCTTAACCTAGCGTTACGCGGCCATCCGCTCAACGCAACCCCGCGATGCCTTCGCGCGCATGTAGACCGCGCAGGGCAGCGCGGCGACGGCTCTGCGCCATGCCTCGCTGCGATGCTGCGGGGCCTTGGGGAACATCACTTCACTTCAAGCCTGTTGCCCGTGACAAGCCGCGCGCCCGGGACATCGAATCCATCCTTCAGCGCCTTGCCGATCAGCACCTTGTCGGGCGCTGGCGGCGGCGGTTCCGGCTGGCGCATGTAGTCGGCCGGCAGTTGTGCGGCGTCGAAAACATCAACGCTCGGCGGCTTGGCCTTGACGGTCAGCGCGAAGTGCGGGCTTTCGATCTTCTTGATGCCGGCCGCTTCCATGCAGCGCAGCAGATAGGCGCGCAGACTGTCCGCGCGCTTCTCAAGCGCCTTGCGCCGGGCCGCCATGTCCGCCTCTGCGGCCTTGATTGAGCCGGCCGTGGCTTCGAGGTTGCGCGCAAATGCGGCCACGCTTACGGCCTTGGCTTCCAGTTCGCCGGCCATGCCTTCCAGCGTGTCGGCGACGGTCTGCTCGTCAAGGTCGAGGTCTTCCAGCTTCGCGGCGGCGTCTCGGAATTCGTTCGTGAGGACATAAAGCGCGGTCATGCGTTCTCCTTCGTCTTGGCTTGGGCGCGCTTTTCCTCGCCCCATGCGTTGAGTTGATCCACTGCGGAGCCGTCGTTCTCCTTCAGCGCGACATTGATGGCGCTGGTCATGATCGACTTCAGTTCGCCCACGGTTGCGGCCTTGAAGATGGCGGCCTTCTGAGTCTCAAGCCACGTCGCGCGGGACTGGCTGGCTGCGACATCGTGCGTCGAGAAGTCGGCGTCGTTGTCCGGCGTGGCCTCGGTCGGGATGCAGAACACCAGCAGCGCGAGATACTTGTAGGCCGCACTCATCGCCTTGTTCGTGGCCTTGTCGGCGCTGTCCATCGCCTCGCCATAGGTGCAGACCGTGTGCGTTGATCCGTCTTCGGTGCTGACCAGATCGAACTCGACGCGGCAAGTGACATTGAACAGCGCGCCACCCTTGGCTGTCTGTCGCTCGACAACCGTTCGCTCGGTGCAGCGCGGCAGGATGACAAGACCGGCCTCGACAAGCGCGCTCGACAGCGTATTCAAAACGTCGTCAATGCCTCGGAACTTGTAGCCCTGCTGCTGATTGCTTCGGCCCTTGGCGATGCCGCTGTGGCTCATGGCGGCGCTGACCGCGCCGATTGCTTGATAGACCTTCATCAGAAAGGACTACCTTGGACTTCGATGTGCCATGCCCGAGCAAGTGCATAGCGGATCGGGTGATGCCTGCGATACAGGCGGAAGGTTTTTACAAATCGGCGGATCATGTCTTCCTCCAAATGGGTGATCCGGCCCGGCCAACACCTAAAACTTGAGGCCACAGGGCGGGAAATCGTTGATCGGTTGACTCGTTCCACACCATCAGCCACCCTGTCAACTTTCGGCCTTCCAGGTGGGATTCGTGCCGCGAGAACATGAGATAGGGCATCGTCGCGGGTCGCTGGTGCGGCGTCTTTGGCTTGTGAGTCACGCAAGCTGGGATGGAAGTGGAAGGCGCCCTAGAAGGGGTTGTGTCCGAACAGAACCGAGACGGCCAAGGCGAACATCGCCAGGCCGCTGACGATGGCGGACCAGGCGAAGACGTTTTCTCCGAAGGTCAACGCTTCGTAGCGCCCGGCCTCGGACTCGTAGTCACGCGCCGCGTCGTGCTCGTCGTCGATCTGGCCCTCGTGCTCGCGGTAGGCGAGAACGCTGTCCTCGTCGAAGCGGTGTGGTGTGATGGTGTGCATGTCAGCTTCCGAAGATGGTTGCCGCGACCCAGCCCAGGAACAGGGCCAGCATCACGTATTCGAGCGTGTGTGTGCCGTCGCGCTTCATTGCCGGCGCTCCACCGGTTGGTCCAGATGCCATCCGCGCGAGGTGCTTCTGACCACGGCCACCGCGCGCAGCCATTCGCGCTGAAGGTACGGGCTGTCCGGGTACAGGCGCACGGCGCGAAGCGACAGCCTCTGATCGACTGGACTGCGGCCTGGCATCGTGACGACGAACAGGGTCGGGCGGCTCATGCCAACACCACCGCGATCCGGTCGCGCAGGCCGTCCAGGTCCAGCGCCGCGCGCAGATCATCGACATCCAGCCACCGGCCGTTGACGAAGATGTGGATCGGCACGATGGAGCCAGAATCGCCCGTGTGATCGAACGTCTCGCAATCGCCGGCCTCGATCTGCGCCTCGACAACGAGGTAGCTGCCGTCGAATGGCACGTTGACGATCTGGCAGCCTGGCTGCGCGGTGGCGTTCTCGCCCTTGAGCTCGCGGACTTGCGAGCCGAGGTTCGCCGCTAGCCGCTGCGTCTCGTGCAGCATGTCCTGCAACTTCTCGATGCGGACGCGCTGCTCGGCGTTCGTGGCGCGCAGGGCCTGTACGACGGACTCCATGCCGCCCATCGTCATCTTGGCGGCGGCCTGGATGTGCCGGGTTTGGAGGACGGCGTTCATGCGGCCTCCGCGGGCGTCACTTGTTTGGCAGCATTCACGCCAGCGTCAACGGCATCAGCGGCTCTCAAGAGCACAGCAGCCAACTCGCGCAGCTCGTCAGCAGGCGCGTAGAACTGGACGCTCGCGGCGCCGGTTGTCATCACCACTGTTGCGGTGGACAAGTAGGCCCCCTCGAACGCTTCCGGGTCCGGGTCGTAGCTGACGGTTACGCCGACCCGGACAGCATAGTGTGGATGCTTGACATAGACCGCTCCGATGTTCTTGCTCGCCATCTCGAATCTCCCGCGCTGCCTGCCCCGGTCGGGGCGCTTCGGTCAGCGCATGGGTGCAATCATAGGCCAACATGCAACGGCGGTTGCGGTGTTACATTGTAAAGATACAACGATGGTTGCCAATCGCTTATGATCGGGCTCATGGACAAACTAGACTTGATCGAAGCGGCCGGCGGGGTCAAACCGCTCGCCGATCTGCTTGGACTCTCCACGCAAGCTGTCTACAAATGGAAGGCCGAGGTGCCGCCGTTGCAGCAGTTTCGCATTCGAGAACTCCGGCCGCAATGGTTCCGCAAAGGCGGTCCGATGCACAGGCCGGCAGAGGCGGCGTCGGCGTGAAGCCGTCACAGGCTGTTGATGCGTCCATGCGTCTGCCGGCGCTGACCGACCGCCAGATTGCCCGCATGGCATGGCGCATTCAGCGGTTCCAGAGGTTTGGACTGCCGACGCACTACGCCGAGAAGTTGGCCGACATGCTGGCCGACCGTGACTGGCAGCGCGATGACCGGCGCATCTGTCTGGAGTGCAGCGAGTACGCGCGGGATGGTTCGTGCCTTCCCGCCCGTCAGGGCCGCATGTCTTACGCAAGCCGCAAGTGGGAGCCCGTGCGCGACGTGCTTCAGCGGTGCGAACACTTTAGCTGGGCGATGCCTGCATGACGACTCAACTTATCAAGTACGAGGCAGCATGCCGCGCCCTGGCCGACTGCAAGGCAGTGGACGAGGTGAAGGCGTGGGCCGACAAGGCGGCAGCCATGCAGGCGTATGGCCGCATGGCGAAGGACAAGACCCTGGAGGTCGATGCGGCTGAGATTCGTATCCGTGCCGAGCGCCGGCTGGGCCAGATGCTTGCCGATCAGAAGGCTTCGGGCGGTCTGAGCAAAGGTGCGGCTGGCGCTGGCGTAAACCAGCACACCCCACCAGAGGTGCGGTCGGCAGTCACGACCGCACCAAGGCTGGCCGACGCCGGCATCAGCAAAGACCTGTCCAGCCGCGCGCAGAAGCTGGCCGCAGTGCCAGAAGCTGCGTTCGAGGCGGAACTGGCAGCCAAGCGCGAGCGCGACCAGCGCGAAGGCGCCCGCGTGTCGGCCCGGCTGGAGAAGGCCGGCGAGCGCGAACTGAAGAAGCAGCAAGCCGCGCCGGCTGCCGAACCCGAGGACGATGACGGCCCCAGCGCCGCCGATCTTCTGGACGACATGCAGAAGGAACTTGCGCGGGCCGAGGCGCGCGTGGCGGAACTGGAGAAGCTGATGCAGGCGGATGGCAAGAAAGCCGCCGCCAATCTGGCCCGCCGCCTGGATCACGCCGTCCGCCAGCAGGAGGTGCTTCAGGAAGACGCTGCCCGGTTGCAGCGCAAGGCAGACCGCTACGAGCGCATGCTGGGCCAGATTGGCAAGGCCATTGGGCAACCCGACCTTGACCGCGTGGTTGATGCCGTTCGCGCTGTTGTGCGCGCATCGAAGGCCGCGTCATGCTGATCGACCTGCGCGACTACCAGCGGGCGGCGTTTGACGCGGCGCGCGAGTTCATCCGCCAGGGCAAGCGCCGGGTTCTCATCAACGCCCCCACCGGCAGCGGGAAGACCGTGCTGGCGTCGGCGCTGATGGAAATGGTGCGCGAGAAGGGCAACCGCGCGAACTTCGTAGTGGACCGGCTTTCGCTGATCCAGCAGACCAGCGACACGTTCTTTCGCTACGGCTTGGACCACGGCGTTGTGCAGTCATCGCATCCGCTGTATCGGCCTTCGCTGGGCATTCAGCTTTGTAGCGTGCAGACGTTGAGTCGGCGCGGCTGGCCTGAATCGCATGTGGACGTGTTCGATGAGGCACACGTTTTGCATGCCACGCACAAGGCGCGCATTGAGCATGGCGGCAGCATCGTCATCGGCTTGACTGCGACGCCGTTCACGAAGGGCCTGGGCAAGTATTTCGACGCCGTGGTCAACGTGACGACCACGCGCAAACTGATTGAAGACGGATGGCTGGCGCCCTACCGCATCTTTTCCTGCGCCGAGCCTGACATGACCGGCGTGGCCGTGAAGTCCACGGGCGAATGGGACGACACCCAGGCGTCGAAGAAGGCGCTTGAGGTGGTGGGCGACGTGGTACAGGAGTATCTGAAGCACGGCGACGGGCGGAAGTTCATTTGCTCCGCAGTGGACACCGTGCATGTCGAGGAACTGCAACGTCAGTTTCTGTCGGCCGGCATCAACGTCGCCACCTACACCTACAAGGACAAGGAAGACGACCGCGCAGAGACGACGGCCGAGTTCCGCAAGCCTGGAAGCCTGATCCGCGGCCTCATCACGGTGACTGCGGCATCGCGCGGCTTCGACGTGCCCGACGTGTCGTGCGTCATCATGGCCCGGCCACTGCGCAAGTCGCTGGCCGAGCACATTCAACTGTTTGGCCGCGGCCTTCGCATCGCTGAAGGCAAGACCGATTGCCTCGTGCTGGACCACTCCGGGAACTGCGCCCGATTCTTCGCTGACTGCGAAGACTTCTTCGACAACGGCATCGACGGCCTGGACGATGGCAAGCCGAAGGAGAAGAAGAAGGCCGAGAAGGCGGAGGTCGAGCCGGTCAAGTGTCCTTCGTGCCGCGCGCTGCACCGGCCGGCGCCGTTCTGCCCTGTGTGCGGGCATGAGTATCCGAAGCGCGCCGCAGTGCAGCATGTGCCTGGCACGCTGAAGGAACTGATCGCGGGTGGACATCACCGCGAACTGACACGCAACCTGTGGCCGCAGGTGATGGCCTACTGCCTTGAACGACGTGAGGGCGACGCGGCGCGGCGTCAGGCGCTGGCGATCTACCGCGACATGACCGGCGACTGGCCGCGTGCGAAGTGGGAGAACACCCAGCCGGCCGACGACATCAGCGCCGAGGTCCGCAACCGCATTCGCGCGCAGCAGATTGGGTTTGCCAAGCGTCGGGAGTCAGGGCGGGCCGCGGCATGAGCAACCTATCGATTCTGTTGAAGCTGATTTGTGCTTGGTGGTCGCTTGGAAGCCTAGAGCGCGCCGTGTTTGCGGTGGACTACGAACTGGCGGAGCGAGGCGATGCAGACGTTTGCTGATGCATTGCATGCCGCCGGCCTGCGCCCGCGTGACATCGTGGCTGATGGTCAGTGGCGACGTTGTGCCACGGACGACAAGCCTAAGAAGCGCAATGGGGCCTACTGCCTGCACCCGGATGGCCGCGGCTACTGGAGGAATTGGGCGACTGACTCCGACCTGAACTCATGGACGGACTCAACGATCACGCGCGCTGCCTATGTCGATCCGGCCGTGCTGGAGCGCAGGCGCAAGCAAGAACGTGAGGCTCGTATCCGCGCGATACGTGGCGCGCGTGACTACTGGCATGGAGCGCGCCAGTGCACAAGGGTGCACCCGTACCTTGAGTCGAAGGGACTGACCTCGCACGGAACCAGTGGCCTGCGTGAGCGGGATGGATTGCTTGTCGTGCCTGTGATGTGGCGCGGGCGTGTCATCAGTGTGCAGACCATCAGTGCCGAAGGCGACAAACGGTTCTGGCCTGGTGCGCCAGTTAAAGGCGGGCATTGCGAACTGGCTCGCCAGCGCCCGGCCGTCACGGTCATCTGCGAGGGTCTGGCAACCGGATTGGCAGTGTTCCAGTGCGTCCGCTCTGCGCGCGTCATTGTGGCCTTCGATGCCGGCAACCTTGTGCATGCGGTGCAGGAGTTCAAGCCGACCGGCAATGTCATTTTTGCCGCCGACAACGATCACGGCACCCAGCTTCGCCGTGGCTTCAACCCGGGCATTGAGAAGGCGACGAACGCGGCCGAACTGATTGGTGCGGGAGTTGCATGGCCGCAAGGCATCGAAGGCACGGATTGGGCCGACGCGCTGCGCGAGTACGGCGTTGCAGGCATCAAGCGCATCGAGCGATTGATCCTGAGTGGATCGCGCTATGTCGCACGGGAGGCACCTTCATGACCGCAGGACTGATGTCTTGCGTGGACGCCAAGCAGGCACCGGCGCGCAAGGCACGATACCCGTACCGGGGGCAAGACGCGGAAGCACGGGGATGGGGTGGCGAAGCTAGCGCCCCAGCGTCGAACGGCTGGCGGGTCTACGTGGCTCCGAGGGTCAGTAGTGAAGGACTCACCTCTAGGCTGGCTGGGTCCGTCCACCAAGGGTCAGAGAGAAAACAGACAGCGGTTCAAGTAGGTAGAGCGTTGGCTACTGAAATACGCGAGAGCGACAAATGAGCGATCTGGTCATCACCAAGGGCGACGACGGCAAGCTGCGCGGCATGGGCGAAGCCGGCGAGCGCGCCTACGCGAAGTGGCGCAAGGCCGTCGAGGCGCTTCAGCCTGGCGAGACGCTGCGCTTTCAGTGGTGGATGCCACGCAGCCCGAGGCACCACGGCCTGTTCTTCGCCAAGCTCTCCGCGCTGCACGCCATGCAAGAGCAGTTTGAGGACGTTGACCGTCTGCGCCAGTGGCTCACGGTCGGCGCTGGCTATTGCGCGTTCGTTCCGGGTCCGACAGGCCGCATGGTCGCTTTGCCTCAAAGCATCGCGTGGCACCGGCTGGACGAAGCCGAGTTCTCGGAACTGCACGGCAAGGTGGATCAGTTTCTTTGGACAGACCACGCGCGCAGGTTTCTTTGGCCCCACCTGTCCGACCAACAGAGCTACGCGATGGTCGAGACGCTGATGCAGGAGTTCAACCGTTGAAGCGCAAACCCACCCCGACCACGGCCTACCCCGCCGGCTACTTCACGGCCCTGATCCGAGAGCACAACTGGCCGCCCCGGTTTGAGTCAAAGCTGAATTATTCGGGGCTGGACTGGAAACGGCACGTTGCCGGTCAATTGGCGCGAGAAGTTGCCATCACCACGGGCGCAGGGTGGAACACCGGAACCATCGTGCTGCCGAACACGCCGAAGTGGCGCATGCCAACAATGCTGACGCGGAGCAAGCCGTGATTGAACGCGCAGCGCGTGTCGAAGCAGCTTGGATTCCACAACCGCGTGCAGATCGCCGTGTGGGCGGTCAAGAACGGGATCGAGTGAGGTTTGCCTGCGTCCGCTGCAAGAAGCCCATGCGTGAGCCCTACGTGGTCACGAACCGCGGGCCTGTGGGTCCGAAGTGCGCGGCGGCGCTGGGGCTGCAACGCCCGTCGCTGAAGAAGGACGGCACCGTGCGTGCGCGACCGATGCGGTTGTTCTCGGCGCCGCGCGCCAAGGCCGACCCGAACCAACTTGACCTTCTCGCGGAACTGGAGGCCGCGACTGCATGAAGCCAATCGACAAGGCGCGCAAGTGCCGCATCGGCATCGACGGGTACTGCCGGATGCTGGCCTACCTGTCGCGCGAGCGGACAGCCGATGAGGTCACTGCACACATGGGCCTGAACGAGCAGACCGCGAAGTTTCTGCTGCGCTGGATGCTGCGCCTGAAGCTGATCCACCGCACGTCGTGGTATCGCCCGACCGAGCACTCGCGCATGGTGGCGAAGTGGATCATCGGCGCCGATGGCGACGTTCCATGCCCTGATCGGGACGATGCCAGCGCACCCAAGAAGGTTCCGAGTGGGCTGATCCTGCTGGCGACGACGATCGAGATCCTGAAGGCGGAGCCGGTGACGCTCACAGACCTGGCCGACGAACTGGCGATGCACCAGGAAACAGCGTCACGCCTCGTACAGCATCTGCGCAAGTACCGCCTGAGCCACATCAAGTCGTGGATCAAGCCCGGCTTCGGCGTGACCGTGGCGCAGCATGTCTACGGCCCAGGCAACGACGCCATGCGCCCGCCACGGGTGCCGCTCAAGCAGCAGCGCGCGAAGCATCGCGCAACGCACCTGGCCAAGAAGCAGCATCTGATGATGCTGCGCGCGATGACCGGCGCGGCAAACCAGCCGCAGGCGGAGCAGGCTGCATGAACCGCGTCTACCTTCCGTGGCCGCCGCGCATCCTATGGCCAAACTCGCGGGTTCACCACATGGCGCTGCACCGGGCGAAGAAGCAGTACGGCGAACTGTGCGCGTGGCATTGCGTGCTGCTGAAGACGAAGGAGATGTACGACGCCGAGCGCATCGCCGCGCGGATCACGTTCTTCCCGCCCGACCGCAGGCGCCGAGACATGGACAACATGCTGGCGGCGATCAAGGCGGGCATCGACTCTGTTGCCGCACACATCGGCGTGGACGACAGTAAGTGGGTGATGACGCTCGCGCTCGCGCCGGAGCCCCGCGAGTCCGGTGGCGTGGAGATTCTGATGGAGGCGGTTGAGTGAAGCGCTCCATCCCCCTACGCCGAACCGCCTTCAAGCGGCCCGAGCCAAAGCCGGCAAAGCAGCTCGACTACACCCCGACGCCGAGAGCCGTTGCAGTGGCGATCCACGACGGCAAGGCCCGCATGGTGGTGCCGCTTCCGAAGGACGTGAAGGCCAAGCACGGCAAGTCCGCTCCGACCGTGGCTGAAGCCGCGTGGATGGACCGCATTAGCGCCTTCGGCTGCATCGCGTGCCATATAGACGGCCACCCGGGCACGCCGAGCGCGGTGCATCACATCCTGCGCGCAGGACGGCGGATGGGCCACCTGTTCACGATCCCGCTGTGCGACCCGGGCCATCACCAGGGCGGACAGACGGACGGGAAGATCAGCCGGCATCCATGGAAGGCCAGATTCGAGGCGCGTTATGGGAGCGAGATGGAACTGCTGGAACGGACACGACACGAAACGACGAAGGAGTCCAATGGCCAGAGGCGGATACCCAAACAGGAGGCTCGTCATCACGATGATCCAGGCCGCCCCGACTCCGCGCCCGGCGTGTTTCCCTGACGACAAGGCATGGAGAGACTGGCTCGTCAGCGCCCACATCAGCGGCCTGCGCGTGGTGCGCCGGGTCGATGTCGGCAAGAGCCAGGGCTGCCGGCAGACCAGCCACCGGCTGCTGCCGACAGAGAAGATCCCGTACTGCGATGGTTGCACTACCGGCCACCAGCGCCGCATGCTTGAGCAGAACCGGTGCCACCCGTGCGTGGTGCCGGTACTGGAATTCGACGAATCCGCATGACACACTAACGAGATGACGAGATGACAAAGACGGAACTGGAATCCGCGCTGGCCCAGGCCATCGCAGACCGCGACACCGCCGAGCGCGAAGTCGCCCGCCTGCAGGTCGAATGCGAACAGCAGCAGCAGGGCGCGCTTCTCTACCTCGCCGCCGTCGTCGGCCGCGCCGTCACCCACGGCACGACCATGACCCTGAGCCGGCAGGACATGGTGGACGCCTGCGACCTGATCCTCGATCGCGGCGACACCCCGGACGGCGGCCTGGCGCTGCGCGTCATCCACGGGCGGACCGAGAGCGAGCCGGAGACGCCTAACGTTCGAGCTAAGCGCCGTGTCCCGGAGCCCGCCGGGACCGCAGATGGACCAGGAACCGCGAGGTGCTTGGTCGGGGCTCGACGCCCCCGGCCACCCAGAAGGCGACTTTAGAACAATCAACAACTTAGATCCGCGTCACCGTCACCACCCCTGCAGCCTCGGCAAGCGTCTGCGAGATCGCCGCCGCGGTGCGTGATGCAGGGCCGACGACGAGCGGACTGCCGGACGCGAGGCCGTGGATCTGATGCAGTTCGTCTATGCGCGCCAGCTCGGCGGCCAGCTCGGCGCGCACGGCGGCGGCGATGTCGGCGGCATCGCCCTGCGCCGAAAGCATCGCGTGGACCTCCAGCAGCGTCTGCTCTGCCGTCATTCCGTTGCCCAGGACATAGGCCCAGACCTCGGCGGGGTCTGCGGTTCCCGTGCCTGTGCGCACCGCCGTCGCTGTGCCGAATGTCGCCGTGCTCTCGATCCGCGGCACGACGATCTGCGCCACGCCGGAGGACGACACCACCGGCACGCCGAACGCGGCCGTCGAATCAATTCGTCCTGGGGTGATGCTAGCGACCCGCGACCGAGTGATCGTGGCTGCGCCGAAGGATGCGGCGCTCTCGATCCGTGGCGCCGAAATCGCCTGAACCGATACGCGCGTGACGGTGGGCGCCGGCACGACAGCCGTGCTCTCGATGCGCAATGGCGAGACAGCGGCAAGGCCGTCAGCAGACACCGCGGGCGCGTAGAGGGTCGCCGTGCTGGCGATGCGTGCCGGGCTGACCGTGGACAGGGCCGTGCGCGTGACTGTGGCGGCACCGAAGGAGGCGGTGGATTCGATGCGTGCGGCACCGATAGCCGCCACCGACACCCGCGCGACGGTGTGCGACCCGAAGGTCGCAGTGCTGGCGATCAGTGTCGGCGTGACGCTGGCAGCAGCCTCCGTCGTGATCTCCCCCGATACCGGCGTCCCGTAGGTGACGCCGTCGTATGGCACCCACCACTGATCGTAGGGCGTGGACGCGCTCGCGCCCGTGACCGGCGCACTGTCGGCGTCATACGTGCCGGCGCCGCTGTAGGCCACCGACCCCGCGTCGAGCACCGTGACCGCGCCATAGTCCACGCCCGCCACGATCTGCGGCCCCGTTGGCGCCGCGCTGCCGTCAGGGACGACGATGTAATAAAGGGTGACGGCCATGTCAGGATGCCGTGATGCGCGGGGTCCAGCCGCTGCTGGTCAGCGTGCCGGGCTTGTAGGTGCTGGCGCTCAGGGTCGGCAGGGCTGGCACCGCAGCCCGCTCGAGACCGACGAAGCCGGCCGAGCTAATTCGGTAAAGGTTGTTGCCGCTCAGATTGTCGAATTGCAGGCATACCTGATCACCCTCGTCGATAGTGTCTGTCGCCCACACATCCGAGTAGTAGGTGTCTGCAACGCCGGGCTGCAATTCGACCCACTGCGACCCCGGGGTTCCGTTGATGCACAGTCGCACGGTGCAGGGCAGCAGGCCGGTGTTTTGCCCAACATCGACAAACAGGCGTTTTGCCACCATGTCAAATGGGGCCGTGAACTCAACGTCGGCGCGTGTCTGGCTGCTTGCCAGAATGCCGGCAACGGGGAAATAGCTTGTCCCCCCGGAAAGGCCATTTGACCCGGGCGGCGTAGCACACGCCATCAGAAACTCGCTGCCCGTGGCGACTAGGTTGCCAGCGACCCACTCAATCTCGTGCGTGCCGGTGCCGCCGGCTTGCGATACCAGCTTGAACTTAATGTCATCGCCATCCGCGACACTATCGGAGTGTGCAGTGTCTTCGGCGCTGTCGGGGTCAGATGCGGCCCAATACAGGTACTGATTGCCGTCTGAGCTATTGATCCTCGAATGGCCTTCGACAACAGCATTGATTTTGTTGCCGTCTGGCCTACGGCACAGCAGTCCGTCCCACGCTGCGGCGAACGGAATGCGGAGCATCGCGTCGCGCTCAGTCGTCGAGTGCCCGCGCGCGCCATGCACGCGCATGTAGCCTGTCGTCGCCGCTGGAAACTGCGTAGACGAACTAGAGAATGCGTGAAGCAGCGTGACCGCCCCCGCGTCATCATGCTCGAAAGCATGGGCAATCCGCGTAATAGAAACTGAGCCCCCGGCCCCAACGTCAAACGTGATGTGACCGCTGGTCGTGCCATCCCATCCATGCGAGCCCGTAGCGGTAAACCACCCGGTTGTCAGCGCGGGGATCGTCCCTGTGAGCCCAGTTACTACGCCGTCTTCGTACAGGCTAAACGTCGTCGCGGCGGTGCAGGCGTTGGCCGACACATAGACGCGCAGATCGGTAGACACCCCCGGCTTTCGCATCGGGCGGCTGTCCATCTCGGAAATATTCCCGGACTCTACGTCGATACCAATAGGCACGTAGGCGAGCGCACCGGCCGGCAGTTCTTCCGCCAGATTGACCCGGCTTTGGACTATCCACGTTTTCTTGCCGCGCGACCCTGAATAGTCTGCAGGGTCCGGCTGCGTCGCGGTAGCGCCGACGATGGCAACCGCACAGTGCGCGAACGTCGCGCTGCTGTACGTCCAGGACATCGCCGTGCTCGCGCTCGTAGCGACTTCAGTACTGCTGCGGTTGTTCGGTGCAGTGCCGTATCCGGCCAGAGTCTGCCCTGCGCCAATCGTCAGGGTGCTCGCCGATGATGCGATGAGGTCAAGCACCAGATCGTCAGCAACCGACGTGACG
>Ga0172380_10000783_pt1 | contig 58116 bp, 53 predicted proteins | sample Leawe162metaG_FD_119747 | JGI IMG/M metagenome (GOLD analysis project Ga0172380, IMG submission 119747) | Leachate microbial communities from a municipal landfill in Southern Ontario, Canada - Leachate well 162 metaG | ecosystem: Engineered > Solid waste > Landfill > Unclassified | place... | reverse complement strand
TTTGTAATTAACAAAGCTCCAAGCAATCTTGAGTTTTCTTCTCCGATCCTTCCTTTAGACAGGTTTAGAATTAAAATCTTTCCCTCATCCATAATCTTTCTCATATCAATTGTAGACTTCACCTGTCCGATCATATTTCTGATCAGGGGGTTGGAAACAAACTGGCCGACTTTGTTTTGAATTGCGGCTGTAGCTTCTACTTCATATTTTGCCGTATAGCGGGCGTATTCATTTACCCAAAAGGATTTTATAACTGGGTCCGTGACCTTAGCAACCACCTTGGCCCTATACTCAGGATCTCCAAGCATTCTATTTACTCCAAGCAAAGTTGAATCAGGATACTCAAGGAGAGCCAAGATCGTATTGTTTAAAATATATTCCATTCTCGCTGACCAAACATCGGGCCAGACTTTTTTAAACACGCCCATTAGGCCTCCTGCAACCAAATGCCTGAATCTAAAATCCACCTGCTCCATAACATTAAAGGCTACTGGAAAATCAAGGTCGGCGGGGTTTAAATACACAACATCGTTTATCCTGTTTGATGGAACAAAATCAAGCAGCCCCTCAGCTGCTTCTCCGTGAGGATCGACGAATGCAAGGCCCTTGCCCTTTTGAATGTCTTGGCGAGCCATATTCTCCATCAAAACCGTTTTACCCATGCCGGTTTTTCCGATAACGTAAAAATGGCGGCGCCTATCGTCTATTTTTATTCCGAACTTCTGCTCCTGGTTCCGAAATGTCGTCTTTCCTATAATTGTTATATCTTCCTTTGCCATATATTATTCTTCAGTTGGTAAATTAGGAGGCGGACCACCCTTCTTAGCCTCAACGCGCTCGAGCTTAGGAGCGACCAGCGCGCTGATCTTAATCGGGAAGTGATATATTGTAGCTATTTCTTCGGCGTTTAGAACGCTTGTGCCCTTTGAATCTATCCATTCTGGAAATAGCGGAGTGTATCGCGCAACGTAGTTTTGGAACATTTTTCTCTGTCTTAAAAAAGTTCTTTTCTTTCTCATCAAAAAGTGAACCTTTGTTCTGGTCTTTGAGTGAAAGATGAAGTGATTTAAGTTTTGGGTAGAAAAGTGAGGCATGTATGACTCTCCAATCTTTCTGTGAGATGCGTTCCACTTCTCTCTTTTTGCGATATAGACTCCTCTTATTACGGTTTTGAAAGCTGACTTTTTGACTTTGTCTTCAACTTCCAACAGTATTTCTCTTTCTCCTGGGGTCAACAACATTTCTTTTTCTCCAGTTTCTGTCTTTTCCGGCGCCATTGATTGGATTGGGTTACCCTCGGCATCGGTCTGCATAGTCATGCCGGTGACAAGTTCTCCGAATACATTTTTAATTTCGTCCATGTATCCTTCCTCTTTCTTTTCCGGACGCTTGGCAATCTTGTTTATTATCTTCTTTGCCTCATCCTGCCAAGGTATATCTCTGTTGGTAATTGGAATCGCCACTATCTGATACCAAAATTGTTCTCCAGGACCGAGCCTGGCCAAAGACTCCAAGAAAGAAATTATAGGGTCTATTCTTTTTTCTTCAAGAGAAACTTTTTCCCCTCCCGGCTCAAAGAATTTAGAATGTGTTTTTATAGGAAAAGCATCTGGCTTGCCGAGCACAAACTCGCAGCCATAAAGATTCCACTCGTCGTTAGGAATATTCTGGGGTACGTTTCTTGTATAATCAGGGGCAGGGGTTATTTCAGTCTCTGGGTAATGAGAGTATATAGCAGATTCAATTATATGGCGGTGAACCTCAAGGCACCTGATATAAAAGTGGATATTTCCCTCAACGCTGACTAGCTCAAAGGAAGCCCACTCCGGCCCCAAGGTAAGCTCTCCCTCGCACCACTTCTCTCTCCAATTCGCCCCATCATAGATCGTCCAGATAACAGAGAAGATATCTTCCATCGCCTTGAAAGGCGCCAGGTTTTCTTTGGGCGGAACAACCTCGAGCATTGTCCAGCGCTTCTTTGGAACCCAAAAATCCCATTCTATCCACCATAAGTAGTAGGTTTCTGCGTGGATAACGAAAAATATGGGGAGGATAAGCCACCACCAGATGTTAACTACGGGAATAAATAAAACTATCGCGCCCAAAATTAAAGACCAAAAAGGATCCCAAATCACCTTCTTTGGAACCTCCAGCCACCAAAATAGATCTTTAAACTTCATGCGTTATATATTCCTTAGCTACTATCTGTCTTTTTATGATTTTAACACAAAAACGTGAAAAATATAATACAGTGCTAAGAGTTATAAAAAAAGAACTAAAAAAGCTGCGGAACGTATTCCAGCAGCAAAGATAGGATAATCACAATGAGAAATCCAAATAGAAAAAATTTAAAAGTGTATATCAGTGGCACCACTAAATACGTCACTTTGGCTTCGTGCCAGTAATATACTAGTCCGAAAAAGATTGCGAAGAAGATTATTGTTAAGAAAGCGAGAACCTGTATTCCTAAAAGGAAATAGATCATATATTAAGCTGTTTGAGTTTTTCTTAGAATATATTTTCCTTGATCGTTTTTAGCGAAATATTTTTTATCGTTTAAATTCATTAACACTGTATTCTTGGCTACCATTCTCTGAGAAAGAACCTTCTCTACGATTGTCTCTCTCTCAATAGCTTGGCCGTGATCCTTCATCACCTTGACGATTACGTCCTTGACTGTGCCAGGACCATATCCCCACTCCTTAAGAGCGTAAATGCCTCTGCCGACTAAGACAAACCTTGCATCCTTTATTAGCTCATTGTGAACTGTTTGAGGAAGAGTCTTCTTGTTAGGAAGATTATAGTTAAATTTATCAATTAATCCTGCAACTGCGGTAAAGTGGAGAGGCTTTGTTTCCTTCTTAAATACCAAGAAAGCTTTATCTCTTACTCCCTTTGGATTTATTTCCGGCCACTCAACTAAGCCGACTTTGCTTTCGTTATTCTCTTTAATATTCTTTGAAATTTCAAGATAGGATTCCAAGGCTCCTGGAACTAAGTTATACTTTGAAGCGAACTGAGTCAAAAAGTCCTTCTTTAAAAGTGGCTTGCCAAATTTTCTTAAATCAGAAACTAGGCCTCCTAGGGTCTTATTAATTGTGTCTTCTCCGCCGACAAATGTAGTCCAGTATGAGGAGTAATCTCTCTTTTCACAAATGCGAGAAAACTGCTCGCCTAAGCTTAATAGGAATAAGACATAAGGCCTTGCGCCCTCGCCTCCTAAGTCCTGGATTATTAAATCCTCCCTTCTTAAACCTCCTCTATTCTTAAAATAGCTGGTAAAATCTTTGAAGATCTTTTCTAAGACTTCTTGCTTCTCATTTTTTATATTAGAAAAACCGGCATCTTGTATTTGACGGACTCTTTCACGAGTAACGCCCAAGGTCTGCCCAATGGCTTCTAGCGTCTCTTCCTGCTTGCCGTTCATTCCAAATCTACGACCAAAAACTTCTTTCGTTTTATCTGAAAGACCTTTTGTAAGGCTTGTATAAATTGTTGAATAATTAACTTTTTCCATAACGCTTTATGTATTTGATTTGATTCTCCTATTTAACCATATTTAAATACAGATGTCAAGAGCTAATCCAACTTAGCCCTTTTTGAGCTTCCTCTCCTTCCAATTCTGCCAGCTTACAAGCAGGGGGCTTGCAATGAATATGGAGGAATAAGCACCGCAAGTAATACCTATAATCAAAGCGAGTGAAAAATATTTTAATGTTTCTCCTCCGAAAAAGAACAGAGAGAATAGCACCAATAGCACGGTGATGACCGTGCTTAGAGAACGGCCGACGGTTTGATTTAAACTCCAGTTCACGGTTTCTTTAAATGACCCCATTCCCTTCCTTAAGATGTTCTCTCTTATTCTGTCAAAAATAACTATTGTGTCATGAACCGAGAATCCAAGGATTGTAAGTAGCGCGGCTATGATTGGAACTGTAATCTCAACATTATATAAATGTCCCAAGACCGCAAAAACTCCTAGCGGCACCAAAATGTCGTGGAAAAGAGCGATTAAGGAAGTGACTCCATATTTCCATGAAGCTACTGGTCGGGAAACTTTTCTAAAGGCTATGGCGATATAAATGGTAATAGCAAGCAAGGCTATAATTATAGCCAGCTCAGTCTTTTGTTTTAGCTCATTCCCAATTGAGGGTCCGATGAATTGAAAACTTTTCTCTTCTAATTGGGACACCTCCTTCATCTTAGCGAGTATGCTTTGGTGGGTGCTTTCGTCGATGCCCTTAAAGGATACGATCATCCCCTTTTGGCTCGTTGGCTGAATAATAATCTCTCCCAGGTTAAACTCAGAAAGAGCAGACGAAATAGCTTCGTTAGTGGGCCTTTGGGAAGCAAACTCAACGTTCATGACGCTTCCGCCAGTAAACTCAATTCCAAATTTAAGCCCATAAGAGACCAGGGAAAAAACCGCCCCTATGATCAAAAGAATTGAGAATACGTAATAGACCGGAGAAAATTTAATAAAATTTAGTTTCATATTATTATAAAAGCCACTTTAGTTTTTCTAATCTTGGGCCGACGAAAACCATAAGCAAGATCCTGGTGACGAAGATGGCTGAGAATAGGCTTACCAAAATACCCAAGCTCAAAGTTAGGGCAAACCCCTTAATGAAGCTCGTCGCGAAGATAAATAATATCGCGCAGACGATTAGAGAGTTTAAGTTGCTATCTCGGATAGACGGCCAAGCTCTCTTAAATCCCTCCTGGATTGCTTGAGACAACGGCTGCCCATTCTTTATTTCTTCTCTCATTCTGGCAAAGATCAGAATATTTGCATCTACTGCCATGCCGATAGATAAAATAAATCCACCTATTCCCGCCAGGGTTAAAGTAATGTTCATTGCCTTAAATAAGGCCAAGGCTATTGCAACATAAATACACAAAGCCAAAGAAGCCAACAAACCAGGCCATCGGTAAACCAATACCATAAATAACACTACGGCGATAAACCCGTAAAGCCCGGCCCAAAGAGATCTTTCCAAAGAAACTGTTCCTAGGGTTGGGCCCACTGATTCTTGAGATATAGGAGAGCCGATTTTAACTGGCAGGGCTCCTGAGTTTAATCTTCGAGCAATCTGGTTTGCAGTTTGAGTGCTCATATTGCCGGAGATTATTGCCTTCCCGCCATTTATCTTTGTCTCAACAATCGGGGCATATAGGTCTTGCCCGTCTATCACTCCGTCTCCGTTCGTATCTATAATTGAACGCCCGTCCAAGAATATTGCCAAAGGCTTCTGGACATTCCTTCCTGTTATATCTTCAAACAGCCCAGCTCCTTCATCATCAAATTGTAGTTGGATAGTGGGTTTAAAAGTTGTTTGATCGAAAATCACCTTTGCGCTCTTTAAATACTTTCCGGTTAGCTCTGTTGTAGCGAAATATGGGTTTTGAAGCGCTAACTGCCAGTTCTCAATCTCCTGCATCTCTTCTATGGTCTTGCCCTCTATTTCCTTTTGCTTGTCTAATATAGTTTGCGTTTCGGCTTCGGTTCTTTGTTCTAGAAATTCAAGGTAAGGAGTTTCGCCTATCATCTTAATAGCTTCGTCAACATTCTTTATGCCAGGAAGCTCAACAACCAACCTATTATCTCCTTGGACCTGGACAACTGGCTCCGTGACGCCAAATAGGTTAACCCTGCGCTCAATTACGTCTCTCAATCCAGACATCGCCTCGGTCTTGCTTCGATCTCCGATGCTAGTTAAATCAGCTTCGTAAATCAAACTTACCCCGCCCTGAAGGTCCAGTCCTAGTCTAAAGGGCTTTGACCAAAAATGAGGGATGTTTTGAGAGAATTTATTATTAAAAGCATCTATCCCTTTATTGATGTAATCGGGATAAGAAAAATTGGCTGCAAAAAAGGCTATAACTAAAACGGCGATTAGAATTAAGTATTTTTGTTTCATGTTAGATAAAACTTATTATACAGATATTGAAAAAATTATCAAGGGTTATTTACCCCAGCATTTCGAGGATTTTAAGCTCCAATTTATTGGTTTTAAAATCGTAAACAGCGAAGGTTGGCTTAAAGATCTGCCCTGCCGTCTCGCCTGGGTTTATGACCCTGCAGCTGCCTATCGTTTCCTCCCAGGGCTTGTGCGTGTGGCCGTAAAAAACAAAGTCGTATTTTCCGCTCATGGCTAATTCCTGATTTCTATCGGGCCTATGAATGATGGCGATTTTTTTGTCCTCAATAACCACCTCTCCCAACTCCTCATATATTTTAACATTCGGGCTTTGATAGTCCTTAAGATCCAGCCTGTAGTCTTTATCCATATTGCCCAAGACTCCGTAAAGCTTGCCGTCAAAGCCCTCCAGAGACTCCCTGAAGCTCTCGGGACTCCCGATGTCCCCGCAATGCAAAATAACTTTTACATTCTCCTTATTTATCCAGGCAATAACTTTTTTGAAGTTTTTAACGTTGCCGTGAGTGTCTGAAACGATTGCTATCTTCATATTTTTATCTTTTGTTATTCTACCAGAGTTTGGAAGAATATAAAAACCTCCGGGATGGGTATCCAGGAGGCTATTTGTTTTGTTACTAGGAGCTCTCTAGAGCCGTGGCACGAGGAAGCCTTGGATGGACTTCCGAAGGCCGCCAGTGCTGCAACACGAGGGCTGCAAGGGGCATAATTCGCTGACAGCTGCGGCGAGGCTTGGGTAGAATCCGATGCCGACCATGGCGTTGATGAGCGCTCCGAGCGTAGCCGATTGCGAAGCAAGCGGACCGCATCGGTTACTAACAACAACCTTGGCCCTTGGAAGCAGCAAGGATAATCCCGCCTCCAAAACATTCTGGAAGAATTGCGACTGGGACAATCCGCCGGTTATGACGAACCGCCCGACCTGAGTTCCGTTGGGAACCTCTTGCAACATTTTCTTTGCCAAAATGAGTAGCTCAAGAGCGATAGACGCTTGGGTGCTAGCTACTCTTTCTCCGAGGGAAAGACTGGCCCAATCATCTGGATAGGCCTCTTTCCAATTACGAGACCCGTCGTATACCTTCCTCACCCTGCGCAATCTTCTTGGGTCCACCGCAAGGGCAAATCCGTCCAGTTGCCGCAAGGGATATCCCTTGCCGTATCGCCTTACGAAGCGATCGTACCAGATCGCGCAGTCGGCCAGCATCATAAGCAGCAGCCGGTCTTTGTAATATTCAAAGCAGGCAGCTGACCCGAGCAGTACTTCTCCAGGCTGGCACCTTCGAATAACCGTGCCGCTACTGCCGGCGGAAATTACGATCGTGCGATCGTCAGCCAGACCGCAGCCAACGCCGCCGGCATGGTTGTCTCCAAGACTAGCAATAAACTTCCAACCCTTAAGAATCCAGCTGATCTTACCCCACCCTTCTGGCAGAGAACGGTCGTGGTTAACGGTTCCGACTATTCTTCCGCTCTGGATTGGGTCGGGGAACCAAACCGGGGCAAGATCCGCCTCGGTCATTGCTTTCACGGCCAGCTTCTTGGTTTTCTGTAGAAGGAGGCCGTTGCTGAGCGCGTCAGACGTGCTCAGACGGGCCCTGCCCGTCAGAAGGGTGGCGATGTAATCGCCAGTTGTCATAACATACAAAAGTTTTTCCCGAAGTTCTGGCATTTCACCAAGAACCCAGGCTAACTTTGGCAGGATGAATCGCTCTTCGATCTTTCCGACCATCTTCTCAACGCCTCGATCCTTAAGGAATCTTGTCTCGCTTACGGCTGCGTTGCATCTCCAGCTTAAAGCAGGACAGCATGGCTCCATTTCTCTATCAGCCAACACCATGTCGTGCTGTCGAACCGAAAAAGAAAGCGAACCGTAATGGTGGAAACTCCAGCCATTTTTCCTAAGCGCCTCCAGGGCGTCTAAGATCATGCCGGGGATATATGAAAGGTCAAAGGCAGGTTGGCCTAGCCATTTTACCGCACCTCTGATTGGGATGGAAACAAAATCCTCTACCCTTCCCTTTTCACTAAGCACGCCGGCAGCTAGTGCCGTGGTGCTAAGATCAAATCCTAAGAATTTGGCTACTTTTTCTTCTTTCAGTATCATTTATGCTCCTTTCGTTTGTCTTTTTTAAAAGATCACTTCCAATATATTTAACCACGTGGCACTTGGTCCGTCAATCAGATAAACTAAAAAGCCCTGCTTTCGCAGGACTTGCCTTTATTTGTCTATATATTTAAAACGCGGAACCTTTTTGCCATCTACCTCTACCTCATCCAAAAACATGGCTGTGGGCCTAGCCCAGATCTCCTTGTCCCCGTCCAAGTGCTGATATATCACAAGCTCTTCTAGGCTCTCGCTGTGTTTGGCAACCCCGAGGACTTGATAGGAGCTTCCCTTAAAATGCTGATAAATTCCTTTTACTTTAACCTTATCCATTTCTTCTGATTTTATTTACATCTTCAACTGTTATCCAGGCAGCCATTGCTCCAAAGCCTGTTTTATCAATGTCGAATGGCTCTATGGCCTGAACATTCTTAAGCAGGATGAGCATGCAATATTTCTTTTCACGGAATAACTCGGTAAAGTGCGGGACGTCCTCAGATGCTATGCCGTCTAGCTTGCCGTAGTTTTCTAAAATGTTTTTTACCTTTCCTGGCGTTAAATCAGAGAAACTGACAACGCCATCAACTTCAGTCTTTATTGATACTAGCTCCCCAGAATTTTTAAAATACACCGAGTCCCCGGCTTTTATTGCGCCCCACGGCCTGGATTTGTTCTTGTACCACCTAGACTCGATCTTCTTTTCGCCAGTCAAAATCTTTCCGGTCAGACCCCAAGATTTTTTCATTATAGCGACGTGATCCATATACTAAAGGTTTTTTGTAATTAACTCTGCAACCTCCTTAAGCTCCTGAGCGGGAGATATATCTCTTGAGGCGGGCCTATAAAGGAATTTTCTTGGCTCGTATTCGTAGACTCCTTCGTCTCCAGTCTTTCTTGGAACGACATGGATATGAAGATGCCCTATCGATTGCCCAGCCATCGAGCCCTCATTTAGGGCAACATTAAATCCCTCGGCTCCCATGGATTTTTTAAGGCTGTTTTTTATTCGGACAATAAAATCTTTGAGCGCACTCAATTCCTTTTCGGATAGTTCATCAATCTTTGCGATGTGCCTTACGGGACATACCAACACGTGGCCCGGGGTTATCGGGATATTCGTAGGAAAGGCCATAACAAGATCATCCCTATATATGATCCTTGATTGCACATCTTTATCAAAGCAGTATGGGCAGTTCATAGTTTTACCTTTTCGCTGACCTTAACCACACCCTCTTAAAAAACGGCATGGTTAGATTTGAAATCATAAATGCTACTGCAGGAACAATTGCATTAAGCCACGGGCGCTTAACATTAATTACCCAAAGATAAGCACCGATAGCTAAATACGTAAAAAACATAAGCAATATCTTTCTTGTCCAACTTATTTCCCAAGCCTTATCACCTTCTACTTTATCGTTCCTGTCTTCTATTTTTTGTATTCTTTGTTCTAAATTTTCCATATTATTTTCCGCAGCACTTCTTATATTTCTTCCCTGACCCGCAAGGGCATTGATCATTTCTGTTGGGCTCATTCTTGTCTGCCTTCGGAGCCTGCTGCATAAAAGGCTTTTGCGCCTGAGGCCTAAACTCAGCCTTCAGAATATTCTCTGCTATTGCAGCTTCTGTCTGTTCCAAAAACTGCTGGAACATCCTTCTCCCCTCTCTCTTATATTCTATCAAAGGATCTTGCTGCCCATATGCCCTTAACTTAACTGAGTCTCTTAAATAGTCCATGTCCTCCAAATGCTCTATCCAGAAGGTATCCAAAACTCGAAGGACAACAAATTTCTCAAGCTGCCTCATGCTCTCTGCTCCGATTTCCGCTTCTTTCTTTGCGTAGTCTGCTTCGACAAACCCCGCTCTTATCAGTATGTCTAAAATATATCCTCTTAAATTATTGCTTTTGGCGTTTTCAAGAACATCCTCTCTTTTCTTGTAGAAAACCTCTCTGTGCTTATTCATCACCTCGTCGTATTCCAGAACGTGCTTTCTTGCATCAAAGTGGAATCCTTCAACTTTTTCTTGGGCAGAAGCGAGCGCTTTTGAAATCATTCCGGATTCTATCGGCTGATCTTCCGGGAAATTAAAGGCGCCCATTATTCCTTTTATCCTATCTCCTCCAAACACCCTCATCAAATCGTCTTCTAGCGAAACAAAAAACTGCGAGGATCCAGGATCTCCTTGCCTTCCGGATCTACCCCTTAATTGATTATCTATTCTTCGCGCCTCATGCCTTTCTGTGCCGATAACATGAAGTCCTCCGGCTAGTACAACCTTTTTCTGTCCCTCTTGATCAATAGGATTTCCTCCAAGAATGATATCGACTCCGCGGCCTGCCATATTTGTTGCAATAGTCACTGCGCCAAGTTTCCCGGCCTGAGCTATAATCTCAGCCTCTTTTTCGTGATTCTTTGCATTGAGCACCTGGTGCGGTATTCCCTCTCGCTCCAAGAGCTTTCCTAAAAATTCATTCTTCTCGATCGAGACCGTACCCACCAACACTGGTTGGCCGTTTTTGTTTCTCTCTTTTATTTCCTGGACCACTGACTTAAATTTTCCCTCAAGTGATTTATATACGCGGTCAGACAGATCCTTTCTTACCATAGTCCTATTCGTAGGTATGGAAACAACATCCAGCTTGTAAACCTTATCGAACTCCTCTGCTGAAGTCTGAGCAGTTCCGGTCATGCCGGAAAGCTTTTTATACATTCGAAAATAGTTCTGGAAAGTTATCGTTGCCCAAGTCTTTGATTCTTCCTGCACCTTCACTCCTTCCTTAGCTTCCACTGCCTGGTGAAGCCCGGCGGACCACCTGCGGCCTGGCATAAGCCTCCCCGTGAACTCATCGACAATTATGATCTCGTTATTTTTTACAACGTAGTCTTTGTCCTTTTTAAATATGGTCTTGGCTTTCAAAGCAGACTCCAGTTGATGCGTCGTTGTGATGTCATTATCCTGCCACGGGTCAAGCCCCAAAGCCTTTACCATCTTGTTTTGCCCCTGCTCCGTGAAGGTGACTGCCTTTAATTTTTCGTCGATCTCGTAGTCTTCCTTCTCAACAAGCCCGGAGACTAATTTTGCGAATGTATAATATTTATCAGTTGATTCTCCGCCCGGTGACGAGATTATTAATGGCGTTCTTGCCTCGTCAATTAAAATAGAGTCGATTTCATCGACAATAGCATAATTATGGCCACGCTGAGATTTAGCATCAAGGTCATAGACCATATTATCTTTTAAATAATCGAATCCGTATTCATTATTCGTTCCATAAGTAATATCTGCCTTGTAGGCTTCTTTCCTTGTAGATGGTTTTAAAAAGTCTTCTACAACCTTAAAGCTTCCGAGCATATCTCTTATCTTGTCCTCTGTCTCTTCTGCCCTTTTGTATAGAGGGTCGTAAACGAAAGACTGTTCATGATTTATGCATCCAACTGAAAGCCCAAGGAAGCTGAATATCTGCCCCATCCAAACCGCGTCTCTTCTGGCTAAATAATCATTTACCGTTACTATGTGCACCCCTTTCTGACTTAAGGCATTAAGATACGCCGGCGCAGTTGAAGTTAGGGTTTTTCCTTCTCCTGTTTTCATCTCTGAAATCTTTCCCTGATGCAGGACTATGCCGCCGATTAATTGGACATCAAAGTGCGTCTGGGCTAAAACCCTTTTTGCCGCTTCTCTGACCACGGCAAAAGCCTCAGGCAATATATCATCTAAAGTTTTCCCTTCGGCCAACTTTTGCTTAAACTCCCTAGTCTTATTGCGCAACTCCTCGTCAGACAAATTTAAAGTCGCGGAACTTAGCGAGTTTATGCTCTGGATTAAAGGATCCAGGGTCTTTAGATATTTTTGATGGCTGTCACCGAATATTTTTCCAAAAATTGACATAATGTGTATTTTTCTATCTTAAGTGAAAAAGACGGCAATGTAAAATATAAGCCGCCCAAAAAATTGGGCGGCCTACATTTATCTGTATTCTTTATTCCCTTCTGCTAAATCCCTTAAGAATCTTTGAAATGATAAGCAATATAACTATTGCGGCTATAATCCAAAGAAGGATATACAAAGGCTTCGAAAAGTCCAAGCCCGCCAAAGATGCGAGTCCGGCTTTTGAAGTCGCAATGATGCTTCCTCTTGGAAGAGTTATTCTTACATTATCTGAGGAGGAGCCGGAAGAAGTGGTTACAGTAGCCAAGATGCTAGTGTCTGTCCTTTCTGGCTTATCCGCAACTTTACCGCTGAAGGTTAGAGTCCTTACTGTCTTTGATGTTAAATCTCCAAGACTTATCCCCTCTCTTATGTCCCCAGCATAAGGGGCGCCATCTAAGGTTAAATTTCCGTTATAAATAATGTCGCTAGGCAGATCGGTCTTCACGCTTACATTTCTCATTGTCTCTTCTTGTCCATTGCTGACCACGACCAAGAAATTTAATCCTTGATTTGCGGATGCATCAAATATCTTAGTCCACTGAATGGAATTATCTTCTTTCTTTCCCAAAATATTTACTGCAAGGCCAATAACGCTACAGTCCTTGGCGCAAGAGCTTATCGTCTCGCCGCAGTCGCAGACAGAGTCGCCACAGGCCGTGGCCTGGCAGGAAGCGCAATAATTAGCGGTTCCCTTTTGGCATGTAGTGCCATCGCATTTTAAGTCGTTGGTGCATCGTGAACCAGAGCAGCCGTCGATTGTACAATCATTGCTGTCCTGGCATGTTCTATATATCTCTTGCCTTGCGTTTAAAGAATCATACCAATACAAATCGCTATTAAAGCACCCTTTTGTATAGTGCAGAATATATGTTGGCGGATTTACCGGCGGGTTGGTTGTTTGGCATGTCGGAGATCCAGACGAACAGGTCTGGCTGTTATTGCAGAAAGAAGCTACATTCCAGTCAGAATATGACCAGTTTCCCCAGCTTCCGCTGCAGCTTGATGTATAACCCGAGCAGAACTGATACCTTGACCTGGTTCTTACTCCGACGTCGGAGCCCAAGATAGTTCCCCAGGGGCATCCATAGTCCTGCTGATAATCTGTTCCGCATGTCTGATAAGCGGGCTTATAGTGGCATCCGTCGCAGCACGGCCCTGAAGTGCATTCGCAGTTATTCACAATGTTCTGGCAGAAACCGTTCTGGCAGTAGCCAGAGCCGCAATCCTGATAAAGCCATTGTCTGTTTCCGAATGAATCAAACCAATAAACATCGTCATTGTAGCACCCTAAGTTATTTGGATTATTATTCCCGGAATTAACGACAACGCTACAGCTTGCTCCGTTCATCTGCGATCCGGATATAATATTTAAATTTACAGAATATGTCCCTTGGCTAGGGAAAGAATTTGTACAGCTTGAAGCTGTGCCGTTACACCCCACAGACCAGCGGTACGAATAATTTCCTTCCCCTCCTGAGACTGAGGCTATAAAGGTTGTTGATTGGCCGGCATTAATGGAACCCGGGGAAGCATAGCAAGATACTGTCAGCCTTTGGCTAGATGAATTGCTTACTACTACAGGACAGTTTGTTGTCGCAGTTTCGCCCCCAGAGAAAACCGTTAGGTTCGCGCTCTGAACTCCAGAATTAAAGAATGTGTTTGTGCAGTTCTGAGAAGATCCTGAGCAGGCTCCTGACCATGAGTAAGTGTATGAACCATTGCCTCCTGAGACTGAGGAGATGAAGGTTGTTGATTGGTTAACATTTATAGAGCTTGGAGACGCTGAGCAGGAAATATTTAAATTCTGAGTTGCGTTGGTTACGACAACTGGGCAACTTGCTGTTGCTAGTTGAGTTCCTGATATGACATTAAGAACAGCTGTCTGAGACCCTATTCCCGTGAATGTGCGCGAGCAGTTCTGGGAAGAGCCGGTACAGGCTCCTGACCATGAGTAAGTGTATGAACCGTTGCCTCCTGAGACTGAGGAGATGAAGGTTGTTGATTGGTTAGTATTAATAGAACTTGGCGAGGCAGTACAAGAAACGACTAAGTTCTGAGTCGGGTTATTTACCGTAACTGGGCAGCTTGCTGAAGCCGTCTGGCCACCTGATGTTACATTTATCGTAGCTGACTGAGTGCCGGCATTTGTAAACGATTGGGAACAATTTTGGGAAGATCCTGAGCAGGCTCCTGACCATGAGTAAGTGTATGAACCGGTGCCTCCTGAGACTGAGGAGATGAAGGTTGTTGATTGGCCAGCATTAATGGAGCTTGGAGACGCTGAACAGGAGACATTTAAAGTAGGCGTAGGATTGGCCACAACAACAGGACAGTTTGTTGTCGCAGTTTCGCCCCCAGAGAAGACACTTAAATTAGCGCTGTATGTTCCTGCGCTCGGGAATGCATGAGTGCAATTCTGAGAAGATCCTGAGCAGGCTCCTGACCATGAGTAAGTGTATGAACCATTGCCTCCTGAGACTGAGGAGATAAAGGTTGTTGATTGGCCAGCATTAATGGAGCTTGGAGAAGCAAAACAGGAAATGTTTAAAGTAGGGGTAGGATTACTTACGGCGACTGAGCAACTGGCGGATATTGTTTGGCTGCCTGATATCACGCTCACTGTTGCTGTTTTAGTTCCAGCGCTTGTTTGCGTCCTTGTACAATTTTGGGAAGAACCCGTACAGGCCCCTGACCATGAATAAGCGTATGAACCATTGCCTCCTGAGACTGAGGAGATGAAGGTTGTTGATTGGTTAACATTGATTGAACTCGGAGAAGACGAGCAAGAAAGAGTGAGGTTATCTGGATTGGTTATACAAGAACCACCGGAGCAAGTCTGGTTGGCTGAACATGTCTGGATCAAGTCATTTCTTACATTATTTGAATCAAACCAGTAAACATTATTCCCATAGCATCCTTGATGATCGTGTTTTATCGCATAGGTGACCCTGTATGTCTTATATATCCCCCCCAGTTGAGTGGTGCAGTTTGGGGCTGTCTTTGTCACCTCCACAAAAGAAATGTTTAAGTAAGAAAGATTTGTAGCTCCAGTCGCATATTTAGCAATTTCGTTAACGCAGAAGTTTAATTGATTGACTGCATTATATCCAACTGTCCCGACTCCATCGCCGAACGTGGCGCAAGGATATGTATTTACCGTCTGGCAATCCATATCCAGCTGACCTGCCGGCTGATTCTGGCTGTTGTTTGAATCAACATTTACCAATATTGTTCCTGTCGGCGGACAACCGCTGCAGACCTGAGGGCCATTATCAACGCAGGCACCGCTCGTACATGTCTGATTAAGCGAACATGTTTGGAATAAGTCATTCCTTACATTATTTGAATCGTACCAATAAGAATCGTTATTATAGCATTGTTTGTAAGAGTGGCTTACGTATTGATTCACAACAACTGAACAGCTAGCAGACCTTGTCTGGCTGCCTGATGTTACATTTAGCGTGGCTGTCTGAGTCCCTGAATTTGTAAATGTATGGGAACAATTTTGAGAAGTACCTGTGCAGGCTCCCGACCATGAGTAAAAATATGATCCGCTACCCCCTGAAACTGAAGAAATAAAGGTTGTTGATTGGTTAGTATTTATAGAACTTGGGGAGGCCGAACAAGAAACGTTTAAAGTGGGAGCAGGATTATTCACAACAACTGAACAGCTGGCAGACCTTGTCTGGCTGCCTGATGTTACATTTAGCGTGGCTGTCTGAGTCCCAGCGCTTGTAAATGTATGCGTGCAGTTCTGAGAAGAACCAGTACAAGCCCCTGACCATGCGTAGGTGTAAGAACCAGTACCCCCCGATATTGAGGGAATAAATGTAGAAGAATCGTTAACATTGATCGAGCTTGGCGAAGCTGAGCAGGAAACATTTAAAGCAGGGGTTGAATTTGCAACCCTGCAGCATTTAATGGCGCTTGGACTTACAAACCCGGTAGTGCTATCCCACATTCCGACCATCGCATAGTTGTCTGGACACTGAACACTCCATATGCTACTCACGTCTGATGGTCCCCCATCTCTTGTTTCAATATTATATATTCCCTGACAATCAGAATAGTTAGCCAACAGATCATTCCCTGAAGAATCCTTCAATGTGCAACATTTCATGTCATCTGGATCTCCGAATACATCATTATCATCCCAGAACCCGGTGACTACTCTACCCCCAGTACATTGGGCCTTCCACTGAGAGTATAGATCATTTGGCCCACCGTTAAGAGAGTTTAAGCTGCCGAAGTTAGTACAGCTAGTGTACGAAGAAGCGAGTTGGCCGCATTTCATTGCGTCGATATCACTAAAGTTATTGGCATTATCCCAAATACCGACGACTCCATATCCGTTAACGCATTGTGCCCGCCAGGTTTGGTCGGGCAAGTGAGTGCCTCCATCCAAGCTATTCATTCCGCTTACTACGTAAAAATTACTGGTTGCAAAGACAAAAAAACCGGCCCCAAGGCCTACAATTGCGATAGATAAAACTAATGCTATTTTATTTATCTTATTCATAGTTACTCGCTTATTTAGTTATTCTTAATATTATACAACTTTATTAATATTTGTCAATACAAAATAAGACAAATATAGACCTACCTCTATGTAGATCTATAAGATTACCTTGCAGTCGGGAAGTTGTCAAAATTTAATGAGGTAACTATCCGACTATGGCTATTTTTCAACTATTATACTGCTCGCGTTATATCCTTAAACTTTCTTTGTCTCTTCCTCCCCACTTCCATCGCCTTTAGTTTGTACTTTTTCATTTCCTGCTGCATTTCGTCTTTGACTTCTACGATCGCGAGCATAAGATCGTCGTTCTTGGCTTCTGCGCGCAAGAGCCTTCCCGAAAGCTTTATATTCACCTCTGCCCTAAAGAACGGGCCCTTCTTGTGGTGTCGGCTCTCCTTTTCTATTTCAACGAGAAATTCGCAGGCTGGCCTAACATCCTCCCATTCATCGTCTTTGTGGCAAGATTTTACGAATTTTTCTAGGCTTCCTATCTTTTCATTTACAAATGCCTCTATTGATTCGGTTAATTTTAATCCTTTTGCTTTTATAGTTATTCTCATAGGTTTATTTAAATCCTAAATATTGGACTTCTTCTTGCAACTTAATTTTGAATTTTTCTTTTACTCTCTTTTTGATTGCCTTAATTAATTTTATCACATCCGCGGCTTTCCCTCCACCTTGATTGACGATGAAGTTTGCGTGCTTCTCGGAAACTTTTACGTTGCCGACAACCTTCCCCTTTAATCCGGACTTGTCGATCAAGTAGGAAGTTGGGATTCTACTGCCTTTATTAAATTCTATAATCTCCGGGAACCTCTTTAGCAGAACGCTGTCTTTAATTTTTTTGTCGTAGTTCTTAAAGATGCATCCAGCAGAAGGGCAATCCAGTGGATGGTTCTTCCTCCGATACTCCAAGAACCTTTTTATTTCGCTTTCAATCTCTCCCCTATCTCCTTTCTTTAATTTAAAAACTGCGGAAAGAATTATTAAGTTTCTGTTCTTTTTAAAAATACTCTCCTTATTATTGAATTTACAATCCTTAACTGAATAATTTTTAATCTTTAAAGTCTTTACGTCCAAGGCTCTGACGCTCTTTATTATATCCGCCATCGTGGAACCGAAGGCCCCAACATTGCCGTAGACAGCCGCTCCAACTGTTCCAGGAATGCCTGCTGCCCACTCAAATCCCGTCAACACGTTTTTTTGCGCCAAATCCACTGCCGTCATTAGAACAGTTCCTGCCTCGGCATAAACATTTATCTTATCTTGCACCTTATTATCGGTATTTTGAAGTTTTATAATAAGCCCACTATATCCATCGTCAGCAACAAGGACATTGCTTCCTTGGCCTAAAATAAAAAAAGGCAGCTTTGACTGCTTAGCAAATTTAATAGCTGCAATTATTTCTTGCTGGCTCCTAGCCAAAATAAAGTATTTCGCGTCCCCGCCTATTTTAAAAGTGGTGTGGTCAGACAGTGAAACGTTTTCTTTTAAGCCAGGTAATTTTTTTAGATTATCTTTTGTCATTATTTCCCCAACAGGGCGTTAAGCTGCATTCTTGTCCCGGCCCCTACGAATCCAGTTGCAGAGATCTGGTATCCTGCCCAAATCGAAATCGCTTGCCTGTATCTATTCTGCAAACATTTTACTGCAGCCAGAGTTTTTGAGGCAAAATAGCTTGTGTTTGCGACACCAGAAAGACATCCCTCTCTTGCAAGAAGAATCTTCAGATAGACCACGTCCTGGCTATAAACTCCAGAAGAAAGGCTTTTTTGGAAGGAGAATCCCGCGGGCACGCCATCGTTGATTGGAGGCAAGGGATTCGTCCCAGAGGTAGATACCGTAAATGTAAATGAGTAAGATGGCTGCTGGCCCTCCTCGAAATTAGATAATTTATTCTGCACCGACGGGATGATCACAAGAGCAGTATTATCTGTCCCGAAATTTGAAACATTAATCTCCCCCGACTGCCTGCTGTCCAAGCTCAAAAAGGCGAGAGCGTAACTACCATTACCTCTTTGCACCAAGTACGGAAGGACAAAAGGAGTGCCAGAGTTACTTACAAAGTTCAACTTTATATTTCCTTGTCCTCCGATAACCTTGAACCAGTTTCCAGCCCAAGCCTTCGTATTATCTGTCACACTCAGGGTGCTTTGTCCCGATAAGGGAAGGAAATTAATTTTGGGGTAGATGTGCAGATCCTTTAAATTTTTATTCACATAGCAATAATTCGCTCCGAGACTGCAGTCGTTGACGAACAGCGCTATAGTCCAATCAGTAAAGATTTGAGAAAATGTCTTTTGGCTGCCACCCTTGGCTAGGGCCGCGTTTATGCTGTCGATGCCAACCTTAGGGTTTTTTAAAGAATCTACTAGCATCGCCTTGCCGTAATGATCAACTAAGTATTGGGCAAAAAGATTTATGGCGCCATAATCGGACCTATTCCCGTCCCATTCTGTTATTGAGTTAAAAGGCTCATCCGAAAAAGATAACACCCTATTCTCCAGATAACTGCCCTCATACGTGCTGTCATATCCCAGAAGAGTTGAAGAGTATTCTGCCCTAGCTTCGTTCAACCAGGTTTCCTCCTCCAACCCATATATCTTATCTTTCTGATTAAAAGTTATTAAATGAGTGAACTCATGGGCCAAGAAACTCTTGGCGTTTGAGCCAGTTATATTTGCGGAATTAATATACACCATCTCTCTTTCGTTTGAGCCTGGGACCTGGAGTTTAGAGTATTCGTCGTTCGAACGAAAATATCCCCCGGCGTCTTTTGCCATCGGATGAATTAGAACCGTAATTCTTGCATTGCCATCGATCCCCGGGGTCCATTCTGACCCATAGTCCGAGGTTAGGGCAGGATAAATTTTGTTATCGAATTCCTCTCCAAGAGCGCCTAAAGCCGCAGATATGTCATTTTGCGGAACAAAATTCCACCAACTAAGGTCTCCATAAAAGTAGGCCTTATTTGTTACCTTCAGTAGGACTGCATTTACGCTATTTCTTTTGCTTAAATCAAAGCTAGGATCTACATAAAAATCTCTCTTCTCGCCTACGTTATCGGCATAAGATACTGCCGGAAGGAACGTTGCGAGGAGAATGGCGACAATTACAATTCCTTTTATTTTTTTTATAAATTTCATACGTTGAGTCTTTCCTTATAATAGCACGGAAATTTATTATGATAATTATAATATTATTTTTTCGGCAATGACACAACACCTTTCAAAAGTTCGACGACATTTCCTCCATCGGCGAAGGCGACGTCTTTTAATCCCTTGAGCTTTTCATCCAACTCCCCAGGATTGATATTTGAGAGTCTGGCGGTAAATATTTTCTGCACTCCGGTGAAAATTGTTCCCTCTTCTGCGCTCAACATTTCCTCAAATAACTTTTCTCCTGGTCTTGGTCCCGTAAAGACAATTTTAATATCCTGATCCGGGACAAATCCAGATAATCGTATCACTTCCTTTGCTAAGTCCAAAATCTTAACTGGCTTTCCCATATCAAGGACAAAGACCTCTCCGCCGTTTCCCATAGCCCCCGCCTGCATAACTAGAAGACAGGCCTCGGAGGTAAGCATAAAGTATCTTTTCATATCCGGGTGCGTAACTTCAACTGGCCCCCCCCTCCTAATTTGTTCTTTAAAGATTGGGATCACGCTTCCCCTACTATTTAAAACGTTGCCGAAGCGCACAGAAACAAATTTGGTGCCGTTGCGCTGATTCATCGCCTGACAAAGCATCTCTCCAACCCTTTTGGTCGTTCCCATAACGGAAACTGGGTTTACGGCTTTATCGGTAGAGATAAAGATAAATTTATCAACGCTGTTGCTTAGCGCTTGCTGGGCGATAACCTTGGTGCCGAAAACATTATTTTTCACTGCCTCCTCTGGCTGTTCTTCCATTAATGGAACGTGCTTGTACGCAGCTGCGTGAAAAACTATATTTGGCTTTAACTCCCCGAAAATCTTGGCGATTTTATTTTCGTCCTTTATATCGGCTATGATGGATCTTTTCTTGATATCTGGAAACTTTGCGTTCAGCTCGTTTGCGATGTTAAATATTCCGGTTTCATCCCAATCAAGCAAAATAATAAGTTCTGGGTTGAATTTAACTACTTGCCTAGAAAGCTCGGAGCCGATAGATCCTGCGGCCCCTGTTATTAAAATCCTTTTACCTTTTATAAAATCTTCTATCGGTTTTGTATTTAAAGATACCTTCTCTCGCCCCAAGAGGTCCTCGACCTCGACTTGGCGCAGGTCTCTTACGGATATCATTCCGTCAATTATCTCGGATAGCGACGGAACTATCTTTATATTCCTTAACCCCTCCTTCCTTCCAGCGTCGACGGCCTTCCTGATCGGCTCCCTGCCCGCCGAAGGCAAGGCAATTACTAGCGCTTGCACGCCATGATCCTGAATTATCTTAGAAAGATTATCAATCGTCCCTAAAACTTTCAGCCCTCGGATCAGCACTCCCTGCTTTACCGAGTTATCGTCGACAAATCCGACTGGCTGGTATGGGCTATCCTTTAAAGATTCTATGCTTCTTAATATCTGTTCCCCGGCATCTCCGGCGCCCACGATTAATGTTTTCTGCCCATTCGGCTTAGTTTCATTCTTCGACTGGTGCAAATATATCCTTTTTGCAAAGCGTATTCCTCCGCAAAAGATAAAGACGAGAAAGTAACTCGTAAAAAGAACTGATCTAGGAAAATTAGCGAAAAACGGAAAATATTTTGAGACGTAAATCGTTATTCCCAGAAATATGAAGGATATGGTCGTTGCCTTAAAAATGGCGACTAACTCGTTGGTGCTGACATAAGACCAAGTAAAAGAATAAAGTTTTGAGAAATAAAATACAGGGATTGTAAAGATAACCGCAAGGATTATCATCCTTACCAGGAAAGCCTCGTACTGCGCAGGGACTCCCCCGTCAAACCTTATTAAAAAGGCGAGCCATATTGAAAGGGCTATAAAAAAAACATCGGCAAGAAGAAATAGGACGAATCTGATTTTTAAATTTTTCCTTAATAAGCTAAGCATCTATTCTTTTTATTATCGCCTTTAAATTACTTACCACAAAATCAATCTCCTTTTCTTTAATGTTGTTAAAGAAAGGAAGAGCTATAGTCCTTCTACCTACGCTTTCAGTGACTGGAAACATTCCTTCGCGGGTGCCAAACCTTTCCATATATAGGGGTTGTAGATGAATCGGGTAAAAGTAGTTGCTGCACTGAATTCCTACGTTTGCCATTTCAGAGATAATCCAATCTCTTTTGGCAGCTAGCTTTTCCGGGATTCTTACGACGTATACAAACCAGCTGATCTTCTTGCTGCTTTCGAAGGTCGGAGTTTCAATTTCTGGCATCACCTTAAGCTTCTTGTTGTACATCTTAACAGTCGCCTCTCTTTTTTTCATAACCTCCTTTATCCTTGAAAGTTGAGAGATACCCAGTGCGCAACTCATTTCATCTAATCTATAGTTATAGCCGAGCCTTACGTGCTCCAGCCATTTACCACCCGAAACTTTCCTTCCTTGGTTTGCCATGCTGTGGCAAAGATCAGCTATCTTTTCGTTATTGGTAATGATAATTCCTCCCTCTCCTGTTGTAATCTGCTTGTTTGGATAAAAAGAAAAAATGGCGGCGTCTCCAAATCCTCCGCACCTTACTCCCCTAAGCTCCGAGCCCAAGGCCTCGGCAGAGTCTTCTATGATAGAAAGACTATGTTTTTTTGCTATCTCTAAAATTTTATCCCATTCGGCGGGTCTGCCGAAGACATCGACGGCCAAAATTGCTTTTGTTTTTGAAGTTATTTTCTTTTCAATTTTCTCGGGATCTATATTTAAAGTGTTTTCGTCGATATCCACAAAAACCGGCTTGGCACCTTCGTACAAGATGCAATTGGAAGAAGATATAAAGGAAAAGGGAGTTGTTATCACCTCATCCCCCTGGCCTATGCCCAAGGCTTTAATAATCAGGTGAAGGCCACTGGTGCCACTGTTGACAGCAATCGCATATTTTGTTCCCGAAAAATCAGCTATCCTCTTTTCAAATTCCACAAACTTGGTTCCCAAAGACAAAAAATTGGTTTTTAGAACCTTTAAAACTTCCTGCCTGTCGCGGGCTGTCACATCTGGTTTTGATAATGGGACTTTCCAATTTGTCATATTTTTCTAATAACTTTAGCCGGCGCGCCAAAAGCAACGACGTTGCTCGGTATATCTTTGTTAACAAAACTCAACGCCCCGACAATGGAATTCTCTCCTATTGTAACTCCGGGCATAATAACGGAGTTTGCACCGATCTTACAGTTTCTCTCCAGAACCACTTTCCCTCTTTTATTATCAACCGTTGAAACCGAATAGATCTTTGTTCCCCCGCCCACTTGAACATTGTCTTTAATAACCACGCCGGCTTTCGCATTGATATAAACAAACGCCCCAAGATCCGTCTCGTTTCCGAGCTCAAAATTATCTATGCCCTGAACCATCCATCCGTATTTTGTAACCTTTCCCTCTTCAATTGTCGGTCGCTCCCACTTATTAAATCGTGTTTCCATATTTTTTACTATTTAACTATTTCTCTTAAAAGCACAAATGCCTCAGCTGCATTAGCCCCGCACTCCGTGCCGCGCTTTTGCGCCAAAACCTTAATGCCCCTTAATGATCTTGGGTGAGGATAGTCTTTCAGCTCACTTGAGTAACATTTCATCGCCTCAAGCTTTCCCTCAAGGAAGCTTGAAATATCTTCGTAAAAGTTGGGTACGAAAATATCTGCCGATTCCTGCGTGGGCTTGCCCCACTCTGTTTCTGATAGAACCTCGTAAAAATATACTTTAGTTACTGATCCGCCCGGGATAGGTCTTAGCGCAACCATAGCTGCTTCCGAGACTAATTTGTGATCCTTATTAATGTCTCCAAAAAAAGGAATAAAGACTACGTCTGGCTCGATATCTTTTACGCAGCCTGCTATTTTATCGTTAAGCTCCTTTTGAGGTATGGTGTCGAGCTTTACAGTCGGCAGGTCCAAATACACTGTCTTTTTAATACCCAGCGCCTTTGTCGCGCATTCTATCTCTTTTTTCCTGTTTTCAATAAAATCAGCGCTCCAGTCTGGAGTGTATGCTTTTGTCACGATACAGAGGGAAACATCATGGTTTTCTGCTACGTATTTTTTAATTGTCCCTCCGCATCCCAGAACTTCGTCGTCTGGATGAGGCGCAATGACTAAAACCTTCATAATTATGTTTTACTACTAGATTGAATAATTTCCAAGCTTTCGGGACCACAGTTGAACAGCAAATCAATAGCCGAAAGATTTTCAATAAACGGCTCAAACCTCTGCTTATATACCGGGTGCTTAAAATCCGAGAAGATATGCTTTAAGTTATTGGCCTCAAATTTCTCTTCTTGAACATAGCTTTTGCCACCGCACTTTTTTGACCCGGAGCCCGTAAGGTGCGTATCGGCTCCGAACTTTTCGCAAAGCTCTATCAACAAATCTGTCTTTTTTCCTTCGAATTTATACTCTGAACTTTTAACAATAGGGGTTTTAATTCCTAGCTGCTCCTTTAAGTAGTAGATGATGGCTTCGTTTAAGTCAATCAACTTGTCCCATTTTTTTGAATACAATTTTTTAAAAAAATCTTCGTGCTTATCGAAGAACGGAGTTTTCTTATAGTTAAAGTAAATCGCCTTCCAATGCTGCCTTGCCCAAGGAAGGGAGTTATCAATCCTCACTTCGCTTATCTTCTGGGGTCCCTTTCCCGCGGTAATGACTGGAACTGTAAGCCAAGCCCAGCCCCTAGGATCGGAGGCGGTTCTTATCCGGTTTCGGTTCTGGAAACCTCCGCTAGAGAATTGGACGTGATCAACCAGGATAAACTTATCAACCTTCGCCATTTTATAAAAAAAGCCGACGTAGGGAAGGTATTCTGGCTGGTGAGCTGATATAATCATCTTTGTAAATCGTATTGGTTAATACTATCCAAAAACCCCGCAGATATCAAACAAATCGCTGCCCGCTATCTTCTCCCGCTTATTTTCCTTTAGGCGGAAGAGAGTTAGTTCCGCCCTCTCCATAAACTCCCCTTCTTGATAGGACCGCAAAAAAACCTAAGAATAATATTTTTAAATCCAGCAATAACGACCAGTTATCGACATACCAAGCATCGTACTCTAACCTTTTTTCCCAAGATACCAAACCTCTGCCCTTAATATCCACTAGACAGATCAGCCCTGGGCTCACCGCCAATCTCTTTTCCCATAATTTATCGAGAAAACTACCCTGGTCCTTGTACCTAGGCAGGGGCCTCGGTCCCACCAGGCTCATCTCCCCTTTTATTATATTAATTAACTGCGGCCACTCATCTAGGGTCCATTCCCTCAAAAATTTACCTATTTTTGTAATCCGTGGATCGTTTTTTGAAGAGGCTAATCCTTGCCCGCTATTCTCGGCATTTTCTACCATTGTTCTGAGCTTCCATATTCGAAACGCCTTTCCACCTCGACCCAATCTCTCCTGCCGAAAGAACACTGGGCCTCTGGAATCTATTTTAATTAATAGCGCCAATACAGCCAGCAATGGCAGTATAATTATCAAAAAAACCAAAGCAGCAATAAAATCAAAGCTTTTTTTAATAAATTCTTTTACCATCAACTTAATTTCTCCTTAATAAGCCTTTTGTACTCTGCTCCTAAGATATCGAAAATTAGTTTTTCATTAAATTCCTTTAAAATCTTTTTCCTTCCCGCTACTCCCATTTCCTTGGCTGCCTTCGGATTACTTAACAAGTAAATTATAGCCTTCGAAAGTCTTTCTACTTCCTTTACTGGGACTAAAATCCCTGTTTTCCCATCACTAACTGCCTCTGGGCAACCACCGGTAGTAGTGGCTATTACCGGCAACTCCATTGCTGATGCCTCAAGGATGGAAGCCCCTATCCCCTCACGATGAGTAGGGAGGACAAACAAGTCCAACACGCTGTATATCTCTTCAACATCCCCCCTCTCTCCCAAAAAGATGACGTTGTTTTGTATCCCATACTTTTTAACAATTCCCGGATATACCTTATCCTTCTTCATCGGCTCATGCTGGCCGACAACCAACAAAATAGCGTCGGGAAAATTGGTAAGCACTGTTTTAAAAGCTTCGAAAAGCTCCAGATACCCTTTTTCCTCCACCATCCTGCCTACGATCCCTAGTATTTTGCCGCTAGACTTAATCCCTAGTTGTTTCTTTTTGTTAGCAACAAACTCTTCAGAAAACCTTCCCGGATTAAATCTATTAGTATCAATATCCCTGCCCAAATATTTTAACAGCCTTGGCTGACATATTTTTTCTTTGACTGCCGCGTCAATTACCGCGTTGCTGACCGAAAAGATACAATCAGAAAACTTTGCAACGAATCTCTCTAATGAAAGAAACATTTTGCTTACAACAGATGGAGTGTTTCCGGGTAGATAGAACCCATGCAACGCATCGATGATAATTGGGACACCCGCCAATTTGGCGGCTATTTGTCCATAAATCTCCGGCTTCGGGGTATGAGTATGGACTATGTCAAATTTCTCTTTTTTAAAATAGAAATAAAGCTTAAAAAATGAGGCGATATCAGAGATAGGAGAAAAAACTTTTCGTTTAAAGGGGATAATTTTTACCTTTATTCCTTCGCGCTCAACGTCACCAACCCATTTTCCGTTACCGCACGCAGCCGAGACATCATAGCCCTGATCACGCAAAAATTTTAGCTGGTTTAAGAGCATAAACTTCAGAGTAATATCAGCGCTGGCCACGCAGCAAACTTTAATTTTTTTAGAGAGATCCATCTTAATTAAGACTGTAAAGCTATTATGAAAATTGCCACCTAAAAAAGGTTGAAATTATAGCTCATCCAGCATAATATAACAATTGTCAGTGTAGTATAAATATCACAAAGTTTCAACTAAAAAAATTAGCCATGGAGAACTACCCGCTGCTTACAATATTCTTACTTGCCCACAATGGTGAAAAATTTATAGCAAAAACCCTAGAATCTCTTCTAGGGCAGACCTATCCAAATTTTCAAATCATTGTATCCGATAATTATTCCGACGACAAAACTCCGGAGATTGTAAGGCTATTTCAGGAAAAAGATAAGCGAATAATTTACCGCAGGAATGAAAAACCCTCCCAGAAAGACCAAGACGCAGGATGCTACTACAACTATAACACCTGCATTAGCTCAGAATTAATTAAGGGAGAGTTTGTAGCCTTTTGCCATGACAACGATATCTACGAAAAAAGTTGCCTCGAGAAAGAGGTCAACCTTTTGATAGCGCACCCAGAAGTCGGGGCAGTTTTCACGATGGCCAATATAATTGATCAAAAAGGCAATATTATTAAGACGCTGAATCTCCCCAAAGACTTAAGCCGTAAAAAAAATATTTACAACTTCAAGGAGATATTCCAATCTTTACTAAAAAATGGAAATGTTTTTCTAGAAACTCCTACTTTTGTAACAAGACCAAAGGTTTTACGGGAAATGGGATTTTTTAACGGGAACGACTTTGAAACAGCTGGCGATCTCCAGATGTGGCTGAAAATTGCTGAAAAATATCCCGTTGCAATAATAAACGAAAAATTAATAAACTGGAGAACCGGCGGAGCCACGATAAAATACCAGCGTCTTCAATCAGCCAGAAACGATTCATTCGTGGCTCTAGATTATTATTTAATAGATAAACATTACCGGGATTCTATAGACCAAAAGACCCTGAAGCAATATGATTTTCGAAAATATGTCGATGACGCCTTAATAGCGACTAATTTCTTAATAGGTGGCGAAAAAGAAAAGGCAAGAGAAGTTATAAGAAAGATAAAATTACACAACATCATAGCCACCTTCTCGGAAAACATTACCTCAAGAAAGGTAAAAGGTCTTTTTCTTATATTCTCTCTTAAAACAGGAGTCGCCCTACGACTCGACGGGCTCCTGGGTAAAATATTAAACAGAATAATGTATCCTTAGCAGGTTTTTAAACTCCCCTTCCGACATCCCCTTCTGGGGATTTTATTTTGTTTGAAATGACATGTAGGGCGAACAAGGCGATCGGATAAATCAAAACTCCAACCGTAATCGCAATAAAAAAGTTAATCCCATGTAATAGCAGTTGCCTAAAACTAATAAACGCCACAGAGACTGAAAGAAGCGCGCCAGTTGTAACCCCCAGCAATCTCAGGCCGAAAATGGGAACCGGCATAAATCTTTTCGCGATTGTAGCCAGCAGCACAAGAAAAATTACAAAAGTAATTACGCAAGCCGCCGCAGCCCCATAGAGGGTGTATCGAGGAATCAAAATTAAATTTAAGAAGACATTTACTGCGGCGACAACAAAATTTATCCAAAGGTATTTTCTCTGCTGGCCCGCGGCAATAAACATTAAGATATAGGGGTAGCAGAGAAAGTAGATTCCAGCTACAACCATTAAAATCTGAAATACCAGAATCGCAGGGTCAAACTTTTGGCCATAAAAATGAATGATTTGAGGGGCAACGGCAACGCCCCCAGCCACAATAAATACGGCTAAGGCAATCATTAGTTCCATGTAAAAATTCCAAGCCTTCTCAAGTTTGCTCAGTGACTCTTTAAATAACCTGCTGAGAACAGGATAGAAGCTCATGTAAATCAGCGTTCCTGGAATAATAGCTATGGCCACGGTCCGGCGAGCGATATTATACCAGCCAGTCTCCTCAAGGAAACCAAGATGTCCCAGCACTATAGAATCCATATTTAAGAAAACGACCCCGAAAACACCTGCAAGGCCGATGGGCCAAGAGAGCTTTAGAAACCTTATCCACGCCTCCTTATTAAAAACCAATCTTATAGGATATATGTAAAAATTAAACAATGCCAAAACACAAATTATGGCTGTAAGGTTTCCAATTAAATAGCCATAACTTATACTTTCGATAGATGGCGCAGTAAACAAGATAAAGAGCACCGCTGCAGACAAGACCACAGACTGGATAATTTTAACCAAACACTCGTACTCCATCCGCTGCCTAGATCTAAAGAAAGAGTAAATTATAGAAAAGAATTCTCCGATTATAGCAGAGCCGCCCAATATCCAGATTATCTTTTGGACAATAGGATCGCGGGTTATAAAGACCGAACTTATTAATACGAGACCGAGTATGACTACTGTAAGAAAAATCCTCAGGGACAAAATAGCTGAATATTCTTTTTCTCCCTCTTTGTTCTGCGAAAGCTCCCGAGTGGTAATATCGGAAAGGCCGAAGTCAGAAAATATAGTAAATATCGAGGCGACGGCAAGGGCAAAATTAAATCTTCCAAAGTCGGCCACATTTAGCACGCGGGCAACATATATAAATAAAATTACCGTCGAGGAACGAAATACCACCTCAGCCAGCATCAACCAAAACGCATTCTTTATAATGGTTTGTTTAATCCCAAAATTTTTTACAAAAAGATTGTAGATATTTCTGATCTTCATTTTATTGCTATCCGCTGAAATTTGCTTCTTTTTTATCTATAAATTGGCGGTGCCAGAGCTCAAAATTCAAAATTAACCACAACTGAGAATCAACTGGCTGATTACCATTTTGATAATCTTTATAAAGCTTCTCGATATATGAAAAATTAAAGTATTTCCTGGATCTAGTCCTTTCGTCAAAGATTACTTCTGATAAATAATCTTTCAATTTTCCCTTAAACCAAAGGCTAGTCGGGACAGCAAGGCCATGCTTCTTTTTATTTAAAATTTGAGGGGGCAGGATGCCCTTCATTGCCTCTCTGAAAATGTGCTTAGTTCGAACGCCTCTTATTTTAAATTTCGCAGGAATTAAATTGGCAAATTCAACCAGCCGATGATCCAGAATCGGGGATCTTGTTTCCAGCCCATAGGCCATGCTCGCCTTATCAACTTTCTCCAAATAACAATCAGGTAACCAAATCTTCTGGTCTAAATACATAACTTTATCAAGAATCTCTTTTGACTGGCATTGAGAAAAATATTTCTTATAAACCTTAAGTGGATCATTTGTCGAGTCTAATACCTCCTGGCTGAAAAGATTGCCAATCATGTCCCTTGAGAGAAAGGTCAACCAATTTGTATACCTTGATAAGTCGTCCTTATTCGGAACGGTCGCAATGAATTTTTTTACCCTCCGCAGTCCTGGCAGTAAATTAAAATACTTTATAAATGTATTATTCCTAAAAATCCAATTAAACGCCGAGAGTTTAAAGCGGTTATTCTCAACGATGTAGCGGCGGTATCCACCGAAAATCTCATCTCCCCCTTCGCCCGTCAAAACAACTGATACATATTTTTTTGCAAATTCACTTAAGCAAAAAACTGGAAAAGCAGCCGCATCTCCAAACGGCTCATCATAGTGATAAACCATTTTATTTAAGGTCTTTATAAGATCCAGCTCCTTTAAAAATAGTTCGTGGTGTTCCGTTTTAAAATGCTCCGCTACAACCTTAGCATCCGCAAGTTCGTTAAATTCCTTTCCTGTACCATCAAACCCGACCGAAAAGGTTTTTAAGGGAGAAACTCCATTTTTTGCCATCATTGCAACCACCGAGCTCGAATCTAACCCCCCACTTAGAAAAACACCAAGCGGAACGTCGGATACCAACTCCTCCCTCACCGAACCTTCTAATAATTCTCTTATTTTAGCCTTATAGTATTCTTTCCCCTTATCTTTACTATTTCCAGGAATTAAAGAGTCCCAATACTCTTTAATATTTATCTGCCCATTTTTAAAAATGAGGTAATTCCCCGGCAAAAGCTTCTTTATCCCCTGGTAAATGGTGTCCGGAGCGATTGAGTGGCCAAAAGTAAAGTAGTTAATTAAACCCTGTTGATCTACTTTCCTAGGGACTTTATCGTCTTCTATAATTGCCTTTATCTCTGAAGCGAAAATAAAGCTATTTTGATCAAGATAATAGTACAAAGGCTTCTCGCCCATCCTATCTCGCGCTAAAAAAAATTGGCGCTCTTTATTATCCCAAATACCGAAAGAGAACATTCCGCTAAGTCTTTCTAAGCATTCCACCCCCCACTCTTCATAGCTATGCAGAATTACCTCTGTATCAGATTTCGATTTGAATTTATGGCCGAGACTTTCTAGGATTTTCTTAATTTCAATGAAGTTATATATCTCGCCATTGTAAACGATGGAAATTTCCCCATTTTCATTGGACATTGGCTGATGGCCAGCGTCTGAAATATCTATAATAGACAGTCGTCGATGTCCTAGCCCGACAACACCGTCAGTATAAATACCAGTATCATCCGGACCTCGATGTGCCAAAACATTGGTCATTCTCTTTAGCAAAAGCGAGTCTATCGGTTCTTTCCTCAAATTGTAGATTCCAACTATTCCGCACATAACTATTTGATTTAAAAAATCGGCTTAATTTTAACCTTCTTTAAACTATTTTTTTGCTTCTAACCAAACGCACATGGTCGCCGGCGGCTTCTGCCAGTGCTCCTTTAAAACTGTGAATTTAGTAGTGCGCAATAAATTTACCAAATCATCATACTTCCAATCAAATGTGTGAGAGGTTGCCCAACCCTTTGCCTTGAATACCTTTTTTATTGCAGCCTCAATAAGACTTTTAAAACCTGCTACTCTAAATTTATAAACAGCCTCAGAAATTACGCGCCTTAAGACAAAATCTCTGTCCTCTATCTTTGAAGATGATTTTCCGCCATATACCGTTGAACCGATGAGAACAACGCCATCATCCTTAAGGACGCGATGGGCTTCTTTTAGAGCAAGATACGGATCTTGGAAGTGGTCCAAGGCAGACCTTATATGGACCACGTCAAAGGTTTTCTCGGAAAAAGGAAGGTACTCTGCGTAGCAAGACAAGAAATTACAGGGCTGAGAAAAGCAAGAATAAGCCTTTAGCAAATTTGGCTGAGCCCCGATATTCTGGAATATATTTATAAGTGGATCGACGGAGACATATAAAGAGACTTCGTCTTTTTTAAAAAAATGACGTATTAACCCAACGCTCCCGCCAACATCTAACACCTTTCCTTTAATACTAAATTCTTTAAGATATATTTCTTTAACGGAATCGATGTCGTTTAAGTGCTCATTAAGGTCATCGGCTTTGCAATAACGGTCAAAATAACATTCTTCCCAGTCCTTTTGAACGTTGAACCATCTTGCCCATCCCTTAGGCATACAATAATCAGGCCGATGAATTCGGAAATCGAAAACTTTCTCTTCCAACTTCCCTTGCTTAACGCTGCATAAGGGATATTCACTGGCACATCCATTGCAAACGAATTTTTGGCTATCTTTAACAAGCGCCCCCTTACACAAAGGACAACAAAGAGAATCTATAATTTCTTGATCTAGCTTAATATACATAGCTGATAAAGCCCTTTTTATTACAACGATTTCTTCTTGTATTCTAGAATCAAATCAATTGCTAAACTGCTGAAATCTTTTTTGAGTATCTCTGCGTTGGGAATAACACAGTGGCCGCCAATGCCATTTTCGGGCGGATAGAGAACCGGTCTAATAACATTATCCATATTGAGCTTCTTATACCCCTCGTTATAGGTATTATTAAAATCAATTACTGTATCCTCAAAATTAACATTGAATTTATCGCAGATCTTTTTCATTTCTCCGTGCCAGGCAATGCAAACGCCATAATATGTGGTATCTAAAATTTTCCCTAGCTCAGTTGCAGCCGAAGGAAAAAACAGTTTTGCTTTTATCCCAAGGCCTCCCAAATGTTCCTCTGCGAGCGCCCCTGCGCTCTTGTCGTCCGCGCCAATGTACTTCACAAAAGTTTTGATCCCTTCGTGCAGATTCGGATGCACTCCCCTTACTGGACTATGTACAACCAAGCCGTTAAATTTCTGTGCTAGCTTCTGAGTTGTGCCCGGAGCGACAGTAGAGTGAATTATAGTTATTTTGGGACTTGCTTTCTTTATTGCGTCCTCGGCTATCGCAACAAAATTATCTGACCAGGGTATGCAAATGTTAAGAACGTCGATATTTGTGAGGCCGTCATCCCTATTTAAATCTTTAACTAAGGGGTCTTTGTAGAATTTGGCAACAGCTTGTCCAACCTCGCCATAACCTAGAACACCTATTCTTTGATTATTATTTTGCATATTTTTCTTGAAACCATTTTTTTGTTATCTCGACTCCGTCTTTAAAATCAACCGTCGGCTTCCATCCAAGAAGCTCTCGAGCAAGAGTAGTGTCGGCTTGAGTGTGCTTTGGGTCACCTGCGCGCGGAGGCAAATATTGGATTTCGCCTCCCACCATCTCGGCTAAAGCTTTGACTGAATGGGACACCTCCTGGCCAATGTTTATCGCCTCTCCGCCTTTTATCTTATCGCTCTGCGAAGCCTTAATATTGGCATCTACAACGTCGCCCACAAAACAAAATCCTCTTGTCTGCTCTCCGTCTCCAAAAATCGTCAACGGTTTATTTTGAGACTTAAGGCGCATAAACTTCCCCAGGACCAAACTATAGTCAGAATCAAAATCGATTCTTGGACCATAAACATTAAAATACCTAAGACAGACTATCTTTATACCGTAAAGATTTAGGAACATCTTTGCCACCTGTTCGCCGACTAATTTCTGCAGGCCATAAGGGCTTAAGGGGTTTGGGGTCATCTTTTCCTCCAATGGTAGTCTGTCCTGATCGCCGTAAACCGACGATGACGAAGCAAATACCACTCTTTTTACTCCGCTATCTATCGCTGCCTTAAAAACATTAATTGTCCCAAGAATATTAACTTTAGAAGTTCCTACGGGGTCTTCAATGGATAGCGGAACCCTTGGGATGGCAGCTAAATGGAAAACGCAGTCTACCCCTTGGAAAATAGGCTTTATTTGATCGAAGTCGCAGATATCCATTTTGTGAAACTCTGCTTTTGGATTAAGATTTCTCTCCTTCCCCGTCGAGAGGTTGTCTATGATCGCAACGCTATGTCCTTGCTCAATTAGTTTATCAACAAGGTTGCTACCGATAAAACCTGCGCCTCCAGTAACTAAGTATTTCATATGTTTAGAAATGGAATTTTAATATTTTTTAATCTTTTAAAACCAAAAGGGGCTAAGCAAAAGACTGCGATGAAAGCCGGAATCCTTATCCTGGTCGTTATGCCAAAATCACACAGATAGACAGAGAGGGTGCTAAATACAATAAAGCTGAAGATAAGAATGACAAAAACATTGGATCGAGCGGGTCTTCTTATTCCTTTTATTGTAAAAAAGAGCGCTAGGTACCAAAGAAGTAATTCGGGTAAGACTAAGAGATGCCTTAAGTATCTCATCTGCCAAGGGAAGGGCCCGAGGGTGGCATAGGTAAGGGCGATTAAAGAATTTTTTACAAAGGAAAAGGCGTTATCAAATCCCGTCTCAACTGTAACCACAGAACCCCGGCCCCTTTTTGTAACGGGCTTAGCAACCACCTCGCCAGTTTCTGTGATATTTGAATCCGATAAAGGGGCGTCGTATGTCGGAAATCCCGTCTCTGGAGAAATGTTGGGAGAAGGAATGGAAAGCTCCTCCCTAAAATGGGTAATCGTATTACGGTTAAGATAGGCCTTGAAAAAATTAACGCCATAGTATCCTGACCCCGTTCCCTCTCCTGCAGATATAATCGGTAGGAACCCAAGAAGCACGACAAATATTGCTCCGTAAACCAATCTCTTTCTTATTTTTAAGTTCGAAAAAATAAACCAACAGACGATAAAGGTAATGATGGCAGCAAAGCCGATGTATTCTCGAAAGTGTATCAATCCAAGCAACGATGCGTATAAAAGTGCGAATCTCGTCCAAGAAAATTTATTTATTATTTTTAAAATTAACAGCAGAGCTATCGAACAGATGAGCGCAGCTAGAACTTCTTTGAGCAACAAGCTGCCGAAGAAAAGAAGGCTTGGATAAAAAATCGTTAACAACCCGGAGACGAATCCCTCCTTTTCAGAGCCCCTCATTTCACGGACTATAAAGTAAACAAAAATAGCCAAAAGGGCTGCCAGAAAAGCATTGAACATCTGCCCGATAAGAACCTCCGGCATTGTTAGAGCGTAGATATATCCTATTATTGCTGGGTAAAAATGTCCGTAGCTTATCCCCTGTAAAGAGAAATTACCGTGCTGGACTCTTTGTGCTACCTCCTGCGCGATTGTGCCATATTCCAAGTAATCACCGCGCCCTCCACTGAAGGGCTGGAAGTTAGAATACGAAACAAAAATAACCGCCCCAAGATGGATAATAAGGGCAATAAAAAAAAGCGCACAGATCGTCTTGGTGCACAGTCCTATTTTCCTTAAAATAAGGAGGGTAATGGCGGATAAAGAGGCAATAAATACTATCCCTACCGCTAAGGGCCTGTCAAAAACATCAACAATTACCGCCAAAGAAAGAACCGCGATAATTCCTAAAAATATTTTTTCCTTAAGTCTTGGATTCATATTCTTTGATGTAGTCCTCTATTCCCTCTCCAATACTATACTTTGGTACATATCCTAAAAACTTCTGCGAATCGCTAAGGTCAGCCTCGGTATGTTCCTGATAAAATCCGAAGGGATTATCTATATACTCCGCCCGGAGGTTTTCCCCCAAAACCGCGTTCAGATTAGTAATTATTTCGTTGAAACTTGTAGACCGCCCGCTTCCGACGTTATAAATTCCGCTTTTCGGACACTCCATTGCCAATAGATTCGCCAAAACAACGTCTTTAATGTATACCTGATCTCTTTTTTGCTCCCCGGATCGGAATACCCTCGGCCTCTGACCATTTTTCATTTGCAGATATAATTGCCAAACCATACTTGCCATTTTTCCCTTATGGCTCTCACCAGGACCGTAAACATTAAAGTATCTAAGACCCACGATCGGAAGGTCGTTAAAATGCTGTCGGGCAATATCATCCGCTACCAGCTTTGATATACCATATATGTTAGCAGGAAACTCGTTATTTTCAACTCTCATTGGAGGCGCAGAATGGCCATAAACCGCAGCAGAAGACGCATAAATGAGCCTTGAATTATGCTTAAGGGCGAATTTTAGAATATTCTTAAACCCCTCGACATTACAGGTCATCATCAGCTTCTCGTCGGTAACCGTCGTATCGGTAATGGCAGCTTGGTGAAAAATGACATCTATCTTATTAAAAAGGGGGTCCAAATCCATTGCAGCGATGTCCCCTGTGATAATCTTTCCCTTAAATCCACTTAGATTGCCGGCGTTGCCAGAAGAAAAGTTATCGATAATAAAGTATTCATTTTTAGGATACTTTGCCTCGAGCGCCAAAGCTAGATTTGAACCGATAAACCCTGCGCCTCCGGTAATTAATATCACTTTGTTTTCCATAATTTCTAATTTAAGATAATTTTTATTGCCTCCGGCAGATCGCTCGCATAATGATTCGGCTCCAGCTTTAAATCTTCTGGCATTTTCTCTCCAAGCTTTATCGTCCTGATGTTGGCCTCTCGGCCGGCAACGACATCCCTTGCATCATCACCGATCATCCAGCTTTTACTCAGATTGATGCCAAAATCCTCCGCTGCCTTTAAAAACATTCCGATCGCAGGCTTTCGGCACAAACACCCGCCGTCTGGGTGATGCGGACAATAGTAGATCCTATCAATCCGTGCACCCTCCTTATTTAACTCACCAACCATCCAGCCATGGATACCTGATAAATCTTTTTCATTTAACTGCCCCCTGGCTATGCCTGATTGGTTTGTTATGACAATAATTTTATAACCAGTTTTAGACAACTCCTTTAGGGCGGCGACCACCCCCGGCATGAATTTAAAATCGCTTATTTTACACACATACCCAGGAGATTTAGTATTAATGGTTCCGTCGCGGTCTATGAACACTGCCTTTACGTCTTCCTTTGCATGTATGTCTAGTATCTTTTTTATGAACCCGCTAGTCGAGAGACCTGCCTGCCACTTTAAGATATGGATACTCCCTCCATTTTTCTCTATTATCCCCCTTTCAACGCAACTCTCGCCCCAATCCTGTCCGTTGCAGTGGATGTTTGGCTTAATCTTATCTAAAACGGCTTTGGAGTTAATCTCGTCGAAAGTGGCGACATAGTCTACGCATTCTAAAGCAGCTAAATTTTCCGCGCGATCTTTCTGAGAGTTTATCGGATGATTCGGCCCCTTACATTTTCGCACTGACTCATCGCTGTTTATAAGAACCGCGAGAACATCTCCCTGCTCTTTTGCCTCTTTTAGGGACTTGATGTGCCCGATATGCAGAATGTCGAAACTCCCGTTATAAGTCACAATCTTTTTCCCTTGCCTTCTTAGCTCTTCGACAATCGCTATAAGTTCTTTTTGGTCTTTTATTTTATTATCCATTTTAATTTTCCATTAAACCTCTTCTCAATTCCTCGGGATTAACCACGGCTGTCCCGGGCTTGCCAACCACAATGCCAGCAGCATAATTGGCTATTATAGCTGCTTGGCTTAAACTGGCTCCTGAAACTAACGCCAAGATGATCGTAGCGGCAACAGTATCCCCAGCCCCGACTACATCGAATATTTCCCTTGCCTTCGTGGGAAAATTCTTAACACTGCTGCCCTCAAAGAGAGTCATGCCCTGGGGTCCTCTTTTTATCAGGACATTGCAGTTTAACTGTTTCTGGATAATAACGCCAGCTTTCTTTATGTCTTTGGTTCCAGCCATCGCAACGGCTTCCTTATTATTCGGGGTTAAAAGGTCAATGTTCTTAAAATAGCTGGCGTGCTCTGGCTTTGTGTCGCCTATAATTGGCTTGCCGAACTTTTTAGCTAATTTAATTATTTCCTTAGCTAAATTGTCGGTTACAAACCCTTTGTTGTAATCTGAGATGACTACGCCGTCCCAATCTTTAATATTTTGAGAAACAAACGCAATTGCTTTCTTCTCCTGTTGAACACTAATATTGTCTGTCGTTTCCCTATCGAATCGCACCACCTGCTGCCCGTTAGCGACAACTCTTACTTTTTGGATAGTCGATCTTTTTTTATCTATGATCAACCCTACGGCATTAATCCTTTTCTCATTTAATTTAGCGACTAATTTTTCTCCTGCACTGTCGCTTCCTATTATCCCAACCACAGAAACTAAGCCGCCCAGAGCGGCGATATTGTTCGCGGTGTTGGCGCTGCCTCCAGGAATAAAGTCCTCTCCTTTAACGGACACTACAGGGACAGGAGCCTCAGGCGAAATTCTTTCGACGTCTCCCCTGATAAAGTGGTCCAATATTACATCCCCGACAACTCCGATTTTCTTTCCATTAAAGTTGTCTATAATTTTAATTAAATTTTTCATTTGGAAAATAAATTTTTCTCAACTATTTCACAAATAATATGAATAATTATAGCATGGATCTCCTGAATCCGAGGGGTGTTGTCTGATGGCGCCACAATAGCTAAATCCAATAGCTCCAGTATCTTTTTGCTCTTCTTGCTGACCAATCCTATTGTAGTTATGCCTTTTTCTCGCGCTGCGACAAGGCCGTAATAAATATTAGCTGAATGCCCTCCTTTCTCGCTCTCAATGTCGCTAGTTGTTATGGCAAGCGCAATATCCCCTTTAACGCCCAAGGCCTCTATCTGCTTTGAAAAGACGCGGTCATAGCCTGAGTCATTGGCTATTGAAGATATAATTGAGGTATCTGTTGTCAGAGAAAGTGCGGGCAAAGGGATTCGATCTATCTTAAACCTATTTACCATCTCTGCGGCAAAGTGCTGGGCATCGGCCGCGGAGCCACCGTTCCCGAAAACCAAAACTTTATTCTTATTCTCATAGGCCTTGCAGATTAAATCAACGGCCTCGCAAACGCTCGATAGAAATCCTTCGTCAACAACCAGAGCTTGCTTCGCCCGTATAGATTCTTGGATTATTTCCTTAATGAGCGTTTTCATAAAATATCTCTTTAACTTTATTAAAAACTACAGCCGGGGTAATTGATTTTAAACAGCGATGTTCTTTGGTTGTGTCGTATTTGGGAGTAAAAATATCGTGGTACTGATAGCTGCATTTTGCCTCAATCACATGGATCCGCTCTCCGATCGGGCCCGTTCTTTTTTGAATAGTCGGGCCGAAAATGGCTATCAACTCAGTTTTTGTGGTGGAAGCAACATGCCCCAACCCGCCGTCCGCTGAGACACAGACCTTGCATCTGTCTATGAGCGCAGCGGCCTTTTTTAGCGAATAGTTTGCCACAAAGGCAGAGTTATTTCCGATGCCATCTCTTATTTTCAAGCAAAGGTCATTCTCGGTTGGAGATCCTAAAATTATAATCGCGCTACCCGGGAAGTTCTCAAGCACCATCCTTCCCAATTCAATAAAGCTCTCTACTGGCCAGCTTTTGAACTGCTGCCGCGATCCGACAACTGGGAAAAACCCGACCAGTACTTTTCCCTGCAAATTATTCTTTACGATAAATTCATCGACAAACTTTCTATCTTCGTCTCTTACCGCAAAAAATGGAGCAGGCGCAGGATCTCCTGCTCTTATCCCTAAAGATTCTAGCAATTTTAAGTTTGCCACTATCTTATGCATGTTCCCGTCTAGCTTTGTCTTCCGATTATAAAAATTCATCTTGGAGGATCTATATTCTCCGACCCGAATCTTAGCTCCCACCAGAAGCGCGAGTACACTCCCCCTAAAGGGGTTTGTCCCACTTGCAACTATGGCCAAATCGTATTTTTCCTTTCTTAAACCAACAATGAATTTAATTTTTTTAAAAAAGCTGGCTTTTAAAAAATCGAATGAAAAGACGTTGCTAATAATTGCCGATCCTTCCAGCACCTCTTTTGCCGCAGGAGTTGGCCCGACAAAAACATCCATTTGAGCTTGGGGAAAGTTTTTTTTGACAGCAGAAATGGCAGGGGTGAGCATTATTAAGTCACCTATTCCTCCCGCTTGGATTATTAAAATTTTTTTGAAAATATTTTCCATTCTTACTTTCCTAGGGTTTTTTAAAATATATGCCGGCATAATCAATCTTGATTAAATCTGTCTTTATCTTCCTTCCGGCGATAAACTCGTCGATTGCCTTTTTGCATCCTTCCCAGTGCCCATAATCATCTACGACTACATAGCCCCCGCTAGTAACGTTATCATACAGGTTATCAAGGCAAATCTTTGTCGACTCATACCAGTCGCCGTCTAATCTTAAAATAGCGATCGGGCCGATCTCTTTTTTTGCTACGGGAAGAGTGTCCTGGAACCATCCTTTCTTTATTACAACATTATTCGGGTCGATCTTAAGCACATTAAAGAATATTTCTTTTGCATCATCAAGGGGCCCTACGCATTTGTTAATAGTCTTCAGCTTTCCCCCTGCCCTATTTTGAGCATAATCTTTGGCGACTTGGCCATCTTTAGTTGTCGGTTCAGGTAAACCCTCAAAGGAGTCAAACAGCCATATTTTCCTGGAAGACTGCGCTTTTTTGGAAACAGACGCCATTATCGCTGCGCACCCTCCTCTCCAAACGCCGCACTCTGCAAAGACTCCTTTTAGCTTGCCTTTTTCGGCTGCCTCCGCCAAATCGTGGATATTTGATAATCTTTTGGCGTCAACCATGGTATATGGATATATCTTTCTAAATAGGCTGAGCCTTCCAAAGTTCGTAAGATCCCTCAAGGGGAGCTCCTTCATAAACTTAACTTTTTTATATACCTTAAGCAGGCTGCTATTTTTCTTAATTAAATTTTTGAGCTGTTGTATTGTTTTCATATTATAGGAAATCCCATTTTTTAATAATCTTCTCGACGCTAAAATCTTGTGCCCGTTTTAATGATTTTTCTCTCCCCATTTGGGCTAGGCCCTTATCACTCAATATCTTGACGATTGCCTTGGCTAAAACCTCTTCGCCTCCTATCTTCCCGACAAAGGACGGAATTAATATCCCATATTCGCCGTATTCGATGTCTTTTGCCTGAAAATCCAAGCTGCTATCCGGGGATATAATCTCTCTCGGCCCCGACTTACAATCTACTGAAATAATGGGCAACGCGCAAGCCATTGCCTCAAGGACGACGCACGGCAATCCCTCCCATAGAGAAGACAAAACAAATACCTTCGCCTGTTTCAAAAATTTAAATGGATTTTTCTGCCATCCGAAGAAATGAACGCTTTCACCCACCTTAAGATCATTGGCCAAAGCCTTCAGTTCTAACTCTAGCTCCCCGTTTCCTAAAATTACCAGCTGCGCATCTTTTGCTTGATCTTTTGCTTTTGCAAAAGCTTTGATTAAAGACCCTTGGTTTTTCTGCTTCGTAAGCCTCCCCACTGTTATTACCGTTGGTTTCTTAAATATTTCCGCGTATTTTTCTTCAAGCGGATCCGCGATCAACCCCTGAATCTCTTTAATATTTAGGGGATTGTATATAACCTCGATTATCTCCTTTTTAATATTAAAGTTATCTATAAGATCTTTGGCTGAAACTTGAGATACGCAAATGATTTTTGGAGCGCGATTATAAAATAGCTTAATTAAGGCTTTATAAATCAGGCCCTTACCAGAAGAAGACATCACATTATCAACGCGGAGGATATTTTTCTTATTAGAGAAAAGATTAATTATGTTTAAAGGTGGGCCGAAGCTTATTACATAATCCGGCTTTTCTTTTTTTATCACCTTCCCAAAACGGTAAAGAGCGACAAAAAAATAATAGATCCTTAAGATAAATGGATTTGAAATCGGCACGTCTAGCGAAATGACCCTCCCTTTGTGCGGATAAGAAACTACGTTCTTAAGCAAAACAATCACCGTCTCGATTCGATCGGGAAAGTTTAATGATAGATCCGATACCACCCTCTCCCCTCCGCCTATGCTTAGCGTCGGAAGGAGAAAGATAATTTTTTTACGCGCGCTGGTTTCCATATATTTAGACTATGATTTCTTTGCGGCCGCTTTCCTCAAATCTTGAAAAATTAATTTGTAATCGTTTGCATCATCCTTTTCTCCTACAGATAGAATATCTCCCTTGGTCGTATTTCGATAGTAGGAAATGATAAAGCGGTTATTAATATTTTCCAAATCTCTTATGTCTGGCTTATTTACCAAGTCCCTCTTTATCTTTTCTTTTAAGTCTTCGAAGCTTTTCACAATTCTGCACAGCGGATGGTAGGAATAGAATACGCTTCCCAAAACATACACGGGCTTCCCGGCTAGTGCAGCCTCCATGCCCATAGTGCTGGTTAGGGTTACGACTCCCAATGAATTTCTAATAAGTTTTTCAGTGCTTTCATAAGGAGAAATCAAAACCACATTTGGGATCTCTTTTAACTTATTATAGAAGCTCTTTGGCCGCGTTCCTACAGCTACTGGATGCTCCTTTAAGTATAGCTTGTAAGGCAGCGGCAGAGTAAGCGCTATATTTTTAATCGTATTTAATTGGTCGCAATAATATGTGGCATAGACGGATGTTGAGGCTTCCGGCTGAAAGTGCAGCGGGAAAAGGAAGAAGTCCTTGTCGCCATTAAGATCTTTAAAAATACGGTTTTGAAGGAAAATCCGAAATTTTCGCTTTTCTGTTTTCCAAAAAGCCATTGGAACGGATTTTAAAATAGCCTCGCTCTCGTAATCAAAATCTTTAAAATACTTTCTCCTCTTTAAATATTGCAACAAGGACGGGCCCGCCTCTCCTATCCTTCTAAAAAAGTGTGCGATTATCCCCACCTGACTGACGTGGATTTTCGCCAAACCCATATACGAAGGCAGACTTTTATGTGATATAAAATTATCCGCAAAGTCTTTGGCAAATTTCTCCTCTCCTGCGCCGAATCCACCGGCCCCCAAAGAAGAAAAGGTTTCTTCGTACTTTGAGCTAGTGAAATCCTCGTCGTAGATATCTATCCTATCAGAAAATTTAGAGCTCCCTAACGCAAGATACGGCACACTATTCTTTTTGCAAAAAAGCCACACTACTTGATGGAATAGTCCTGCCGGCGGCTCGCTGATCACCACGTCCGGTTTTTCTTCCTTAAAGATGAAGGAAAAAAATTGATAAAGCTGAGAGGCTAGCTTCAAGAAATAATCGTAGTTAATATCCAACACCTTATAAAGGAATATTTCTCTCCAGGACAGATCTCCAAACTCCTTTTCCCCCTTTTTATAGTTATCAGCCAGCCAATCAACTTTAGAAATAAATTTTGCATCTTCCGGGAAAAGACTTTTTTTCTCATACTCAACAATTTTGCTGTTTATAACCACAAGGCATTCGTCTCCCTCGCTTACCACTTGATGAGCCAGTCTACCCAAAAACCCCATAAGGTATTTGTTGTCATTCACTAAAAATAACCATTTCATAAATTTACTGTTTTAATTGTCGGCTTTATTAAACTTTTGAAAAAATCGATCTCCTTTTTTCTAACCCCTCCCAGCATCAGCACAACGGCTGCATAAATTATCCCTCCCAAGATTATCGCGGTTAAAACGGTCAGCAAACTTTCTGGGGCGAACCACATAATAAAGAGGGTCATTGGGACTGAGGCTATTATGCTTTTGGCTATAGAGCCCCACTCAATATCAAATTTAAATTCCCTGAAGGAAAGATGCCACGCCAAACCAAAGACAAAGATGTAAGTGACGAGGGTTGTTAGCGCCGCAGCCAGAATTCCAAACCTCGGGATAAGCACAATGTTAAGCCCCAGGTTCATAATGGCCGCGATAAACCAGAGAGCTCCCATAACTTTTGTTTTCTTGGCAAGCGTCAAAATCTGGCTGAAAAAACAAGTGGCTCCATAGAAAAGAATGCTGAGCGCTATGAAAGGAGTAATAAAGTAAGCATTGTCTGCGATCTGTTTCGTAGATAGAATTGTCAGTATCTGCTTTGAAAGAACAGACAAGCCGAACACTGAGGGGATAGTTATCAACAAGAAGTATTTCAAGGAGTAGCTCAGCATGTTTTTGACTTCGTGCATTTTGTTCTCGTCAAAAGATTTTGGCAGCATTACAGACAAAATGAAAGTCGGGGGGATTATGAAAAATATTAAAACAGAGCCTATGGCGTAAGCCGGGGCGTAAAATCCAACAAGCAACACTCCTAAAAACAAACCTATCATATACCTGTCGCTTGCGGCCACGACCCAATATGATATCGAGCCGAGCAACGAGGGGAGGCTGAAGTGAAAATATTTTTTAATCGGCGAGAATGTCGGAATCCTTATGCCGATTCTCCTAATGATGAAAGTAAATAAAAGGGCGAACGTTACGAGGCGCACCACCAAAAGAGCCACAATAACTCCGTACAAGCCGTATCCCAAAAGGATAAACCCGATGATTAAAAGAAGCTCCCCTACCAATTGCGAGATAATATACGCGGCGTACTTCTTCATTTCTTGAAATGCCTCGAGGACACTTAACATTACCGTGTTTATGCATTCAAATATCATAACGAAAGCAAAAATTTGGACCAGCACCGGGGCGCATTGGAAAAAGCTAGCAACTGGATGGGCAAAGATTAAAAGCCCTATCGCAACCGCCGAAGCGATAGAAAAAACTATAGCCATGACAGAGTAAACGCCCTCTTGGACCTCTTTTCTATCCTTCTCGGCGGCCAAGAACCTTACTATGCTGCTTGGCAGGTCCAAGAGGATAAACGGGGTGAGTAGGCTCACCGTAACCCTCAACTGGGTCCAAATACCAAAATCCGCAGCCCCAAGAAGCTTTGTTATGATGGGAAGAACTATTATGCCCTTTAATTGCCCTGCTACGTTAATCAGGGTAATAAGACTTACATATTTTGTGAATTTTTTATAAACTGTCATATTGTTCTACTGCCCTATTTCTCTGGTGGCAAAAAAATCTCTTCTTCTTGTGCCCTGAGAGGTTAAAGAAACTACGCTAGATATCGACTGCCACCTAGCCCCCCAACTACTGCCATATTTTTTAAACAGCACCGCTTTGTACAAAAAAACCATAAGAAACGACGGGACTGCTGATACCACCAGGAAGGACAAGGAAAATATCAGAGCATCAATTAAATTTGCCTTCTTTAAAAACAGCTTTATGCACCCAAAATAAGAAAAATAATTAAAATTCCGAAAAACTTTCAGAACCAACATATCATCAATAAACCCCCTGCGTAAACCCTTGCCTCTTTTTATAATTAACGGCTCGTACTCAGGCTTCATATACTTGCAAGAAAGCAACAGGCTGTTTAGCTTCTTTTGAACCTGATAATGGGATTTAAACTTATCCTCAACAAAGAATTTATAGCTGGCCAGCTCTTGGTTGATAAGTGGCCGCTTATTTAATACTAAGCCCTTAACCATAGGATATTTTAAGAACATTACACAGAATATTACTGCGTGCATATGGATGCTTCCCAATGCCTCTCTAATTATATCTGCATCCTCGGATAGTATCTTTTTAACTAAATCATTGTTTAAAATTAGCGCAGACATAAAGACTATTTCTGGAAATGATAAATCAATGATCTCCTTTTTATTTATTTCAAATACTTCAGGATTCTTCTTATCTAACTTATTCGTCCAAACAACCTTCTCTTTTGTTTTTTTATCTATCAAATATGATTCCGTTCTAAGGAGGACCAAGCCGATCTCCTCCCCGCTGCCTTGCCTAAGAAAATCGACGACTTCGTTAAGCGCATTGTCTGCCATAAGATCGTCGTCTCCGAAGGTCCAAACAAATCTTCCATCAGACATTTCCAGGGCCTTTACCATATTTCCATCAAATCCTAAATTCTCGTTATTCTTATTATACTTTATTAGGCTTGGATATTTTTGCTGAAAAGATGAAACAACCCCTTCGGTGTTGTCTGTTGAGGCGTTGTTGGAGATACATACCTCTACTCTTTCCCGTGCATTCTGCACCTGCGGCATGATGTTACCCAAAAGCCTCTCCAGGGAATCAGCCCGGTTATAGGTTAAAATAGCTATACTTAAAAAAACTTTGTTATCCATTTTGCTAATTATTTCTGTGGAATTTAGCATCTGAGGCTCTGGCAAGCTCAATTAATTCCTGGACCCTTGCGCCGTCTTGGAAATCCGGCTTAGCCGCGCTTCCATCCCTGCACCACTTAATAAAGCGCTCGGCCAACGACCTTATCACCTTGACCCTCGGATCCAAGTCGCCATAGGGCAAATCCGCGAACTCATTAATCAAAGGTTTCTTTACTCCCTCGCTTGTGTAAACCGTAAGTTCAAACCCGTCGACTGGATTATCGCTATTGTCTTCAAGAACCATCGTCCCTCTTTCGCCTTGGAACTCTATTAAGTGCTTGCTTGCACCTGAAAAGGAAATGTTTAAATGTGCATTTCCAGTGCATCCATGATCAAAGAGGATTGCCATATTTACTATGCTATCTGCATGGTTTAAACTTTTTTCCGAAGAAGATAAGGCGCACTCCAAAGATTTAATCTTGCCGCCGAAATATTCAAGATAATAAAAGACGTGCGAGAAGAAAAACGACAGAGCTCCTCCGCCTTCGCCTACATCCGTCTTCCAGGACTTTACTGCATTCTTTAAATCATAGCTCATCATTTTCCAATCAACGTTGATATTTATAATCCTTCCGATAACGTCTTTATCGAGATTATCCTTTGCCGCGACCCACTCTGGAATTTCAGGGAATATAAAATCCACCATATTGGCCAAATTTTTCTCCTTTGCCAGCCTAGCCAGCTCCAAAGAGTTATCCAGCAAAGTTGTCAGAGGTTTTTCTGCAAAAACCGAGATCCCATTTTCTAAAGCGTACTTTGCTATCTTATATTGATGGCGAGGCACAACAGCTATACATACAGCATCTGGTTTTTCTTTCTGCAGCATTTCTTCCCATTCCGAATAAATATTATCTACCCCGAAGCGCTTGCAGGCTGCCAGGAGCCTTTCTGATTTCTCGGAGCAAATGCTAACAACCTTGCATCCCTCAACAAGCGAAAACGCAGGCAGCAGCCCATACATTCCAAAACCCGCTCCGATGATAGCAATTTTCTTTGGTGCGTTAGCCATTTTTTATAAGTTTAAAATCGGGAAGAGGGATTATAAAATCGGACCTTAACCCTCGTGCCCTTAATTGTTCCATAATTGGTCCGGCGTAATGCCAAGCTAAAAGTATGACATAGTTTGGCTGTTCTTTAATAAGAATCTCATTATTTACCACCGGCAAATGCTTTCCTGGAAGGTACATACCCAGCTTAAGCGACGCTGGCTGCTCTGTAATATACGGAACCAACGAAGAATCTATCCCGTAATAATTAAACAGCGTGACAGAGCGGCCAGGACATGAATTTGCAATAACAGATTTCCCTTGAGCCTTAGCGTCTCGCAGAAAATTTACAAAGTCGCTTTTAGCTTGCTGAACCCTTGCAGCGAATTTCTGATAAGTCTCTAGTTTGTTTAAACCAGAACTTTCTTCAAGTGCAAGCAGGGTTTTGACGTTGTCGGAGACTGGCCTGTCCTTTCCTTTTGTAACGTGCACCCTTATATTCCCTCCATACCTGCTGCCCCTCTCAACATCAGTTACAGTAAAGTTATAGTAGCTAAAAAGCTTAATTAAAGACTTTAGAGAATAGGTCCTTAAATGTTCGTGATATATGGTATCAAACTGCCCGCCATTTATTACATCCAATAAATAGTGGGTCTCAGAGATAAATACGCCGTCATCTTTCAAAAGAGCCTCGATCCCGGAGACCACTTCCCCGATCGTAGCCATGTGCGCAAACATATTGGTAGCCAAAATCAAAGAAGCCTGCCCGTATCTCTCCTTCATCTCTTTTCCTAATTTCTCAGTAAAAAACTCCTGTATTGTCTCAATTCCGTCTTGGTTGGCTAGCTTTGCGATATTAGTCGGCTCTACTCCAAGAACCTTCGCCTTGGCCTCTTTAAAGCCCTTAAGGAGCGTCCCATCGTTAGATCCGATATCTACCACCAAATCACTCTCCTTAATGCCGTATTTAGCTGCCAAGGACCTGCTCATATCGTGCTGATACTCAACAAGTTCTTTTGTAACCCCGGACTTATACGGATAATTCGGATGGTAAACCGTGCTTCCGTCTACGCAGTAATCTATCTGAGCCAATGAGCAATTCTCGCACCAGAAGAATCTTAAAGGATACGTCATTTCCGGTTCATTTAACTGCTCTTTAGTTAAAAGCGAATCGCATAGGGGCTGGTGGCCAAGGTCAATTACTAGATGAAGCTTGTCAGAATCGCACACCTGGCACCTGCTTATATGTCCTGTCTTAACAAAATGGTGATTTGGGTACATAATTTATGTTTTAATTAATTTTAATTTATGCTTGACTTTTTAATAATAATCTGTCAATATATTTTTAGTTCTTACTAACACAGAAAGAAGGTGAAACGTGTCCACTTACAGCGACCTCGCAGAAGATTTGGAAGTTGTAGATCCAACAAAGCCACTTGGGACAAAGCTATTCAATGCTCTTGCTCGAGTGACTGTCAGCGTAGCAGTGGAGGCAGTCTGCCTCCGGATTAACCCCGCGAACAATAAGGTCGAGGTGTATCTTACTCAGCGCCCCGAAACCGATCCCGCTTATCCTGGCCAATGGCACTGCCCTGGCTCGATCATGCGGCCCGGAGAAGAGATAGTCGACATCTTTGTTCGGCTTTCTCGGCAGGAGTTTGACTCTAAAGACCTGTCCTGGACATTCGTGGCGAATGCCAATCATCCGTTCGAGGCAAGGGGTCATTTCTTCTCGCTAATCTATCTCTGCTATTTGGGAGAGAAAGACGGGCTAAGTGGCGAATGGTTCCCGGTAGACCAACTACCGGAGAAAACAGTCACTCACCATCGGGCAAGGATCATCCCCGCTGCAGTCGGCGCCTTCGTCGCCGAAAACACTTCTGTTCGGCTCTAATCAATTTTCACCATCAACCCATAGCACACCACCAAGGTGTGCTCTTTTGTTATAAAAAGAACTTCTCGTTTTTCAACCAATCAAATGTCTTTGTAACGCCCATGTCAAAGCTTGTCTTGGGCTCCCATCCTAGCTTCTCTTTTGCTTTTGTCCAATCAAGGTACTGTGCGGGAATCTCGTTCTTTGCAATATTTAATATCTTACAATTAATCTTTTTTCCCAATACCTCTTCTATCTTTTCTACGACTTCTATAACACTCAGTACATTTTTGCTGCCAAAGTTAAAGGCTTCTCCTCGGACATCATCTGTCTTTTGAGCCAGCTTAACGCACCCGTCTGCGATATCTTCCACATAGGTATATTCTCTTATCATCTTTCCGTCGCTTCTTATTAAAAACTCCTTCTCTTTGATTATCGCTTCCATCGCGCCCGGGAAAATTCGAGAAAGATTAAAGTCGCGCGGTCCAAACACATTGCTAAATCTTGTGATCACTACGGGCATACCGTATGTGGAAAAATATGTCTGCCCTATTAAATCAGCTGCCGACTTTGAAACATCGTAAGGATGATCCCCTTTTAAAGGAGAGGTCTCCTTATATGGAAGCTCTTTTGATTTTCCGTAAGCTTTGTCAGAAGAAACGATCACGATGGATTTTACGTCCCCCTTTTTCCTGCATGCTTCCAGAACATTAACCGTTCCCATTACATTCGTTTCTATCGCCTCAACAGGACTTTCGTATGCCTTATCTACTATTGGTTGAGCTGCTAAATGAAAAACCACCTCTATACTCTCCTTTTCTATAATCCTGGGGACGTCCTTACCCCTGACGTCGCATTCGTACAGCTTAGCGTCCGGGTTAAGATTTTCTTTCCTTCCGGAAGATAGATTATCAATGACAAAAACATTCGCCCCTTCCTGTACTAGCCGGTCTACAAGGTGGCTGCCGATAAATCCGGCCCCACCAGTGACTAAAACATTTTTTGATTTTATTTCCATATTTTCCATTTTGGATCTTTTTGCCAAAGATCATTTAAAAATACAAAATCTCTGTAAGTATCCATTCCGTACCAGAAGCCCTCGTGCTTGTATAGCGCCAATTGGTTGTCAGCTATTAGCCTTACTAAGGCGTCCTCTATCATGTCACCCGGCTTTAGGTAGTTAAAAAACTCCTTTTTAAATATCATAAATCCTCCGTTTGTGTAGTCAAAAAGAACGGGCTTTTGCGCAAACTCGGTTACCATATTGCCTTCATTCACATTAACTAGCCCATATCTTGACGCTGGGTGCACGCCCGTTATGGTTCCTATTTTTCCGTGCTGCTTATGGAACTCAACTAGCTTGCTTATATCAATATCCGCTATCCCGTCCCCATAGGTAACCATAAATAGATCTCCGGTGATATATTTTTTAAGCTTTAAAACCCTCTCTCCATGAGGAGTATCTAGGCCGGTATCAGAGAAGATAATATTAAAATCATCGTTAGGATTTTCGGGAGTATCATTGTCGAACGTTATAACCTCGCCATCTTTGGTCCTTAACGAAAGATCGGCATGATAATATTTTTGCTTAAGAAAATGCTCCTTTATGTCAGAACCCTTATATCCTAGAGCTAAAACAAAATCCCGATAGTTATGATGATTGTATATCTTCATAATGTGCCACAAGATCGGCTCCTTGCCGATTGTCACCAAGGGCTTTGGCTTAAACTCGGTCTCTTCTCTTAGGCGGGTTCCCATTCCCCCGCAAAGTATAATAGTCTTGATGTCCTGGTTGTTGTTTTCCATATTTTTATTATTTATTAATTCCATTTTTAATAATAGAAAGTGCTTTATCTCCTTGGTTAAAAATTAAATCGATTACAGATATATAAGGTACAAATTTCCCCCAAAGCTGAGGATATTCTGGATGATTAAAATTTTGAAAATCAACTAAGATGCCCTCTTTTTTAAATAATGCCTTATCTAATAATTCTTCTGCTCCCTGGGCATCATATAAATGTGTTATTCCGGCCTCCTTGCATAAATTTATCACCCTCTCTGTCTTCCCAAGCTTCTTGTCGCCCAGGCTCGATGAAAGAATGATCTTTGTCTTAATGCCTAAAATTCCGCAGATCAACTTGATCATATCTACATTTAAATCTCTCAATAGAACGTACTTTCGTGAGTAAAATTCCTTGAATAGCGGTTTATACTTTTCAAAATACGGCGCCTTCTTATATGCCAGTTCTATTGTTTTCCAATGGTTCTCCAAGGGATTTCCCCGTTCATAGGATATCTTTATGTCGCACGTATTTGTCTTTTGCGGAGCTTTCTGAACGGGCAATGATAAATAGATTACGCCATTAGCGGTCTTAATCCTATTTCTCTGGTCAAAGGTCTTTTTTATAAACTGTGCGCTGTCAAAAGCCACATAAACATCGCTTGAAGCAATCATTTCAAAGTATCCCATCCAAGGCAAATAAGTTGGCTGCAGTATTGTTCCTTTCATTATATTTTACCAAATATTTTACTAGCATCTATCCCCAACTCAGTGATGTAGTATGCCCAATCAAATGAGCGGTCGTTATTAAAAATATCCTCTGCCTTTAATAAATACTCCTGCATCTTTTCGATATTATTTCTTCTCCTCATTATTTCAGCCAGACAAAAATACACGAAGAAATGATTCGGGACCATATCAAGGACATAATGGAAATCTCTCTCTGCCTGCGCCAGGCCCTCTTCTGTTCCCAATTCTAAATTCCTGTTCTTTAAAAAGTTATACTTAAGGTTATACAGATAATTTAGCTTGTTTAACTCCTCTTTTGTATAATCCGGGTATTTTATTTCCGCTGCGCTATGGAACTCATATTCCTTGCAATCTTTAGCATCATACCCGGCTATTAAATTATTCTCTATGCAATAATCGTATAAATCTGTCCCCGGGAAAGGTTGGAAACAGTACAGGGCGTTCCAATCAAGCTTCAGCTTCCCCGAAAACTCAAGCGTCTCTATAACTTGTTTCTTAGTCTCAAAGGGGAAACCTATTATGAAAAAGCCTACGATAAAACCATTCCCGTACTTTCTGATAAGCCTCACAACATTATCTACTTCCGCAAGGTTGAGTGGCTTTTTTATTCTCTTCATCACTTCCTCGTTGCCCGTTTCAATGGCAATGTTAAACGCGGCTATGCCACCCTCATACATCTTTTTAATTACTTCTTCGTCGTTGATCGTCCGCACCGATAGCCCACCGCCGGCGATCCACCTGACATTAAGCTTCTTCAATTCTTCCAAAAGCTTTAAAAACCACTCCTTATACACGGCGATATTCTCATCATTGAACACAATTGTGTTTACTCCGTAATTATCCTTGAGGAACTTCACCTCCTCAATAACTGACTCTACTTCTCTATATCTCCACCTACATTTAAAAAACCTAGAAGAAGAGCAGAAGGTGCATCTATTTGGGCAACCCCTCGTTGCCGTCATCGCCCCTAGCACTATGTCCTCTTTCTTGTATATTCTAAAAAGGAAATTCTTCCCCTCCTTAAAGTAATATTCCATATGGACATCTTCCCACGGCAGCCTCTTGGAATTCTTGAAGCCTTGCCAAAAATTGTTTCTCTCATTTTTAATTACTTTTCCGTCTTTCCTAAATGCGATACCCTCAACATTTTCTATCCCCGCGGGAGAATTTAATCCCTCGACCAAATCCGACAAACCCAGTTCTCCCTCGGATATGATAGCGTAATCAACGTTCTTATCCTCGAGCGTAAGATTTGTAATATGAGTTGGATAGTGCCCCCCGAAAACAACTTTAATATTCGGGTTCACTTCCTTTATTTTTTTTGCGATCGCGTGAAAAATATCTCTGCTTGTATAATATAGGGCAGATATGGCAACTAGGTCAGGCTTATAGGAATTAACCAAACCCTCCAGGGTATCTTCTAATCCCTTCCTAGTAATAAATTTCATCTCAATGTTGAGATCAACGATCCGGGTATCATACTTATTCTGATTTTTTAAGTATGAATACACGTACATCAAGCCTATGGGCGGCTCAAAATAAGCGTAGCCCGGATTATTCACGTTCTCAACTAACGTCGGATCAGGAGGATTTAAAAATAATACTTTTTTTATATTTTCCATTTTTATAGCGCACGGAAATAATTTATATTCTTAAGATCGTTTTCGAGTCCCTTTCCTCCCTTCGGAGTCTCAGATGTTAAATATACTTCTCTTTCCTTATCAAACTTCATTAAGGCGTTCTTTATCCACTTGATATCGAAGTCGCCGTCAAATAAGTCCCTGTGCTCATCCTTCAAGATGGTGACCTTGCCATTGCATATGTGGAAGTAAGCTGGCTTCAAATCAAAAATTAATTTTTCAACAAAATCCTTATAGTCTGTTCCCTGTGCAAGAGCGCTCTTTATCGCGTGCGAAAAATCCAAGCAAAGATCGAATCCCGAATCTTTAATTAATCTTAATTGTTCGTACGAATACGCAAAGCAAGCCTCGTCCTCAAGGCCGACCTTGGGCATATTCTCGATTAGTATTCTTGGGTCATTTATTTTCTTTATATTTCTTTCAAAATCTTCCTGGGTTCCGAGCGCCGCATGAACTACTATGAATTTACTGTTTAAAAAATCCGCAGTTCCTATAACCTGGCTCTTGAATATCTCTATCTTTGCATCGTCTAAGGAAGAAACATCGAAGCCATGCTCCATGTGGGGAGCATGAATAACCGTAGGAATATTTTTTAAGCTTTTAATCTTCTCTGATTCCTCTAATACAAAGGAATTGGGGACAATGTACAGTTCCATAAAATCTATCTCCTTCCTTCCAACCAGCTCGATAGCCTCTTTAAATAATTCTTCGTCGTCCGTGGACCAAAGTTTTAATCCGTACTTCATATTATGGCTTTTGCTTAACGCTTTTGTTAATATCGACTAGCTCGGGGTTCGCATCTAGATATTCAATTATCTCCTTAGTGGTAAAATCTTCTCTTGGCTTGAAATGCTCAAATATATTTTTAACCAAGACCAAATCCGCCTCTTCGTCTACGCAAAGCCTAAAATCCGGTCGAACAAAATCCGGCGAGGACTGCGTAATTTTTATATCGAACAAATCCGGCTTCTCGAGGATAAAAGACATCACTTCTTCTAGGTGATATGGATCGTTCGTTAACTGGATACTCCTCTTCAGAGAATCCAAAGAAAGGATTTCAATGTCTCCTGACCCGCGCGGATAGCCTTCTATGATAAAATAATCCGGCTTCTTATCAAATTTTTCGTATTCCCTTACGCTTTCGTCGATCAAGATGGGATCAATAAGCGGGCAGTCGGCGGTAATCCTTATTACTGGATCAATCTGAAATTCTTCAGCAGCCTTTATATATCTTTCGAGAACATTCTTTTGACTCCCTAAATAGATGTCTGCCCCGCTTTTTTTAATAAGCGGCACAAGAACGGAGTTCTTCTCGGTATCAGGTATGGCCACCACTATCTTCTTAACCGTCTTAGATCTTTTTGTCCTTAAAATAACGTGCTCCAAAAGCCGCTTATCTAGTATCTGCTCATAAACTTTACCCGGCAACCTTTCTGATTCCATTCTGGCTTGGATAATAATGCCTATATTCATAGTATTTCTTTTAAAGTTTTTATTACGTATTCTATTTCTTCGTTTGTTAAAGAAGGATACGCGGGCAGTACAAACAAAGAAGTTATTGTTCTTTCTGTATTTGGGAAATCTTTAGTATCTAGTTTCAGATACTGGTGCAAAAGCGGATATCCTCCCCTCCCCAATTCTATTCCGCATCCTAGAGCTTTCTTTATAATCTCCCTAGGATCCTTTTTGGTTTCAACGGGGTATCTCCAGAAAATATGGTCTTTGGGGCTATCTGGTATATTTATCCCCACCACATCCTTAAGTCCGTTTGTATAAATCTGAGCTATCTCTCTCCTTCTTTCTATGAACTGGGGGACCTGCTCCAGCTGGCTTACGCCCAAAATTGCGCTAAGATCGCTCATTTTGTAATTATATTGAACATGATAATCAGAAGGCTCCGACAAGCGCTGGCTGATAACAGTGACAGCATAGTCTCCAAGAAAGTTTACCCTCTCTAATATCTCTTTTGAATCTGTCAGCAATATCCCCCCCTCTCCGGTTGCTGCCATTTTTGAATGATGCAAAGAAGAAATCGATATCACTCCGAAGCTCCCTAATTTCTTCCCAAGATACGATCCGCCCACAGACTGCGTTATATCTTCTATCACAGGGACCCCCAGCGCAACTATTTTATCTATCTCAGCCGGGTAGCCGAAAACATAAGGGACGATAATCGCTTTTGTTTCTTCTGTTACTTTATTTCTTAAGTCTTCAATGGAGATGTTAAAATTACCGTTTTTAATATCAAAATTACAATCGACCAACTTTACCTTTGCGTTTAAATAGTTTATCGCGTTCAGTATTGATACGCATGTATACGAAGGGCAGATAACCTCTTGCCCCTCCTTGATCCCTAGCGCCAGTAGCGCAAGATGCAAGGCCGCGGTTCCGGAGTTGGTTGTTACGGCATATTTTTTCCCGATATAGTTTGCGAACTTACTTTCAAACTCTTTAACAAATTTATCGGAAAACAAATCGGAGCCTACCGAACTTTTAATATGCTCGATGTCTCTAGTGGTGATTGTGGGGCGGTTCAGTGGAATTTTGATATTTTCTTTTTGCATGCTAATTATTTACGCGACGTATTAATTCAAATGCTTCGGCAGATTCCACGCCCACCTCCATGCCTCGCTTCTCTGCCAGGAGCGCTATCCCCTCTAATGACCGGGGGTGAGGGAATTCTCTCATCTCTGATTCATATGCCTTAATCGCTTCTATCTTTTTCTGGACGCTCGAAGATATATCCACGAAAAAATTTGGAGAAAACACTCCGTTTATCTTTTGGAAACTCCATTCAGTAGACGAAGGAATCTCAAAGCTATATACTTCCTTCGCTGGACAACTTGCGACGGGCCTGGCAGCTGTCATGACGGCTCCGAAGGTGATCCTATGGTCAAGGTTTAAATCAGTCCGGCTATGGGTGAAGACAATTTGTGGCTTAAGCTCTGCTATAATCTTCTCAACCTTCTTGGTTATTTCTAAAAGCGGCATGGTTTCGAAGCGCTGATCCGGGAGGTCAAGGAAATAAATGTTCTTTATTCCCAAAATCTTTGCACTTTTTTCTGCCCTTTGCTTAAGCTCTGCCAACTCCTCCTTGGGCGCCTCCTGCCGCACTTCGTAGCGAGAGGTTATTCCCTCTCCTAAAATCAGGGCTGATATCTCGTTTGCTCCAGAATACTTTGCTACCATCCCGCCGCAACCCAAGATTTCGTCATCGGGGTGGGCAGCTATGATTAGAATTTTGTTTTTGTTGAACATATTTTAAACACCGAAGCTCTTAATTAATTCTTCTTTGCTTATATTATTTCCCATTAGGACTTCAAGGCTACTGGGGCCGCAGTTAAAGAGCAAATCCACGATACCCATATATGGAAGAAACTTCCCATTAAACTGAGGATAGACAGGATGGCTATAATCCTGAAAATATATCCTGACTCCCTCTTTCTTAAAATCGTCCTCCTTTGCGTAATCTTTTCCTAGCGCTCCAAAAACATATAATTCCGCTCCGGCCTTTTTACACATTTCCAGGACAAGATCCGATTTATGCAGCTTAAGACCTAACTCCGAAGCCATTACATACTTTACCTTCACGCCCAACTCCTTTAAAAACCACCTGAGCATGTAGTCGCTTAAATCAGAAAGATACCTCCATTCTTTCTTATATGTATTCTCAAAAAACTCAGCGTATTTATCAAAATATGGAGCTTTCTTATAATTTAAATAAATTGCCTTCCAATGAGACTCCCTCCAGTTTTTGGTGTTATCTATCTCTATCTCCTTAATCGTCTTTTTTGTATGATCCTTAAGCAGAACGGGGACTGTCAGCCACATGGATTCGTCCCCCATTTTTATTTTATTGCGGTTAGTAAAACTATTCTTTTCAAATTGGACATTATCTAAATAAACATACTCATCGCTTAAAGCAATTTTATGTATCAGTCCTAGCCAGGGTAAATATGCTGGTTGATGAGCTGTAAGAATCATATTATTTAGTTCTTGATCCGTGTTTTTCTATTTGTTTTATTATAAGGGCCTCAACCTCTTCCTGAGGGAAGTCCTCGATGTCTCTGGCTTTCCACTTCTTTTCAGCAAGATCAAGGTACGGCTGGATAAGCTTTATATCTTCTCCCGGGAAATTCTTATTCACGTTGTCTCTGCGGAAGCACAGCCCAGCTATCCAATAAAGAGGAGACCTCATTAATGGCAGTTCGGCCCAGGCTTTCATGGTAGTTGGCGGAGTGAACTTCGGATATCCGTCCACGCCCGCGATGGCGTCTTCATACATTGGGGTTCCTGGGTAAGGAGAATAGTTAAAGACTGAAATTCTCGCGTCAGGATCGGTCTGTACGATCCAATCGATAAGATCCATGGTGTCCATAAGCATCGCGTGCGTTTCTCTTGGCATTTTTCCTAAGAAGCTATACATAACTGATATACCAGACCCTTTAGTAAGCAAAGTGGCTTTCTTGACTGTATCTACTCCATAACCCTTCTTAACTACGTTTCTGAGAAAATAATCGTTTCCCGACTCTCCGCCGATTTCTATGGAATAACAATTAGACCTGACTAAGGCGTCCACCACCTCCGGAGTAAGATGGTCGGCTCGAATATTACCGTCCCATTTTACATTTAAATCCCTCATAATCTTGCCGATCTGGTTTATCCTCTCTACCCTGTCCAGTATTATCGTCTTGCCTCCCTCTCGATAAACTCCGTAAGCGATATTCGGATCCGAAAAAGATATATCCTTAAAGCCCACATCGTTGTGAATGGTTTTCAACTCTCGATCGACATCGACTATATTCTTTGGTATCCAGGCGGAACTTAAGGCGCAAAACGCACATCGGAAGGGGCAACCCCTTGAAGTAAAATACTGCATGTCCGTGCGCTGAAAATGTATCTTTGTCTTTTCGTTATATGGGAAAAGGTCCTCCCCATAAGTCTCGGTCCATATTTTATCCACAAACGGCTCAGCCAAGACTTGTTGCGGAAGTATCCTTGGATGATGCCCGCCGACTCCGGTAATGATGCTTGGCTTAACCTTTTTTGCCAGTTCTAAAATTCTTGCCGCGCGCCCAGTTTGGTATCCCGTAAAACAACTCACTCCGATTTCTTTTGACGCCTTTATTAAATCGATGAGCATCTCCTCCGAGTCAAAGCGCTCGTCAAAGTAAGCGACTCTCATGCCGTTTTTTTCAAATAGCGCCCCTGGGAAAAGAATCGACAGAGGCGTAAGTTTTACTGGAGAATCTTTTGTCGGCACAGGATAGGCCAACAACATGTCTATTGTTTCCATAGTTTATTTTATTTTGTTAAATTTTATTAATTCTCCTTTTTTTATATCGTCTATCGCTTCCTTTCCGATGACTGAAGATATAAACTTCGGTAAAATTCCTATACCAGGACGCTTCATCGCAGTATTGTCTTTGGTCAGCATTTCTCCCTTCTTAATATCCATAGATGCAGTTATCGAACGATGCGCGGTCGCTCTCATCTTAACTTCATTCTCGGTGGGTTGGATAGTCGGGCTGCCCAAAGACCCTTCGGCTGTCCTTATCGCCCTTACTAATTCCTTGATCTCCCCCGGATCAGCAGAGAA
>Ga0172380_10000782_pt1 | contig 58186 bp, 53 predicted proteins | sample Leawe162metaG_FD_119747 | JGI IMG/M metagenome (GOLD analysis project Ga0172380, IMG submission 119747) | Leachate microbial communities from a municipal landfill in Southern Ontario, Canada - Leachate well 162 metaG | ecosystem: Engineered > Solid waste > Landfill > Unclassified | place... | reverse complement strand
TGCGCGACCGTCGCCCAGGGCGGGATCCAGCCCGACGGCTGGTCCGGCGCCTGCTGGGCCTTCGTCGAGAACCGATTCCAGCAGTTTCTGTTCGGACGCTATCCGCTCGACGAGCGCTGGCGCCCGATGCTCGTGGGGGTCATGTTCATCGTGCTATTGGTGCCGATGCTGGTTCCGAAGGCACCGCGCAAGGGACTGAACGCTATCCTGCTGTTCGGCGCCTTCCCGATCGTCGCCTTCTTCCTGCTCTATGGGGGCTTTGGCCTTGAGACGGTCGAGACGCCGCTCTGGGGCGGGCTGATGGTGACGCTGGTCCTGTCTTTCGTCGGCATCGCCGTTTCGCTGCCGGCAGGCATCCTGCTCGCGCTCGGACGCCGGTCCCACATGCCGGTCATCCGCACGCTGTCGGTCATGTTCATCGAAGTCATCCGCGGCGTCCCGCTGATCACGGTGCTCTTCATGGCGAGCGTCATCCTGCCGCTTTTCCTTCCTGCGGGCTGGACATTCGACAAGTTGCTGCGTGCGGTCATCGGGGTGGCGATCTTCGCCTCGGCCTACATGGCGGAAGTGATCCGCGGCGGCCTGCAGGCGATCCCGAGAGGCCAGTTCGAAGGCGCCGATTCGCTCGGCCTCGGCTATTGGCAGAAGATGCGGCTGATCATCATGCCGCAGGCAATCAAGCTGGTCATCCCCGGCATCGTCAATACCTTCATCGGCCTGTTCAAGGACACCTCGCTGGTCTCGATCATCGGCATGTTCGACCTGCTCGGCATCATCCGGCTGAACTTCGCCGATGCCACCTGGGCATCGGCGGTGACACCGATCACCGGGCTGGTTTTCGCAGGTTTCACCTACTGGCTATTCTGTTTCGGAATGTCGCGCTATTCCAGTTTCATGGAACGGCACCTCGATACCGGACATAAAAAATAAGACAAGGGATACAACATGGCTGACGTCCAACCCGCAAAAATGACCGTTTCGGACATCGATGTCGCGGTCGAAATCATCAACATGAACAAGTGGTACGGCGATTTCCACGTACTGCGCGACATCAACCTCAAGGTCATGAGCGGCGAGCGCATCGTCATTGCCGGCCCGTCCGGTTCCGGCAAGTCGACAATGATCCGCTGCATCAACCGCCTCGAGGAACACCAGACCGGCCAGATTATCGTCGACGGCACGGAACTGACCAACGACCTCAAGAAGATCGACGAGGTGCGCCGCGAAGTCGGTATGGTGTTCCAGCACTTCAATCTATTCCCGCATCTGACGATCCTCGAGAACTGCACGTTGGCGCCTATCTGGGTGCGCAAGATGCCGAAGAAGAAGGCCGATGAAATCGCCATGCACTTCCTGGAGCGGGTCAAGATTCCTGAACAGGCACACAAGTATCCGGGGCAGTTGTCCGGCGGTCAGCAACAGCGCGTGGCGATCGCACGTTCATTATGCATGAGCCCGAAGATCATGCTGTTCGACGAGCCGACCTCCGCGCTCGACCCGGAAATGATCAAGGAAGTGCTCGACACCATGGTGAGCCTTGCCGAGGAAGGCATGACCATGCTCGTCGTAACCCACGAAATGGGCTTTGCCCGCCAGGTTGCCAACCGGGTCATCTTCATGGACCAGGGCCAGATCGTCGAGCAAAATGCCCCTGCGGAGTTCTTCGACAATCCGCAGCACGAGCGCACCAAGCTGTTCCTCAGCCAGATCTTGCACTGACCTCTGATTGCTGTTGTCAAAAAGAAAACCCGCCCGGCAGAGCCGGGCGGGTTTGGTGCTTGCCGAATATGGATCCCCTTGTTGGCAACGACAGCAACTCCACCAGCGCACCAGGACGGGTCACCTCAGCACCATGGTTGCCCTTTCTCAGCACGCTGCCTTGCCAGGCCTTCAGAGACCAGTATCGAACCGAGCGATCGGCCATTACGCGAAACAATCCGCAGATTGCGGCGACCTGCTTCCCCTGACTGACCGTCGACGGCGGCGAGCTCGAAGGTTCCGGCATTCAGCAAGTCGCGAAGGCGGACGATCGCGGCAAACCCCTTGTCTCGCTCGTTCTGGCATTTGGCCTTCTCCGTTTCCGGAGCGATAATGTCTGCGAGCACGATCTTCGATTTCCGGTGCCAGAAGGTGTTGCCGGTAGCCACGCAGTTGTCGAGGCCGGAGGTACCGCAGAAATAGAAGGTGCCCGAAAATCCGCGCCCTACCAGCGTGTCCTCTTCCGGGCGCACGTTGGGGACAGGTTGTCGTGCTGCCGACGAGCCGACTGCCGCCGGTGGTTTCGGAGCCTCGCCACGCCCCGGAACGCTATTGGCCCTCGGCGTCGACGGCCTCGCCGCCGGCGCGGGGCGGCTTGCCGCATTGGGCAGATAGTTCGCGACCAGCTTCGGCAAGTGCCCGCGATTATCGTATACAGCGATGCCGCCAGCCACCAGAATCAGGGCTGCGAGCCAGGGCCAGATGCTGCCTGCGGATTGCTTGCGTGGAGACTTGCGGCGCTTGCGCGGGGCGCGTCTCGTTGTTGCGGAACTGGCCATTCAGATACCTCGTCTGCGGACATTATCGTTGCCAAGGGTTTCTGAAGAGTTGGCAAACAGACTGCCCGACGGGCCTTATGCGCTTCGCAGCCGCACCTCCAACATAATCGAACAGGTAACCGGCTTGGACAAAATAAAGTTGGCGACCCCTGCAGGATTCGAACCTGCGACAACCTGCTTAGAAGGCAGGTGCTCTATCCAGCTGAGCTAAGGGGCCTGAAGCTGCATCGTCTATTATAGATGGCGAAGGTGCCATGCGTTGCCAAGATGATCCAGAAAATGCGGATCAGTGCGTCCAGGGTTGAAGGCGGCTATACTTGAAATTGTCCGTATAGGACACGACCTGACGGTTTGCTTCCTTCGGCAAAATGACGCGATAGTCGATGCCATTGCGCTGTGCATAGGCCTCGGCCTGCTCAAGCGTCTCGAAAGTCAACTTCAATTGCTGGCGCGTATCGACCGAACTCGTGTAGCCCATTACGGGATCGATCGTGCGCGGCGCGGCCTGATCGAATTCAAGCAGCCAGATATTGGTCTTGGCCTTGCCAGACTGCATGGCGGTCTTTGCGGGGCGGTAAATCTTGGCGGACATGTCGCATTGAACTCCCAAGGACAAGCGAAGGGAGGCCGTCCCTTCCCATCACGATCGTGATATCGGCCGCAACGATCCCCGCGGCCGTATCAATGGTCGGAGTGGAGAGATTCGAACTCCCGACCCTCTGGTCCCAAACCAGATGCGCTACCAGACTGCGCTACACTCCGTTCCAGCAATCACAGCCGGAATACACGGTTCACCCTTCAGCCGCAACTGCTAAAATCCGGTTTCAGCTACAGAATGAACGGAAAAAAATCCAGCTATTTCAATAGAGCTGCAGGCGGCTCGGCAACAATCCGCGCGCCAGGCAAAATTCCGAGTTCCCGTGAACGGCCACCATTGATTTCAAGCACATAGCGGACAGGCCCGCCCGACGAGATGATGTTTTCCGAAAAGGGTTTGGCCCTTTCCTCGATCCTGATCACGACGCCCTTGGCATCTATGAACAGCATGTCGAGAGGAAGCGGCGTGTTCTTCATCCACATTAGTATGGTTCGCTCGACGCCGAAATCGAAGATCATACCGGCATCGGCGTCGAGGTATTCCCGAAACATCAGCCCATGTTCACGCTGGTCGGGGTCAACCGCCCATTCCACCGCGAATTCATGCGCATTTCCGTTTGGCATCTCAACGCGCAACGAAGCCTCCGCGAATTGGATTGCCCCGGCAGCGCCCGCGGCCATCGGTGCCAATAAAAAAAGCGCCATGAAAGCGCTTTTCAAGACCTCTGACATCATGATCGACACCTCAATGGGAGCGGCTGGCCGGGCCCGGAATGTCAGGGTGGATCTCTGCGGCCATCAGACCCTTGTCGCCATCACCAAAACGCACCAGCACAGTCTGGCCCGGGCGCAATTCGGTAAGACCGAAGCGGCGCAACGTTTCCATATGGACAAAGATATCCTCCGTCCCCTCGCCGCGCGTGAGAAAACCGAAACCCTTGGTACGATTGAACCACTTCACCAGTGCCCGTTCGAGCCCGCTTGTCGCCGTGACCTGGACATGTGTTCGCACTGGCGGCATCTGCGAAGGATGAATGGCTGTCGACTGGTCCATGGAGAGAATGCGGAATGCCTGATAGCCGCGATCGCGCTTCTGAATCAGCGCCACGATTCGCGTTCCTTCGAGAATGGTCTGGTAACCGTCGCGGCGCAGGCAGGTGACGTGCAGCAGGACATCCTGCATACCATTGTCCGGGATGATAAATCCGAAGCCCTTGGCGACATCGAACCACTTCACGACACCGGTTATCTCAATCAAGTCGACGGCTTCGCCGGACAGATCCTCGAAACCAGCAAGCCCTTTCGATGATATCCTGTCCGCCATTTCCTCAAGCCCCTCGAAAACGCGTCACATTGTAGGTTAACTGATTCTTGACGAACAGATTAACATTCGGGTCGCGGTGACGCGCAAGTCCCTGTTTGAAATATACCCAGTTCCTTTTTTGCCTTTTCATCCTTGCTCGAAGCTGTCGTCTGTTCCATATCCAGACAATAAACAGGAGGACAGAATGCGCTATCTTCACACTATGGTGCGCGTCAAGGATCTGAACGCATCGCTCGACTTCTACTGCCGCATATTCGGCCTGACCGAGATCAGGCGCATGGAGAATGAAAAGGGCCGCTTCACCCTGGTCTTCCTCGCCGCAGACGATGACCTCGACGCTGCGCGCGCCAACAAGGGGCCCTGCATCGAACTCACCTATAACTGGGACACCGAAGACTATACAGGAGGTCGCAATTTCGGTCACCTGGCTTATGAGGCCGATGATATCTACGCGATCTGCCAGCGACTGATGGACAACGGCGTGACCATCAACCGTCCGCCGCGCGATGGGCACATGGCCTTCGTGCGCTCGCCAGACGGGATTTCCATCGAGATCCTGCAGAAAGGTGAAAGCCTGGCGCCTGCAGAGCCCTGGCTATCGATGCCGAATACCGGCGCCTGGTAGTATACCCTACCCGCCTCGCGCAAGATTGGCGGCGTAGTCTCCCCGGAATGAAAGGTCCGCCAATGCCGGCGGGCCGGGCGCATCGGCAAGCCCGCCTCCCACAGGAGACTGGCGATTTCCGCCCAGCCACGATCCGACGCGGGGTTCATCCGGTGACAAGCAGGCCTGACTTTTCCACGAAATGCGGAATCGGCATCCGTGCCATCATCGGCGGCGCCTGCCTGCTCTCCCTTCACGCCTGCGCGACAACATCCGGCGACAGTGCCGCAATCGGCGACGCCGCCCCCGAACCGGCCATCAATTCCGCGACGGCCCAAGGCAAGTCCCCCCGCAAACCGGGGGGCACAGGCTATTCCGACCCGCTGGTTGTCAATGTGGCGGATGCGCCCGTCGCGCCAGACACCGCCGCCGAGCCGTCTCTGCATACGGCGGCGGCCACCGGTCCCGGCGACCTCGTCATGGAGCCGACCGCGATCAATGCGGGCCGGTCGAGCATATTTGCCCCACAGCAGACCGGCGCAACAGTCGACGTCGCGGCAACCTCCACCAACGCATCCACCAGCATCGTGCCCGCGGACATGCCCACTCGGCGCGTCAGCCCGATGAGCAGCAGCCTGTTCAGCGCCCCGCAACCGGTCTCCTATCAGGAGGAGGCTCTGCCGGTGGAAACCGTCTCCGCCGATCCGCGACAGCAGGACGCAACCACAAACGAGACGCCCAGCGCGGAAGATATGTTTCCGCCATACCCAGCGACCGACGCCGTCGAGAACGACGCCGCGCCAAAAGCGAAGAAGAGGCTCCCGACACTGACCCGGTTGCTTGGAAGAATCGCACACTAGCGGATTGCCTTTCCTAGGCTTTCCCACGGCAGCGCCGGGGAATTTCCACTCTGCGCCCAGCAGGCCCTCGTCAAGTTCCCGTAACGACAACCTCTCGCGAACAGATTCCATAACCAGCAACAAGCTATTGCTTTTGTTTATATTTTTCACACACGGCGAAGTGGTCCACTTCTGTCATTTTTTTGTCGGAAAATGAAAAATGGTGCTTGCGGGTTTCAAAGTGCCTGACTATAAGGGCGCCACGGAGCGCACGCGCCCTTCGTCTATCGGTTAGGACACCAGATTTTCATTCTGGGAAGAGGGGTTCGACTCCCCTAGGGCGTGCCACTCTTTTCTCCCTTTTTCGCGAACGGTATCCCACCCAAACGGCTCTGAACCAGGGCATCGATATGGCTGTGCCTGACGCTATCCCTATGCCCGGTGGCGTTTGTTCGGGTCTTTTCACAATCCCGTTCTTTTTGGAATTAGAATGAAAAAACAGCAAGATTCCGCTTGCGGGTTTCAAGGTGCCTGACTATAAGGGCGCCACGGAGCGCACGCGCCCTTCGTCTATCGGTTAGGACACCAGATTTTCATTCTGGGAAGAGGGGTTCGACTCCCCTAGGGCGTGCCACCTTCCCCCAAAAGAGATATTATAAGCTCCTCTTACAACGCTCTTGCTGCGTCGAAGATGCGCATCTGCACGCGGCGGCTGCCCTGCCAGTGATCCGCGCTCAAAGAGCCGGCGACATGGATCTGGTTTCCCCGCGAGTTGAGCAGAAAATCGCCGAGAGGAGTTTCGGCGGCGCGGAAGGCAATACCCTCCAGGCGCGCGCCATCCGAAGCCTCGAGCGTGATTTTGACGTGCGTCGTGCCCACGGGCCGCGAATCGCGCAGTCGGTGGGCGGGAATCGCGAAACACGGCTGCGGGTGGCCAGAACCATAGGGACCTGCGGTCTCCAATTGGTCGATGAGAGCGATCGTCGCTCCCGAGGCTCCCAGTGCACCGTCAATCTTCAGCACCCGGTTGGCGGCAAGTGCCGAGACCTGGGTGGCCGAAGCTTCGTCGAAGAAGGCACGCAAACGGCCGAGGTTGCCGCGCTCGATCGTCAGACCGGCCGCCATGGCGTGACCGCCACCCTTCAGCAGCAGGCCGGCATCGACGGCGGCGCGCACCATGCGTCCGAGATCGAAGCCGTTGATCGAACGCCCTGAGCCAGTGCCTTTGCCAGATGAATCGAGGGCAATCGCGAAGGCGGGACGCTTGAACTTTTCCTTCAGACGCGCGGCGAGCAATCCGACGATGCCAGGATGCCAGTTCTCGCGGGCGGTCACGATGACCGATGCCCCCTCGCCGTCACCATATTCTGCAAGCGCCTCAGCCTCGGCCTCAGCCAGCATGACCGCCTCCATGGCCTGGCGTTCGCGGTTAAGCTCATCGAGCTTCACGGCGATCTGGTCGGCCTCGGCGGCATTATCGAGCGTCAGCAGGCGGCTTCCGAGTGCCGCGTCGCCGATCCTTCCGCCGGCATTGATTCTCGGACCGACCAAAAAACCGAAATGATATGGTGTCACCGGCCCGCCGATCCCGGCGACACGCAGAAGTGCGGCAAGCCCGGCATTGTTCTGGTGACGCGCGGCAATCAGCCCCTTGACGACATAGGCCCGGTTCAGACCCTTCAACGGCACGACATCGCAGACGGTGGCGAGCGCCACGAGATCAAGCCATGCCAGCAGATCGAGCGACGCCACGCCACCATTCCCCTCCTGCCGAAGAATCCGAAGCGTCGCGACAAGAACCAGAAAGACCACACCCGCCGCGCAGAGGTGTCCCTGACCTGACAGATCGTCCTCGCGGTTGGGATTGACCAGCGCATGGCATGGCGGCATCTCGTGCCCCATCTGGTGGTGGTCGATCACCAGTACATCGATGTCGCATGCACGCGCGGCTTCGAGGGCGTCAAAGCTGGTCGAACCGCAGTCCACGGTAACGATCAGCTGGGCGCCCTTGTCGATCAACTGGCCGATAGCGGTCGGATTGGGGCCATAACCCTCGAATATGCGATCGGGAATATAGATCTCCGCGGTCACACCGAAATGGGTCAGGAAACGATAGAGAAGTGCTGAAGAGGCTGCACCATCGACGTCGTAGTCCCCGAAAATGGCGACCCGTTCGCGCGATTTGACCGCCCGGGCGAGACGCGCCGCCACTTTCTCGCAATCGGTCAACGAGGCGGGATCGGGCATCAGAGTCCGGATCGTGGGATCGAGGAAACCGGGCGCTTCGTCCACACCCACGCCGCGACCGGCCAGAACCCGCGCGACGAGGTCCGGCAGGCCGTGAAGTTGCGAGATCGCAAGCGCTCTGTTCTGAGCAGCCTGATCGAGGCGGGAAATCCAGCGCTGTCCGTTAACTGAGCTCTCAACGCCCAAGAATGCGCGGGGTACGGGATCAACCGGTTCTGTCATGCCATTGCCCATTGTGCCTGTCATTCCTTCTACAGGCCCACGGCGAAATGACCAGTCCCGATGGCGTCATCATAGCGACAGCCTCGCCGAGCGGAGCCGTGGCGGCGACCCGTCAGGCTGTTTTCGGCCGCTCGATACGGATCATCTGCGGTTCGCCCACAAGGTAACCTTCGCCCCTGATGGCCGAAACGGCCTTGCGGACAGCATCCTCCATGGTCGCATGGGTGACGAGAATAATCGTGACCGGCGCGTCCGCCGCCGCATGCTGGGAGCGCTGCACGATCGATTCCAGCGAAATGCCGTTCTCGGCCATCTTCGTCGCAATGCTGGCGAAAACGCCGGTCCGGTCGACGACGGTCAGGCGAATGAAGTAGCCGCCCTCGTGGCTCTGCATCCGGGCCTGCCGGTAGGGTTCAAGCAGATGTGCAGGACGTCCGAGTACCGGCACCCGCTGGGCGCCGGGGCGGCTCTTGGCAATATCGGTGATGTCGCCAAGAACGGCGGACGCAGTCGCGTTGCCGCCGGCACCGGGTCCGACCATCAGAAGTTCTCCGAGAATATCCGATTCCAGCGCCACCGCATTGGTGACGCCATCAACCTGCGCAATTACGGAATCGAGCGGCACCATCGTCGGATGAACACGCTGCTCAATACCCGTATCGGTCTTCTGGGCAACGCCCAGGAGCTTGATCCGGTAGCCGAGGTCGGCTGCCGCATGGATATCCTCGATCGAGATATTGGTAATGCCTTCGAGATAGATGTCATCGGCGGCAATCTCGTTGCCGAATGCCAGCGTCGTCATGATGGCCAGCTTGTGAGCGGTATCATTACCCTCGATGTCGAAGGTCGGGTCGGCTTCTGCGTATCCGAGGCGTTGTGCCTCCTTCAGGCAGTCCTCAAAGGAGAGCCCTTCCTTCTCCATACGGGTCAGGATGTAATTGCAGGTGCCGTTCATGATACCGTAGATGCGCGAGAAATTGTTGCCGGTTAGCGACTCGCGCAAAGCCTTGATAACCGGGATGCCCCCGGCCACGGCCGCTTCATAGTTTAGAAGCGCGCCTTGCTTTTCCGCCAGTCGCGCGAGCTCGACCCCATGGCGCGCCAGAAGCGCCTTGTTGGCGGTCACGACGTGAATGCCGCGCGCAAGTGCTGCACGGACGGAGGCTTCGGCAGAGCCTTCGGCCCCGCCGATCAACTCAACATAAACGTCGATATCGGCATTGGCCGCGAGATCCAGTGGATCGTCGAACCAGGCGATTCCGGCAAGGTCGATGCCGCGATCCTTGTCGCGATTGCGCGCAGAAACCGCCGTGATCTTGATGGCCCGGCCGCAGGAAACGGAAAGCGCATTGCTGCGCTGTTGAAGGATGCGAACCAGCGAGGCACCGACAGTGCCCAGACCCGCAATGCCAATTCGAAGGGCATCCGCCATATATCAATTTCCCGACATTTACGATTTCATTGAAAGGCGGCCACGAACGGGCCGCCAATGATTGGGTTCAGAGTTTATCGCCGAAACAGTATGAAACCTCAACCTAGCGATGGGCGTTGAGCGGTATCACATTGTGCATCGTATCGTCAGCGGTCGACAGGAACTTCTTCAAATTGCGCGCCGCCTGGCGAATACGGTGCTCGTTCTCGACGAGAGCGATGCGCACATAGTCATCGCCCTGCTCTCCGAAGCCGATGCCGGGAGCAACTGCAATGTCGGCCTTTTCGACGAGAAGCTTCGAGAACTCCAGCGAACCGAGAGAGCGGAACTTTTCCGGGATCTTGGCCCAGGCAAACATCGTTGCGTCGGGCGGCGGGACTTCGAAGCCAGCCTTGCCGAAACTCTCGACCAATACGTCGCGACGGCGCTTGTATATCGATCGCACCTCCGCGATGTCGGACCCGTCGCCGTTCAGCGCAAAGGTGGCCGCCACTTGGATCGGCGTAAATGCGCCGTAGTCAAGATAGGACTTGACCCGGGCAAGAGCTGCGATAAGTCGCTCGTTACCGACGGCAAAACCCATGCGCCAGCCCGGCATGGAGAAGGTCTTCGACATCGAGGTGAATTCGACAGCAACGTCCATGGCGCCGGGCACTTCGAGCACGGATGGCGGCGGCGTGTCGCCAAAGTAGATTTCCGAATAGGCAAGGTCGGACAACACGATGAGTTCATGCTTCTTGGCGAAGGCGATGACGTCCTTGTAGAAATCGAGGCTGGCGACGCGCGCGGTTGGATTGGACGGATAGTTGATAATCAGCGCAATCGGCTTCGGGATCGAGTGACGTACGGCGCGCTCAAGCGGCGGGAAGAAGGTTTCATCCGGCTCGATCGGGATCGAGCGGATGACGCCGCCTGTCATCAGGAAGCCGAAAGCGTGGATCGGATAGGTCGGGTTGGGGCAAAGGACCACGTCGCCCGGCGCGGTGATTGCCTGCGCCATGTTGGCGAAGCCTTCCTTGGAGCCGAGCGTCGCCACGACCTGGGTGTCGGGGTTAAGCTTCACGCCGAATCGACGCGCATAGTAGGCAGCCTGCGCGCGACGGAGGCCGGGAATGCCCTTGGACGACGAATAGCGATGTGTGCGGGGATCCTGGACCACCTCACACAGCTTGTCGACAATCGCCTGAGGGGTCGGCAGGTCGGGATTGCCCATGCCCAGATCGATAATGTCGGCGCCACCGGCTCGCGCGCTTGCTTTCAAACGGTTGACCTGTTCGAAAACATAGGGCGGCAAGCGCCGGACTTTATGAAACTCTTCCATTTCTTACCCCGTGGAACCGCGCGGACATGGCCGCGGCAGGCGGGTTCGTTCCCTTGTTCCTGACATGTCCCGCAACGAACCGCGAAACCGGGACAGCCTCAATGTAACGGTTTGCAGACCGTTACAGCAATTCTTTGTCAATGCGCGGCCCGCTGCCGGATTAACAAGGAGCAGGACGGGTTGCATATGCCGATGCTTTGCGGCCAAATCGCAACAAACGCAAGAGCTATTTGACTATTTGCGCCTGGGTGTCCATGCCGTGCTCGGCCGCGAGTTTGCGAAGTTCCAATAGGCGGCGCTGGTACTCGGCCTCTGAAATCGCTCCTGAACTGCGCGCCATGCCGAGCTCGGTCAATTGTGCCTGCAGTGCAGCGGCCTCATCGTTGCTCATCTGCACATTGGCGGCGGTCAGCGGCTGTGAAAAATCGGGAAAGCCATCGCGGGACCGGCCCAGGGGCGCCGATTGCCGGGGCGCATTGGTGTCGTTGACGGTCACGTCGAGCACAGAGGACGTGGGCTGGACGGGTGTCGCCTCCTGGCCGGACGAGACGCAGCCCGAAGCTATCGCAAGGGCGCCTGCGACACCGCATCCGATCAGAAGACGAGTTTTTCCCACCGCCCAAATACCTGCAATCATTCTTCGATCCTGAAACTGGCCACGCCTCCGGCTTGTCGCCGGATTATCTGCCGCACCGCGAAAGCGGGGACAGGTCTTTTGTATTGCTGGAACTTGTAGTCGTTTTCGGGCAGGATGCGCAATTATAAAAGAGGCTTCAAAGGCTCTCTTGGGAGGACTGCTTGAGCAGAGACACCGACGACGGTGAAGAATCCGGTGCTACGGCGCAAGGCTTCGATCCGAAATTGATCGAACCCTATATCGTCAAGGATCCCGAGGCGATGGCGATGAATTTCGCCAAGGCGCTCGAAAACCTCGGAAAGGCCGCCTCCACTTGGCTTGCACCGCGCGAGCGAGGCGAGATAGTCGATCCGGTTTCCGAGCCGATGAGCGAACTTGTCAAGACGATGTCGAAGGTCGCCGAGTACTGGATGGCGGACCCCAAACGCACGCTCGAGGCGCAGACCTATCTACTCGCCGGCGTTTTCGGTATCTGGACACGCACAGTGCAGCGGCTTGCCGGGGAGGAAGCCGAAAAGGGCGATGTACCGCCGGCCGACAAGCGATTCTCGGATGAGGACTGGCAACGCAACCCGTTCTTCGACTTCCTGCGTCAGGTCTATCTCGTGGCATCCGAATGGGCGGAGAAGATGGTCACCGACGCCGAGGGGCTCGATGAACACACCCGCCACAAGGCTGCGTTCTATGTCCGGCAGATCACGGCGGCGCTTTCGCCCGCCAACTTCATCGTCACCAACCCGCAGCTCTATCGCGAGACGGTCGCGAGCCATGGCGCCAACCTCGTGCGCGGCATGAAGATGCTGGCGGAAGACATTGCCGCCGGCGGCGGCGACCTGCGGCTTCGCCATACGGACTACAGCAAGTTCGCCGTCGGCGAGAACATGGCGGTTACGCCTGGCAAGGTAATTGCGCAGAACGATATCTGCGAGGTGCTTCAATACGAGCCGGCTACGGATACCGTATTGAAGCGGCCGCTCCTCATCGTTCCACCATGGATCAACAAGTTCTACATTCTCGATCTCAACCCGCAGAAATCCTTCATCAGATGGTGCGTCTCCCAGGGGCATACGGTCTTCGTGATCTCCTGGGTCAATCCCGACGAGCGCCACGCAGCCAAGGACTGGGAGGCCTATATCCGCGAAGGGATCGATTTCGCGCTCGAGACGGTGGAAAAGGCAACCGGCGAGAAACAAGTCAACGCCATCGGCTACTGTGTCGGCGGCACGCTGCTCGCCGCAGCGCTCGCGCTCCATGCCAAGCAAGGCAACAAACGCATCGCCAGCGCGACGCTCTTCACAACCCAGGTGGATTTCACCTATGCCGGCGACCTCAAGGTGTTTGTCGATGAAGATCAGATCGGGGCGATGGAGGAGCGGATGAAGGCGAGCGGTTATCTTGACGGCTCGAAGATGGCGGCGGCCTTCAACATGTTGCGCGCCTCGGAGCTGATCTGGCCCTATGTCGTCAAGAACTACCTGAAGGGCGAGGACCCGATTCCCTTCGACCTGCTCTACTGGAATTCAGACTCTACTCGAATGGCTGCCGCGAACCATTCGTTTTATCTACGAAATTGCTATCTGAACAACAATCTCAGTCAAGGCAAAATGGAGATCGCGGGCAAGAGGCTCTCTCTCAAGGACGTGAAAATCCCCATCTATAATCTGGCGACCCGAGAGGATCACATTGCGCCGGCGAAATCCGTTTTCGTCGGGAGTGCGCTTTTCGGCGGACCGGTGGAGTTCGTGCTCAGCGGTTCCGGGCACATCGCCGGTGTCGTCAATCCGCCCGACAAACAGAAATACCAGTACTGGACCGGCGGCAAGACGACCGGCAGTTATGAAGACTGGCTAGCCGGCGCCAAGGAGACGTCCGGCTCATGGTGGCCACACTGGCAGCGCTGGATCGAGGCGATGGGCGAGGACCGGGTCCCGGCGCGGGTTCCGGGCGGCGGAGCGCTCAACGCGATCGCCGACGCGCCGGGGTCCTATGTGCTGGAGCGGGTCTGACACAAACGACAATGAGGTTCGACCCCCCACTTGTTCCTGCACGGCTCCTGCGCCGCTACAAGCGCTTCCTGTTCGACGCCGTTCTGGAAACCGGCGAGGAAATCACCGGTTTCTGTCCCAATACCGGCTCGATGCTGGGACTGACGGCCCCGGGCTCGCGCATCTGGCTCTCCGAGCATGACAGCCCCAATCGCAAGTACCGCCATGCCTTTGAACTCATCGAGGCAGACGGCACCGTCGTCGGCGTGCATGCCGCGCTCGCCAACCGATTGGCCGAAGAGGCGATCCGCACCGGCCTCGTCGGAGATCTCGGAGACTACGCGCTTGTCCGTCGCGAGCAGAGATACGGACGCAACTCCCGCATCGACCTGCTTCTCAGCTCTGCCGGGCTCCCGGACGCCTATGTCGAAGTCAAGAACGTCCATTTCATCCGCACCCCCGGTCTTGCCGAGTTTCCCGATACCGTAACAGCCCGGGGCGCCAAGCATCTGCACGAGCTTGCCTACATGGCAGATGCAGGGCATCGCGCAATCATGATTTTCCTCATCCAGCGCGGCGACTGCGAACGCTTCCGGCTCTCCGGCGATCTCGATCCGGTCTATGCGGCCGCCTTTGGCGCGGCTATTCGGCGCGGCGTTGAAGCCTACGCGGTGAATTGCCGTGTTTCGAGCGACGAAATCGCGCCGACAGGGCTCATCGCGATAGACGAACCCGGGCTCGCTGCATTATGTACGGTATGATTACCGAATATACCCAAGACCGAAAGCGGACGAATGGTGAACTATATCGACGCGGCTAGCGCCCCGCTGAAGAATACCGGAGCGATCAGGCTGTACGGGCCAGAAGCCTTTGAGGGCATGCGCAGGGCTTCGCAACTGACAGCGCGCTGCCTCGACGAACTGGCCTCGATGGTGACGCCGGGTCTGACGACCGATGCGATCGACCGCTTCGTTTTCGAATACGGTATGGACAATGGCGCGCTACCGGCAACGCTGAACTATCGCGGCTACACCAAGTCCTGCTGCACCTCGATCAACCACGTTGTATGTCACGGTATTCCCAACGATAAGCCGCTGCGCGAAGGCGACATCGTCAATATCGACGTCACCTATGTGCTCGACGGCTGGCATGGCGATTCGAGCCGTATGTACCCCGTCGGAGAGATCAAGCGGGCGGCAGAACGGCTCCTTGAGGTCACTTATGAATGCCTGATGCGCGGCATCGCGGCGGTTCGCCCAGGCGCCCGCACTGGAGCGATCGGCGAAGCGATCCAGACCTATGCCGAGTCCGAACGCTGTTCGGTCGTGCGCGATTTCTGCGGTCACGGCATCGGTCGGTTATTCCACGATTCGCCGAATATTCTCCATTACGGGCGCGCCGATGAAGGCCCGGAATTGCGCGAAGGCATGATCTTCACCATCGAGCCTATGATCAATCTCGGCCGGCCGCATGTGAAAGTCCTTGGCGATGGCTGGACCGCCGTAACGCGCGACCGCTCGCTGACGGCCCAATATGAACACGCCGTCGGCGTGACGGCGACCGGATGCGAGGTATTCACACTTTCACCCGCAGGCCTCGACAGGCCCGGACTGCCGCCCTTGCAAGGTTGATCCATGGCAAAGCCCCCTTCCCTTTTTCCGCAAGACGATGAAGACGATCCGGCCTTCGAGTTGAGCAGAGAAGAGATGGGGGACAGCCGGCAGGCAGGCGACGAGCGCGGCTTCTTTGCCGAGCAGACAACGAAATCGCGGGCAATCGGCAAGCAGACGGTATCAGCCGCTTCACCCGACGCCGGCGAGGCACATTATCATGGCCATCGCGACCGGCTCAGGGCCCGCTTTCGCGAGGGCGGCGATACTGCGCTTGCCGATTATGAAGTCCTCGAACTTCTCTTGTTCCGGCTCATTCCCCGCCGCGACACCAAGCCGATCGCCAAAGCGCTGCTTTCCCGCTTTGGTACGCTCGCTAGTGTGCTCGGCGCTCCGCCCGCCTTGCTGCAAGAGGTGAAGGGTGTCGGAGAAGCGGTTGCACTCGATCTCAAGCTGATCACGACCGTCGCCCAGCGGATGCTGAAAAGCGAATTGCGCGACAAGCACGTCCTGTCTTCATGGTCGTCGGTAATCGACTATTGCCATGCCGCCATGGCCTACGAAACGACGGAACAGTTCCGCATCCTGTTCCTCGACAAGCGCAATGCGCTGATCGCCGACGAGGTGCAAGGGCGCGGCACGGTCGATCATACACCCGTCTATCCACGAGAGGTCGTGAAGCGCGCTCTCGAGCTTTCAGCGACCGCAATCATCCTCGTTCATAACCATCCGTCCGGAGACCCGACACCGTCGCGCGCCGATATCGACATGACGAGAATGATCGTCGACACGGCAAAGCCACTCGGCATCACGGTCCACGACCACATCATCATAGGCAAGGACGGCCACGCGAGCCTCAAGGGCTTGCGGTTGGTCTGAGGTGCAATGCCTCTCGCTCGCCGGCGTCATGCCGCCAGTGGAAAGACGGCGTTGATTTGCCCAGTGCCGGACGAGGTAAAATAATCGGTGAGGATTTCCGCCTTGCCGCCGTAGGAGCCGCCGCCGAGCAAACCGAACAGCATGGCGGTGTCATGCATGAATCCTTCACCGTGGCAGACAGTCGAATAGAGCGGCAGCATCCTGATGAACTCCTCGTTGCGCCCTTCTTTCCACAGGTCGATGACCCTCAGATCAACCTGGCGATAGAATTCGTCGGAAATGGTGTGAATGCCGGCCGGCGCGTCGTTGCTGTCGTGGATGCGATGGGAAAGCGAACCGCTCGCAAGCACCGCTGCATTGAGATCACTTTCTTCGATTGCCTCGCGCACGGCCTGCCCGATCCGGATGCTGTCCGTCATCTCGTGCCAGGGGCACCAGGCGGCGATTGACAGGATCTTCATGCGTCCTACCGGATTGATGTAGCGCATCGGTACGAGCGTGCCGTATTCGAGGTCGAGCGTCGCTACGTGATGGGACATCATACGGACGCCCTTCTCGCCGGCGATACGGGCAATCTCGTCCCCGAGTTCCGGGCGTCCGTCATACTCGTATTCGAGGTTCTGGATGAAATGAGGAAACTCGTTGCTGGTATAGATGCCCTTGTAATGATCCTGGGCATTGATGTGATAGGCGGTATTGACCAGCCAATGGGTGTCGAACACGACGATTGTGTCGACGCCGGCCGCCTCGCATCGCCGGCCGATCTCCTTCAGCCCGTCGATGGCCGCCTGCCTGCAGCCGAAATGCGGGCCTGGCATCTCCGACAAGAACATCGACGGGACATGCGTAATCTTTGCGGCCAGCGATATCTTGCCCATGGCGCTCCTCCATTCACAGGTGCGATCTCTCCTCTGTGAAAAAACGCTAGCGGGAAAAAAATGCCGTGCCATTGATCCAGGTCAACTCCTGCACATGTTAAATAGATTCCACGATGATCCGGACCGAGTTGAAGGCATGGGAATCGAATGCCCACTACAACTGGAACTTTCTGACACAAACAAAAAGGCCGCCCGGAGGCGGCCTTTTCCAATGCTGTCTTGTCGACGCGCGCCTTATTCGGCGTCGCCTTCAGCGGCCTTCTTCTTCGGAGCAGCCTTCTTCTTGGGCGCTGCGGCTTCTTCGCCTTTCGATGCATCCTCAGCCTTGGCGGCGGCCTTCTTCTTCGGCGCTGCCTTCTTTGCCGGCTTTTCGCCTTCTTCGGCTTCGTCGTCGGCCAGCAGCTCTTCCTTCGTCACGGTCTTGTCGGTGACGTCGATCTCGGTCAACAGCTGATCGACGACCTTTTCTTCAAAGATCGGGGCGCGCAGCGAAGCGGAAGCGCCGGGGGTGTTGCGGAAGAAATCGAGGATCTGCTTTTCCTGGCCCGGGAACTGCTGGAGCTGCGCATAAAGGGCGCGCTGCATTTCTTCCTCGGTCACATCGACGCCGGCCTTCTCGCCGATTTCGGAGAGAACGAGGCCGAGGCGAACGCGGCGCTCGGCGAGCGTGCGATATTCGTTGCGAGCCTCTTCTTCCGTCGTGTCTTCATCCTCGAAGGTCTTGCCGGACTGTGCGAGATCGGTATTGATCTGGCGCCAGATGTTCTCGAACTCGGCGTCGACGAGCTTGGACGGGGTTTCGAACTTGTACATCTCGTCGAGCTGGTCGAGGATCTGACGCTTGACCTTCTGACGAGTGACAGAGCCGAACTGGCTTTCGATCTGGCCGCGAACGATTTCCTTCAGCCGGTCGATCGATTCAACGCCAAGCTTGGATGCCAGATCGTCGTTGATCTCGACAGCGGCGGGTGCTGCAACGTCCTTGACGGTGACGTCGAAGGTTGCTTCCTTGCCGGCGAGGTTCTTGGCCGGATAGTCTTCCGGGAAAGTCACGGTGATGGTCTTTTCGTCGCCGGCCTTGACGCCGACCAGCTGGTCTTCGAAGCCGGGGATGAAGCGGTTCGAGCCGAGAACCAGTTCGGCGTCGCTGTCGGTGCCGCCATCGAAGGCAACGCCGTCGACCTTGCCGACGTAATCCATGGTGATGCGGTCGCCGTCGGCAGCCTTGCCCTTCTTCGTCTCATAAGAGCGGGCGCTTTCGGCAATCTTCAGAATCTGTTCGTTGACCTCGTCATCGCCGATCTCGACGACCTCGCGCACGACCTTGATACCGGAAACCGGCTTCAGTTCGATAGCCGGAATGATTTCATAGGACAGGGTGAACTCGAAATCAGCCTGGGCGCTGAGGATCTTGTCGGCTTCAGCCTCGTCCTCGGTCATCGCCACTTCCGGCTGGGTGGCGGACTTTTCGCCGCGCTCGGAAAGGATTGCGGTCGGCTTCTCACGAACGATTTCGTTGACGAGTTCGGCCATGATCGACTTGCCGTACATCTTCTTCAGATGCGCGACGGGCACCTTGCCGGGACGGAAGCCGTTGATACGGACCTTGTCCTTTGCTTCGGCCAGGCGCTCGTTCATGCGAGCTTCCATGTCCTTGGCCGGGATTACGACCTTGATTTCGCGCTTCAGCCCTTCAGCGAGCGTTTCGATAACCTGCATGTTCTTACCTTCATGTCGTGGCGGCCGTGCTCGGACAGCCGTTGGTTTCATTGAGCACGACGCCGAAAATCTTTTTTCCCGGGCGTGGCTGTTACGCAATCTTCAAGCATTTTGCCAGGCAAAATGGCGCAAAGGGCGGCAGGATCGGAAATTTATCCGTCTCCCCGCATCCCGCGCGGCAATCCTGGTGCGGGTAGAGAGACTTGAACTCCCACGCCTTGCGGCACCAGAACCTAAATCTGGCGTGTCTACCAATTTCACCATACCCGCGTCCAAAGAACCGCATGCTGCCTTCGCGCATGGCCCCTCCGGAGCGCGCGTCTCTATATCACCCGTTTCCGCGCGCGCAAAGGAAAAATGACGGGGCTGCACCGGCATTCAGTAGAGCGGTTCCTCATAAACGGGTTGGCCGTCTACCAGCAGATGACGGATCTGTGCCGATCCGCCGGAACCGACCCTCGCGACGACCGCCATCTTTTCCATGTTGCGGGCTTCCTCAAGCGCCATGCCCGCGCCCTCCGGGACATAGAAACGCTCGATCCCATAATCCACCCGAAGATTGTAATTCCCGCCAGAGGCCGAGTGATCGAAATGAAAGCGTTTCGTGCGCAGGATTGTTGTGCCCTCTTGCGGCGCGAGATCACCAAAAGAGGCCTCGGCGACGGCCCAGTAGCCGTCTGGTCCGGGCTTCAGTCGCACCGACATCGTCACCCAGGCGGGCTCGCTGGGCCGTTTCCCGACAATTGATGTATCGGGGATCGTCGATACATCATAGGAAAGCACAACATAGTCACCGCGCAGGAGATCGCGCGGATCAACTGGCACGGTTTTCAGAACTACCTCAGCGCCTGAGCGCAGGATATTCGCGCGCCTTTCGACCGAATAGGCAAGCACGCCGGTCAGCAGAAGCGACACGCCGACGGCAATCGCCAGATAGCGCAGAAGCGGCGAATTCGAACTGGATTGGCTCATGGACCAGCCTCCGAAGCCTTGCGCGCGAAGAGCTTTTCCATTCGGACGACGATAAAGGCCACAATGGCGACCACGAGGCCGGACAATAGGAAGAAACCGGAAGTCCCGAGAATTGAATCGATCGTCACGAAGGAGAGATAGAGAACCTCGGCGGCAAAGGCGACGTAGGCGAGATAGCGCACGGCCCCGTTGTCGCGTCCATCAAGAGCCAAAGCCAGGAGGGAAAAGCCGATGGTCGCCGATGCCACCAGCGCCAGCCCACGGCCTTCATCATACTCGAAGTGGAGCAAAAAGAGACCGAGAAGCGCCAGCGCACAGGCGTAAAAGGACGGCTCTGCCCCGGTCTTGCGTGCGATCGTCGAAACAGGAGAAGCCGTGAGCGTCACAGCCAGGAAAACGATGGTACCGGCGACCACGAAAAGGACGGCCGTCAAGACTGCTTCGTTCAGAGTGTAGAGCCAGCCGAGCCAGGTCAGAATGAGGAGATAAACAAAATTTCTGGCCCGATCCGCACCGGTCCAGGCGACCAGTGCGGACAGGATTGCCGCCGCGGCCACAGGCGACCATGAATAGAGCCCGTCCCATTGCCAATCGAATTCATCGACCACCGCAAAGAACAGCGCAAAGGAAAGGAAGCCGCCGGCAACCGTCAGCACGGCGGAGCGGAAAAGCGCGGCAGATACAACAGCCCCTGCAAACCAAAGCAGCGTGGCGTCAACGGCGTCACCCGAGAGATGGTAGAGCTGGCCAATCAGCGCAATCGCCCCGCCGAAGCTCATGATACCGAGGAGTAGCAGCGCGGCGCCGAACCTGGACGCGCCGCGCGCGATCGCGAGAGCCGCAAGAATGTGAAAGATCCAGATCAGCGCCAGAACGCCAAGGACCTTGACGCCCCGCGGGATGAATTCCCAATTGGCCGCGATCAGGAGCAGGATGGATGCCGATATCAGAACAGCCGCCAGGATCATCAGGGCGCTGCCAATACTGAAGGCGGACCGCCTTCCATCATACTCGGCAAGCATGGCCTCGGCCGAACTCCTGTCGACCAGTCCCTTTCCGACCCAGACATCGAAGTCTCTTCTCAACCTGCCGCGATACATCGCCGTTCCTGCTGGCTACAGATGCTATTCCGCCCCCTGCGCCGCCTTGCCGCATTCCACCCGGGACGAATTATTGGCACTGTGATCCGGCGCAACGGAAAAGACAATGCACCGCTGCACGTCCGCGAACAAAGCATGCAAGTTCCGCATACCTTCCATGCCGATATTGCACTGCACAATAGAAAAGACTTCGGCTATAAATAAACCATAAGAGATCAGGAACGAGACGCTTCAAGCGAACGACTGATCTGGCGAATTTAGCAGAACCGAATTCGGTGCCACACACTCCTCCTCCCAGTGTCGCATCGATCTGACTGGCGGCACTCCTCCTCCCAGTTGCCAGTCGCTCAAAATGACGCTCACCGGATCTCCTCCCCCGGTGGGCGTTATTTTTTTGCCCGGAACCACCAGTTTCCCCCTACGCAGTCTTGGTGTCGGTTCCTGGATCGCCGCGATCACCATGTCAAAATGGCGGGAAAAGCGCCACTTGGGCAGCCGGAGACCGCATCTCCATGCGTTAATTGCATAGGTGACATACATCATTGTCTCTTCATGCTTTTGCAATGCAGCATATATTGAGGCCTTGAAATCAAGGGTCGCGCCACGGAAGGTCGCAGCCCAGTTGAAGGAGGCATGTTATGCACATCACCCGTTCGCTGAACAATTGGCGCAAGTATCGTCAGACCGTCGTTGAGCTCGGCCGCATGTCCGACCGCGAACTCCGCGACCTCGGAATTGGCCGAGAAGACATCCGCCGCGTCGCACGCAATGCGGTTACCGGCTGAATCAGACTTTCCTTCTCAAAGGAAGCTCTCCATACGCCTCCCGTTCGCGGGAGGTTTTTTTATGCGTGCGGCTCCTCGCCCCGCATGGAAAATGAGTATTCTCTAGGCGCTGCTGCCAATTGCAGCAAAGCCCTGCACATTTGCATAGCAGTCGCCTGTTTTTTGCACTGCACAACCTTGTTAAACGCGCGTATAAGAGAGCCAATCGCTGATGCGGACAACTCGCAGACCCAGCGAACAGAATTTATCCGAGGAAACGACCATGAACCCGCTCCGTATTGCAAAGAACTGGATTAGCTATCGTCGCACCGTTGCCGAACTGGGCAACCTGTCGAACCAGGCCTTGTCCGATATCGGCATCACCCGCTACGACATCCGCAACATCGCTGCGCGCTCCTTTCGTTAAGCGCCGCGGCTGACGCCTTGCTTCTGGATATTCGTCCGAATACGCAAGGTGAGAAGTTGAGCGAGCCGAACGGCACCTCAGGGTGCCGTTTTTGATTCGCGGACGATTGGAACCGCGACCGGCGCGTGATAAGCAGCCGACCATGACAAAGACAGATACCTTTTCCCCCATCCACATCATCGGCGGCGGCCTTGCCGGCTCGGAAGCCGCCTGGCAGGCGGCGCAGGCTGGCGTGCCCGTCGTGCTCCATGAGATGCGCGGCGTCAAAGGTACCGACGCCCACAAATCGGACAGTCTCGCCGAACTCGTTTGCTCGAACTCTTTCCGCTCGGACGACGCGACGGCAAATGCCGTAGGTGTCATCCATGCCGAGATGCGGCTTGCCGGTTCGCTGATCATGGCCTGCGCCGACGAGCATCAGGTTCCGGCCGGCGGCGCGCTGGCGGTCGACCGGGACGGCTTCTCCGAAGCGGTCAGCAGAGCCATCGAGAACCATCCCCTGATCACCGTGGTTCGCGAGGAAATGACTGGCCTGCCACCGAAGGAATGGGATCTTGCCATCATCGCGACCGGTCCCCTGACCTCTCCCGATCTTGCAGCCGCGATCCGGGCCGAAACCGGCGCCGATGCGCTTGCCTTCTTCGACGCCATCGCTCCAATCGTCCATCGCGACAGCATCGACATGAATGTCTGCTGGTATCAGTCCCGCTACGACAAGGTCGGCCCCGGCGGCACGGGCAAGGACTACATCAACTGTCCGCTTGACGAAGCGCAGTACAATGCTTTCATTGACGCCCTAATCGCCGGCGACACTGTCGGATTCAAGGAATGGGAGGGGACGCCCTATTTCGATGGCTGTCTGCCGATCGAGGTTATGGCCGAGCGCGGCCGCGAAACGCTACGCCATGGCCCGATGAAGCCGATGGGCCTGACCAATGCCCACAATCCGTCCGTCAAGCCCTATGCGGTCGTTCAGTTGCGCCAGGACAATGCGCTGGGCACGCTTTACAACATGGTCGGCTTCCAGACCAAGCTTCGCTACGGAGCGCAATCGGAGATCTTCCGGATGATCCCCGGCCTCGAGCAGGCGGAATTCGCCCGCCTCGGTGGCCTGCATCGCAACACCTACATCAATTCGCCGGTGTTGCTGGACCGCTCTCTGCAGTTGAAAACGCGTCCCGGCCTCAGGTTCGCCGGCCAGATCACCGGGTGCGAGGGCTATGTCGAAAGCGCGTCGATTGGACTGCTGGCAGGACGTTTCGCCGCCGCCGAACGCAAGGGCGAGCCCCTGAGATTGCCGCCCGACACCACGGCAATGGGGTCGCTGCTCAATCACATCACCGGGGGCCATATCGTCACCGACGAAGAGCCGGGGAAGCGCTCTTTCCAGCCGATGAATATCAATTTCGGCCTGTTCCCGGAACTGGAACCGGGATCGATCATCAAACCGGAAGGCGTCAAGCGCTTCCGGGGCAAGGACAAGACCATCATGAAACGGCAGCTGATGGCTCAGCGCGCTCTTGCAGACTGCAAGGACTGGCTTTCTCGGGATTGACGTCCAAGGCCCCAAGGCCGACGGCATGCCTCCCCTTCAAGAGGTTGCCGCCGGTCCCGCGACGATATCGCGATCCCCGTGGCCAATATAGTTTCCAAGCAGCCAGAGAGACACTTCCGCCGCCGCCTCGGCCGAGGCGAAGGTGAACTCGCCGTTGTGAAAGGGCGCATCCAGGAATTCGATTGAAAAGCCCTGCCCGCTTGGAAGATCGCGCACGCGAACGGTTCCCGGTTCGATCAGATGGCAGGCATAATGGCTGCGCATATTGCGCATGAAGCCCGCCTTGTTGTCGTGCAGCCTGACGAAAACTGCATTGCCATCGGCCGTAACATGGAGATCGCGGATCGCCTCGCCTGGAAAAGCACGACCGAACTCCAGAATGGCAAACCCTGTGTCGTGCAGATTTTCCTGCGTCGTCTGCTTCGTCATGCGGCTCGAAAAAAAGGCGAATACGATGACGAGTGCAAATATCAGTGTCCAAGTGACCAGTGCCACACTTGCCTCCCAATTGCTCCGGTTTGGCCCGGCGCGACGATACCAGTTAGCACGCGAGCCTTGCGCGAATTTGACGCGATCAGAACCGTCGCGAGATTGATGCGCGCAACAAGTGCAATTGGCGCCGCCACTGTGCCGGCCGGATATCCTGGTCAAATATGCCTGCCCCCGCTCTCACGGCGGCTTCGAGAACGGGCGCGACCAACGCAACGGGAAGAAAGGCCGGGAAGACGGAGGCAGGCAGTTGCTCCTCGCGGCGAGCCTTTTCCAGGTGGTCGCGTCCAAGGCCCGCAAAGGCCTCGATTGCCGCGGATATCCGCGCCCGGTCCACGCCGGCGAGAAAACCTTCGCGGTCGAGACCGGTGGCACTGAGGATTTCAAGCGGAATGTAGATCTGACCCCTGGCCCGCGTGACGGGCATCAGAAGGAGGGTGCCGGAAACCGCCTGGGCGACGCCGGCATGGCCAGCAGCAGTCGCCGAAACCTCTGCTTTGCCAGCGTCGAGCACAAGGCTTGCGAGCTGGATCAGCGCCGAGGCGGTTTCGCCTGCATAACCCTCGAACATGCCGCTGCTTTCCATCGGATCGTCGTAGAGATCGAAAACCCGTGCGTCGATCATGCGAAGCAGTGCTTCGCGCGGCAACCGGAAGCGGGACACCGTCTCCAGCAGAAGCGCGGCAAGCGGATTGGCCTCGGTGGATCCATGGGCCTCGCCGTTCAGAAGGTCACGCCAGTATTGCAGCCTCACCTCACCGGGCAGCGGTTCGCGCACGAGGTCGCGGATGCGGGCAAGTTCGGCGTTGAAACCATAGAGCGCGATGAGCCCGGGACGCTTTTCTGCCGGCGACAGCAGGCAGGTCAGGTACCGATCGCGATCGGTCTCACGCAGGCTGGCAAGACAAATGGCCTCATTGTCCGGCAATACTTGCTTCAAGGCCCGGTTCCGCTTCAATCAAACCGCGATCAGCGCCGCAGCGACGGCCCGCTGCTCCGCGAGCATAATGTTGTAGGTTCTGACTGCTGCCCCTGTGCTCATCGGATCGCTTGCAATGCCGCGCGCTTTCAATGCCGTCCTCAACGCGGCTGGGATAGGACGCAATTGCTGCCCCGTACCGACCAGGAGGACTTCGATATCATCCGCGTCATCGATCACGCGCTGGAAGCGCTCAACCGTTAGCGGCTCGGTTTCCGTCATTTCCCAACCATAGATCCCTGAAGGCAGCAACAACAGCGAACCACGATGCGACATTTCGGCAAAGCGGAAGCCGCCATTGCCATAGGCATCGATCGGCGCGCGACCGGGAAAATGAGCCTCCCGAATCACGATTCCCTTGCGCGCTGGCTCTTCAGCCACGGCGATCAGGCCTCGACCTTACCGCTCCGGAGCTTTCCCGAAGCCGAAGCACCGTCCTCATCCTGCTGAAAGCTTTCCGGGCGCAGCTTGAAGGCAATCAGAACCGGAGCCGCCATGTAGATCGAAGAGAATGTTCCAACAGCCACACCGAACAGCATGGCGAATGTAAAGGAGCGAATGACCTCGCCACCGAAAAGATAGAGGGCCCCGAGCGCCAACAACGTCGTCGCCGATGTGAGAACGGTTCGTGACAGTGTCTGGTTAATCGAGGTGTCAATCAGGACTTCAAGGGGCATCTTCTTGTAGCGCCTGAGGTTCTCACGCATGCGGTCATAGACGACCACCGTATCATTCAGCGAATAACCGACGATCGTCAACAGCGCCGCGATACTGCTGAGATTGAATTCCACTCCAACCAGGACATACAGCCCGATCGTCAGGATGACGTCGTGCAATGTCGCGATGATGGCGCCGAGTGCAAACTGCCACTCGAAGCGGAACCAGATATAAATCAGGATAGCCGCCAGCGAGGCGAGCACGCCGAGGGTCGCCGATTGCGTCAGCTCGCCGGAAACCGACGGACCAACCACTTCTACACGGCGGAATTCGTAGGCGTCCTCAAGCTCGCCACGCACCAGCGTGATGGCCGACTGCTCAGCGTTCTCGCCGCCATCCTGTGCCTGGATGCGGATCAGTACGCTCGCCGGGTCGCCAAAGCCCTGGGCCTGAATCTCCCCCAGATTGAGTTCGCTCAACCGCGTGCGAATGTCGGCAATGTCGGCATTGCCGGTGCGTGCCTTAACCTCGATGATAGAACCGCCCTTGAAATCGATGCCGAGATTCATGCCGACAGTCGCAAAGCCGACCATCGAAGCCACGGCGAGCGCGGCCGAGATTGCGAAAGTATACCGGCGGATGCCCATGAACGGGATGTTTGTGCCATCGAAAATACCGGTGCGAACACCCTTCGGCAGGTGCTTGGGACGGCTGCGACGTATCCAAGCGGCAAACAGCCAGCGGGTCAGCGTGAAGGCAGTGAAGACCGTGGTGATAATACCGATGGCGAGCGTCACGGCGAAACCGCGAACCGGACCGGAGCCCAGGAAGAACAAGATAACGGCGGCAATCAACGTCGTCAGGTTGGCGTCGACGATGGTGGCCAACGCCTTGGAGAAACCGGTGTCGATCGACTGCACGAGCGGCCGGCCATTCCTGAATTCCTCACGGATACGCTCGTAAATGAGCACGTTCGCATCCACCGCCATACCGATCGTCAGCACAATACCGGCGATGCCCGGCAGGGTGAGCGTCGACCCAAGGAGCGTCAGGACGGCGAAGATCATGATAACGTTGGCAACAAGGGCGATAACGGCAAGCAAGCCGAAGAACCCATAGAAACCGATCATAAACGCCACGACGAGGCCGGCGCCAATGATGCCTGCGATGACGCCGGCACGGATCGAATCCGCCCCCAGGCTCGGACCAACGGTGCGTTCCTCAACAACAGTCAGCGTCGCGGGAAGCGCGCCGGCCCTGAGGAGCACGGCGAGATCGTTCGCGCCCTCGACCGAGAATCCGCCGGAAATCTGGCCGGAGCCGCCGACAATCGGTTCGCGGATCACCGGTGCAGAAATCACCTGATCATCGAGAACGATAGCGAAGGCACGACCGACATTCTGCTGGGTCGCCTGGGCGAAACGCTGGGCGCCCTTGCTGTCAAACCGGAAGGAAACGACGGGTTCGTTGGTCTGCTGATTGAAACTCGCCTGAGCGTCAACGAGGTTTTCGCCCGATACAAGGGCGCGCTTTTCGATCAGATAGGGCACGGCCGGATCGTCCATGGAGTACAGAACTTCGGCGTTTGCCGGCGGCCGGCCGTTTATCGCCTCGACGACCGGCATGCTCGTGTCGACCATATGGAAGGAGAGCTTCGCAGTCTGATTGAGTAGCGACTTCAACCGCTGCGGATCGGTGAGGCCCGGAACCTGCACGATGATGCGGTCGTCGCCCTGACGTTGGATCAACGGTTCGGTATTGCCCAGTTCGTCGACACGTCGACGAACAACCTCGATCGATTGCGTCAGCGCCGATGCCATGCGGTAGTTGATGCCGGCATCAGTAAGGTTGAAGCGCAGCAGGGCGCCCTCGCCTTCCTCCATGGTGATTTCCTGGATGGAACCACCCGTGAGCGTGCCCGCGCTCACGCTTTCGGTCAGCGGCGCGAGCGCCTCCTTGGCCGCGCCCAGCTTGTCGGCATCGCTGATGCGAACCTGCACCTGCTGGCCGACGCCGGACAGGCCCGTGTAGCGGATGCCGGCCTCGCGCAACGACGTGCGGATATCTCCAACCGTGGTCTCGAGCCGCTCCTTGACGATATCCGCTTTCTCGATCTTGAGCATGATATGAGAGCCACCCTGGAGATCCAGACCAAGTGTTATCTTGCTGGACGGCATCCAGGAGGGAAACGCCTCACGCTGATTGTCGCTAAAGAAATTGGGTACAGCCACCAGCACGCTCGCCGCAACGGTGAGCCATATCAGGATCGTCTTCCAACGCGAAAAATACAGCATGAAACTCTCTGAACCAGGTTTTCAAATACAGGCCAAAACGGCGGACGGGCTACTGAGCAGCGGCGTCAGGAGGAAGCTTCGGTTTTGACCGGCTCGCCCTTAACGCGGACCTCGGCGACGTAAGTGCGCATAACGCGGACCTTCACGCCCTCGGCGATTTCCACTTCCAGCTCCTTGTCGTCCACGACCTTTACGACCTTACCGACAATGCCACCGCCCAGGACCACCTGATCGCCACGACGGATCGAGGAAAGGGTCTCTTCGCGCTTTTTCATCTGCTGGCGCTGGGGCCGGATAAGGAAGAAATACCAGACGACCATAAGGGGGGCGAACAGAAACAGCATCTCGAGGCCGGAGCCGAAACCGCTTGCACCCGGAGCAGTTGCGCCTTGTGCGAAGGCCTGTGTAATAAACATGGAAAACTCCCTAGACTAAAAGGCTGGAGGGCAGCCGCTGCCCCCGCATCAGGTTGCCGGAATATAGTGCCGGGCCTCGCGATTGCAACAGAAACAGCGGCCATACGTACCGAATTCACGCCTATTACCCTTTCGGACCCGAAAAGGCCATGCTACCGCCCTGAAAAAGCAGGTACGGATCAAACGCGACGTCCTTTTGAAGGGAGCATCATGGCCGAGGAACTCAACCATCTCATCCTCGCGGAACTGCGCCGCCTGACCGACGCGGTCGAGCGGCTCGCCGGACCGAGCCCGGCGGAAAATGATTGGGACCAGGCAGATTGTTTCGTCTGGTCGCCGGCGCGAAGCCATGTGCAGGCAGTCGCAAAACCCAACCGCGTCGCTTTGACCCTGATCAGGGGCGTGGATCACGTCCGCGATATCCTGCATGACAATACACTGCGCTTCGCCGAGGGATTTGCGGCAAACAATGTCTTGCTCTGGGGCGCCCGCGGCATGGGCAAGTCGTCGCTGGTCAAGGCGGTTCATGCCGACATCCGCGCGTCCACGGGCATTTCACTGAAGCTCGTGGAGGTGCATCGCGAGGACATATCATCATTGCCCGCGTTACTCGACATCCTGAAGAATGTGGACCACCGGATCATCATCTTTTGCGACGACCTCTCCTTCGACCACGACGATACAGCCTACAAATCCCTGAAAGCCGCCCTTGACGGAGGCATCGAGGGACGCCCGGACAACGTGCTCTTCTATGCGACTTCGAACCGTCGCCATCTGCTGCCCCGCCACATGATGGAAAACGAGCAGTCGACCGCAATCAACCCTTCGGAGGCAGTCGAGGAAAAGGTGTCGCTGTCCGATCGCTTCGGCCTCTGGCTCGGCTTCCACAAGTGCAGCCAGGACGACTATCTGACGATGATCGACGGCTACGCCGATTATTTCCGCCTTTCACTGGACCGCGCGATCCTCCATGCCCAAGCGCTCGAATGGGCAACGACGCGCGGTGGCAGATCAGGCCGCGTCGCCTGGCAATACATCCAGGATCTCGCCGGGCGGCTCCGCATCCCGATGGATCGCGCCTGAAACGAAAAAAGGTCCGGGGAACCGGACCTTTTCACCGCCATCCTGGTACGCAATACCTATTCCAGGAAAGTCATCGGATTGACCGGGGTCGCATCTTTCCGAACCTCGAAGTGCAGCATCGGTCGCTTGATATTGCCGCTCATGCCCGAGGTTGCGAGCTGCTGGCCGCGCTGGACCTTCTGTCCACGCTGAACCTTGAGGCTGTCGGCATGTCCGTATACCGTCACGGTACCATCGTCGTGGCGTACAAGCACCGTATTGCCGAGCTCCTTGAGGCCGTTGCCGGCATAGATGACGACGCCGTTCTCCGCCGCCTTTACAGGCGTGCCCGATGGGACGGAGATATCGATGCCGTCATTGCGATTGCCATCGACATTCTCGCCATAGCCGGCGATGACCGCGCCGCGCACCGGCCAACGATATTTGCCGATGCCCGTTGCCTGAGGCGCCACATCCTCGGGATCGGCAGCAGCCGTAACTTCCTTCACCGTCTGGGTGGCGACCGGCGGTTGGTAGGCGGCGGGCGCCTGCGATTTCTTCTCGTCCTTGGCAGACGGAATGGAAGCCGTCTTGACCGGCTCGTCGGCCGCAGTGCCTGCGGACGGGATCTTCAACGACTGGCCGATGCGGATATTGGCAGCCGTCAGGCCGTTGGCCGACTTCAGCGCATCGATCGGCGTGCCGGTAGCCTTGGCGATCTTCGTCAGCGTGTCGCCCGGCTTGACAACATACGTAGCGCCGGATCCCGGCTTTCCTTGCCCTGCGGCTGTCTTTCCTGCGGTGGTTGCCGCGGCGGGAACAGACTTGTCACGCATGGTCGTCGCACTTGGCAGAACCGCGACCTTCTGCTCAGGCGCGCGCTGCGGGACAGGCACCTTGCGGTTATCGGCAAGCGGTGCCGGATCGGCGGAGGCCCGCGCGGCACTGCCGGTGGACAAACCGTCGACTGGGCGGTTGGTTCCGGTCGTCATCCGGTCCGGCACCACATTCGGTGCGGTTGCCGTTTGTGCGACCTTCTGCGCCGTCGGGAACGGCTGAGCCATGGCGGCCTGGCGCGCTGGATCTGTGGACGGCGCAGCGAGCTCGGCACGCTGTACCGACACAGGGGTTGTAGCCATCCGCGCCGCCGAGGCGCCGGAAGGCGACGGCTGAGCCGGGAAGGGCTGGTTCATGGCCTGTTGACGGCTTGCATCGTAAGGCTGACTGGATGGCTGTGCGGATGCGATATCGGCTGACGGAACTGGCTGACCGCCGGGACCAGGCCCAACCGTTCCTCGCTGCGGTATGGACGCAGTCGTCAACGTATCCTGGGAAAAGACGGAGCTGAATCGCGTCGCATCGGAACTGCAACCACTCGCGACGCTAGCCAACAGCGCCGCGACAACGATACGCGCGATTGGCAGTCCTGATTTCGGCGAAGCACTATTACGCATGACCCGACCCACATATTACTCATTTACACGTGGGATTATTAAAGCGCGTTAGTGTTACCGGGCAGTTAATCGGCCGGATTCGCCGTGAACAATTTCGAGAATCGTCACATGCGGGCTCAATCTGCCCCACAGGAAGTCACAGGCTTTCAAAGGTAGGAGGCTATCTTCGGAACGAGGGGCAGGTAGGGAACCTCGAAGAGGTCTTCCCGTTCGAAGCGGCTGCCGGTCTTGGTGAGACGGACCATCATGCAGGTGTTCTCGTCCACTATGATCGGGGCGAGCAGCACTCCGCCGGATACGAGTTGCTCGGCATAGAAGCGTGGCATGGCCGGGAAGGCCGCTGTCGCGAGAACGCGATCGAACGTCCCCTCGCCCGGCAATCCATTGCTGCCGTCGGCCTGACGAAGGACAACGTTGCGGATGCCGAGATTGTCGATCCGGCGTTGTGCACTCGAGACCAGCGTCCTGTAACGGTCGATCGACAGCACCCGTTCGGCAAGCCTTCCGAGCACCGCGGTCATGAATCCGCTCCCAGTGCCGATTTCCAGAATACGCTGACCGGGCTTGACATGAAGGCGGTCGAGGAGACGCAGAGCAAGATCGGCTCCCTCCATGAAGGAGCCACAGTCGATGGGGATGGAACGGCTGGAATAGGCCTGCTCGACGAATTGGGGCGGGACAAAAGCCGAGCGCGGTGTTTGCTCCACTGCCGTCAGAAGATCGAGATCGGAAATACCCTCGGCGCGCAGGCGCAAGACCAGCGCAGCGAAACCTTCCTTCTCGACCATACCGGACTTCAATCGTCCACCCCGAAGCCGAGAGCCCTGGCGACGCGGTCCTGGGCGCTGTAATCGGTCAGATCCAGCTTCAACGGTGTGACCGAGATCTTGTTGTGCTTGATGGCGTGAATATCAGTGCCCTCGCGAAAATGGCCGAGGCGCTCACCAAAGCGCAGCCAAAAATACGGGAAACCCCGCCCATCGGCGCGTTCCTCGACCGTCAGACCGAAATCGAGTTTGCCCTGTGAAGTCACCTCGATGCCCCGGACATCCTTCGGAGCGCAATTCGGGAAATTGACATTCAGTAGGGTATCGGCGGCCAGATCCACATTCATCAACTTGGACAGCAGGTCCGGCGCCAATGTCTCCGCAATCTCCCAGGGAACGAAACGCGTGCCATCATGCGTGTAGGCCTGGCTGAGCGCGATGGACCGAACGCCCTGCAGTGTTCCCTCGATGGCACCGGCCACGGTCCCGGAATATGTGACGTCGTCGGCCATGTTGGCGCCGGCATTGACGCCTGAAAGCACCAGATCCGGTTTGCCATCCATGACTTCCCGGACAGCCATGATCACGCAATCGGTCGGCGTTCCGCGAAGCGCGAAATGCTTGTCCGCCACTTTGCGCAGCCGCAGCGGTTCCGAAAGCGTAAGAGAATGCGCAAGCCCGCTCTGGTCGGTTTCCGGCGCAACGATCCAGACGTCGTCCGAAAGCGTGCGGGCAATGCGTTCGAGCACTGCGAGCCCCTCGGCATGGATACCGTCGTCGTTGGTCAGAAGAATGCGCATTCAAAGCCTCCTTGCGCTCAGGCGGCCGCATCGATCTTGGTCATACCGCCCATGTAGGGCAGCAGGGCGTCGGGGATCGTGATCGAACCATCCTCATTTAGATAGTTCTCCATGACCGCGATGAGGCAACGTCCAACGGCTGTGCCCGAACCGTTCAGCGTATGGACGAAGGTTGTGCCCTTACCGTCCTTGCCGCGATAGCGGGCGTTCATTCGACGACCCTGGAAATCGCCGCATACCGAGCAGGAGGAAATCTCGCGATAAGCATTCTGACCCGGCAGCCAAACTTCGAGATCGTAGGTCTTGCGGGCACCGAAACCCATATCCCCCGTGCACAGCGTCATGGTGCGGAAGTGCAGGCCAAGACGCTTCAGCACTTCCTCGGCGCAAGCGGTCATGCGTTCATGCTCTGCGATCGAGCTTTCAGAGTCGGTAATCGACACGAGTTCGCATTTCCAGAACTGGTGTTGGCGCAGCATGCCGCGCGTATCGCGACCTGCGGAACCTGCCTCCGAGCGGAAAGACGGGGTTAGCGCCGTAAAGCGAAGAGGCAGCTTTTCCTGATCGAGTATTTCACCCGAAACGAGGTTTGTCAGCGTCACCTCTGCCGTAGGGATCAGCCAGCGGCCATCAGTGGTACGAAACAGGTCCTCGGCGAATTTCGGAAGCTGGCCAGTGCCGTACATCGCCTCGTCACGCACCATCAGCGGCGAACTGACCTCGGTATAGCCATGCTCGGTGGTGTGCAGGTCGATCATGAACTGGCCAAGAGCACGTTCAAGCTTCGCAAGCGGCCCCGTAAGCACCGTGAAGCGCGAACCGGACAGTTTGGCGGCGCGTTCGAAATCCATATAGCCCAGCGCTTCGCCGATCTCGAAATGCTCCTTGGCCGTATGGTTCCAGCCCGGCTTTTCCCCAACGATCCGCTTGACCACATTGCCGTGCTCGTCCTGGCCAACCGGCACATCGTCGAGCGGAATATTGGGGACGCGCGACAGGGCGTCGGTCAGCTCGGACGAGAGCTTGCGCTCCTCTTCCTCGGCCGCCGGCATGGTGTCCTTCAGATGGGCAACCTCAGCCTTCAGTCTTTCAGCAAGATCCATGTCCTTCTGCGCCATGGCCGCGCCGATCTCCTTGGAGACGGCATTGCGGCGCGACTGCATGTCCTGCAGGGCCTGAACGACCAAGCGGCGCTTCTCGTCAAGAGCAATCAGGCTTGCTGCCTGCGGTTCCGCACCGCGCTTTTCCAGCGCCGCATCGAGAGCTTCGGCGTTTTCACGAATCCATTTGATATCGAGCATCTTCGTCCCAGGTCGTTCGTCTTGATCGGTGGATCGGACCCGGCCGGCGGCCATGTCCGGCGCCAAATGCAGAGATTCCGCAAGCGAGGCTACGCTTCCGGAATTCTGCCGTCACGCATTGCCGCTGTCGGCCGCCTCGTCCGTTTCGGCAACGGCTGCCACGGCGCGCCTACGCTCAACGATTCGCGCAGCATAGATCGATATTTCGTAGAGAAGGATCGTTGGCAGCGCAAGACCGATCTGGGAGACCGGATCGGGCGGGGTGAGCACCGCGGCGACCACGAAAGCAACGACGATAAAGTACTTGCGCTTCTCGGCAAGCCATGTGCTTTCCAGAATCCCGACGCGCGCGAGAAGGGTCGTCACAACAGGCAACTGAAAGACGAGGCCGAAGGAAAAGACCAGCGTCATGATGAGGCTCAGATACTCCGACACCTTTGGCATCAGTGAAATCGCGACCTCATTGGCGCCCGGCGCCTGCTGCATGGCCAGGAAAAACCACATGACCATCGGCGTGAAAAAGAAGTAGACGAGCGCACCACCCATCAGGAACAGGATCGGTGAGGCAACCAGAAAGGGCAGAAAGGCCTGCCGCTCGTTCTTGTAGAGACCCGGCGCAACAAACTTGTAGATCTGCGCGGCAATGATCGGAAAGGCGATAACCACGGCGCCGAACATCGACACCTTGACCTGGGTAAAGAAGAACTCCTGCGGCGCCGTATAAATCAATTCCGCCTTGCCGAGATCGAGGCCCGCCCAGACGACCGCCCACTTGTAGGGTACGACGAGGAGATTGAAGAGGTCTTTCGCGAAAGCGAAACAGCCGATGAACGCCACAAAGAAAGCGCCGAGCGCCCAGATCAATCGTCTGCGCAGTTCGATCAGATGCTCCACAAGCGGCTGCGGCTTGTCTTCGATATCGCCGCTCATGCGAAATCCTCTTTCTTGGGCGCACGCGGCTTGCGCGCTACGGTCTTCTTCGGCTCCACTGCGGACGCTGCCGCGCGCTTGGGCGCGGCTTTCTTCGACGATGCGGGTGCGCTTCCAACGCCGGATGCCTCACTCGCAGGCTCAGCCTTGCGCGTCCGCTTGGCCGCAGGTGCCGATGTCTTTGCCGCAGGCGCCGTTTGTCTTGCCGGTTTCGAAGACGGATCGGGCTTCGGAGCAGCCAATTCAGCCGGCAGTGCCGCCAGAGGTGTGGGCATCTCGGGAAATGCCGAAGCGGCAACCGGCTCACCAGTCTCGCTACCAGTGTCTCCGCCTGCTTCCGTCCTCTTGTCGACCTTGGTCGCCTTCTTCAGGTCTTCCCTAATTTCGTTGCCCGCCTCCCTCAAGGGGTTAAGAGCTTCACGCATCGCGTTTGCGGGATTGAGACTGCGCACGTCACTCACGGTCTTCCTCAGATCGTCGAGTTCCGCTTCGCGTAACGCCTCGTCGAATTGTGAGCGAAATTCACCTGCAGTCTTGCGCAGCCGCGAGGTCATCTTCCCGAAAGCCCGGATCATTGGCGGCAAATCTTTAGGACCGACCACAACGATCAAGATGACCGCAATAACAAGCAATTCGGTCCAGCCAATATCCAGCATAAATCAGGCTCCTGAAGCCAACGATCCGTCAGGGACCGCGCACTCAAACCGCAGTCGGTTTACTTCTTCTCGTCGGCCTTGTGGTCCACGGTCTTGGTGGTTTCCTCAGGAGTCTCGTCGTCGGACATGCCCTTCTTGAAGCTCTTTATTCCCTTTGCGACGTCGCCCATCAGTTCAGGAATCTTGCCGCGACCGAACAAGAGCAGCACGATCGCCAAAACGATCAGCCAATGCCACATGCTAAAAGAACCCATTACGCCAACTCCCTTATTTTTGCGTCACGTCGATGTAGGATGTTTGCTCGCCTTTTTCAAACACCAAAATGTCCTGCCGGTCTACTTCCAAAGTCACATCGCGCAAACCAGCCCGCAGTTGATCGGCGCGAATGCGCGCGCGGATCGGCTGTTCCCTGCCGGGAATGGCCAGGGTGAGCATTTCCACGACGCCGAGAAAACGCCGCGACACAATCCTCGCAGGTATTGAGCCGCCGTCTTCCAGCACGTTGACGCCCGAAAGGCGTACGGCTATCGACACCGCCCTGCCCTCGGCAATTCCTCCGGCGACGGCCACCCCGAGCGGTGTCTCGACCAAGCCGTTCCGCACGATGCCGTTGAATTCGTTGATCTCCGAGAAGAATGCCGCGGCGAAGAGGTCCTTCGGCCGGCGATAGAGGTCATCAGATGTTCCGACCTGCACCAGACGCCCGTCCCGCAAAAGCGCGATCCGGTCGGCCATGCGCATGGCCTCCTCGGCGTCGTGGGTCACGACGACAGCCGTCGCCCGCGTCTCGCGCAGGATGGCAAGCGTATCCGCGCGGATCGTGTCCTTGAGGCGCGAATCGAGGCCAGAGAACGGCTCATCCATCAGCAATACGCCGGGACGCGGCGCCAGCGCCCGGGCGAGCGCCACGCGCTGCTGCTCTCCGCCGGAAAGAACATGAGGATATTTCTCGGCGTAATGGGCGAGCCCCACCCGCTCCAGCGCCACCATCGCCTCTGCCCGAGCCTCCCTTGCAGGCAGCGCCGTCAGCCCGAAGCGGACATTGTCGAGCACGTTCATATGTGGAAAGAGCGCAAAATCCTGGAACATCAGGCCTATTCCGCGCTGTTCCGGCGGAACGAAGCCGTTCGGCCCGGCTACCTCGCGTTCATTGAGAAGCAGCCGCCCCGATGTCTGCGCCTCGATCCCGGCGGCAATGCGCAGCAAGGTCGTCTTGCCCGAACCGGAAGGACCCAGCAGGCAAAGAACCTCACCCGGTTCGGCCGCAAGGGTGACGCCGCGGATCGTTTCCTTGCCGTGGTAGCTGTGGCGGATGCTCTCAAAGCTCAGCCGCGCCGCGAACGTGACGCCGGCCGTACGTCTGGCATTTCCGCGCGGAGCGATTACCGTGTCCGAATTCATTCCACTGTCCGAGCGGCTGATGTCGGCTGATGCCCGGGCGAACTCATCTTTGAGGGCACGGCTCTGGGTACAGCCAGGTTGCAGTTCAAAAACATGAACCTATTCGTCCGCTTCACCGCCCGGAGTCAAGAGGCCGAGTTCCTCGAGATCGAGTTGCGTGATCGGATCCTCGTCTTCTGCGAGTTCGTCGCCGACGGTGGGTAGCGATATGTTGAAGTTGGCGGGAATGCGTCCGGACAGCAGCCCGGCGCCCTTCAACTCCTCCAGTCCCGGAAGATCGCGCAGTTCCTCGAGCCCGAAATGATCGAGGAAATCCCGCGTCGTGCCGAGCGTCACGGGACGGCCTGGCGTCCGCCGCCTGCCTCTGAACCGAACCCATCCTGCCTCCATCAACACATCGAGCGTGCCTTTGGAGGTCTGGACGCCGCGAATTTCCTCGATCTCGGCTCTGGTAACAGGTTGGTGATAGGCGATGATCGCCAATACTTCGAGCGCCGCGCGCGACAATTTCCTGATCTCGGTCTCGTCCTTACGGATCGCGAACGAAAGATCGGCAGCAGTGCGGAACGCCCAGTGATCGCCGACCTGGACGAGATTCACGCCGCGGGGCGCATATTCCGCCTTCAGCTTTTGCATGACAGCCAGGAGATCGACGTCGCGTGGCAAGCGTTCGGCGAGAAACTTTTCCGAGACCGGTTCCGACGACGCGAAAACCAGCGCCTCGGCGATCCGCATGGCCTCGCGCTCGTTTCTCATCTGCCGAGGCGTCAACTCATCATCAGCGCCGAGGTAATCGATGTCGCTCTCGTATGCCGCAGCCATCGCCTGTCCTACTCTGTCGACGCAAGCGCGGCAGCGCGGGGCCCGCTGCGCATATATATTGGCTGGAAAGCACCTTCCTGGCGGATCTCCAGCCTGCCTTCGCGCACTAATTCCAGCGACGCGGCAAACGCGCTTGCCATCGCCGTGATCCGTTCGGCGGGCGTCGTCATGTAACGCAGCAGATATTGCTCCAGCGCCGTCCAGTCGGATATTTCGCCGATCATCCGGGTTAATATCGCGCGCGCATCAGCCAGCGACCAGACGCGCCGCCGCTCGATCGTGACCTGGGTGATCGATTGCCGCTGGCGAAGCGCGGCGTACGCGGTCAAAAGATCGTAGAGAGAGGCGTCGTAGGCGGATTGGACGCGATCGGGAACATGCTCCGGAGCACCGCGTGGGAAGATATCACGGCCGAGCCTGTTGCGGTTGATCAGCCGGGTTGCGGCTTCGCGCATCGCTTCGAGACGCTTCAAGCGGAAAGCCAGCGTCGCGGCCATTTCAGCTCCAGAGGGCCCGTCGTCCTTGGCCTGCTGGGGGATTAGAAGCCGGGATTTCAGATAGGCGAGCCAGGCAGCCATCACCAAGTAGTCGGCGGCAAGCTCGATCCTGATGCGGCGCGCGCTTTCGATGAAGAGCAGATACTGCTCGACCAGCGCCAGAACGGAGATACGCGCCAGATCGACCTTCTGATTGCGTGCCAGATACAGCAACAAATCGAGCGGGCCTTCAAAGCCCTGAACATCAATAACGAGAGCCGGCTCACCGGAGAGCCGTTCGGCGTCGGTATCCTGCCACAGGCTGTCCATCGGCGTGGAAACAACGCTTCCCTCGCTACCGCCACCCCTTGCCTGAGTGACCGGAACCGGCCCGGCCCGGCGCGTCATGCCAGCGTCCTCAGCCCGTCGAACTCGGTCCGCACCGCCAGTTCGTCGGCATCGTCGCCCAATCCGATCGCAGCCTCGACAGCATCGGCCCTCACCCGGGATTCGCCCGCCAGCATTGGCGTATTGGCGGCCACAGCCTTCATCTCCTCCATCACGCCATTGCAATGAAGCACGACATCGCAGCCTCCCGCGACGATCGCGGACGTCCGCTCCGCAATGCTGCCTTTCAGCGCATTCATCGACACGTCGTCGGACATCAGCAAGCCGTTGAACCCGATATGACCGCGTATGATCTCATCGATCACCTTTCTGGACGTCGATGCCGGATGATCCGGATCGATGGCCGAGTATACCACATGGGCGCTCATCGCCATCAATTCGTTTCTGAGGTGGACGAAGGGCGCAAAGTCATGCGCCTCCAGCTCAGCCCTCGAGGCACGCACGACGGGAAGTTCCACATGAGAATCCGCCATGCCGCGGCCATGGCCGGGAATATGCTTCATCACCGGCAGGACACCTCCGGACTTCAAACCGCTCGCTGCCGCCTGCCCCATTTCCGCAACGGTAACCGGATCGGTGCCGTAGGCCCGGTCGCCGATGACATTGCTCGCACCTTCAACCGGCACATCGAGAACAGGCATGCAGTCAACGTTGATGCCGAAGCGCATGAGATCGAAGGCGTGCAGCCGCGACATCAGCCATGCGGCGCGCAGGCCCATTTCCCTGTCACGCCGATAGAGATCGCCCAAGGCGGCTGCCGGCGGATAGCGCGGCACCATCGGCTCGCGTATGCGTTGTACGCGCCCGCCTTCCTGATCGATCAGAACCGGTGCATTGCGCCCCCCGACCGCTTCACGCATTTCAGCGACAAGATCGCTAATCTGCGAAGGCTCGGAGAGGTTGCGGGCGAAGACGATGAAGCCCCAGGGCTGCTCTTCCCTGAAGAATGCCTTCTCGTCCTCTGTCAAGGTGAGGCCGCTGCACCCCAGGATCATCGCTTTTGAAGTGTTCATGCGCAAATCATAGAAGGCGCGGATGAAAAGCCGAAGCGCTGCTATGCGTCATGCACAAGAAAAATGGCGGAAACCTATGGGTTTCCGCCATCTGGAAAGCACAGTTCGCGCCTTGACCTACTTTGCGACGAGGCAGGACCCGCCTGCCTTTCTATAGCTTTCGCAAAGAGCGATCGCATCAGCTTTGCTACCGGCGGGAATACGGACCCGGTAATAGGTGCCCTTGCCCGCAATGTCCGCCTTCAGGATTTCGACGCCGCGCCCCCCGATGACATTGGCGTATTTTGCCGAGAGGTTCTTATAGGACTTCTGTGCTTCCGCTTCCGAAGGCAAAGAGGCGATCTGGATCACATAGCCGCCAGGAGGAACCGCCACGGTCGCGCCCGGCGCCTTGATATTGCCCTGATCGGTAACCGTGTTGACCACATTGACCGGCTGATCAGCGGGCCGGGTTGTCGGAACTGGTGCACTCGCCGCCGGCTTTGCCGTATCGACCGGCTTCGCAACCTCGGTGGGCGCTTCAGTGGTCGCTGCGGCCATTGCCGTTTGTGGCGCTGTCATCGCGGGCTCATTGGGCGCAGGCTCGGTAGGTGCCGCCAGCGCGGGTTTTGCCGCAACGGTTTCAACCGCTCCCGGAGCGACCGGAGCGGGCTCGGGAGCTGCCGGCGGTTCGGCCGGGAGTTCCTGCGCGACCAGAGTGCCGTCTGGCCGGACAATCATCGTACGGACCTTGCGCGGCGTTATCGTCACGTTGTCGACGGGCTCGGCAGACGCCTGTTCCTGTTGAGCGGCTTCGTTCGGCAGCAGGCGCGGATCGTTCGTCTCACCGACGGGCGTACCCATAACATCGGCTTCGCTTTCACCTTCAAGCGGAGGCATTTCGGGTATCAGCGTCTTCTGGACGACATCGACAGGATTCTCGCTCGAGGAAATCAGGCTCTCCTGTTTCGGATCGCTGGTGACCGCACCTTCGACACGGTCGTAGACGGCCTTGTCCTGATTGGGCACCGACTGTCCACCCTTGTCTTCGGGAACAATCTTGACCGGATCCTTGTCGGCAACGATCACCGGCGGCTCACCGGACGTCAGGACATTGTCGGCAGTCCCGCTCATCCACGCGTAGATCCCGCCAGCCCCGACTGCGACGACAACGGCGGCAACCGATGCCGCCACGAGCATGCGGCGTGAAGAGCGCGGCTCTCCGGCGTTGAGATTCTCGCCATTCTGCGGGATTGCGGTCCGCTTCGGCACGCTGGCCGAATAATCCTTGCTTGCCTCGAAGCTGCGCTGCAAATCGTGCTCGAGTGCCCGTTCGAAGGCATCGAAATCGTCTGGAGCGTTGTGCGCGGCCTGGGCCGGTGCTGACTGACTGGCGGCGATCGACGGAGCAGCCGAGGGCGCAACTGCAGGTCGCGGCTCGTCAAACAGCGACGCAAGCTCGGTATCGATATCGAGATCATAATCCGGACGAAATGGCACTCCCCCATTGGGCTCGTGCACCGGGATCTCCGGGACTTCCATGGCTGCGATCGATTCCGGATGGTCGTCCTGCTCCGAGATTTCCGTTGGATCGAAAGGCAATGCTGATTCAGCGGCGGCCATGGGCGCTGGAGCCGGCCGGATCGCCGTCATCATCGGAGGCGCTTGCGTGAAAGGCTCAGGTGCGGCGGAAGCAATAACAGGCTTGCTCTGCACAACAGGCGCGGGAGCCTCGATTTCCTCCTCCAGATCCGAAAAGTCGAGATCGATGTCATCGAGCTTGATTTCGAAATCGTCATCGGCAAAGAGATCAAAAGGCTCACTCTCGTCAGATTGATCCGAGATCGCAGCAGCTTCCTGCTGCTCTTGCATCCGGGAGCCCGGCAATGACGTGCCCTGCGGGCGGGACTGAAGCGCTGCATCCGGCTCCTCGCTGGCCGCCAGTTCATCGACAAAAGAGAAGGAGAAGTCGGGTTCAGCTCTTGCGGCAGGCTCGGCAATCTGTTCGAAACCGGGAGCGGCGTAGTCGAAGGCCGATGCGGTAAAGTCATCGAAACCGCCGGCAACTTCCGCACTGCGGTCAGACGGTCCGGCCGATGGTTCTATCGCAAAGCTACCAGGTCCGGAGAGCCAATTCCTGGTCTCGACCGGCTGCAGAACAAGGCCGAAATCCGGCACCGGTTCAGCCACGGCCTGTATGGGCTCAGCAGGTGCGGCATCGAATGACGGCTCATCGCGAACAACAGCCGATTGCGGCGCGTGAAAATTGGCAAGCGGAAGCTTCAGGCGGGACGCAGCATCTACAGATGGCCGGGGCTCCTCGGCAGGCACATCCGCGACAGCCAGCTCCAGCTCGTCGGCGAGATCGGTCGTGACAGAGTGCTCGGCCTCACCATGGGCCTCGCGAGGCGCTTCGGCTTCATCCGCGACGGGTTCGGATGGTTGGAAAACGGCCTTGTTGGCGCCAGCCGTCCGGAGTTCATACTCGTCATCCTGCTCGATCGAATCGAGAAAAGGAATGCTTTCCTCGATCGAGGGCCGGGCAAACGCGACCGTATCCGGATCGGAAACCGGCTGCGGCGCATCATAGACCTCGAACTCCCGAAGCAGTTCATCTTCAAGATTTATGGCCGGAGGCTCTTCTGCTACCAGCGGTCGCCGATCAGCCGGCGTCACGTCTCGGGCGGCGGGCGGTTCGAAGCCGACGATGCGCGCGAGTTCCGCCAACGGATCATCGTCGGCGAAGTTATCGCTGCCCAATCGGCTGCCATATGCGGCTTGTTTCTGTACCATTACCTGTATCCACTCACTTACGCGACAATTCACTTGCCAGTACTTTGTGGGGAAATGGTGACAATACTATCGCATTTCAACCGGAGCTTCAGTGCCGGTAATAGACAGTCCGGACTTCAAAACGGAGGCGACAGCACGCACCAGCCCAAGCCTGGCGATGCTCAATTGTCGGTTTTTATCGTTAACAAAACGTAATTCCGGCTGATCCTTGCCTTTATTCCAGTGCGCGTGGAAGGAACTCGCCAGATCATAAAGGTAAAATGCGATCCGATGAGGCTCCTGCGACAGGGCCGCAGCCTCGACAATGCGAGGATATTCCGCAAGCTTGCCGATCAGTTGAAGCTCGCTCGGATCCTCGATCATATCGGCGACAGCGGCGGAAAGATCGAGCGCCTCGGTATCGAGATCGGGAAACGCTTCCCGCGCCTGACGGAAGACCGACATGCAACGGGCATGAGCATACTGCACGTAAAAGACCGGATTGTCCTTAGATTGCTCGGTTACTTTGGCGAAATCGAAGTCCAAAGGCTCACTATTCTTGCGATAAAGCATCATGAAGCGTACCGAGTCACGACCAACTTCCTCGACGACCTCGCGAAGGGTCACAAAGTCCCCCGAGCGCTTCGACATCTTCACCGGTTCGCCATCGCGGTAAAGCTTGACCAGCTGGCAGAGGAGAACCGTGAGCTTGGTCTTGCCTTCTGATACGGCGCGGGCGACGGCCTCGAGACGCTTCACATAGCCGCCGTGATCGGCCCCGAGCACATAGATCATCTCTTCGTATCCGCGGTCGAACTTATCCTTGAAATAAGCAACGTCGGCGGCGAAATAGGTGTAGGCGCCATCCGACTTGACGAGTGGACGATCGATGTCGTCCCCGACCTCGGTCGAGCGGAACAGCGTCTGCTCGCGGTCTTCCCAATCTTCGGGCAACTGCCCCTTGGGCGGCGGCAGCGTGCCGCGATAGACATGCCCCTTGAAGGTCAGATCATTGATGGCCGTGCGGATAGCCGCCGCGCCGTTGGCATGTAGCGTACGCTCGGAGAAAAAGACCCCGTGATGAACGTTGAGTTGCGCCAGGTCGTCGCGGATCATCGCCATCATGGCATCGATCGCCCTGTCCTTGACGATCTCCATCCACTCTTCTTCCGGCATATTGTACAGGCGCACGCCATACTCTGCGGCGAGCGCTTTGCCGACCGGAATGAGGTAGTCGCCCGGATAAAGACCGGCCGGAATTTCGCCAATCTTCTCGCCGAGCGCTTCGCGGTATCGCAGGAAGACAGACCGCGCCAACACGTCGATCTGGGCACCGGCATCGTTGATGTAGTATTCCTTGGTGACATCATACCCGGCGAAGGCCAGGAGGTTGGCGAGCGCATCTCCAACCACGGCGCCACGGCAATGGCCGACATGCATCGGTCCGGTCGGATTGGCCGAAACATATTCGACATTGACCTTGCGGCCCTCGCCGAGCTTCGAGCGGCCGAAATCCGTGCCCGAAGCAATCATCACGGCAAGAAGACGCTGCCAGTAGGCCGTCGAAAGACGGATGTTGATGAAACCTGGCCCAGCGACCGAGACTTCGGCGATATCGGCGTCTTCCCGCAGCTTTTCACCGATGATTTCGGCGAGGGCGCGGGGGTTCGTTCCGAGAGCCTTGGCCAGAACCATTGCGGCATTGGTCGCAGCATCGCCATGGCTCGGATCACGCGGCGGCTCCACGATGATGCGGCCAAAATCAAGTACTGAACGCTTTTCTCTAACTATTTCTAATGTTTCGAGCGCATTCTTAATTCTTGTTTCGAAGTCTGCGAAAAGGTTCATGTCCATTTTCCACGTCAACAGCCATTGCGCCTCGCGAACGGCTTGGGATGATCTGGGCGCTGCCTAGCGTAAATCGGGAGTCCGGTCAAACAGCCGGCCGTGGGCGCTGAGGGCGTAGGTGTCGGTCATGCCGGCGAGATAGTCGCCCACGTGGCGAGCCCTGGCGGGTTCATTGAGACCGGCGATGTGATCCACCCAGTAATGGCTGCGCATGAGTTCCGGATCACGCATATAGGCATTGAAAAGATCGGTGACGATCTGGGCCGCATTTGCACGAATACGCATGATTTCCGGATGGCGATATATCCGGCTGAAAAGCAGCCGTTTGATCTCCCGGTCGGTCTCCGCCATCTCCGGAGAGAAGGTGGCGATTGTACGGTCCGCATGGCGAATGTCCGCCGCGCTTGCCGGCTTGAGAACCCGGATCCGCTCCTGCGCCACCGAGATCACGTCCTCGACCATGCGCGTGATCTGCCGGCGCGTGATCTCGTGCGTGAAACGGCTCGCCTCAAGGCCGGGATAGCGGTCACGAACTTCCGACATGAGCCCTGAAAGAAAGGGCACCTCCTCAAGCATATCGAAGTTCAGATAGCCTGAGCGCAGTCCATCGTCGATGTCATGGGTATTGTAGGCAATATCGTCGGCGATGGCGGCCACCTGTGCCTCCAGGCTGGCATAGGTGTCAATTTCGAGATCATGCAGGGCGCAGTAGTCGCGGATCGGCTGCGGGACCGGGCCGCGTGTCCCCTCGCCCTGTCTGGTCAAGAGCGGACCATTGTGCTTGACGAGACCCTCCAGTGTTTCCCAAGTCAGGTTGAGGCCGTCGAACTCGGCATAGCGGCGCTCCAGCTTCGTTACGATGCGCAGCGACTGGGCGTTGTGGTCAAAACCGCCATAGGGCTTCAGAACCTCGTCCAGGGCATCCTCTCCGGTATGACCGAAGGGAGTGTGACCAAAATCATGCACGAGCGCCACGCCCTCGGCGAGGTCTTCGTCGAGCTTCAGCGCCCGGGCAAGGGCGCGTGCAATCTGCGCCACCTCGATCGTGTGGGTCAGGCGCGTGCGATAATGATCGCTGTCCGTTCCGATGAATACCTGCGTCTTGTGCTTCAAACGGCGGAAGGCGGTGGTGTGGACGATGCGGTCGCGGTCGCGCTGAAACTCCGAACGCGTTGGACTGCCCGTCTCCGCAAACAGCCTTCCGCGACTTCTCCACGGATCGGCCGCATAGAGCGCTCGCTCGCCGGAACCGAAGCCCAGTGCATTTTTATCAATCGTCATTCCGTGTCCTGCCACCTGCCCATTGACGCCGTCGGCCTGTCTTCATACCTATAGCAGACGAACCCGCAAGCAAGAGAGCCTTCGGCAAGTGCAAATTTGCCGAATTGCGTTGGGGATACCTTGCCCACCGGACGTGCCAACGGCCCCAAGCAGGGTTCGTATCAGCGATTTTTCCACGGGCCTTGAACCCGGCAGGAGGATACATGACTGACCAGAACGTAACCCTCTCGGAGGCCGCCGCAAAACGCATTGCCGCTGTTGTGTCCGCCGAACAGGACAAGACGGCACTGCGCATCTCCGTTGAAGGTGGAGGCTGTTCCGGATTTTCCTATAAATTCGACCTCGACAAGGGGCCGCAGGACGACGATGTGATCATCACCAGGGACGGTGCCACCGTACTCATCGACCCGGTATCGATCGTCTACATGACAGGCTCGGAGATCGACTTCGTCGACAACCTGCTCGGTCAATCCTTCCAGATCAAGAACCCGAACGCGGTCGCGAGCTGCGGCTGCGGCACCAGCTTCTCCGTCTGAAGACGGCGACCAGTCACCTCGTGAAGCCGACCGGGCAATGGCCCGGTCGGCTTTTCTGCATCAATGGCCACCGTCGGAAGCCATGGCCGCCGCGCGAAGTTCCTCGTCGTCAGCCTTTGATGCGCCGTTGAAGAAGACGTTCAGGAGCACGGCGGAGATAGAGGCAAGCAGGATTCCCGAGTCGATCAGCGGATAGATGCCATGCGGCATCCACTGCTTGAAGTTCGGCGCTACCAACGGGATCATGCCGAAGCCGATGGAAACGGCGACCACGAAGAGGTTTGATCGGCCAGCCTTGAAATCCACTGCGGAAAGAATGCGGATACCCGTGGCCGCGACCATTCCGAACATCACCAATCCTGCCCCTCCAAGCACGACTGTCGGCAACGATTCGACCAGAGCCGCCATTTTCGGCAGGAGGCCCAGGACGATCAGGATCATACCGCCCGCGACACAGACAAAACGCGACTTGACGCCGGTCACGCCGACCAGGCCGACATTCTGCGAAAAGCTGGTATAGGGAAAGGTGTTGAAGATGCCGCCGATCAGCGTCCCGAGACCGTCGGTGCGCAAGCCGGCTGAAAGCATTGGCTGCGTCACCGGCTTCCCCGTCATTTCGCCGAGCGCCAAGAACATGCCGGTCGATTCGATCATGACGACCAACATGACGATCGTCATGGTGACGATCAGCACGGGATCGAAGATCGGCATGCCGAAATGAAACGGCATCACCGGAGCGAACCAGGTGGCGGTCGCTACCTTGTCGAAGGTCATGATGCCCAGGGCGGCCGCGACAATGCCGCCAATGACGATGCCGAGAAGCACGGATATGTTGGCCAGGAAGCCCCTGGTATAGCGCGCAATCAGCAGGATGGAGACGAGTACGACCGCGGAGACGGCGATTCCGGAGAGTGGCGCGTAAGCTGCATTGGGAACGCTCGGAGCAAGACCGAGCTTGGGCGGGATGGCAGGAACGGCACCGCCCCCGGCCTCGGCCAATGCCTTGATGTCTTCAAGCCATTTGGCATGTCCCGGATCGACGAGGATCGGTGCCGTCGGACCGAAGGGGTTCCCGAATATCCAGTTGATGCCGATGCGCATCAGCGATACGCCGATGACAAGGATAATCGTCCCGGTCACGACCGGTGGGAAGAAGCGCAGGAGGCGGCTCACGACCGGTGCTATCAGCATTGCGATGATCCCGGCCCCGATGATCGACCCGAAGATCAAGCGGGCACCCTCCGTTCCTCCCGATATATTGGCCATGGACACGAGCGGACCGACCGCCGCGAAGGTGACGCCCATCATGACGGGAAGACGAATCCCGAACCACTGGGTAACGCCAAGCGACTGGATCAGCGTGACGATTCCGCAGGCGAACAGATCCGCCGAAATCAGGAACGCCACGTCCTCGGGCGGGAGCTTCAACGCCCGACCGACGATCAACGGCACGGCGATGGCTCCGGCGTACATGACGAGCACATGCTGGAGGCCGAGCGCGACAAGCCTTGAGAAGGGCAGGACTTCATCCACCGGATGAGTCTCAACAATCTTTGACATGAAACAATATCCCCTTTTGTCTCCGAGCATCTGGCGCCCGGAATCTTATGCCTACGTGAACGACGAAATGGGCTATTTCCCCTAAACTCACCAGAGGAGAATGATGGAGAACGGCAGTTTGTCAAAGCATGCGCGGCCTGAATCCATGCAAAAGTTTGTGGCAATATCCGCTCCATCGTCTATGTAGAAGGCTAGATGAAGGGATCGGGCATGAAGATCGCCACATGGAACATCAACGGCGTGAAAGCGCGCATCGACAATCTGTGCCAGTGGCTGGAAACCTCGGCGCCCGATATCGTCTGCCTGCAGGAGATCAAGTCGCAAGACGACGGTTTCCCCAGGATGGAGATCGAAGCACTGGGGTACCATGTCGAGACTCACGGTCAGAAGGGCTTTAACGGCGTGGCCCTGCTTTCCAAGATCCGGCCCGACGAGATCAATCGCGGCCTGCCGGGCGATGACGGCGACGAGCAGGCGCGTTTCATTGAGGGGGTATTCTCGGTCACGGGCGGCGCATTGCGGGTGTGCTCTTTGTACCTGCCGAACGGAAACCCGCCCGACGACCCGGTCAAATATCCTTACAAGCTTTCGTGGATGGAACGGCTCAAAACCTTTGCCGAGGCGCGACTGGCACTCGAAGAGCCGCTCGTTCTCGCCGGCGACTACAATGTCATTCCCGAGCCGTATGACTGCCATGACCCGAATGTCTGGGAAGGCGACGCGCTCTTCCTTCCAACGACCCGGCAAGCCTTCCGGCGGTTGGAAAATCTCGGATTCGTGGATGCCGTTCGCGCGACAAGCGACGATGCGAAACTCTATTCATTCTGGGATTATCAGGCCGGCGCCTGGCAGAAAAACAACGGCATCCGCATCGACCACCTGATGCTATCGCCGGAGGCTGCGGATCGGTTCAGATCAGCGCAGATCGAAAAGCAGGTGCGTAGCTGGGAAAAGCCGTCCGACCACGTTCCCGTGGCTGGTTGGTTCGACTTCTAGAGCAACGCCGGCATCAGCCCGTTACTCCGGCTGGCGATAGATCTGCGGGGCCAGGGCCACGGCCACGCGGCGGTCATCCTCGGTCGCGAGAGAAAATGCCTGTTCCTGCAGGTCCTGCATCCAGAGACAGTCCTTCGGGCTGCACTTGTCGAGCGCCGCTGTCATGAAGGCGAGGCCGCGAACCGTCTGGCCTTCCTGGAATATCAAGTTTCCGAACACGGCCATGGCGCCCGCATGCCCGCTCTTGCGCGCCAGGTTGAGCCATTTCTTTGCCTGCTGGACGTTGGACTTTCCGCCCTCCCCCACCAGAACCATGCGGGCAAGCTGGAACTGGGCTTCAGCGACGCCAAACGTCGAGGCAGCCTGGAAATAGAGCTGGCGCGCCTGGGTAAGATCGACCTTCACCGGACTGCCGGGGATGCCCTGACGATAATAGTGCGCCAGCGACAGAAGGGCATTGACAAAGAAGCCGGTGTCTTCGGAGCCAGGCTCGACGCCCTCGCTAGCGATCTCAGCATAGATCTTGAAAGCTTCGAAATCGTCCTGAACGACGCCATCACCATCCGCGTACATGTTGGCGAGTGCCCAGCGGGAGCCCGTGTGGCCCTTTTCGGCCGCATAGCGATAGGCTTCGACCGCTTCCTGCTTCTGCCCGTTCTTATAGGCCTTGAAGCCGAACTTGAAGAGATCGAACGGACCCGACTCCTTCGTTACGCCGGCATTGATGTCGAAGGCATGGCCGGCCGTCCCCGCCATGAGAAAGAGCAGCGAGGAGAAAAGCAGGGTGGACGGATATTTCCAGTCTGATCTCAGCATAATTCCGTATTTCTTCCACATCATCACGGACACCTACAGGCACCGACGCCAGATTTGGCTCGATTTACCTTGTCCATGAAACATTTATCCGCGAATCCGTGAACATCCCGTTCACTACACGCCCTGCTCGGACATGCGTTGCTTCGCCAGGCAACGGTGGGTCAATCACTACCCTTGTCAACCTAGTCCGCATTTCTGGCAAGACTGCGGCTGCCGACCGTGCAGGCAACGGAAAACTCACATAGCGCCCCGGAAACGCCAGTCTGCACGGCGCATCCATTGAATCCAAGGCATTTTCCAAAGCGATCGGGCTCATGTCCTACTCAAATGACGAATTACGCAACACATAACCAAGCTTTCGTCGAGATACCGCTGCGCCCAGTTTGTGGCGGGAAATGGACAAATTCGCCGGATCGCAGGGGCGCCAGCGACGATAAACGGATTGTTGCAAATTCGTCACAAAAGCTAGGGAGCCGCACTGTACCCAACGCAAGAAAGCCCGGACGAACCGGGCTTTCCTGTTTGTGGCATCGTGGAACACGGGTAGCCCCGTCTCATCAGAACTTGATGCGATAGGATCCGGAAACAGCGTAAGACCAGTCACCGCCTGCTGTTGCGTTGTAGAGAGCCTGATCTGCGACAGCCTGGCTGCCGCTGGTAAGGTAGGTCACAGCGCCACCGACACGCAGCTCACCGGGACCTGCCTTGATCAAGGCGCCGGCACCTACGGTCCAGCTGTCAGTTACGATGTCGGCACCGGTGCTGACACCCGAATCCCACGTCAGATTGACGGTACCGCTGACATTCTCCGTGAAGGCATGCGCAACACCAGCCTGCAGCGTCCATCCATCCTTCCAGTTATAGATGTCCGTCCGGTTGTTATAGCCAGCTGCGAGACCGAGCGCGGGCACAGCAGCCGGAGAGAAGATGCTATAGTTCAAGCGATCCAACACACTCCAATCGGTCCACTTGACGGAGCCGTAAACGAGCCAACCGGGCGCAATCCCGCTTTGCAGGCTCAATTTCAGGGACTGCGGCAGAGTTCCTGAACCATAGGCGTCACGCGTACCAAAAGGCAGCAGCGCCGGATTCCAGTCGAACGACCCATCGTCAGCGTCGTGCTCGACCTTGGAGCGATACATCAACTGTGCGCGAAGGGCGTATTCGGTAATGTCATAAGCGACGCCGAACCGGTAACCGAAGGCGGAATGGTCATCAAGGTGCAGCGTCCCTGCCCGCGATTGGGCGAGATAGGAAAAATCCTGCATGAAGACGCCACCGAGGAAATGGACCCGCCCCTTGCCGGCCTCCATGTTGACATCGCAAGTCGCGCCGAATTCGTTACTGACAAATTCCTTATGTATGGAAGCACCGGCCGCCTGTGCCTGCGGGCCGTAAGTAGCATCGGCGCCGAAAGGCTGCGTATAGGTCAGGGCGCAAGCGAGGTTGTCGGCAAGCTTGAACTTGGCGGCGAAACTCGGGATCCAGAAGCTGTTGGAATACGCAGCGTCCGTCGCAGCCACGCCATTGATAGTCTCATACTGACGCTCGGGACTCACGTAAGTCACACCCGCGCGGGCGGCCACGCTTCCCTCTTCAAAGAGAATGTCGGTATCGGCTTCGCCGCGCGAGAATCCGCCGGCATTTGCCGCAGACGCCAAGGCGCCGAGGCTCAGCACACATAGAATACCAGTTTTCAAAAGATTGTTTGCCATCTGTCTCCCCACTCCAGGCAATAAACGATGTGGCATAGTACCCACCGACTTCGATATAACAATCCGGGACTTAGACAGCGGCCCGCCGCGAGCGAAGCGATTTTTTTACGTAACAACCCTTACGTTCACGTAAGACTTGCGGTCTGGCGCAATTTTTTTCGCCAAAACTCGGCGACTTCCGCGCAAAATAGAATCATATTCTACGTATCATCAAGAATGTTGCGAACGAGTCACAGTTTTAGAAATGTTGCGGACATGGGACAGCGCCGGAATTATGCGTGTCCGATTGCAGGTATTCCCCCGCTGCGGCTTGAAACCCTTGTCTTGCACAAGGGAACGAATCAAGCCGCACAAGGAGCGAGGTGACGCTCCATTGAACGAACCGGCATCAGTCCGACAGAATCGCAGAGGTTCGGTGGCCGGCGATCAGCCGGCCTCGGCCACCCGTTTCAGTGCCGTGTGCAGGCTGGCGCGCTGCACTTCCAGTTCACCGTACCGTTCCCGCTCGGCGGCAACGACGTCCGGGTTGGCATTGGCAACAAACTTCTCATTGGCGAGCTTCGACGCGATCCGGCCCATTTCTTGTTCGGCCTTGTCAATCGCCTTTTCCAGCCGAGCCTTTTCCGCCCCGATGTCAATCAGACTGCCGAGCGGAAGGCAGGCGGTGGCTTCGCCGATCACAATCTGCGCAGAGCCTTTCGGCGCTTCATCGGCAAGCACGATGCTGTCGACCCGCGCCAGCCTCTTGATGGAAGCTTCATGACGGACGAGGCGGCCCTGTGTGAGGCTGTTGGCGGATACGACGACCAATGGTGCGATGGCGGAGGGCGGGACATTCATCTCCGCACGCGTCGAGCGGATGCCCGACACCAGATCAACAAGCCAGTTGATATCCGCAGCGGCGGTCTCATCAACGAACTCTGGCGCTGGCCAATCGGCATGACAAAGCAGTGTTTCGCGCTCCTTGCCCTCGCCCGCCGTGTGGGCCCATAGCTCTTCGGTAATAAAGGGCATGAACGGATGTAGGAGCTTGTAGGTCTCCTCCAGCACATAGGCCGAGCAGGCTTGCACCTCGGCCTTGGCCACGGCATCGTCTCCGGCGAAGACAGGTTTGAGCAGTTCCAGATACCAATCGCAGAACTGGTTCCAGACGAAGCGGTAGAGCGCGCTGGCCGCATCGTTGAAGCGGAAGTTGGCGATCGCCTCGGTCACGTCGCGCTCAGTACGGGCAAGCTCTGTCAGTATCCAGCGATTGATCGTCAGCGTCGTCGTTTCCGGCAGGAAATGCGGGTCACTCGCGGCGCCGTTCATCTCAGCAAAGCGTGTTGCGTTCCAGAGCTTGGTGCCGAAATTGCGGTAGCCGGCAATGCGCGCCGGATCAAGCTTCACGTCGCGCCCCTGCGCCGCCATGATCGCCAGCGTGAAGCGCAATGCGTCAGCGCCGTATTCGTCGATCAGCACCAAGGGGTCAATGACGTTACCCTTGGACTTCGACATTTTCTGACCGTTCTTGTCGCGCACCAGTGCGTGCACATAAACGGTATGGAAGGGCTCGACCGGCGTGCCGTCCTCATCCTTCATGAAATGCATGCCCATCATCATCATCCGGGCGACCCAGAAGAAGATGATATCAAAACCGGTGACGAGAACGTCGGTCGGGTAGTATTTCGCCAGTTCCGGCGTTTCACCCGGCCAGCCGAGCGTCGAGAAAGGCCACAGCGCGGACGAAAACCAGGTGTCAAGGACATCCTCGTCACGCGTCAGGATCTCTCCCGGCGCAAAATTCTCGAGCTTCTCCTCCACCCAGGCCTTCCACGGCCCTTCATGGGCAATGTAGTGCTGAATGGCAGCGTGTAGCGCCTCTTCTTCGGTACGTTCAACGAATACCTGCCCGTCCGGTCCGTACCAGGCAGGAATCTGGTGACCCCACCAGAGTTGCCGCGACACGCACCAGGGCTGGATGTTCTCCATCCACTCGTAATAGGTTTTCTCCCAGTTCTTTGGAACGAACTTGGTGCGCCCTTCCTTGACCGATTCGATGGCCGGCGCGGCGAGCGTCTTGGCATCGACATACCACTGCTCAGTAAGCCGAGGTTCGATCGGCACGCCGCCGCGATCTCCATGCGGCACGACGTGTTTGTGCGGCACGACCTGATCGACCAGTCCCTCGGCCCCGAGAATTTCGACGATGCTCTTGCGGGCTGCAAAACGGTCCATGCCCTCAAGTTCGCCCCAGACCATCTGCTGCTCGCGCGACGGCGTCAGGCCTTCGAGGTAATCCTCGTTCTCGACGATCGCGATCGCGGCGTCGACCGTCAGCACATTGATGGCGCGAAGACCGGCGCGCTTTCCAACCTCGAAATCGTTGAAATCGTGGGCGGGCGTCATCTTGACCGCGCCGGTGCCCGCTGTCGGGTCCGGATACTCGTCGGCCACGATGGGAATCCGGCGCCCGACGATCGGCAGAATGGCATGCTTGCCGACCAGCGCCTTGTAGCGGTCGTCGTCGGGATGGACCGCGATACCGGTATCGCCGAGCATCGTCTCGGGCCGGGTCGTTGCCACGACCAAGTAGTCGCGGGTTTCCCACTGCGTCGCCACGCCCTCTTCATCGAAAGCGACCGGATGCTGATAGGTCACGCCGTCTTCCAGCGGGTAGCGCAGATGCCAGAGATTGCCGCTGACCTCGACCTGCTCGACTTCCAGGTCGGAAATCGCCGTCAGCAGCTTCGGATCCCAGTTTACGAGCCGCTTGTCCTTGTAGATCAGGCCCTGCTTGTAGAGCGTGACGAAGACTTCGAGGACAGCCTCGGACAGGCCCTCGTCCATGGTGAAGCGCTCACGCGACCAGTCGCAGGAGGCGCCGAGCCGCTTCAACTGGTTGAAGATCAGGCCGCCGGACTCGTTCTTCCACTCCCACACCTTCTCGATGAAGGCCTCGCGTCCCATTGCGCGGCGGTGCTGCTGGGTTTCCATCAGCTTGCGCTCGACCACCATCTGCGTGGCAATGCCGGCATGGTCCATACCCGGCTGCCACAGCACATCCTTGCCACGCATGCGCTCGAAACGGATCATGACGTCCTGCAGGGTATTGTTGAGCGCATGGCCCATGTGCAGTGAGCCGGTAACGTTCGGCGGCGGGATGACGATGGTAAAGGTATCTTCCCCCGGCTTGGCGTTTGCGCCGGCACGGAAGGCGTCCGCCTCTTCCCAGGCCTTGGCGATTTTCGGTTCGACTGTGGCGGCGTCGTAGGTCTTTTCGAGCATTTCTTGACCAAACCTTGAGAGCGTTGAAGGGTCCAAGAGAAGTGGATGTTCACAAGCGGTAAACCGGACAGGCGCGCCGGTGTCAACAAGAAAGCCGCCCCGGAAGCCGGAGCGGCTTTCTTGTCGCTTCTTTGCGGCAGCTTAGCGGCGAGGGCCTCGGGCGACACGCTCGATCTCTTCGCGCACAAGACGCTCGACGAGCGTCGGCAGATTGTCGTCGAGCCATTCCCGCAGCATCGGACGCAGCATCTCCTCGGCCATCTCGTCAAGCGAGCGTCGCTGACTGCCATCGATCGCTTCGGCCAGTTCGCCGAAGGAACGCGCGACCTGCTCGCCGGTGGCAACTGAAACAAGGGCCGTTTGCTCGATTTCCTGACGGACCGGCGCGGATGGAATTTCCTGGTTCGTGGCAACCTGTTCCGACGCCACGGCCTCGGGGGCAAGAGCCTCGGAAACCATCGGGGTTTCCTCCTGGTTCGCCTCAGTGCGGGCCGAAATCATCGACGCGGCCGGCATGTCGGCCGGCGGCGCGGATGAGCGAAGCTCCGCCATCCGGCTGGTCATAACGGGGCTTTCGGCACGGGGCCCTTCGCCTTGCTGGTGACGTTCGCTTTCCGCGGCGCGTTCGGTCGAAGAACGAACACGCGCAGCCAAGTCGGCGAGCGAGATACTTTTTGCGACCGGCCGTTCCGGCTCAACCGGACCGAGAGCCGCTCTTTGCGTGGGCGACGAAGGCGACGGGCCGGGATCATTGGCTGCAAGAAATTCGGACGAGGCGTAAACTTCGTCTTCTACCGTCAGATGGACCTCGTCGTCCGCGTCGTCACCATCATAGACAGGCGGCAGAGAGGCAGACCCTATCTTCCCGTTGTCGGGGTCGTTGCTCTCAATGATCCGGCGGATCGACGCCAGGATCTCTTCCATGGACGGTTCACGCGATACACTTGGCTGAGCCATATTCATCCCCGTTTTCCCTGAAGATTCAATCGACGGCAGCAGGCCATCAACCGATTCGACTTCACTGTAGGATACTAGCTCGGGGAAAAAAATCACGCCGCAGGGCAGATGCGGCGTGATGCACAGCTTTATTCGGGCAATAGTGACAAATCAACGACCGTCGACAGTACGCAGGCCGATCCACTTGTCCTTCACTGCCTCGAAGTGATCCTCGGAGCGGTATTCGGCGACCTGAAGACCCTGGCTCTGAACCGTCAGTCGACCCGATGCGGCCAGAACCGAATAGCTGGCGACCACTGAATTGCGCTGGTAGCTGACCAGGCTCTCCTTGGCCTCCAATACCCTCTGCTGGGCATTCAGCACATCGAGCGTGGTCTTCTGCCCGACATTCCGTTCCTCGATCACGCCCTGAAGCGCCAGATTGGCGGCACTCAGTTGCTTGCGGGCAGCCGAGATGGCGGACATTGCGGCTTCCATCTGGGCATAGGCCGACGTCACCTGCTGCTGCACACTGGCGCGGGCGGAATCGACCTTGATGCGCTGCTCGCCGAGCGTTTCCTTTGCCTTGCGGATATTCCCGTATTCCGCTCCGCCTTGATAGATCGGAATTTTCAGCTGCGCCGTGACGCTCCCGACTGTGTTGTCCGGGTTTGTTCCAAAGGTCGAAGGTTCGTTGGTCCAATTGCGTCCGACATTGCCCTGGATAACGACGCCGGGAAGCAGCGTACCCTCGGCGGACTTCACCTGATAGCCGGCGGCGTCCACAGCGTGAAGCGCTGCAAGCACGTAGGGATGTTCGCGAATGGCGGTGGCGACTGCGGCGTCGAGACTGCCCGGCAGAGCCTTTGTGGCTGGCGAGGGCTGCTTGATGCCTTTCGGCGCATCGCCAACAACCTGTACATAGGTCGCCTCGCTCTGCTTCAGCTGGGCGATCGCCGCTGCGAGCAGGGCCTGGGAGCCAGCAAGCTGGGCCTCCGCCTGGCTGACATCGGTTCTGGTTCCCTCGCCGACCTGAAGGCGAGCATTGGCGGCGTTGAGCTGTTCCTGCAGGAATGCAAGGTTCTGCTTGCGAATGACTACGATCTGCTGGTCGCGCGCAACGTCGGCATAAGCCTGCGCAGCAGCTAGCAGAATGGAGATCTCGTTCGCCTTCAGGCTTTCGCGACTGGCATAGACACCAGCCTCTGCCGCGCGGACATTGTTCAGGGTCTGAAAGCCGTCGAAGATCTGCTGGGTGATCGTCAGGCCGACATTTTCGGTGTTATAGCTGAAATCGGGATTGCCATTGCTGAGATTGCTGACATTCACTCCGGTGGCACTCGCCGATGCCGCGATCTGCGGCCTCATGCCGGCCTTGGCGATGGTGACGTTCTCATCCGTCGCGCGAAGTGCCGCACGCACGGCGTTCAAATCCGGATTGTTCTGATAAGCCTTGGCCATTGCGCCGAAGAGGGTCTCGGCCGATGCCATACCCGGCATCAGCATCAGCGCCGGCGCAAGGGTCATGGCGAATGCGGTTTTCCGAATGATCGACAAAGGTCTGAACTCCACTTTCGAGGTCGAACTGCCAACCTCCACCAAGGAACGGCCGCCTCCAAAGCGTGGAGCAACCGCAATGATCAAAGAGGCGTCAACAGATTCCTGCCCCTAGATGGACCGGAGCGCGCCCACCCGCAACAGGGGCAATCCCGGATGGCCCGAAAAACCGATGCCACGTTGCCCAAAAACAACATTTTCATCGCCCCCGGCTAGATCAGCTCCCGCAATCTGTATTCCCCTGACAATTGGCCGCAGGTGAAGGCAGCTCAAAATACGAATTCGGCAGCCTTGCGGAAGCCGGGCAGCGGTTTCACGGCCGCATTGAAATAGTCGTTGTAGGACGACACACCATGGGAACGGATATAAAGCCGGGCGCGCGCCGCATTGCCACTCCCCACGACCGCGACGAGCCGGCCACCATCACGCAACTGCGCCAGAAGCGTCTCCGGCACCTCCTCGACGGCGCCATTGACAAAAATCACGTCATAGGGAGCCTCGTCGACATAGCCCCTCTGCAGGTCTCCCGTCACAATCGCCACATTGTCATAACCGAGCTCGGAGAGGGTGGCGGTCGCCTGTGCGGCCAGCGCCTCATCGCTTTCGACGGCGACGACCGATCCGGCCAGCAGCGAGAGAACTGCGGCCGCATAGCCGGTGCTGCAGCCAATCTCGAGCACGACATCGTCCTTCGTGACCGATGCCAACTGCAGCAGCTTTGCCAGGGGTGATGGCTCCATGATGTAGCGGGCGGCGTTTCCGCCTGTCGCCGGAGCAACCTGCAGATCCTCATCTATATAAGCGAGCGGCTTCATCTCTACCGGCACAAAGGCTTCGCGCGGCACCGTCAGAAACGCCGAAAGAACCGTATGAGAGGTCACATCGGTCGTGCGTATCTGGTTATCCACCATTTTCGTGCGTGCTGCTTCGAAGTCCATCATTTCTGTCGTCCCACTCCCGACCGGGTGTTATTCGCTCCGAGTGTCTTAATTGCAGGACGGGCGGCTTTCAAGGCTTGGGGAAAACGGTTCCCGGCAAATTGTCGCAAAAACGAACGCGGAAGCCGCAGCTTCACGCCCGAGCATGCCATTCGGCGACGGCTGTTGATCCTACCTGATTTTGGGGAAGATATTGGAGGCCTCGCCCGAAGAAGGCAAACCCTATGCTTTCAAGGTCATTGACAACCAACTGTCTTGCAAATGCCTTCATCGAATGAAGTTGTCGCTGAGAGGTGGCTCGGTTTGTCTGAACAGTTTCGGGCGTTTTGCTAAGTGGATTTCCGCCTCGATTATGCCGCCACCATCATTGGTGCCAGCGCGTTGAAGTAGGCCTGATCCGGTGTCTGCCGG
>Ga0172380_10000781_pt1 | contig 58218 bp, 52 predicted proteins | sample Leawe162metaG_FD_119747 | JGI IMG/M metagenome (GOLD analysis project Ga0172380, IMG submission 119747) | Leachate microbial communities from a municipal landfill in Southern Ontario, Canada - Leachate well 162 metaG | ecosystem: Engineered > Solid waste > Landfill > Unclassified | place... | reverse complement strand
CGCTGGCTCGAATGGGTGGCGCTGCTGCAACGCGATGCGCGGCTGCGCCTGGTCAATTGTCATGTCGATGCTGCGGACGGCGCGGGCGGGAGCAATACCCCCGGCGTGGTGCGCGTCGATGCCCTGTTCGTCCTGCCTGAGCCGGCCTGACTCGCGCTCAAGATTCCATGCGTTTGCGGCTGCTCGGCTTCACCCTGCTCATCCTGTTCTTCCTGCTTGCCGCAGCCATCCTCTGGCCGGCATCCGCACTGGCACCTTGGATAGAACGCGGCAGCAACGGCCATTGGCGTTTGGCCAACACCGAGGGCAGCCTCTGGAATGGCAACGGCATACTGCTGACGCGCGCCGGAGACAGTACCGACTGGCACATCGCGCAAAATATCCGCTGGCAAGTGCGCTGGGGAGAACTCTGGCATGGTCGCCTGGCCATCGAGAGCGCTTACGACCAAGGGAATTCCCTGATAGCGCTCACACCGAACGGCTTCTCCATCGAACAGATCGATGCAACGCTGCCGGCACCCATGATGCTCGCCCTGCTCCCGGGAGCGCTGGGGCGCTACAGCTGGAGCGGGACCATCCAGGTCCGTGGCAGCGGCTTCCTCTGCGCCTGGCAGACCAATTCCTGCGCAGGGGAAATCGAACTGCAATGGAACGATGCCGCCGTCGCCGAACTTCCCGGCAACAAGCTTGGCGATTATCGTTTTCGGCTGGTCGGTGAAGGCCAGGCATTGCGTGTCGACCTCGCCACCTTGGGCGGTCGGCTGCAAATCAACGGCAGCGGCGAAATCGCCGCGAACGGCTTGCGCTTCAAAGGCGAGGCGGCTGCAACCGGTTCCGACAGCGCCGCACTCGACGCCATGCTGCGTACGCTTGGCAGCCGGTCTGGAAGCCCGGGCAAATATCTGATCGATTACCGTGAGGCCGGCGCAAGCCGTTAAGTGAACGCTTCGAACGCTTCAAACTCCTCAAACTCTTCGAACTCTTCAAATCACCTTGCCGGCGGCGAGCGCAGCTAGCCGCGCGGCATCCACCCCGAGTAACTCCGTCAGCACCGACCGGGTATGCTCGCCCAACAACGGGGGAGGCCGGCGATATTCCACCGGCGTCTCCGACAGGCGGATCGGGTTGGCCACCAGCGGCACCGTGCCTGCCAGCGGATGCGGCAGGTCGATTTTCAGGCCACGAGCGACGACCTGCGGATCTGCAAACACTTGCGCCAGGTTGTTGATCGGTCCACAAGGGACGCCGACCTCCTCCAGCGCGGCCATCCAGTCGGCGGTGGAACGCATCACCGTCGCCTGGCGCAGCAGCGGCACCAGTATTGGGCGATGCCTGACGCGCTCCGCATTGCTGGCGAAGCGCGGGTCCAACGCCCACTCGGGATGGCCGGCGATTTCGCAGAACTTGGCAAACTGGCTGTCATTGCCGATGGTCAGCAGCATATCGCCATCGGCGGTTGGAAAATCCTGGTACGGCACGATGTTCGGGTGGGCATTGCCGAGGCGTTGCGGCGGTATCGCAGTGGTCAGATAATTCAAGGCCTGATTGGCGAGACAGGCCACCTGCACATCGAGCAAGGCGAGATCGATGGCCTGTCCCCGCCCCGAGATGTCGCGGGAGGCTAACGCCGCCAGAATCGCATTCACCGCATACAGGCCGGTCAGGATATCGGTCAGCGCCACCCCGACTTTCATCGGCCCGGCACCTTCCTCGCCATCCGGACGGCCGGTGAAACTCATCATGCCGCCCAAACCCTGGATCAGGAAATCATAACCAGCGCGCGCCGCATACGGACCATCCTGGCCGAAACCGGTGATCGAGCAGTAGATCAGGCGCGGATTGATCTTCTTTAGCGCCGCATAATCAAGACCGTACTGGGCAAGCCCGCCGACCTTGAAATTCTCGATGACGACATCGGACTTCGCCACCAGCTCGCGCACCAGCGCCTGCCCCTCCGGATGCGTGAAATCGATGGTCACCGATAGCTTGTTGCGGTTTGCACACAGGTAGTAAGCGGCTTCCGAAGTCGCCTGACCTTGGCTGTCCCGCAAATACGGCGGCCCCCAGCCCCGCGTTTCATCTCCAACACCGGGGCGTTCGATCTTGATGACTTCGGCACCGAGATCCGCCAATACTTGCCCTGCCCAGGGGCCGGCGAGGACCCGCGAGAGGTCGAGTACGCGGATATGCGATAATGCTCCTGGCATTTCAGAGGCCCCCACAAATGATTTCCGCCGCAAACACACAGCGCCAAGACAGATCCGGTTGTTACCATATAGTATTAAACCTTACTATCTGGTAATATTGCTCCGTTTTCGCATGGCCTATTCGATTGTGCATTCTCCGCCATCTGCGCATTGCCGGGAAGTCCGGCGGCATCACCGGAAATGCACTGGTCTTGACTGAAATGGACTACCGACGCGTCTGATACGGATTCACCTTCATGCAATACTATGCCTATAGTGAAAAAAGTTGCATATACGCTTCTGCAGACGATTGTCTTTGCATGAGACGCCGGCCACGCGTCACACCTCTATTCGCTAAAAACATGGGGAAAAACTAGGATGAAACAGGAACAACATGGCATGTTGCTTGCCGGAGTTTCGGATGATCAAACTGTTGCCGTGACCAATCCGGTAAAAATTCAGGATCTGACCTTCCGTGACGGTCATCAGTCGCTGTTCGCCACCCGCGGCAGGGTTGAGGATTTCCTGCCTATCGCTGAAGACATGGATAACGCCGGCTTCTATTCCATGGAAGTATGGGGTGGAGCAACCTTCGACAGCATGCACCGCTTCCTTGCGGAAGACCCTTGGGAGTCATTGCGGACCATCAAGAAGCACATCCGCAAAACGCCTGTTTCGATGCTGTTGCGCGCCCAGAACCTGGTGGGCTATCGCAATTATGCGGACGACGTCGCGGAAACCTTCGTGCAACGCGCCTGCGACAACGGCATGGACATCTTCCGGGTCTTCGATGCCCTCAACGACTACCGCAACTTCGAAACCGTGGTCAGAGTCATCAAGAAAAACGCCAAGCACTTCCAGGGTTGCATGTGTTTTTCGCTGACCGAATCCCGCATGGGTGGCGCGGTGTATAACCTGGACTACTACCTGCAGAAGGCCAAAGACCTGGAAAGCATGGGGGCCGACAGCATCTGCATCAAGGATATGGCAGGACTCATCAATCCTTACGACGCCTATGCGCTGGTCAAGGCGCTCAAAGCCACCGTCAAGGCGCCCATCCATCTGCATAGCCACTTCACCTCCGGACAGGCGGACATGGCTTTCCTCAAGGCCATCGAAGCAGGTATCGATATCGTCGACACCTGCCTCTCGCCCTGGGCTTACCGCACTTCCCACCCCGGCCTGGAGCCCCTGGTGGCCACGCTCAAGGGCACCAGCCGCGATACCGGCCTGGACCTCAAAGTGCTCGCCCGTTGCAGCGAATACGTGGAGAAAATTTCTCCCAAATACCGCCATCTGCTGGACGACAAGCTCTCCATCGTCGACATCAATGTGCTGCTGCATCAGACACCGGGCGGCATGCTGTCCAACCTGGTCAACCAGTTGCGGGAAATGGGGGCATCGGACAAGCTCGACGAAGTCTTCCGGCAACTGCCGATCGTGCGCCGCGAGTTGGGTCAAGTGCCGCTGGTCACCCCGACCAGCCAGATCGTCGGCATCCAGACCGTGAACAATGTGTTGTTCGACACGCCCAGCGAACGCTACAAGATGACCACCGCCCAGGTAAAGGATCTGTGCTACGGCTTGTACGGCAAGACGGCGATTCCGATCGATCCCGAAGTTCAGAAGAAGGCGCTCAAAGGCTATCCCCGGGGAGAAACCCCGATTACCGTGCGTCCCGCCGATGTGCTGGAACCGGAGATGGAGAAAGCTAGCAAGGAGGTTGAGGGGCTGGCCAAGAATATCGATGACGTACTCATCTATGCGCTATACCCGACCACCGGAAAACGCTTCCTGAAGTGGAAGTACGGATTGGAAGAAATGCCGGCGGAAGTCAAGCCGCGCACCATGGAAGATGTTCAGCGCGAACAGGAACTGATCAAGAAGGCCAAGGCCGGACAACTGGTAGAAAAAACCCAGCAGGAAACGCCCGCCAAAGGCGCCGGAGTTTACTCGTTCAAGGTCTCCATCGGCGGCAAACAGATCGAACTCGGAATCGAACAGGTCGGCGGCGCTCCTCTGCTCGCGGCCATTGCGTCCGCCGCACAGACTGGGGCCGCACAGCCCGCAGCAACTGCGCCGGCAACGCCACCGCGCGGGGCTTTCCCCCCGCCACCACCGCCCAAGCCGATTGCCCAGGCCGCCCCCGCGGCAGCCAAGCTGGCAGCGGCAGCGCCTGCCCCCGCCGCCAGCAGTGACGGAGCTGCGGTCGAAGCGCCCATGCCCGGCATGATCATTTGCTACGAAGTCAGCGAAGGAGACCATGTGGAAGAAGGCGATGTGGTGCTGATTCTTGAAGCAATGAAAATGGAAAACTCGATCACGAGCCCCGTATCGGGAACGGTGAAGAAAATCCACTTCAAGGATGGCGACAGCGTCAAAAAGGGAGAGATCCTGGCCTTGATTGGCTAGGACATATTTCCGGCGATCAAACACCCCAGTTTTGTAATTAACCATTGACTTAAGCGAGATATCGATGAATTTTGACTTGACTGAAGAACAGCAGATGATTCAGGACACGGCGCGGCGCTTCGCTGCGGAGGAGATCGCACCGAACCTTGCAGCAGAGGAGGCAAAACACGAGTTTCGCCCCGATCGTGTCGCCAAGATGGGTGGGTTGGGATTTTTTTCCTGCGCCCTGCCCGAGGAATACGGCGGCAGCGGCATGGGGTTTGTCGAATCCGTGCTGATGGCCGAGCAGATCGCCAAGGTATCCGCCTCCTGGCGGCTGCCTTTCAACATGCAGAACCTGGGGCCGTCGTTGACCGTGAACAAGTTCGGCACCCAGGCGCAAAAGGAAAAATATATCCCCGGCTGGGTCGCGGGAACCCAACTCGGTTTCTTCGCCATGACCGAATCCAATACCGGCTCGGACGTTGCCAGCATGAAAACCCATGCCATCGACAAAGGCGACCACTGGGAAATCCATGGCTCGAAGATGTGGATCTCCCAGGCCCACTTCGGCGATGCCGGGCTGCTCTATGCTTATACCGACAAGAGCCAGGGCAACAAGGGCATTACCGCCTTCATCATCGAACCGAAGAAGATGCCGGGCTGCACGGCCCGCGCCATCGAGACCAAGCTCGGCCTGAAATGCGCGCCGACCGGCGAGTTCGCATTCGATGGCATGAAGGTGCCGAAGGAGAACGTGCTCGGCAAACCCGGCGAGGGTTTCCGAATCTGCATGTGGCAACTGAACCAGACCCGCATGGGTTGCGCCGCCGGAGCGCTCGGCGTGGCGGGCGGAGCGCTGGATCTGGCCATCCAGTATGCCAACGAACGCACTCAGTTCGGCAAGCCGATCTCGCAGCACCAGATGATCCAGGCACAGATCGCCGAGATGGCGGTCGAGCATCAGGCCGCGCAAATGCTCGTCTATCGGGCGGCCTGGCTGAAGGACCAGGGCAAGCCCAACCAGTACGAGACCTCGGTCGCCAAGTATGCCGCTTCCGAAGCGGCAGTGCATGCCGCCAACGAGTGCATGAAGATATTCGGCTCTTACGGGTTCTCCACCGAATATCCGGCCGAACGTTTCTATCGCGACTCCAAGTCGCTGCAGGTCGTGGAAGGCACTTCCAACATCCAGAAGGTCATCATCTCGGGCATGGCGCTAGGTTTCACGCCCAACCGCGAATAGGGATCGGTGAATCAAGACAAGCAAGAGATAAGGGGTCAGGGCACATCTGCTCTGCCCCTTTTTTATTTGTATTGCTACGACGTTAGAGGGAGAAGGAAATGAGACCGTATTTTGAGAAAATGCCCAGCTTCGGCAAGCCCCTAAAGGAAAACCGCATCGCCCGTTCGCAGGAAAGCCGCGCCAAGCTCGAAGCCACCGAGGCGGAGATTGCGGCGCTGAAGAAAGCCAAGGAAAACGTCGGAATTTCTGCGGCGCAAATCAACGAGCGCGGCGCCCTGACCGTCTGGCAGCGCCTCGAATACCTGGTCGATCCCGGTACCTGGCAGCCGTTGCACAGTCTCTACAACCCCGAAGACAATGAAGAAGGCACGACCAACGTGATCGATGGTCTGGGAAAGATCGCGGGACGCTGGGCCGTGATCATCGGCTTTGACAACAAAGTATTGGCTGGCGCCTGGATTGCCGGACAGTCGGAGAACATCCTGCGCGTCACCAACTTGGCGAAGCGGCTGAATATCCCGTTGGTATGGCTGGTCAACTGCAGCGGCGTGAAATTGCCCGACCAAGAGAAGTTTTATGCCGGCCGGCGCAGTTCCGGCACACCCTTCTATCGCCACGCCGAACTGGAGCAGGCGGGTATTCCGGTATTGGCCGGCATCTATGGCACCAATCCGGCCGGCGGCGGCTATCAGGGCATCACGCCGACCATCCTGATCGCTCACAAGGACGCCAATATTGCCGTGGGGGGAGCGGGCATCGTCTCCGGCATGTCGCCCCAGGGCGGCTTCGATGTGGCCGGATTGGAGCAGCTGATCGCTGTCACCCGCGATGTCAAGGAACGCCCGCCCGGCCGGGTCGAGACGCACTACTACGAAACCGGCTTCTTCACCCACGTGTGCGAAGAGGAACAGGGGGTTCTGGATGGCATCAAGGCCTACATGCGCATGATCCCAGCTTACGACCCGATGTTTTTCCGGGTTGCCGAGCCAGCAGAACCGCTGTTCCCCAGCGACGACCTCTACCATCTGTTGCCTGCCAACCAGAAAGAGACCTATGTCTTTGAGGACATCCTGGCACGCGTGGTGGACGGCAGCGAACACATGGAATTCCGTCCCGACTACGGACCGGAGATTTACACCGGACTGGTCAAGATCGACGGCATGCTGGTCGGCGTGATCGGCAACCGCCAGGGACTGCTGCCCAAGGGCTACCCGGAATACGCCGACTATCCGGGCATCGGCGGCAAGCTCTACCGCCAGGGACTGATCAAGATGAGCGAATTCGTCACCCACTGCGGACGCGATCGGGTGCCGGTGATCTGGCTTCAGGACACCAGCGGCATCGACGTCGGCGATGCCGCCGAAAAGGCCGAATTGCTTGGACTGGGCTCGTCTCTGATATACTCGATTCAGCAGGTCGATGTGCCGATGATGCTGGTGGTGCTCAGAAAAGGCAGTGCCGCAGCGCACTACATCATGGGCGGACCCAATGCCAATCGTCAGAATGCATTTACCCTCGGCACGGCCGCCACCGAAATCTATGTCATGCATGGAGAAACCGCCGCCGTGGCGACCTACGCCCGGCGTGCGGTGAAAGATAAGGACTCGGGCAAACCGCTGGAACCCCTCGCGGAGAAAATGAACGAAATGGCGCAGAAATATTACGACACCTCGCGGCCGGCATATTGTGCACGACACGGCTTCGTGGACGAGATTGTCGATCTGAAAGCGTTGCGCGGCTATCTGCAAGCCTTCGCCGGCAGCGTTTACCAGAACCCCAAATCCACCTGCCCGCGCCATCAGATGCTGCTGCCGCGAATCATCAGGGGCTGAACCGAAGGGACGTATCGAGTTGCTGTTTATCATCGATTTTGACGGTACGCTTTCCGTTCGGGACACGGTTGACGCGCTACTGGGAAAGTTCGCCACGCCGGAATGGGAAACCATCGAGCAGAAATGGCTGGCTGGCGAGATCAGCGCCGTCGAATGCATGCAGCAGCAGATACGTCTAGTGAAAACCGACCATGTCGCGCTGGAGAGCTTCTTTCGCGGCATCCAGCTGGACGCCAGTTTCCTGCCATTCCATGAGCATGTCAGCCAGTTTGCCAAAATCGCCATCGTCAGCGACGGCCTCGACCATGCCATCAATGTCGCGATGCGTCACGCCGCCTTTCCGGAGTTGCCGGTGTATGCCAATCACCTGCATTTCGTGCCCGACGGCATCGACATCTCATTCCCGCTCCTGAACGCCGCTTGCATCGCCGGCAACGGCGTGTGCAAGTGCGCTGTGGCGCGCAATTTGGCGCAAGACGCGGGCGGACCGGTGGTGCTGATCGGCGATGGCAAATCGGACGCATGTCTCGCCAAACACGCCGACGTGGTATTCGCCAAGGCGTCCCTGATCCGCTATTGCGAAGAACAGAACATCGCCTACCATCCCTTCGAAAGTTTCGCCGACGTGTTGGCGAAGGTCAAAAAGTGGCCCATGGAAGGACGGCCTCACACCGCCGCTGTGCTCGCCTAGTGCCCGCCATTGCCTTTCGGCACTAGTTCCATTACCCGCATTCCAGAGTAGAGAGAACCGAGAACGCATGGACCAGAAGATCATCGACATCCTCGAAAAGGACAGAAAATACTGTTCCTACGGCGACACCGTGCACTACGCCGATCCACCCAAGGTATTTTCATCCTGTGATGGCAGCTATCTTTACGATGAGAACCGGACACCCTACCTGGATCTGCAAATGTGGTATTCGGCGGTCAATTTCGGCTACCGCAACAAGCGCCTCAACGATGTATTGAAAGCCCAGATCGACGTCATGCCGCAACTGGCCTGCCAGTATTTGCACAAGGAAAAAGTCGAGCTGGCGGAAATCATCTGCCGCCACATCGAGGAAAAATACGGCGTCAAGGGCCGCGTGCATTTCAACGTGGGCGGTGCCCAGGCAGTCGAGGACTCGCTCAAGATCGTCCGCAACCACACCCGCAAGACCCATCAATTCGCCTTCATGGGCGGCTATCATGGGCGCACCCTGGGGGCTTCGGCGATCACCTCCAGCTACCGCTACCGGCGCCGCTATGGCCATTTTTCCGACCGCGCGCATTTCGTCCCCTACCCCTACTGCTTCCGCTGCCCATACGGCCTGAAGCAGCAAACTTGCGGCATGTATTGCCATCACGAGTTCGAGCGCCTGTTCGAGACGGAATACAACTCGTTCTGGGACGACAAGGCCAAGGAGTGCGAATTTGCCGCCTTCTACATCGAGACCATCCAGGGCACCGGCGGCTATATCATCCCTCCCGACGGCTACATGCAGAAACTGGCCCAGACGCTGAAAGAACGCAATATCCTGCTGGTCGTGGATGAAATTCAGATGGGCGTATACCGCACGGGCAAACTCTGGTCTTGGGAAAATTTCGGCATCGTTCCCGACGTGTTTGTGTTTGGCAAGGCCATCACCAATGGCCTCAATCCGATCTCCGGCATCTGGGCGCGCGAGGAACTGATCTCCCCGGAAAAATTCCCGCCCGGTTCCACCCATTCCACCTTCGCTTCCAATCCGCTCGGTACGACGGTGGCGCTGGAAGTGCTGCGCATGACGCAGGAACACGATTTCGAGCCGGGAATCCGCGCTCGGGGAGCGTATTTCCTCAAGAAGATTCAGGAGTTGAAGTCGCGCTGGAAGGTCGTCGGCGACGTCAGCGGCATCGGCTTGGCATTGCGCATCGAACTCTGCGAAGCCGACGGTTATACTCCCAGCAGGGAACTCGCCGACCGGGTCTTCAACGAAGGACTCAAGGGCGACCTGCTGGTGGGCGACAAGAAATACGGACTGGTGCTGGATATCGGCGGTTACTACAAGAACGTCATCACCTTGGCGCCGTCGCTGGAGATTACCGAAGAGGAAATCGATCTCGGCATCCATCTGTTCGAGATGCTGCTGCGGCGTTGCGGGGCGGAGTAAGCCGCGAGGCTGCTCCATCGGAAATGAGTCCTTACAAGACCCACCGCCCGCTTGCTCCGCTCAGCCCTTGGCGCCGCTGGCTCTATCGCTGGCTGGGCAAGTCGCCCGCATCGGGCCGCGCAGCCTCTGGCGAAGAATCCCCGTCCCGCCCCATCCCAAACAAGAGCTTCCGTTATGGCGACGGCGCCGACGCGGTACTGCTGATTCATGGCCTGACGGGCACCCCGGTGGAGATACAAACCGTCGGTCGCGGTCTGGCGAAAGAAGGCTTCAGCGTCTACGGCGTCCAGCTCGCCGGGCATTGCGGCACCGAGGCCGATCTGATGGAGACCGGCTGGCACGATTGGTATCGCAGCGTGGAAAACGCCTGGCAGGAGATCGACCAGGCCCACCCAAATGTTTTCGTCGCCGGAATGTCCATGGGGGCGATCATGTCCATGCATCTGGCCGCACAGCATCCCGGGAAAATTCGCGGACTGGGTTTGTATTCCACCACACTTTTTTATGACGGCTGGGCGGTGCCGAAGTTGGCCTTCCTGCTGCCGATGCTCCTGCAGACTCCCTTGGGAAAACGCTACCGCTTCATCGAAAATTTTCCCTACGGCATCAAGAACGAACGCCTGCGCGCCTACATCCATAACAGCATGATGTCGGGCGAGAGCGAACTGGCCGGCAATCTGGGCATGTCCGGCGGCTCACTGCGCGAACTGCGCCGCCTGATCGCCATCGTCAAGACTGAAATGCCTGCCATCCGCACCCCGGCGCTGGTCATACACGCCGAGCACGACGACGTCACCAGCCCGCGTAACGCCGAGTATGTCGCCCGGCATCTGGGCGGCCCGGTGCGTGTGGAACTGCTGCACGACTGCTACCACATGATCACCCTGGATCAGGAGCGGGACAAGGTCGTCCATCTATCGGCAGAATTTTTCCGCAGTTGCCTCGCAGTTGCCTAAGGACACCGCTACACCCTGAGCTTCGGCCTCGAATCCGGATAAGCCCGCAGGTATAAGGCCAGGTCCTCGTCCAGCGTATCCCAATTAACCGTTTTTGCCACGCGTGCGTAGATCCAATGGACCAGCGAGTTGCCATGGGCGCAGTAATTGGACAACGGCACCAACTCATGGCCAATTTCGATCTTGGGCGCATATCCGGTCTGCCCGCTTTGTATCGACTTGGCGCCTCGCGACAACGACCAATCGACGGCGGCATCCCACAGGCGAAAGTATAAAAACCACTCCTTGGGCCGTCGATAATCGATGCCGATGAACTTGTTGATGACCTGCTCGCCAAACGCAAAGCACAGCATAAAAGCGACGATGCTTGCCGTTGCCCGTTCCCTCAGCACGATGAAATATGACTGGGGCAAGCTGGCGGCCAGTTCAAAGAACCTGCGATTCAGCCGCTCGAATTTTGTGGTGCCTTTCTCATAAGTCTGCCAGAACAGGCTGAATATCTGATCCAGCGTGCGGGTATCCGGTTCGCGCACAACCTCGACATCGACAGGAATGTTTGCTGCCAGCTTCAGTTTCTTCTTCAGCTTGTTGCGACGCGAGGATTTCAGCGCAGCGAAGTAATCCTCCTTGGCCGGCCCAGGGAACCGAACTATCGTCCCGGGAAAGCTCACCAGGGGAAACAGGCCTTCCGATTTGGACAAAGCCAGGCAATCTTCAGCGCATGCAGCCGGAAAGTCCTTCCATACCCGCATGGGCGCCTTGAGCCTGTCGGCCTGGGCTTGCAGCGCCCGATTCACGCAGCGATAAACTTCCAAGCGGTTGACGCCTGGCAGCATGCCGACCCTCCCTTCGTCGCTGCACGGGGAACCGATGAACAAGGTTCGTTGAAAAAGAGCCGATGGAACCACACTGCCCAGCAAGTTTGCCAAGGGCAACAATGCCGGCGGGAGCACCAGCCGAATGGGAACATCCATCAGAAAAGCCGGTGCGATGGCGACAGGCCCGGACGAGTCGCGTACTACGCCATACAGAAAGGTGAACTGCTCCTGTATGCCGCACTGCTCCAAGGCCTGGTACCACCAGTGGCCCTCGAACGGCGGGGGGAAACAGCGTTCCCACAAGTCCACGGGGATTTCCGCCGCCGAATTGACCCAGCGGATGTCGAACTGGGCAGGGCTGAGCGTTGAGTTAGCCAGTCTGCTTCTCCAGTATCGAACAGATATGCATGAAATCGTCTTCGTCCAGCCACGGGCTGTTGGAAATGGTCAACATGCGCGCCGCAAAATCGCGGGCATTGGGCGTATCGGTATTGCCCAGCAGGGGGGCCAGATACCGATAGTCAGGCAAGGCATGGATAAACAGCCGGCCAACCCCCAGGCCCTCATGCCAAAGGCGCGCAAGCGCATTGTCCCGTATCTGCCGCGTCGGCATCAACACCTGGAGAAACGGCCAGGTGCCGGCATGGCCGACCGCATCATCCATCACGACGACACCGGGGATCGAGGCCAGCAGAGATTTCCTGCGCAACGCCTGGGCCGCTGTTGTCTCAAGAAACGCCGGCAAGCGCTTGAGCGCGTTGGCGCCGATCGTCTTGCGCCACGCGCCAACCCGGTGCTGCGGGATATCCAGGCGGCAGTCGTCGCCGACTGCCTCGATCAGCTGGCCTTTCCTGAGCCTGCGCCGCAACGGCAGACCGTAGGCAATCCGCAAACCTGAAGGACGGTACAGGACGAAATAACCGATGAGTTCCAGCAGCTGCCGAAATTCCCTGACCATTCGATACGACGCGATCTCCGCTGAGGTTAGACGCAGTTGCCGCCGCAGATCTCCGTCACGCGCGACCACCACACCGCCGCCGTAGATCGTCAGCCCCTTGCCCACGCCCAGACTGTAAAACCCCATGTCGCCGATGCTGCCGACAGGCTGCCCGTACCAATTTGCCCCCAGGGATTGCGCCGCATCCTCCACCACGTAAGCGCCGACGGTCCTGGCAATGTCCATCGCAATCGAAAGATCGGCCACTCTCCCACCCAGATGGGTAGGAACAACCGCCAGGGTGTCCTCCCCGCAGACCGCCGCAAGCGATTCGGGACAAAAATCGAAGTGGTTCCTGCGCGTATCGCAAAGCACCGGCTTCAGGCCGCAATGTGCCACCGCCAGCGCCACCAGAGGACAAGTATAGGCAGGGATGACCACGCAATGCCGACTGCTTCTGCGCTTGAGGGTAGTCAGCGCAACGATGAGCGCCGCCGTACCCGAGCCTTCGATCAGCGCCTCCGGCTGGCGCAGGAAAACCGCCATGTCGTTTTCGAGCGACGCGCCCGAAGGCAGGAAGTCGCTCCATGACAACGGCAACCCTGCCGTCGGCGGAACCTCCCGCAACAGCTTAGCCATGCGGCTGCTTGGCCTCGCTCAGGCTCAGAAACACGATGCCCAGGGCGATGCAGAGCGCGCCCACCACCTGCATGGCCGTGAGTTGCTCGCCGAAATAGACAACGGAAATAATCAGCACGAAGACGATCGCCAGATGCGAAGCGGCGAATGCCGGCCCTACCGGCGCATGTTTCAACAGCGTCATCCAGGCAACGAAAGAACCGAGGTAACCTGCCGCCGCCACGTAAATCCATGGCGTGTTAAGTACCGCAAACGCCCAGTCGATGTGTGGAATGAATTCGCCGGAGGAAACCGATGCCAGCTTGAAGGACACCTGCGTCAGCGTATCGAACAACATCAGCAGGCCAAAGCCGATCAGGTAGAAGTCGCGTTTTTTCATGCATACCCTCCGACCAGCACCACCCCGAGAGTGATGAAGACCATCCCCAACACGCGCAATGGATCCAGCAATTCACGGAACAACAGCCTGCCGGCGGCGATGATCGCCACCATGTTGATGGCGCCCAGCAATACGCCGAGCGACAGCGGCAGTATCGACAGCAGCACCATCCATAGGACGAACTCCAGGCAGAAACAGGTGATGCCGACCCATAGCGGGAGGGAAGACAGCATTTTTCTCCAGCGCTGCCACTCGCTCTCGTGCTCGGTAATGGCGGCAGACTTGAATGCCATATGCCCTACCGTATCGACCACGATATTGAGCAGCCAGACAAGAATGGCGAAATTCGACAAAGGGGGAAAAGGCAGTTACGGTGTGTAACGCTTGGCGATGACTACGGCATTGTTGCCGCCGAAACCGAACGAGTTCGACATCACCACATCCAGCTTGCTCAATATCCGCGCCCCTTCGCTGACGTAGTCCAGGTCGCACTCGGGGTCGGCGCGGCCAAGATGCGCCGTCGGCGGCACGGTGCGGCGGCGTATCGCTTCGATAGCCGCAATCATTTCCAGGGCGCCGGTCGCTCCCATGAGGTGGCCGTGCAAAGCCTTGGTGGCACTGATGGGGATCATGCCCGCATGCGCCCCAAAAACTTCTTTGATGGCATTGGTCTCGGTCAAATCGCCCACCTTGGTGCCTGTGCCATGCGCATTGATGTGCGTCACCTGCTGCGGCGCCATTCCCGCATCCGCCAACGCCGCCTTCATGGCACGTGCCTGGCCGCCTTTGTCCGGCTGCGCGATATGGCCTGCGTCGGTGGTGTTGCCATAACCGACAATCTCGGCCAGGATATTGGCTCCGCGCAATCTAGCCGCTTCTTCCTCTTCCAGAATCAATGCGGCCGCGCCTTCTCCCAGGACGAAACCGGAACGGTCCGCAGCGAATGGCCGACAGGAGGTTTCCGGGCGATCCGGGTCCACCTTGGCGAGCGTCTGCAAGGATTCCCAGGCCTTGATCACTCCCTGGGTCAACAAGGCCTCGCCGCCACCGGCGACCGCTGTCTTGACCAGGCCAAAGCGTATGGCGCGGTAAGCCTCGCCAATGGCCACATTGGACGAGGAACAAGCGGAAGAAAAAGTGTAGCTCGGCCCGCGAATTCCGAACTCGATGCCAATCTGTCCGGTAGCGGCGTTATTCATGGCCAGCACGATTGACGACGGCTTCAGGCGCACGGCTTTATTGACGAGCAGGTCATGCATGGTGGACTCGATGGTATTCGCCCCGCCCATGCCGGTACCCCAGTAGATCCCGGCGGATTCTCCCGAGTCAACGGAAAAGTCGGTCCCCGATTGACTCGCGGCCTCGCGCGTCGCAAGCAGTGAAAGCTGCGCCACCCGGTCCAGAGAAATCAAGCGAAGCTTGGTGAAATGATGCGTCAGTTCCTGAAGAACCGGCGCAGTCACTTGGTTATATTGCGCCGGCGCCCAGGCGGGTTGAAATCTGCGAACCCCCGAGCGACCCTCGATCAGCGCCTCGAAAAAGGAGCCTGCATCATGACCCAGAGGCGCGACTGCGCCCATGCCGGTCACGACCACACGTCTCATGCTAGGTTTCCGATGGCTTGGCCGGCGCGGCTGCCGCTTGCGGTTGCTCCAGCAGCATATCGATTTCCCGAGCAATGTCGCCGACAGTCTTCACGGCGGCGGGATTATCGGACATGCGCAAATTGAATTTCTCTTCCAGCAGAAACATGAATTCGATAGTCGCCAAAGAATCGACGCCCAATTCTTCAAGTTTTGCCTCACTGCCCACTTGGCTTGCCTCCAAGCCGAATTCTTCCATCATCAGCTGCTGGATTGTGCTTAATGTACTCATACGTTGTTCGCTGAAAACACCGGGGAAAATGGTTAAGTTCTTACCAAGAGCAATGCGCCTTCGCCGAGCGCCGATAATAACAGGTTGCCGGGTTCGATTATTGTTGCACGCGGAGATCGATGATCTATGCGTCTAATTGCAGACGCAATTTTTCCAGCACAAACATCAGGGAGACATACCTGCCTGAATTCTATTACGAAAACCCCGTCAGAGAACCCTCTCCGAGTCTTTTTTCGGCTTTGGCGACACCTGTTGTCCGCCTGCCCGGCTCAGATAATCGGCCGTCTTACGCGATACCACGCCGCATAGATGGCGGGCACGGCGAGGATCGTGAGGACTGTCGCCACCACAAGCCCGGCCATGATGGCGACTGCCATCGGCCCCCAGAGCACGCTGCGTGTGAGCGGAATCATCGCCAGCACAGCGGCAGCCGCAGTCAGCGAAATCGGACGGAAGCGCCGCACCGCCGCCTCGCGTGCGGCAATCCAGGCATGGGTGCCCGTGGCCATGTCCTGCCTGATCTGATCGACCAGGATGATGGTGTTGCGCATGATGATCCCCATCAGCGCGATGACCCCCAGCATGGCGACGAAACCAAACGGCAGATGAAAGGCGAGCAAGCCGATCGCAACCCCGACGATACCGAAGGGCGCAGTCAGCAACACCATGCCGGTCAGCGAGAAACTCTGCAACTGCAGCATGAGCAGCATCGACCAGGCGAACAGCATCAAGGGAACGCCGGCAATGATCGAGGCTTGTGCCTCGGCGCTTTCTTCGTAGGCGCCACCCGCCTCGACGCGATAGCCGGGCGGCAATTTGGCGCGTATGGAAGCCAGTTGCGGCTCGATTTGCGCCGAGACGTCCGGCGCCTGCAGGCCCTCGACAATATCCGAGCGCACCGATAGCGTCGGCACGCGCGAATAGCGGCGAACAATCGGCTCCTCCATGACCTGTTTGACCGTGGCGACCTGTGCCAGCGGGATCGTGCGCCCGCTTGCCGTCGGAATCTGCCAATCCGCCACCTGGGCCACGGCGACGCGCTCCAGCGCCGGTCCTCTCAGCATCACATCGATCAGTCGATCGCGTTCGCGGAATTGCCCGATGGTGACGCCGGAGACGACGCTGCCCAGCGTGCGCGCGATGGCCAACGAGCTTGCGCCGAGCGCCCGCGCCCGATCCTGATCCACTTCGATCTGCAGCGCCGGTGTGCGATCGCCCCAGTCGGTATTGACTTCGATAGTATTCGGGTTCTTACGCATCACCTCCGCCACTTCGTTGCCAACCTGCTTGAGCAAAGCGATGTCGGGGCCGCTGACGCGGAAGATCACCGGATAGGCCACCGGCGGACCCAGCGACGACTTGATCGCGCGGCCGCGCACGCCGGGGAAATTGGTGTCGAGTTCCTTTTGCAGCTTGAGCGCTATGCGATCGCGGGCCTCGATGCTGTCGGACAGAATCAGCGTGTGCGAATAGTTCGGACGAAACAGCTCCTGATTCAGCGACAGGAAATAGCGCGGCAACGACATGCCGACGCTGGTGACAAAGGTTTTCACATCCTGGTCTGCCTTGAGCAGCGCTTCCAGTCTTGCCACCTGCGTCTCGGTTGCCTGGAAGCTCGCCCCCTCGGGCAGCCACAACTCGACCATGACCTCGGTACGATCACTGGTCGGAAAGAACTGCTTCTCGGTGAGTCCCATGCCGACGACGCCGATCAGCAGGGCGGCCAGCGTGACAAGGATGGTCTTCCAGCGATGGCTGAGACACCAGTCGATGATCGCCCGCAGCCGCGTATAGAAGGGCGTGTCGAAATGCTCGTGCGGTTCGCCCTCGGCGGTGGCGTTCTTCGGAGGCTTGAGAAGCCAGTAGCCAAACAGCGGCGTGGCGATGATCGCGGCAAACCATGAGACCACCAGCGCAATGGTGGTAACGCTGAACATGTCGAAGGTATATTCGCCGGTCGCAGACTTGGCGGTAGCAATGGGCAGGAAACCGGCGGCAGTCACCAACGTCCCGGAAAGCATCGGCCACGCCGTGCTCGCATAGGCAAACGTTGCTGCCGCGAACTTGTCGAGGCCTTCTTCCAGCTTGCGCACCATCATCTCCACCACGATCATCGCATCGTCGACCAGCAGCCCGAGCGCAATGATGAGCGCGCCGGTCGACACGCGATGCAGATCGATCTTGAAGCTTTGCATGACGAAAAAGGTCGCCAGCAATACGAGCGGAATGGTCAGAGCGACCACGGCACCGGCGCGCCAGCCGAGCGAAACGAAGCTCACCACCAGCACAATCGCCACGGCTTCCAGCAGCGAACTCATGAAAGTGCCCACAGCCTGCTTGACGATCCTGGGCTGGTCGCTGACCTGATGGAACTCGATGCCGACCGGCAGATCGTTCTTGATGCGCCGCATTTCGCGAGTGAGGCGGTCGCCCAGTTGCAACACGTCGCCGTCGCTCTTCATGGAAACCGCCAGCATGATCGCGGGCTTGCCGCCAAAGCGGATGGCCTGTACCGGCGGATCGGCGTAGCCGCGATAGACGCTGGCGATGTCGCCCAGGCGAAGCGTGCGGCCATTCACCGCAAGCTTCAAGTCGCGGACCGACTTCACCGAATCGAAATTGCCGCTCACACGCAGGGCAATGGCGTTATCCGCCGTTTGTATGGTGCCGGATGGCGCAATTGCATTTTGCGCCTGCAATTGCTGTTCGATTGAGCCGATATTGATACCCAGCGCGCCGATTTTTGCATTGCCGATCTCTACGTAAATCTTGTCATCGACCACGCCGACCAACTCGATCTTGGACACATCGGGAACGTGCAACAACTCCTGGCGCACGTCCTCAATCTTGTCGCGCAACTCGGAGAGCGTGAAGCCATCGCCGGTAAACGCGTAGATCGAACCGAACACATCGCCGAACTCATCGTTGAAGAACGGGCCAATCGCCTCGGCAGGCAAGGTATACCGGATATCCTCGATTTTCTTTCGCGCCTGATACCAGAGCGCCGGCACTTCCTTGCGCGGCGCAATGTCTTTCAGTTCCAGAATGATCATCGACTCGCCGGGTTTCGAGTAACTCTGCGTGCGCTTGAAATAGGGCATCTCCTGCAGTTTCTTCTCGATACGGTCGGTCACCTGCATATCGACCTGGGCGGTAGTCGCGCCGGGCCACAGGGTACGCACGGTGATGGCGCGAAAAGTAAAATCCGGGTCTTCGCGCTGGCCGAGTTTGAAGTACGCACTGAGCCCGGCGATGGCAAAGGCGAGAACGAAGTACAGCGTGAGCTGCTTGTGGGTAATGGCAAACGCGGAAACGTTGAATTTACGCATGCTTTCGCTGACAGCCCGGATGGTCATCGCTCGTCGGCGTGCCGACTTGCCGGCGCAGGCGCGACCGGAGAGCCCAGCAGGCGTACTTTTTGTCCCGGCAGGAGCAGATTGGCCCCGGCGGTGACCACCAGGTCGCCCGGCTTGAGACCAGCGACGATAGTGACGCCATCGCCGGTGCTTTCGCCCACCTTGACGACGACGGAATTGACCGTTTCGCTGGACCGGTCTACCAGCCACACGCGGTTTGTCTCGTCGCGCGTGTACAGCGCCGTATTCGGCACCACGATGGACTGCCCGGCCCCAAGCTCGAGACGCACCGTTGCGCTCATGCCGAGCTTGAGTGCCTCGTCGGCATCGACGACAGAGAGCCGCGCGCTGTAGGTACGGCTCGCCGCGTCGGCGGCAGGCGACAGTTCGCGCAGCTTTGCGGCATAGGTCTTGCCGGCGAGGGCATCGAGAGTCGCGGTAAAGCCTGTGGCCTTTTTCATCAAGGCCACGGCCCGCTCCGGAACGTTGACGGCGATCTCCTTTTCGCCCAGTTGTGCCACGCGCACAACGCTCTGGCCCGCCGCAACCACGCTGCCTGCCTCGGCATCCACGGCGACAACGACGCCGGCCTTGTCGGCGCGCAATGTTTGGAAATTAAGCGCGTTCTGCGCATTGGCGAGCTGCGACTGCGCCGCTTGCAGGCGCGACTGCGCAGACTCCGTTGCGGCGGTTTGGCGCTCCAGCGCAGCACTGGAAACGAAGCCCTTGTCGCGAAGCTCCTGCTGCCGCTTGAGTTCGCTCCGTTGCAGCTTGAGATCGCTTTGGGCGACCGCGACCTGCGCCGTCTGCGCGTTGATCGCCGGCAGCACATCCTGCGCATCAAGCACTGCCAGTACTTGACCCGCTTTCACCGCCTGGCCCACATCGACCAGGCGTTGCGCTATCTTGCCGCCAATGCGAAAACCGTAACGTTGCTCAAAACGCGGACGAACCTCGCCGGGCAAGATCAATATCTCGCCCACCCGGCTCATGCCGACCTGCACGTAGCGAACCGGGCGCGGCAGCACGGCTTGGCTGCCGTCCTTGTTGCCGGCGGTCGCCACATGGTTTTCCTCGCCTTTGCCGCACCCGGCGATGACCGCGGTGCCAAGCACGAGTGAAATGAGTAGTGTCGTTCGATAGGTCATTTTGCCTCGTTGTCAGAGTGAATTGGCGTTCGATGCGAGGCGGCGACATCGTTCCCGGCCACATACGCCCAGTAGCGTGTGAGCGCGAGCGATGCTTCCTCCTGAAAGCTTCCTTGGCCCTCGAAGCGCGGGCACTTCAGGTCGCCGTTGTGCTCGCTGCCGATCAGGTTGTAGAGTCCGATCATGATCGCGTAGCTATGTTTGAGCAGGCGCGCGCCTTCCCCGCGGGCGAGCTTGGGGAAATGGCGCTCCAGTCCGTCGCCTCCTTCCTTCAGCCATTCGGAGAGCCGTTCCTGAAAATGTGCCGATACCGCCGGACGCAGGGCGCCCGCGGAAAAGCCGATGCAACGGGCGCCGAGCGGCAGGTAGGTCGGCGCATCCAGGATGTGCTCGTTGGCCAGCGACTGCATCTCGCTGAAGTCAAACGCCTGCTTACGATTCAGTCGCGCAATCAACTGCGTAAAAAAACGCTCGGCGTGGCGTAGATGCAATGCCAGATAGAGTTCTTCCTTGGACTGGAAGTAGAGGTACACGGTGCCCTTCGCCAGCCCGGCCGCTTCCGCGACATCGGCCATGTTGGCCAGATCCTGACGCTCGGCAAACAGCTTATCGGCCGCATCGAGGATATCCTGGCGCCGCGCTTCCTTTTCGTCGCCGTCAAGAGCACGCGCCCGGCCTCGCCCGCCACGGGCAGCGGAGCGCGGTATTGCCGCGGCACGAGGGCCGCGTGTCTGTTTGATCTGGCTCATCCTGATGGCACGTGAGTAGCGATTCACACTAACTGACTGACGGTCATTTGGTTGAAAACTATAAATGACTTGCGGTCAGTTCGCAAGGGGCAGGCGTATTGAGCCATGCCTTGGCCTTGCCTTGCTCTTGCCTTGACCTAGCCCAGACGCCACTTTCGCATCATTTCAGCTTGGGTCGCCAGAGCCAGTGCGTCCGGTGGCGGTATAATCAAGCCTCTCCGCAGTCTTATCCCCATCCTGTTGTGACCTTTGACGCCGCACCGCTCCCGCCCGGTATCGCCTCCGTTCTTCCCAAGCCAGGAACCCGGCTCGACCTGCCGGCGCTGGCCGGTTCGGCAGATGCGCTGGCGATTGTGCAACTTGCGCGGAATGCCGCAGCGGGCCGTCTGCTGACCGTCATCACCGCCAGCCCGCTCGCCGCTCAGCGCTTGCAGGAAGAAATCCTCTGGTTTGCCCCGGCGTTGCGCGTGCATCTGTTGCCGGACTGGGAGACCCTGCCCTACGATTGTTTCTCGCCGCACCAGGACCTGATCTCCGAGCGTCTGGCGACGCTCTATACCGTCTCGCGCAATGAATGCGAGGTGCTGTTGACAGCCGCCACCACCGCCTTGACGCGCCTGGCACCGCCGTCGTTCCTCGCCGCCCACACCTTCTTCCTGAAGAAAGGCGAACGGCTGGAACTCGGCAAACTGCGCGCTCAATTGACGCTGGGCGGCTATCAGCATGTCACGCAGGTGGTCGCACCAGGCGAATTCAGCGTGCGCGGCGGACTCGTCGACCTGTTTCCGATGGGCGCCGCGCTGCCTTACCGCATCGATCTGTTCGACGAGGAAATCGAGAACATCCGCACATTCGATACCGACAGCCAGCGCACCCTGTATCCGGTGCCGGAGATCCGTACCCTGCCGGCGCGCGAGTTCCCGCTCGACGAAGCCGGCCGCACCCAATTCCGCCTGCGCTTCCGCGAAGCCTTCGAGGGCGACGCATCGCGAGTGGCCTTGTACAAGGACGTTTCCAACGGCATCGCGCCGGCCGGCATCGAGTACTACCTGCCGCTGTTCTTCGATACGACCGCGACGCTGTTCGACTACCTGCCGCAGCAGGTCGTGCTGCTTCAGCACCACGATGTGCCGGCAGCCATCGCCGAATTCTGGCGCGACACCCGCGACCGCTACCGCATGATGGGCGGGGAACGCTCGCGGCCCTTGCTGCCGCCGCAGGAACTGTTTCTCGGCGAGGAACAATTCTTCACCGCCGCGGCGGTTTTTCCGCGCCTGGTGCTGCCAGCCGCGGCCAGTGTCTCCGGCGAGCCGGATCGGGCCGCCCTGCCCGCCCCGAACGTCGCGGTCGAGCGGCGCGCCGACGATCCGCTGACGCTCTTGCGCCAGCACCTCGACAACTTTCCGGGTCGCACCCTGTTGCTCGCCGAATCGCCCGGCCGGCGCGAAACGATCTTCGAATATCTCGCCGAATATGGACTGACCCCTTCGCCCTGCGCCGATTTCGCCAGCTTTGTCGCGGGCGGCGAGCGCTTCATGCTGGGCGTCGCGCCGCTTTCCGGCGGCTTCGTCCTGCCTCGGGCCGGCTTGGCACTGATCACCGAGAACGAACTGTACGCCGCCACCGCCAGGCCGCGCGGAAGGCGATCGGAGGCCCGCCGCAGCAACCTCGAGGGCTGGCTGCGCGATCTTTCCGAACTCAAGATCGGCGATCCGGTGGTGCATGAACTGCACGGCATCGGCCGCTATCTCGGTCTCGCCCTGCTCGACATGGGCGAAGGCGACAATCTGAAAAGCGAGTTCCTGCATCTCGAATACGCCGGCGGCGACACGCTCTACGTGCCGGTAGCGCAATTGCATTTGATCAGCCGCTACAGCGGCGCCGATCCCGAGGCGGTGGAACTGCATCGGCTGGGCAGCGGCCAGTGGGAGAAGGCCAAGAAGAAGGCCGCCCAGCAGGTGCGCGATACTGCCGCCGAACTGCTGCACCTGTATGCCCAGCGCGCCCTGCGCCAAGGCCATGCCTTCGATTTCAAGCAGCACGACCTGGAAGCTTTCGCCGACGGCTTCGGCTTCGAGGAGACAGCCGACCAGCTTGCCGCCATCGAGGCCGTGGTGAACGACATGCGTTCGGGCAAACCGATGGATCGCCTGGTCTGCGGCGATGTCGGCTTCGGCAAGACGGAAGTGGCGCTGCGTGCCGCCTTCGTTGCGGTGCATGGCGGCAAGCAGGTGGCGGTGTTGTGTCCGACCACGCTGCTGGCCGAGCAGCATTACCACACCTTCGCCGACCGCTTTGCCGACTGGCCGGTGAAGGTGGCGGAAATCTCGCGGTTCCGCAGCGAGAAGGAGCAGCAGCAGGCCATCGCCGATCTCGCCGCCGGCAAGATCGACATCCTCATCGGCACCCACCGCCTGTTGCAAAAGGACGTACAGTTCTCGCGTCTCGGCTTGGTCATCGTCGACGAGGAACACCGCTTCGGCGTGCGCCAGAAGGAAGTCCTGAAGACCCTGCGCGCCGAGGTGGACGTGCTGACCCTGACCGCCACACCGATCCCGCGCACGCTCGGCCTGTCGCTCGAAGGCCTGCGCGATTTCTCGGTGATCGCCACCGCCCCGGAACGTCGGCTGGCGATCAAGACCTTCGTGTCGCGCTGGTCGACCGGCCTGGTGCGCGAAGCCGTGCTGCGCGAATTCAAGCGCGGCGGGCAAGTGTATTTCCTGCACAACGAAGTCGCCACCATCGCCAACATGCGCGAACGTCTGGAGAAGTTGCTGCCCGAAGCGCGCGTCGTGGTCGGCCACGGCCAGTTGCCGGAGCGCGAACTGGAGCGCGTGATGCGCGAATTCACCCAGCAGAAGCACAACCTGCTGCTGTGCTCGACCATCATCGAGACCGGCATCGACAATCCCCATGCCAATACCATCATCATCAACCGCGCCGACAAGTTCGGGCTGGCGCAGCTGCACCAGCTGCGCGGCCGCGTCGGCCGCTCGCACCACCAGGCCTACGCCTACCTGCTCACCCACGAGGACGCCAAGCCCTCGACGCAGGCCGCCAAGCGCCTGGAAGCGATCCAGATGATGGAGGAACTCGGCTCGGGATTTTTCCTCGCCATGCACGACCTGGAGATCCGCGGTGCCGGAGAAGTGCTGGGAGAAAACCAGAGCGGGGAAATTCACGAGATCGGCTTCGCCTTGTACACCACCATGCTCAATGCCGCCCTCAAGTCGCTCAAGGATGGACAGGAACCCGATCCGTCCCAGCCGCTCGATATCGTTTCCGCCATCGACTTGCACCTCCCGGCACTGCTGCCGGACGGCTATGCGCCCGACGTGCATGAACGGCTGACCCTCTACAAGCGCCTGGCCAACGCCGAGTCGATGGATGACATGCAGCACCTGCAAGAGGAACTGATCGACCGCTTCGGCGCACTGCCGGCGCAGGCCCAGTCCCTGCTGGAAACCCATCGTCTGCGCCTGCTCGCCAAGCCGCTGGGCGTGATCAAGCTCGATGCCGGGCCGACGACGATTCAGCTCCAGTTCGTTCCGAATCCGCCCATTGACCCCGCGGAAATCATCCTGTTGATCCAGTCCGACCGGAATTTCAAACTCGCCGGCCCGGACAAGCTGACGTGGAAAAAGGAAACCGCGAGCCTCAAGGAACGGGGGACGGCAGTGCGGGAACTATTCCGAAAACTCAAGCCACAAGCAGATTCAGCCGATTCTCCTAACCGAAAGAATCAGCGTCATCGGTTGGGTCGATGATGAAACGAAACCATGGTGCTCGTAGAAAGCTTTGGCGTCGGCAGAGATCGCATGAGCCAGAAAACCCCTAATGCCAAGAATCCCGCTTGCATGTGCCGTCCGGATCACGGCATCCTGCAGTAGGGCCGCCCCAAGTCCTTTACCGCGCCAAGTGCGATCCACCGCCAGCCGGCCCAGCACGGCCATGGGAACCGGATCGGGCATGTTGCGCCGTATCGATCCCGGTGCATCGCCAATGGCCAGCGCGCCCGAAGCCAAGCAGTAATACCCCACGACCCGCGTTGTCTCGGCCACGACATAGGTACGCGAAGCACCGCTGATCTGGTTAGCGCGGGCACGCCGCTTCAACCATTCGTCCAGACTGTCCGTGCCGCACTCGAAATCGTCCAATCCATGTTCATCCGTGAGGAGAACAGGGGCGGAGAGTTTCATTTTGCCCAAGGCTTGCCGGCTTTCATCAGCCGCTCAAATCCCTTGCCTGCCGGAGGCTGGTCAAGAACTTTCAGGAAATGGTCGTAGGTTTCACGATCCACGCGCACCAGCGCCTGATCGAGCAAAGCCTCTTCCGCCGCCCGCCGGGAGGCATCGATCATAAACTCGGAACGCGACTTGCCGTGTGCCTTCGCGGCACGATCAATCATCGCTCGGACGTCTTCGCGAATGCGCAAATTGACCGCACGAGCCGATGTTGGAACATGTGCAGACATGTGAATACCTCCTTTCCGTCATGATAACGCACAAGATACACATTGTGTATGCAAAGATCGCCGCCAGTTCGCCGGTTGCCTCCGAAGCCCTCAGCGCTTACCGGGAAAGCGGCGCAGGGTTATCGCCGTTTGGACAGCTTCAAAAGTCTGGCACTTGACTCTCGCTGGCACGAACCCATTCGATAGTGCTTGGCTATCTTCCGCCAAGTCGGCTCCATGACCCAGTACCCGAAGAAGAACAGCGCCATCGCTATCACCATGGTTGGATAGGCAAGCGTAGTGACGTAGCCCAGAGAAGATTCCTTGGTGATGGCGGTAATAACCTCGGCACAGCATTGGAAACGTAATGGATCGTTTCCCTTCATACATGGACAATAGACTGCTCTTCGTCTTCAATATCGTCGCTCATAATGAAACTCTGTGGAATAGACCAATCGAAACCAGTGCCGACGCAAATGTGGCCCTGCTCACAATCTATTTAACTTCAAATTCACCAGCGCCCTTCAGCTCCAGGCTTAGCGGCGAGTAATACTGGACGGTATATCTTCCAGGCACCCAATTGCTGCGTTCCAGCCATACATAATTCGCCGTGTTCTCTTTCGCCAAGGGGTACAACCTGAATTCAAGTATCTCGCCATTTGGACCTGTCCACTTGGTGAGAATATTCTCCTCGGCGGCGGTGTTGAATGATGCATAAATCCGCTTGGAGTCCGTACCGAACGTAACCGGGCTGGACTCAGGCTGCGCTGGCGACGTGGCCGAACCGAACGGCGGAGCCAAGCGAGCCGGATTCCCTTCGTAGGGCACCCGCCCCTGGGAAACAATCTCTTTCGGCTCCTTATCGCCAAAATGTATCGTGCCCTGAAAGGAACGGCGGGCATCGTCGCCCAATCCATTGTCCGTTGCGATGGTAGCCAGGGTCGAAACATAGGCCGCGACATCCTTGATCGGCAACGGCTGGTTTTGCGGCGTTCCGGAAAATTGCCGCGCAGCATACTCGATAGTGCTGCGCGGCATCAGGGAAACAACTGTCGAAATGCCTTCCGAAAGCAAGGATGGCTTGCCTTGCAATAACGCCCGAGGCTCCGTCATGAAGGATGGCGACGAGCTTGACCCGCTCGTGCCACGAATCGGTGGCACCTCGATCTGGCGCGTACCTATTGAAGGTCGGTGCGCATCTTTTCCATCATCGGAAAATGTAACCGCACCAACGATAATTCCAATAACCAAAGATCCGCAATATCCTGCAATAGAGGGCAGCCTCATTTGTTGTGCAATGCCACGGCTAAATGAATGCTCTAACATCGCCCACCTGAACTACTCGAAGTTGTCCTCCCATGTATGTCCACAAAGTATCGCCTTCGTAAAATCTGTCCCGAAAAGCCATTGGGTTTTTAGTCCTCCAGTAAAAGTGATTTGCCGCTTGAAGCAATAGTGACTACCGTCAATATTGTTTCCCTCAAAGAGAAAATAGTAGCTACCACTTCCATCTGGTATTGAGATATCTGAGTCTTGTTCGATAACAATTGGGGAGCGACTAAGCACGCTCCAGATGCTGTTACCTGTTCGAGCCCAGCTTACGCGGTTTATTGTGATGTTGAGGCCTGACGAACCGCCTGTATCTTTGAAGTGGGTGTGATTCCTTACGTATAGATCTGCAGAGGATGATCCACTACTCCCTCCGCCGCTTCCTCCGCCTGACCCTCCACTATTTCCACCAGAACTTCCGCCGCCGGGGCATGTTCCACCTGCCGTCCAACTTGCAGAGCCGGAATCGTTAAATTGGTAACCGGCTGAGCAGTTACTCTGAAGAACATTGTTTATACAAGTCGGCGTTCCATGTTGCGGGCTTACCTCGCAGGAACCATAACTACTTGAAGCGCTCGAACTGCCTGAACCACCGCCTCCACCGCCACCGCAACCACCAATCGCAACAAGAACGAACAGGACAAGGAAGGTGGTAAAGATTTTCGCTTGCATGGCACTTGATCCTTTCAGGTTAAGAGAAATTCATTTGGCAGGAATTGGTTCCCAACAGCCATTGGGAATGTGAATCCGGGCGGCAAGGGCATGTCATTTCTGTGTTTCGCTCAAACCCGAAGCATGGCGGCCCTTGCCGGTAAGACGGTTCAGCACATCAGGCACGAAGGTTTCGGCAAAGCCGGCAATGAAGCTCCACACCGCGAGCTTGGCGTATTCGGCTGGCGCCAGCATGTCTGGCGAAGTGGCGCAGTGCTTGGTCTTGTCCGCCAGAACAGGAAACAGACTGCCATCAAGTAGTCCGCTGATCGAGAGCTGCACCAGCAAGGCGGAAAAGATCAGGCCCGAGGCAAGCGAGAACCAGACGTCGGCATTGCCGCCGAGCAGCATGGTGACGTTCTTGTAAGGCGTGTAGTAGCGAACGTCGACCTCAAGCGCGGAAGGGTTGCTCATGCGCCGGAACAGGCTGGTGGTAGCTCCCAGCATGCCGAACGCCATCGCCCAGCAGGTCGTCCTGGCGTTGTCGGGAACACCGTTCCGATGCAGCAGGCACAGCAGGGAAACAACAACGGCTATGGCGATCAAGCCAGTCTGCCAGCGCAGTTTTTCCATTTCCACTTCAATGTCGATGGATTTGCGTAAGTCCCATTGAATTTCCCTGAGTTTGTAGATCAGTTCGATGCGCAGACGGCTTTCTTCATCCTTCTTCGTGTCGACGCCGCCTGTCAGGCCGGAACTCGACGATTTAGCGTTTTCCTTGAACTTGCAGAAATCCCTCCGATCCTGCCAGCCATCTGGTTTCGGCAGGCGATCATATTGGTCGCGGATGGTCTGACTCTGCGCATCGAGCGCCTCTCGAGTGGATAGGTGCAGGATGAGCATTTCGAGGCTGAACAGTTCCTCCCAGGTCGGGTGAGTGACACCTGCGATGGATTCGGCTTCGATGTAAGCAGGGTTGTTGCGGTCGAGCGTAAGGCTGCGGAATGCCGCTTTGGCCTGATCGATGATGGCCCTGGCTTTTTTCCAGACGACACGCTGCTCGGGCGACAGGCATTTCCAGACAAGACCGAGCCAGATGGTGTTCACAACGCCACGACGCCAGCCTGTTCGATCCTATACACACAGCCGGGCAAGGACAGACAGGTTGGTTCGGCGCCTTCTGTTGCTGGCGATAGTCCATCCAGTGGAGCGACAACGGTCATGGCAATCATTTGGCGTAATTCAAAATGAGCATAACCATGCCAGCATATATACCAATAGTCAATTATTTTATATCGACTGATAGACAATGCCGCGACTGGTAGCTTTCGTTCATGCAATCAACCATGGAAAGGGAAGCCTTCGCCCATCGCCTGCGCGAAGCCCTGGCGCACGTCGGCGACGACGGCAGCAGTCCGACACGCCTGGCGCGCGCATTCAACCGGCGCACGCCGGGTGCGCCGGTAACCCTGCACGCGGCCCGCAAGTGGCTGAACGGCGAGGCGATCCCGGCGCAAGACAAGCTGCGGGTGCTGGCCACCTGGCTGGGGGTGGCGACGGACTGGCTGCGCTACGGCGACGGCCGGCCCACCCATTACAAAGTGCGCGAACCGGAGCAGGAAATCGATTACGAACTGCTACGCGACATCGGCGCCCTGACGTCGCCCCACAGGGAGGCGGTGCGAGCCTTGGTCAAGGCATTGAAGAGTACGAAACGCAAACCGACCTGAGCCCCCGCAGAGCCAGTACTGAAGTACTGGAAGCTGTGACGTAATCGTCGTTTCCACCCTTGGCAGTCGAATGCATTAAGCCAATCATGGGCAACAAATTTTCCAGCAGAAGGCTTGGTTTGCATGCATCTCACAATGAGATATACTGTTCATATGAAAATCATCAGCAACAGCGCGCTTCGTGCCTTCGCAGCTTTGCACCCTCAGGCCGATGAACCCTTACAGGGCTGGCGCCGCGTGATTGAGAAGAACCGATTTGGTTCGTGGGCTGAACTAAAGATGGCATTCAACACGATAGACAAGGTCGGCGAGCTGACGGTGTTCGATATCGGCGGAAACAAGTACCGGCTAATCGCCCACATCCGCTTCGAGAAACAGATCGTCTATATCAAAGCGGTGCTGACCCATCGGAACTACGACAAAGGAGCATGGAAATCATGAATGCACGCATCCAGGTCAAACAATTGCTCCCAGCCTGGGAGACCTTCCGTAGCGCTACGGATATCACCCCGATCCGCGATGAAGCTCACTATCGGCGGATGGCGGCGATGCTTGATGCATTGCTCGATGAATCCGGCGGCAACGAAAACCATCCGGCGATGGGGCTGGTCGATATTGTGGGCGATCTGATCGAAGACTACGAAACCGAGCATCACTCGTTGCCGGATGCCAGCGGCGTGCAAGCGCTCAAGTTTCTGATGGAACAACACGGCCTTAAGCAAGGCGATCTGCGCGAAATTGGCAGCCAAGGCGTGGTCTCTGAAGTCCTTGCAGGCAAACGGGATCTGAATGTGCGCCAAATCCGAGCCCTTAGCGAACGCTTTGGGGTTTCCCCTGCAACCTTCTTGTAAAACCCTCACCAACGAGTTACCGCGCGGCACTCGTTGAACGCCGTCACCCTGCCCGGTGTCCTCGTCGCAATAAGACCGTCTGGCCTCTTCGCCGCATGGTTGTCTTGAGTCAGATCGACGCCTCGTCGTCCGGGATACAATTACGCTTTGTCACCAATCTGCCAGTAAAAAATTATGCCCCACGCCCAGCTGGAAAATCTCAATATCGACACCTTCGATCTGATGCCCTCGCCGGAACAGATCCACGCCCGTCTGCCGCTGATGGACAGCGCTGCCGCGACGGTGGCCAACGGCCGCAGCACGCTGCAAAAGATTCTCGACCGCAGGGATCCGCGCCTGTTCGTCGTGGTCGGCCCCTGCTCGATCCACGATCCCGTCGCCGGCATCGATTACGCGCGTCGCCTGAAGGCATTGGCCGACGAAGTGGCGGACACCCTGGTGCTGGTGATGCGCGTGTATTTCGAGAAGCCGCGCACCTCGACCGGATGGAAAGGCTACATCAACGACCCGCGCATGGACGACTCGTTCCACATCGAGGAAGGCATGCACAAGGCACGCGAATTCCTGCTGGCCGTCAATGAAATCGGCCTGCCGGCGGCGACCGAGGCGCTCGACCCGATCGCGCCGCAGTACCTCGGCGACCTGATCGCCTGGACCGCCATCGGCGCGCGCACCAGCGAATCGCAGACCCACCGCGAGATGTCGTCGGGCCTGTCGACACCGGTCGGCTTCAAAAACGCCACCGACGGCGACCTGGAGGTGGCGATCAATGCCATCATTTCCGCCGCCAATCCCCACAGCTTCCTCGGCATCAACAGCCAGGGCAATGCCGCCATCGTCCGCACCCGCGGCAATCCCTACGGTCATGTGGTGCTGCGCGGCGGCGGCGGACGGCCCAACTACGATTCGGTGAGCATCTCGCTGGCCGAACAGGCGCTGGCCAAAGCGAAACTGCCGCAAAACCTGGTGGTCGACTGCTCCCACTCCAACAGCTACAAGAAACCCGAGATGCAACCGCTGGTGATGGCCGACTGCGTGCACCAGATCGTCAAGGGCAACCGTTCCATCGTCGGCGCGATGATCGAGAGTTTTATCGAAGCCGGCAACCAGCCCATCCCCGCCGATCTGTCGCAACTCAAATATGGCTGCTCGGTCACGGATGCCTGCGTCGACTGGACGACGACCGAAAAGATGCTGCGCGAGGCATGCAGCGCCCTACGTCCCGTCATGCCCCAACGCTAAGCTCAATAAACCATTTGGAATCCGCCATGCCCCTCGTCAAACCCTTCGCCGGCCTGCGCCCGACCCCTGGTCAGGCGGCTTCAGTTGTAGCACCTCCCTACGATGTTCTATCCAGCGATGAAGCGCGGCTCCTGGCCACCGACAAGCCGTGGAGTTTTTTACATATTTCCAAGGCGGAAATCGACCTGTCTCCCGGCACCGATCCCTACTCGCCCCAGGTATATGCCAAGGCCATGGAGAACTTGCAGAAGATGCTGGCGTCCGGCATCCTCGAACAGGATGCGCAGCCCTGCTACTATATCTATCGCCTGCGCATGGGCGAGCATGTGCAGATCGGCCTCGTGGCTGCCGCTTCGGTTGCCGATTACGACAGCAACCGCATCCGCAAGCATGAGTTCACCCGGCCCGACAAGGAGGACGACCGTGTCCGGCAAATCGAGGCGCTGAATGCCCAGACCGGCCCGGTGCTGCTCGCCTACCCGGAGTCCCCGGTCGCTGACGCATTGCTCGCGCAGGCCACCGCGGGCACGCCTGACGCCGATGTCATAGCCGCCGACCAGATCCGCCATACCCTCCTGGTAGTGCGCGACTCGACGCTGATCGATGAAATTTCTGCGGCTTTCGATGCCATGCCGGCACTCTATATCGCCGATGGACATCACCGCTCCGCCGCCGCATCGCGGGTCGCCGCCGCTCGGCATGGCAAGGGCGAGTCCGGCTATTTCCTGACGGTGATATTCCCTCACCACCAGATGCGCATCATGGACTACAACCGGGTGGTAAAAGATTTGAACGGCATGAGCGAGGACGAGTTCATCGCCCGCCTGCGGCAAAGCTTTAGCGTGACTCCCAGCACCAGCCAAGTCAAACCCGCCCGGCAGGGCGAATTCGGCCTGTATCTTCGCGGCCGCTGGCTGCGCCTGAACATCGACCCCAAGCTGATCCCCAGCGCCGACCCCGTGGCGCGGCTCGATGTCAGCCTGCTCACCGCGTTCCTGTTCAGCCCGATCCTGGACATCCACGACCTGCGCCGCGACAAGCGCATCGACTTCGTCGGCGGCATCCGCGGCTTGGCCGAACTGGAAAAGCGCGTCGATAGCGGCGAGATGGCGGCGGCTTTCGCGCTGTATCCGACGCAGATGGAAGACCTGATGGCGGTCGCCGATGCCGGCGAAGTGATGCCGCCGAAATCCACCTGGTTCGAACCGAAACTGGCCGATGGACTGGTGTCGCATGTGATCGACTGAGCAATCTTCATGAACTCGCGAGTTGATGCGCAGATAATGCGCGCTGGAGCTGCCCAATGAAACCTATGCGCCAGCCAGCACTACCCTGCAGGCAAGTTTTTCCCGTGCCTTGATGAGGCTACTGGTCAAGCGCATCCGCAGAGGCAATCAGCGGACACTCGCATTGATGGGTTTGCAATGATGGGTGTTGGACAGCCCCGGTAGCGCGGCGAGGGCATTCGTCGTGGTTGCCTGCGCCACCGCTAGCAGCGTCGTACCGCGCAGTTCCGCCAGGGTTGCCGCAATCAGCGGCAACTCGGACGGGGTGTTGCGCTTCCCCGCCAGCCATTCCGGTGGAATGTCGGGAGCATCGGTTTCCAGAACAATCGCATCGATGGGCAAGCTGGCCGCCAATTCGCGGATGCGCAACGCCCGCGGATAGGTCATGGCACCGCCAAAACCCAGCTTGAAACCGAGCTTGATGAATTCCTCCGCTTGCTGACGACTGCCGTTGAAGGCGTGCGCGATACCGCCGCCAACCTTCAGGCGACGCAGCTGCTTGAGGACCGCATCGATGGCCCGACGCGCATGCAGAATGACCGGCAGACCAAGTTCGCGTGCAAGCGCCAGCTGTTCGACAAAGAACACCTGCTGTCTTTGCTCGTCGCGCCCGGGCACGAAAAAATCCAGACCGATTTCGCCGACGGCGATTGCGGGAAAGCTGCGCAGCATATTGCGCAGGGAGAGAAAATCCTCCTCGCAGGCATGTTCGACATACATCGGATGGATGCCAAAAGCCGCCGCGCAACCCGAATACTCTCGACAGACCGTGGCGACAGCGCCGAAGTTGGCCCGCTCGACGGCAGGCACGACAATGCTGGAAACGCCCGCCGCCATGGCGGTAGCGACAGCCGCGTCGCGGTCGGCGTCGAACTGCGCCGCGTCGAGATGGCAATGGGTATCGATCAGCACGCAGGCTCCCGTTCCCGTCTCAGCAGCGGAAGAAACTTATGCCACCTCTTCGATCCACGCCATCTGAATCGCTTCAAGCTGTTTTTCGCCGCAGTGGCGTTGATCTTCGGTGAATCCGGGCAGAGCCATCACCCAACGCATCAAATCGACGAAATTGATCCGGTTCGGGTCGGCTTCAGGGTGGCTTTCGGCGAGCGCCATGGCAATATCGAGAGTGTCAGTCCATTTCATGTTGGGTATCCGGAGATTATCGAGCAACGGAGATATCTTTGTTCCATGTGATCTCCTTCCATAGTATTTTATAGTTGCTGCGCGAATGCCGCGCCAAGTAAATATCAGCCCCGCTTGGCGTCTGCCTGGATCAGATCGCGCAAGGCTTCCGAGGTGACCGGGCGGCTGAACAGATAGCCCTGGATGCTGTCGCAACGCTCGCGGCGCAGAAAACTCAGCTGGTTTTCCGTTTCCACGCCTTCCGCGACGCTGCTCAGCTTCATGCTGCGGGCCAGGGCGATGACGGCCGAGGCGATGGCGGCATCGGCCTCCTGTTCCACTTCGAGAATGAAGGCGCTGCTGATTTTCAGCGTATCTATCGGGAAATGCTTGAGATAACTCAGAGAGGAGGCACCGGTGCCAAAATCGTCCAGGGCGATGCGCACGCCCAGTGCCTTCAAGCTTGACAAGGCAACGGCGGCAATTTCGGCATTCTCCATGACGATGCTCTCGGTCAGTTCGATCTCCAGCAGGTCGGGAGGCAATCCTGTTTCTTCCAGGACAATGGCGACGCGCTCGGCAATGTCCTCTTGCAGAAGCTGGCGTGCCGAGAGATTGACCGCCATGCGCAGCGGCGCCAATCCTTCATCGAGATGGCGCCGGGCCTGGCGACAGGCGGTGCGCATTATCCACTCCCCGACCGGCAGGATCAGACCCGTATCTTCGAGCAAGGAAATGAACTCGGAAGGCGCAAGCAATCCGCGTACGGGGTGATTCCAGCGAACCAACGCCTCGACGCCCTGAATCGCACCGCTGGCCGGATCCACCTGCGGCTGGTAATGCAGAACGAACTCTTCCCGTTCCAGGGCGTGGCGCAGGTCGGTTTCCAGCGCCAGCCTCTCCTGGCTCATGAGGTTCATCTGCGGCGAATAGAAATAAAAGTTGTTGCGACCCACGCGCTTGGCGTGATACATGGCGACATCGGCATGTTCCATCAGGCAGGACTCGTCCTCCTCACCACCGCCGTAGACCGCGATGCCGATGCTGGTGGTGAGAAACACTTCCTGCGCTGCCAACTCGAAGGGACGCCCCAAGGCATGCAGCACCTTGCGTGCCACCACCGCGGCATCTTCGCGCGAGTTCAGGTCGCCGAGAACGATGGCGAACTCGTCGCCGCCCAGGCGGGCCACCGTGTCCACCTCGCGCACGCAGCCGCGCAGCCGCTCCGCGGCGATCTTCAGCAGGTCGTCGCCGCTGCGGTGGCCGAGGGTGTCGTTGATGATCTTGAAACGGTCGAGATCGATGAACAGCACCGCCGCCAGGTTCTTGGTGCGGCGCGACTGGGCAAGCGCATGGTCGAGCCGGTCCTGGAACAGGATGCGATTGGGCAGCGCGGTCAAGGCATCGTGATGGGCGATGTGACGCAGGCGCGCTTCGGTGCGCTTGAGTGCGGTAATGTCGTTGAAGGCGCCGACGTAATGGGTGACGCCGCCCTGGGCGTTCCTGACGGCATTGATGTTGAGCCAAACCGGAATATCGTCGCCGTGTCGCCGCCGACATAGCGCCTCGCCCTGCCATTGCCCGTTTCCGTCCAGGGATGACCATACCTTGCTGAAGAAACCGATTCCGCCATTCCCGTCCATGAAAACCTTGGCGCCGAGCGCATCCTTCTCGGTGAAACCCGTGATGTCCGAAAACGCCCGGTTGACGCTGATGATGGACTGGCCGGCATCGGTCACGACGATGCCCTCCAAGGCAATTTCAAACACCTTGGCGGAGAGACGCAGCTTTTCCTCGGCGCGCTTGCGCTCGATGGCATAACGCAGGGCACGAGCCAGCAGGCGCCCATCCGCCTGGCCTTTGACAAGATAGTCCTGGGCGCCGGCCGCAACCAGGTCCTGGGCAAGCAGTTCGTCGTCGAGTCCGGTCAGCGCGACAATAGGCAGGTCGGGGGCACCTTCCTGCATCCGCAAAAAAGTTTCTCGGCCGAGGGTATCGGGAAGGGAAAGATCCAGCAGCACGGCATCGAAGTCTTCGCGCTCGACATGTTCCAGCGCGCTGCTCAACGTCGCCTCGTGAGTGAGCTGAATCTCCTCGATTTGCCCCGCCTCATGCGCCTCTTGGAGCAGTGCCTTGATCAGGTATGCATCGCCCGGGTTATCTTCGACCAGCAATATCCTCACGGCAATCCTATTGCTTGTAGCGACTCGGCGAAGACGCGCGCAGGAAGTTGGCGAAAGCCTCCGCCGTGAGCGGCCTGCCAAAGGCGTAACCCTGGGCATCGTCGCACGCCTGCTCGCGCAGGAAGTCAGCCTGTCCGCGCGTTTCCACCCCTTCGGCCAGCCCTTTCATCTTGAACACGTGCGCCACGGCAATCACCGCCCGCGCTATCGCCGCCTCTTCCGGACTCGAGGTGACATCGCGCACGACGGAACGATCGATCTTCACGGCGTGGATCGGGAAACGCTTCAGGTAGCGCAACGAGGTGGAACCGGCGCCGTAATTGTCGAGGGCGAGACGCACGCCCAGTGTGTTCAAACGTTGCAGCGTGGCAAGGGCGACTGTCTCGTCCTCGCGCAGGGAATCCTCGGTCAGTTCCAACTCCAGGAGTTGCGGCGCCAGCCCGGAATCGCGCAATGCCCGGGCGACGACCTCGACCAGTTGCTTGTCGCGGAACTGGCGCGGCGAAATATTCACCGCCACCGTCATCGGCGGGAAGCCTTCCTTTTGCCAAGCCACGTTCTGGCGGCAGGCGGTGGCAAGCACCCATTCGCCCACCGGCACGATCATGCCGCTCTCCTCCAGCGCCGGGATGAACTTGACCGGCAGCATCGGTTCGCCATCGGCGCGCTGCCAGCGCAGCAAGGTTTCCATGCCGATCAGCCGGCCACTATGGAGATCCACCTGGGGCTGGTAGTGCACCACGAACTCGCCGCGTTCCAAAGCGCCGCGCAATTCATTTTCCATATCGATGCGCTGCATGCCGACGCTATCCATGTCGCGCGCATAGAAGTAGTAGTGGCTGACGGCACGTCCCTGTCCCTTGGCGAGATACATCGCCGCATCCGCGTTCTTGACCAGCGTCTCGATGTCGTCGCCGTCGGCCGGGTGGATTGCCACGCCGATGCTGGCATGGCTGCTCAGCTCCCGTCCTTCGATCAGGTAGGGGGGCGCCAGCGCGTCGAGTATCTTCTGTGCCACCCGCGCGGCCTGCTGAGTGTCGCCGAGATCGCTGACGTAGACGATGAACTCGTCGCCGCCCAAACGCGCGACGCAATCGGTGGTGCGCAGACAAATCGTCAGCCGGTTCGCCACTTCCTTGAGCAGTTGATCGCCGACCTGATGGCCGCAAGTGTCGTTGACCTCCTTGAAATCGTTGAGATCGATCAACATCAGGGCCAGGGGAAGCTGGTGGCGACGGGCCGAAGCCAGTGCCCGCGTGAGCCGCTCATAGAACAGCTTGCGATTCGGCAATCCGGTGAGAACGTCATGGTGGGCCAGATGATAAAGATGATCTTCGAGCTGGCGCCGCTCCAGCGCATAACGCAGCGAACGCGTCAATAGCGGCCCGCTGATATGGGCCTTGACGAGAAAATCCTGCGCTCCCATGCGCACCGCCTTGACGGCCAATGCCTCGTCCTCGACGCAGCTCAGCACGACGATGGGCACGCCCGGCGACAGGGCGTGCATCTTGACCAGGGTATCCAGTCCCTTGCCATCGGGCAGCGTCAGGTCGAGCAGGATGATGTCGACCTTCTCCTCGTCGAGCAGCGGAATGGCGGTGAGCACCTGGTCGGCATGCAGCAACCGGAACTTGCCGCAACCACATTCATCGAGCATTTCCTCGACCAGGCGCAGGTCGCCGGGATTGTCCTCGACCAGCAGGATGCTGACAGGCGTGTCGTTCATTCCAGGTCTCCGGGCAGCTTGACGATGGTGATCCAGAACGTCTCGATGGAGCGCACCACCTTGATGAACTGGTCCAGATCGACCGGCTTGCTGATGTAGCAATTGACATGCAGATCGTAGCTGGCAAGGATATCCTGCTCCGCTTCCGAAGAGGTGATGATCACCACCGGAATGCGCTTGAGGAGCGGGTCGGCCTTGATTTCTGCGAGGACTTCACGGCCGCTTTTTTTCGGCAGATTGAGGTCGAGCAGGATGATATCGGGCCGCGGCGCATCCGCGTACCCGCCTTGCCGCCGCAGGAATGCCAGCGCCTCCACGCCGTCGCCGACGACGGAAAGATGATTGCGCAGCTTGCTTTCGCTGAGCGCCTCCTGGGTCAGGCGCACATCGCCGGGATTGTCCTCGACCAGCAGGAACTCCGCCTGCCGGCCATTTTCTTCAGGATTCATCGGTGTTCTCCATTATTGTCATTTTCCCGGTGCGGAATGGTGAACCGGAAAGTCGATCCTTCTCCCGGGCGCGATTCCACCCGGATGTGTCCGCCGTGCCGCTCGACGATTTTCTTGCAAAGAGCCAGGCCGATACCGGTGCCAGGATAATCCTCCTTGCTGTGCAGCCTCTGAAAAATGATGAAAATACGCCCGAAATAATCGGGCGAAATACCGATGCCCTTGTCGCTGACGGCGAACTCCCAGCCATCCTCCAGCTGCCGCGCCCCGATGTGGACCCGGGGCGGCTGCTCGGGATTCCGGAACTTGATGGCATTGCCGACCAGGTTCTGGAACAGCTGCACCAGTTGCGTCGCATCGCCCATCACCCGCGGCAACGGGTCGCGGGTGATGGCCGCATGGCTTTCCGTCACCGCTATTTGCAGATTGGCGAGCGCATGGTCCAGCAGCTGCTCGCAGTCGGCATCGGCGAATGGCTTGCCTTGCGTGCCGACGCGCGAGAATTTCAGCAAATCGTTGATCAAGCCCTGCATGCGGGTGGCGCCATCCACCGCAAAAGCGATGAAGTCGTTGGCATCCTGGTCGAGTTTACCCTTGTAACGCCTCTCCAGAAGCTTGGTATAGCTCGCCACCATGCGCAGCGGTTCCTGCAGGTCGTGCGAGGCGACATAGGCAAACTGCTCCAACTCCTGGTTGGAGCGCGCCAATTCTTCGGTGCGCGTCTTGAGGGCTTGTTCGGCCTCCCATGCCTCTGTGGCGTCGGAATATTCGACGACATAATGCGTGACGCGCCCCTCGTCATTTCTAACGGCGGCAACGTGCATGCGGGCAAGATAATCGCGTCCGCCAGCATGCCGGTGCCACGTATCTCCGCGCCACTCGCCGGTGGCGACAACCTGGTCCCAGATCGCCCGAAACGGCGCCTGATGGTGCTCGGAATGGAGCAGTTCGATGTTGCGCCCGATCAAGTCGGCGGGGCGAAACCCCGATATATTCGCGGTCATGTGGCTGGCATGCACGATATCGCCCTTGCGGTCGACGATCACCACCGCTTCGAGATCGCTCTCGAACACTTTTTCGAACAAGCGCAACTTTTCGTGATCCGCGTGGAAATAGGCGCTGATGGCGAGTCCTATGTCGAGCAGAACGATCTTGACAAGCGACGATACCGTGGCCTGAAACTCATTCGCATCGCCGCGCGCGCCCCGCCATGCCGCCGACAGCAAACAGGACAGAAAATGCCGGTAGGCCCCGATGTACCATTCCGGCTTGAGGCCGACACGATGATGGGCGACGCCGATGCGCATCCGGCTGAGGGCATAATCGAAATCGTAGCAGCCGGAAGTCAGGGCAAAAAGCTGATCGCGATGATTCTCCCGGATCTGTTCCAGGGGCATCGATGCTTTTTCCAGCGCCCCGCGGGTTTCGTCGAAACGCAGCAATTCGGCGTAAAAACCCGCAATGAAATCCTGCTGCGTACCCTCGACTTCGACCGCCAGCGCCCTCAGGCGCTGCGCATCATCGTCGCCAAGACCAAGATAGACCTTGCGCCGGGAAAACTCGGCGGCATCGACACCCATTTCGGCGGCGAGCGTGGTTGTCGTAGTTGTCTGTGTCGGCGTATGGTTCACCCACCATCCTTTGGCGCTTTTGTGGAAAGCGAAACATTGTAGTTCGACTGCGGAGAAAGAGGAAGGAAAGAAAGAGCAAGCCGTTTAGCGCACTGCGGCAACATCGTCGTCCGGTTTTATTTGCCGCGGCCCTCCTTGGCCATATTGATCGTATATTTTGGAATCTCTATCACCAGCGCGCCATCCTTCACCGTGGTCTGGCAGGACAGGCGCGAGGTCGGTTCCAGGCCCCAGGCCTTGTCGAGCAGGTCTTCCTCGGTTTCCTCGGCCGGGTCAAGCAAATCGAAGCCCTCGCGAATCACCACATGGCAGGTCGTACACGCGCAGGACTTCTCGCAGGCATGCTCGATTTCGATGCCGTTTTCCAGCAACGTATCGCACAGCGACTTGCCCGGCTGCGCCTCGATCACGGCGCCCTCCGGGCAGAGTTCGACATGCGGCAGGACAATGATCTGGGTCATGATATCTCCGCTATGGTCTTGCCCGAGAGGGCACGCTGCACGCTCTTGTTCATGCGCCGAGAGGCGAATTCCTCGGTGGCCAGGTTGAGCGCGGACATGGCCGCATCGATGGCGCGACGGTCGTCGCCCACCAGTACCGCCTGGAGCTTGCCGACACAGCTGTCGATATGTGCCCGTTCCGGCTCGGAAAGCAAGGCCGCATCCTCGTTGAGCGCCGTCTGTGTCGCTTCGAGCATGCGCTGCGCTTCGACCTGGGCCTCGCGCAGGGCACGCCGAAAAGCGTCTTCGGAGGCATGCAGGAAGCTATCCTTGAGCATGCCGGTGATTTCGTCGTCGCTAAGGCCATACGAAGGCTTCACCTCGATGCGTGCCTCGTGTCCGGTGTTCTGCTCTCGCGCAGTGACCGAAAGCAGACCGTCGGCATCGACCTGGAAAGTCACCCGGATGCGCGCCGCACCAGCGGCCATCGGCGGAATGCCGTGCAGTTCAAAACGCGCCAGCGAACGGCAATCCGACACCAGTTCCCGCTCGCCCTGCACCACATGGATCGCCATGGCGGTCTGGCCATCCTTGAAAGTCGTGAAGTCCTGCGCGCGGGCGACCGGGATGGCGGAATTGCGCGGAATGATTTTTTCCGTCAGCCCGCCCATCATCTCCAAACCGAGCGACAAGGGGATGACGTCGAGCAGCAGCCAGTCGTCGCCAGTGGCCCGATTGCCCGCCAGCAGATTGGCCTGGGTCGCCGCGCCGAGCGCCACCACTTTGTCCGGGTCGAGGTTGTTGAGCGGCTCCTGCTTGAAAAGTTCGCCGACCGCATGCTGGATTTGCGGCATGCGCGTGGAACCGCCGACCATCACCACTCCCTTGACCTCCTCGACGGAAAGAGCGGCATCGCGCAGCGCCTTCCTGGTCGGGGCCAGCGTCTTCTGAACCAGGGTGTTGGTGATGGCGGTGAACACCTCTGTCGTCAATTTGACATCGACATATTCTCCGCTGCCCAGCTTGACGGTGATTTGCGCCTCGCCATGAGAGGTGAGATATTCCTTGGCTTCGCGGGCACGCATCAGCAGCAGGCGCGCATCCATATGGGAAAGCGGCGCCAGTTTGGCTTCTTCGATGATCCAGCAGAATATGCGCTGATCGAAATCGTCGCCGCCCAAGGCCGAATCGCCGCCGGTCGCCAGGACCTCGAAGATCCCCTTGGAAAGCCTGAGAATCGAGATATCGAAGGTGCCACCGCCAAGGTCATACACGGCGTAGATGCCTTCGGCCGAGTTGTCGAGGCCGTAGGCGATCGCGGCGGCGGTCGGCTCGTTGAGCAGCCGCAGCACGTTCAGGCCAGCCAGCCGGGCCGCATCCTTGGTGGCCTGGCGTTGGGCATCGTCAAAATAGGCCGGTACGGTAATCACCGCACCGGTCAGTTCCCCCCCGAGAGAAGCCTCGGCACGTTCACGCAGCACCTTGAGAATTTCCGCGGAAATCTCCACGGGGGTTTTCACCCCAGCCACGGTACGGAACCTGACCATGCCTTCAGCATCGAGGAAATCGTAAGGCATGCTCTCGACGTGAGTGATATCCTTGATGCCACGGCCCATGAAACGCTTGATCGAAACGATGGTGTTTTTCGGATCGAGCGACTGCTGAGCCTGGGCATCATGGCCGATGGACTGCACACCTTGCGCTGCGTAACGAACCACCGAAGGCAGCAAGGGGCGACCGAATTCGTCGTTGAGTACCACGGCCATGCCGCTTCTGACCGTGGCCACCAGCGAGTTGGTAGTCCCAAGGTCAATGCCGACAGCAAGTCGATGCTGATGGGGCGCTGTCGTTTCGCCGGGTTCGGCAATCTGTAGTAGAGCCATGCTTTCTCGGGATCTCCCTGCCAATATTCAACCCATTCCCCAAGGGAAAAGGAGTACGTCAAGCTTCGAGCGCTGACAACGCCTCGTCGACATCCTGCAACAATTTCTCCTGGAACATCATCTGGCGCACCGTTGCGACGGCAGCCTGGTGGTCGCGTTCCACATCGAGATGGCTTTCCAGTTTCCGGTACTGTTCCGTCATTTCCTGTTTGATGCGCCGGTGCAAATGTTCCAGCGCCTGGATGTCGCCGGCAGAACGCGTTTCTTCGACCGCCTCGCGCCACTCCATCTGCCGCAGCAGAAACTCGTGCGGCATCGTGGTGTTGCTCTCCAACTGCACATCGGCACCGGCGAGCTGCAGCAGGTACTTGGCTCGCTTGAGCGGATGACGCAGGGTCTGATAGGCCTCGTTGGCCTGGGTGGACCACTGCATGGCCAGGCGCTGCTCGGCCTCGCTGAGGCTGACATGCCGATCGGGATGAACGCGCGCCTGCAATTCGCGAAACAAGCGCTCCAGTTCCGCCGTGTCCAGCCCAAATCGTCGCGGCATGCCAAACAGGGCGAAATAGTCTTGAGTAAAGTCGCTCGTCATATCAAGTAAGACGCAAGCGGTGGACAATATCCTTCGCTGCTCTCAGGCCGGCTGATCAAACGTTAAAGCTCTCCCCGCAACCGCACTGGTCCTTGATATTGGGGTTGTTGAACTTGAAGCCTTCTTTCAGGCCTTCGCGGGCATAATCCAGTTCGGTGCCATCGAGGTAGGGCATGCTCTTGGGATCGACCAACACCTTGATGCCGTGGCTCTCGAACACCACGTCTTCAGGGCTGGCGACATCGACGAACTCAAGCTTGTAGGCCATTCCCGAACAGCCAGAGGTACGCACGCCGAAACGCAGGCCGATGCCCTTGCCGCGTTTCGCGAGAAAACCGGCCACATGCTTGGCAGCCTTTTCAGTCAAAGTAATCATGTCAGCGCTTATGCTCCGCGTTTGTGCTTGTAGTCGGCAACTGCCGCCTTGATCGCATCCTCGGCCAGGATGGAACAATGGATTTTCACCGGCGGCAGCGCAAGCTCCTCGGCGATCTGGGTGTTCTTGATGTCCAGCGCCTGGTCGAGGGTCTTGCCTTTGACCCACTCGGTGACCAGCGAGGAAGAGGCGATCGCCGAACCGCAGCCGTAGGTCTTGAACTTCGCGTCTTCGATGAGGCCATCCTTGCCGACTTTGATCTGCAACTTCATCACGTCGCCACAGGCCGGGGCGCCGACCATGCCGGTGCCAACATCGCCGTCTTCCTTGCCGAAAGAGCCAACATTACGCGGGTTTTCGTAATGATCGAGTACTTTTTCGCTATATGCCATGATGTTCTCCTATATCAATAGCCCAAATACAAAATCGGGCGCTAATGTGCTGCCCACTGGACCGAGTTCAGGTCGACGCCGTCCTGGAACATTTCCCACAGCGGAGACAGTTCACGCAACTTGGCGATTTTCGCATGGAGCAGCTTGATGGTGTAATCGATTTCCTCTTCGGTCGTAAAACGTCCGAGCGTGAAGCGGATCGAGCTGTGCGCCAACTCGTCGGAACGCCCCAGCGCGCGCAGCACGTAAGACGGCTCCAGGCTGGCCGAAGTGCAGGCGGAACCGGAGGACACGGCGATATCCTTGATCGCCATGATCAGCGATTCGCCCTCGACGAAGTTGAAGCTGACATTCAGGTTGTGCGGCACGCGCTGCTCGATGTCGCCATTCACGTAGGTTTCCGGAATATCGGTGAGGCCCTTGAGCAGCCGATCGCGCAGCTTGCGAATGCGGGCACACTCGCCAGTCATTTCCTCACGGGCAAGGCGAAAAGCTTCACCCATGCCGACGATCTGGTGAGTCGCCAGGGTGCCGGAACGCAAGCCGCGCTCGTGACCGCCGCCATGCATTTGCGCTTCCAGGCGAATGCGCGGTTTGCGCCGCACATACAGTGCGCCGATGCCCTTGGGGCCGTAGGTTTTGTGCGCCGAGAAAGACATCAGGTCGACTTTTATGCTGGTCAGGTCGAGCGGCATCTTGCCGCTCGCCTGGGCCGAGTCGACGTGGAAAATGACCCCCTTTTCACGGCAAATTTCGCCGATCTCGGCAATCGGCTGGATGACGCCAATTTCATTATTCACCGACATCACCGAAGCCAGTATGGTATCCGGTCGAAGCGCAGCCTTGAACTGCTCGGGCGTAATCAAGCCGTTCTCCTGCGGCTCAAGATAACTGACCTGAAAACCCTGGCGCTCCAACTCACGCATGGTATCGATCACCGCCTTGTGCTCGGTGGATACGGTGATGAGATGTTTGCCCTTGCCAGAATAAAAATTTGCCGCCCCCTTGATGGCGAGATTGTTCGATTCGGTGGCGCCGGAAGTCCAGATGATTTCCTTCGGATCGGCATTCACCAGCGCCGCGACCTGTTCGCGTGCCGCTTCGACGGCCGCTTCGGCTTCCCATCCATAGGCATGCGAACGGCTGGATGGATTGCCGAACTTCTCGGTGAGGTAAGGGATCATTTTCTCTGCGACGCGCGGATCGACCGGGGTGGTCGCCGAATAGTCGAGATAGATGGGGAATTTGAGCATTTTCGCCACTCCAGATTTAAATGTCGCTAGGCCAAAGGCCAATATTCTTTACTTGTCACAGCAGCAAGTCGCGCGCCGCAAGAGGGACTGTCGGCCGCTATCCGGCTAGCGCCGTCATGCGCCGCAGCTTGAATACGGTGTCGCCGAGCACGCTGAGGAAATCCGCAACCTGCGCCGCACTGTTGGCGCTGCCGAGGCTGATGCGCACTGCGCCGCGCGCCAATTCCGCCGCCACGCCCATTGCCCGCAGCACATGGGAAGGCTCGGGATTGGCGCTGGAACAGGCAGCACCGCTGGCGACCGCGTAGCCGGCACGATCGAGCTTGCCAACCAAGGTTTCGCCGTCGATATCGGGCAATGCGAAATAGACCGTGTTGGGCAGCCGCTCGGCGCCCAGGGCAAAGATGATCGCGCCGAGCTGAAGCAAACCATGTTCGAGCTGCTCACGCAATGCGAGCAGTTCCGCCGTGCCTTGCGCCAGCCTAGTGCGCAGCAATTCACAGGCACGGCCGAAACCGACGATGGCGGCGACATTCTCGGTGCCCGAACGCAAGCCGCGTTCATGGCCGCCTCCGGCGATCAGCGGACGGATGTCGACGCGTTTGTCCAGCAGCAGCGCCCCCGCTCCTTTCGGCCCGGAAATCTTGTGCGCAGAGATGCTCATGGCATGCAGCCCCGCGGCGTTGAGCTCGCGAAAATTCATCTCCAGCTTGCCCAGCGCTTGCACCGCATCGGTGTGAAACCAACTGCCTGCCGCAAGCGCCTGTTGGGCCAGCTTGGAAATATCCTGCAGCGTACCGGTCTCATTGTTGGCCAGCATCACCGAGATCAGACGCGGTTTGCGCGCCAGCGCCTGCGCATAGTCGTCCTCATCGACACGGCCAAAATTGTCGACCGCGATCTCATGCAGTTGCCAGCCCTGTCGGGCCAGTTCCCTGGCCGGTTCCCGTACGCAGGGATGTTCGATGGCGGAAATAGCCAAATGCAGCGGCAAAGCGCCCGGCTTGATGCCGGCAGCCACGCCCTTGATGAAAAGATTGTTGGCCTCGGTGCCGCCACTGGTAAATACCACCTCGGTCGGGTCTGCGCCCGCCGCGGCGGCCACCTGCTGCCGCGCCTCGTCAATCGCCTGACGCGCCCTGCGCCCGTAGTCATGGCGACTCGATGGATTGCCGAAGCCAGCCTGGTCGCTCAGGTATGGCAACATCGCCTCCAGCACGCGCTTATCGAGCGGCGTGGTGGCATTGTTGTCGAAATAGACCGGCGCAAACATGCTGGGGGGAGAGACGGGCTCAGGCAGGCGCCAGCGCAGCGGTGCGGCGAGGACGAAGGCGACGCTGGCTGCGCAACTCGCGTTCGCGTTTCAACTCGGAGTTGCCAATCTTGCCGCGTTGTTCCTCAACGAGTTCGGCGAGGGTGACTGAACTCAGATAATCGAGCATGCGCTTGGTGAGAGTGGTCCACAAGTTATGGGTCATGCACGCTTCTTCGTCGTGGCAATTCGCTTTGCCAGCACACATCCGGGCGTCGAGCGGTTCGTCCACGGCACGAATGATGTCCGCTACCGACACTGCCGAGGCTGGCTTGGCCAGGCGATATCCGCCGCCCGGGCCGCGCACGCTCGCCACCAGTTCATTACGCCGCAGTTTGCCGAACAACTGCTCCAGATATGACAAAGAAATTTTTTGGCGTTCACTGATACCGGCCAACGCCACGGGTCCATCGTCCTGGCGCAACGCCATATCAATCATCGCGGTGACTGCAAAACGGCCTTTGGTTGTCAGTTTCATGGTCTGCCTCTTTTCTTTAGGGATATCGTCGATTCCAATACTTGGTAATCAAGCAATATCAGCATACAATACTTTACCTTTTTAGTCCACTATTTTGCTCAGATAGCCCGGGTCGAACTTGTCTGCCGTGGCGACCTCGTCTTCAAGAGAGACACCCGCCCTTTCCAGCAGTTCCAGCATATGCTCGATACGCCGGTCGGTTTCCACGGCATGGTCGAGCAGGCCATGGATGGCCTTGGCGAGCGGATCGGCCTCGGTACGCGTCACCGCATATGCCGAGAAGCCCATTTTCTCGGCCTTTTCCTCGCGCGCCTGATCGATCTCCGTGGCGATGACACGCGCCGGAATGCCCACCGCCGTGGCACCCGGCGGGACATCGCGCACGACCACGGCATTCGAACCGACCCGCGCGCCCTCGCCAACCGTCAGCGGTCCCAGCACCTTGGCGCCAGCCCCGATCACCACACCGCGTTGCAAGGTCGGGTGACGCTTGCCCCGGTTCCAGGAAGTGCCGCCCAGCGTCACGCCATGGTACAAGGTACAGTCATCATGGATTTCCGCCGTTTCACCAATCACCACGCCCATCCCGTGGTCGATGAAAAAACGCCGACCGATGGTGGCCCCCGGATGGATTTCGACGCCGGTCAGCCAACGTCCCCAATGCGACAGCCAGCGCGCCAACCAGCGCAAACGCTGGCCCCACAGCCAGTGGGAGAGTCGATGCAATTGGATGGCATGAAAGCCCGGATAGCAGGTCAGCACTTCCCAGGCCGAACGCGCGGCAGGGTCGCGTTCGAAGACGCAGGCAATGTCTTCACGCAGACGCTTAAACATGGGTCAGGTCCATAAGTATTCTCTGAAATATAGAGTTCACGGCGATCTCGGTCAACTTTTCTTGCTCCCTAACATCAACGGCGGGCATTAACGAATTTTAGGCTTCTCAAGGGTTGTCAGCAGTCCCCGCAAGATACTGACTTCCTCATGCTCCAGCCGCACCCGCCCAAACAGGCGACGCAGCCGCGGCATCAGACGCTTGGGTTGGGCCGGGTCGAGAAAACCGCTGGCGATAACGACACGTTCGAGGTGCGCATGAAACCTTTCGATTTCGTCGGCGGTGGCAAGCGCCGACTCGCCGGAGGGTGGCGTGCCGGGCGAAGCAGCCGCCATGCGCAATTCATAACACATCAGTTGCACGGCAGCACCAAGATTCAGCGAACTGTACGCCGGATCGGCAGGAATCATCATCGGCAACTGGCATAAATCCATTTCGGCGTTGGAAAGTCCGGAAGTTTCATTGCCGAAGACCAGCGCCACATCGTTAAGCAACGCGCCTTGCCGTATTCCCGCCAGCAACTCTGCGGCGCCTTCGCGCGCCCAGCGAAACGGCGCGGCCAGATCGCGGCGGCGTGCGCTCATGCCCGCCACCAGCACCGTACCGCTCAGCGCCTCTGCCAACGTCGCACACACCGTCGCCTGCGCCAGCACATCGACGGCGCCGGAAGCGCGCGCCTCGGCCTCGGGATGAGGAAACAGCTTGGGGGCAACCAGGGTGAGACGCGACAACCCCATGGTCTTCATGGCCCTTGCCGCTGCACCGATGTTGCCGGGGTGACTGGGATGGGAGAGAACGATTCTGACGCGCTCAAGCGGCGAAGGGCTGTTCATACGTTAGAATTCCATTTTTGCCGAACAGTCCGACCCGTCCCGATGCGTTGGTCTGTGGCAGATTCACCGGAACCTCCCATGCATCCCATGCTCATCACTGCCGTCAAGGCTGCTCGACGCGCCGGCCAAGTCATCGGCCGCGCCAGTCTGGACATCTCCCAACTGCAAGTCAGCGCCAAGCAGAAAAGCGACTATGTCACCGAAGTGGATAAACTCGCTGAAAGCGCCATCATCGAAATGTTGCGCGAGGCCTATCCGGATCATGCGATTTTAGCAGAAGAGTCGGGCAGTTCCGGCCAGTCGGAATACCAGTGGATCATCGACCCGCTGGATGGGACGACCAATTTCATTCACGGTTTTCCCCAGTACGCGGTGTCGATTGCCCTGGCGCACAAGGGCGTGCTGACCCATGCGGCGATCTTCGACACCAACCGCAACGAACTGTTCACCGCCAGCAAGGGAAGCGGCGCTTTCCTCAACGAAAAGCGCCTGCGCGTATCGAAACGCGCCAAGCTCGACGAAGCCCTGATCGGTACCGGTTTCCCCTACCGCAGCTTCGATCACATCGACGCCTATCTCGCCATTTTCCGCGAATTGGCCCAGAAGACCGCCGGCCTGCGCCGACCAGGCGCCGCATCGCTCGATCTGGCCTATGTCGCTTGCGGTCGTCTCGACGGCTTCTGGGAATTCGGACTGAGTCCGTGGGACATGGCCGCCGGCGCCCTGCTGATCTCGGAGGCCGGCGGTTTGGTGGGCGACCTCACCGGAGAACCCAACTACATGGCTTCCGGCAACATCGTCGCGGGCAATCCCAAGGTATTCTCCCAGCTACTGCAAATCCTCGCGCCGCATCTGACCGCTAAACTCAAGCACTGAGAGTTAGCGGCTCTTCGTCCATCAGTGCAATCTGCTCGCGCAGTTCGAGAATCCGGTCTTGCCAGTAGCGAATCGTATTGAACCAGGGAAACGCATGCGGAAATGCCGGATCATCCCAGCGCCGTGCCAACCAAGCGGCATAATGAATCAGGCGCAACGTGCGCAAGGCTTCGATGAGCAGCAACTCGCGATTGTCGAAGTCGTGAAAACATCGATAGCCGGCCAGCACGTCCGCCAACTGCCGCGCCATCTCGTGGCGATCCCCCGACAGCAGCATCCACAGATCCTGGATGGCCGGCCCCATCCGGCTATCGTCGAAATCGACGAAGTGCGGGCCGGACGAATCGCCGGTGTCGGCCCATAGCACATTGCCGGCATGACAATCGCCATGCAGACGCAGGTTGGACACGCTGCCCGCCCGGTCGAAGCAACGCCGCACGCCGTCCAGGGCGAGGGCCATGGCGCTCTGCCAGGCGTCGAACAGGTCGGCGGGAATGAAATCATGGCTCAGCAGGTAATCGCGCGGCTCTTGGCCGAAGCTGACGATGTCGAGTCGCGGCCGCGCGACGAACGGCTGCAACGCGCCGATCGCGTGGATGCGCCCAAGGAAACGTCCCATCCATGTCAGCGTGGCGGGCTGATCCAATTCCGGCGCACGCCCGGCGCATTGCGGAAATACCGCAAATCGCTGGCCGGCATAGGGATGCAGCGTCTTGCCGGCGATGCGCAGGGGCGCCACCACCGGCAATTCCTGGTCGGCCAGTTGCTGCACGAAGGCATGTTCTTCAAGAATTGCCGCATCGGACCAGCGGCCGGCGCGATAAAATTTCGCCACCAGCATCGGCCCGTCTTCCATGCCGATCTGGTAGACCCGGTTCTCGTAACTGTTGAGCGCCAGCAGCCGGCCATCCGGACGATATTGCCCGCTGCCGAGACTGTCGAGCGCGTTCAGGACGCAATCCGGCGTCAGCGAAGCATAGGGGGCGGCATCCGATGAATCCATGCATCCATTGTATGAGCAATGCGCCTGGAGGTCACGCAACCGCAATATGGCAATACAGGTAACCACTAATGGCAAAACAGACTTACAACGAATCCTCGTTCAGAGTCCTCAAGGGACTCGAGCCGGTACGCGAGCGTCCCGGCATGTATACGGACACTTCCTCGCCCACCCACATATTGCAGGAAGTCATCGACAACTCGGCCGACGAAGCCCTGGCCGGATATGCCAAGAACATCCATGTGCTGCTGCACCTGGACGGATCGGCGTCCGTGACCGACGACGGGCGCGGCATCCCGATCGGGCTGCATCCGGAAGAACAAATTCCTGTCGTGGTCCTCGCCTTCAACCGCCTGCATGCCGGAGGAAAATTCGACAAACGCGACGGCAACAGCGCCTATGCTTTTTCCGGAGGACTCCACGGCGTCGGCGTGGCAGTCACCAATGCGCTGTCCTTACGGGTCGAGGTCGAGGTCAGGCGCGATGGAAAAATCCATCAAGTCGTCTTCGGCCAGGGAGGGGAACAGGTATCGGATATCGAGGTCGCCGGAGACGCCAGGAAACAGACCGGGACGCGCGTCAGGATGTGGCCCAACCCGAAATATTTCGATACGCCGAAGTTCAATCTGCCGGCGCTGGAACGCGCACTGCGTTCCAAGGCGGTGCTGCTTCCCGGCGTATCAGTCCGGCTGGACATCGAACAAGCCGACCAGTCCGTCATCACCCGCTCGTGGAACTATCCCGATGGTATACGCGGCTACCTTGCCGACCTGGCAGGAGACAGCGATCCGGTGGCACCGATGTTCGCCGGAGAGAAATACATCGAGGATGACGGCGATTATGCCATTGGCGAAGGCGCCGCCTGGGCGCTGGCCTGGTATGCCGATGCCGTGCCCAGCGAATCGTATGTCAATCTGATCCCCACGCCGCTGGGCGGCACGCACGAATCCGGTTTGCGCGCCGGCGTGTTTGAAGCGGTCAAGTCTTTTGTCGAGCACCATGCGCTGCTGCCGCGCGGCGTGAAAATGCAGCAGGAGGATGTCTGCGGCCGGATGGCCTTCATTCTCTCGGTGCGGCTGCTGGACCCCCAATTCCAGGGACAGATCAAGGAAAAGCTGAATAGCCGGGAAGCCGTGAAACTGGTCGCCGGCATGGCCCGCGACCTGCTCGAAAGCTGGCTGAACACTCATGTGGAACATGGCAAGCTGATTGCAGAACTGGCCATCAGGCAGGCGCTCGCACGCCAAAGATCGGCGCAGAAGGTCGAAAAACGCAAATCCTCCGGCGTGGCGGTGCTGCCGGGCAAGTTGTCCGACTGCGAATCCGAGGACATCTCGGTCAATGAACTCTTTCTGGTGGAAGGCGACAGCGCCGGCGGCTCGGCGAAGCAGGGGCGCGACCGCGAAACCCAGGCGATCCTGCCGTTGCGCGGCAAGGTGCAGAACTCCTTTGAAATCGACGCCGGCCAGCTCTATGCCAATCGCGAAATCCACGATATCGCGGTGGCATTGGGCGTGGAGCCGCACGCGCCCGATGCACCCGACAGCGTGCTGGCCAACCTGCGCTACGGCAAGATCGTCATCATGGCGGACGCCGACGTGGATGGCAGCCATATCCAGACTTTGTTGCTGACGTTGTTTTACCGGCATTTCCCGTGCCTGATCGACCGCCGCCATGTCTGGGTCGCCCAGCCGCCCTTGTACCGCATCGATATAGCGCCGCAGGGCAAGGGCAAGCCGGCACGGCGTCTGTATGCGCTCGACGAAGGCGAACTGGAAGCCATCCGGGAAAGACTGGCCAAGGAGAAAGTGCGGCCGGAGCATGTCGAGGTCGGACGTTTCAAGGGTCTGGGGGAGATGAACCCGCAACAGTTGCGCGAAACCTCGATGGATCCGGCGACGCGCAGAATGCTGCGCGTTGCCTTGCGCCCCGGTGCGGAACAGGAAACCCGGGAACTGTTTACTTTGCTGATGGCCAAAGGCGAATCCGGCGGCCGGCGCGAATGGATGGAGAAGAAAGGCAGCATCGTGGAGGCCGACATATGAACGAGACCATGGATTTATTTGCCGATTTGGAGCCTCCGCAACCGGCCTCCGCCCCTCCTCCGGAGACGCCGGGGCTGCCGCCGTCGGCATCATTGCCGGACGACGCGTTGCCGCTCGACTTGTTCGCCGAACAGGCTTACCTGTCCTATGCCATGTCGGTGGTCAAGAGCCGCGCCCTGCCCCAGGTCGAGGACGGCCAGAAACCGGTGCAGCGCCGCATTCTCTATGCCATGCACGAAATGGGGCTGCGCGCCGGCGCCAAGCATGTCAAATCGGCACGGGTGGTGGGCGACGTGCTGGGCAAGTTGCACCCGCACGGCGACTCCTCGGTTTATGACGCCATGGTACGCATCGCCCAGGATTTCAGCATGCGCTATCCGCTCGCCGACGGCCAAGGCAACTTCGGCTCGCGCGACGGCGACGGCGCGGCAGCCATGCGGTATACCGAAATCCGCCTGACGCCGATCGCGGAATTGCTGCTGTCCGAGATCGATCGCGGCACCGTCGACTTCCGGCCGAACTACGATGGCAACTTCAAGGAACCGGCGCTGCTACCCGCCCGCCTTCCGTTTATCCTGTTGAATGGCGCGTCGGGAATTGCCGTCGGCATGGCCACGGAAATTCCGCCGCACAACCTGAACGAGGTTGCCCAGGCCACGATCCACCTGATCCGCAACCCGGCCGCCACGACGGAGGACTTGCTGGCGCATATCCAGGGACCCGATTTTCCGGGCGGCGGCCAGATCATTTCGGCGCCGGCCGCCATCCGCGAGGCCTATGCAACCGGACGCGGCAGCCTGCGCCTGCGCGCCCGCTGGCGGCGGGAAGAACTCGCCCGCGGCCAGTGGCGCATCATCGTCACCGAACTGCCGCATGGCGTCTCGGTGGCGCAGGTCATGGCCGAAATCGAATCGGTCACCAACCCGCAGCCACGAGCCGGCAAGAAGGACATTTCGCAGGAACAAAAAAATCTCAAGGCGGCCATGCTCTCCGTCCTCGACCTGGCGCGCGACGAATCGAGCGACGCGGAAACGGTGCGGCTGCTGCTCGAGCCTAAATCATCCCGCCAGGATCCCGAAGCTTTCATGGCGGTGCTGCTGGCCAATACTTCGCTGGAAATCTCGGCATCGGTCAACCTGACCATGATCGGCCGCGACGGCAACCCGCAGCAGAAGAACCTGCGGCAGATACTCGGCGAGTGGGTGGATTTCCGCTATCTCACGGTCGAACGCCGCACCCGTTTGCGGCTCGACGAAGTGGATAGACGTATCCACATTTGCGATGGGCGCATGATCGCCTTCCTGCGCATCGAGGAAGTGATCCGCGTGATTCGCGAATCCGACCAGCCCAAACCCAGTCTCATTGAGGCTTTTGGCCTTTCCGAAATCCAGGCCGAAGATATCCTTGAAATCCGGCTGCGGCAACTGGCGCGGCTCGAAGGCATCAAGATCGAAAAGGAGTTGGCGGACTTGCAAGACGAACGCAAGGCCCTGCAAGGCTTGCTGGACAGCCGCAGCGCGATGACTCGCACCATCATCAAGGAAATCGAGACGGACGCCAGGAAGCATGGCGACCCGCGCCGCACCCGGATAGAAGCCGTCGCCGCCACGCCCAGCGGACGAGCCGACTTGAAACTGAATGTGCCGGACGAACCTGTCACCGTGATCCTCTCCAGAGCCGGCTGGCTACGCGCCAGACAAGGACATGGCGTCGCTGCGGACAACATCGGCTACAAAACCGGGGACAGCGCCTTTGCCGTGTTCGAAACGCGCACCACCTGGCCATTGCTGCTGCTGGACGACCGCGGCAGGGCCTACACCATCCCGGTGGCAGCCATTCCGGGCGGAAAGGGTGATGGCGTGCCAGTGGCCACACTGGTTGAATTCCAGGATGGCGGCAAAATGCTTCAGGCCATCTCTGCCGCGCCGGAAACGCAATACCTGTTCGCCAATTCCGGCGGTTATGGATTCGTGGCGACCCTCGTCGATCTGGTTGGCCGCAACAAAGCCGGCAAGGCTTTCATGACCCTGGAGCCAAACGAGACGATATTGGCGCCGCAGCCGGTCACCGGATCGCATATTTTTGCCGCCGCCAGCAACGGGCGTTTGCTGGTGTTCGATGCCGCAGAAATGAAAATGCTCGCCAAGGGACGCGGCGTAATCATCATGACCCTGGACCGCGGTTGCACGCTTGCCCAACTGGGCTATTGCGACGGACAAAGCTTGTCTCTGAATTGCCGGGAACGCGGCAAGGTGTCCCCGCTCAACCTGGCTGGTGCCGACATGCCCAAATATTTGCTGCACCGTGCCCGCAAGGGCTGCCAATTGCCAGGAAAGAAATTACCCGTTTAACATGATCACAGCCATGATGAAATTACTTCTGTTAGTCCTTTGCTTGATTCCGGGGATATCCACCAGCGCATTCGCGAAAACCCCCGGCGAGGTGGAAGTCGGCAGTTATCTCAGGGATGCGCCGTTATATGGGTTCTCCGGGGACTTCCGCAAACTCTCGGCGTTCCGCGGCAAACCGCTGATCATCAATGTCTGGGCCAGTTGGTGCGGTCCCTGCCGGGCGGAAATGGGATCGCTGGAGCGGCTTTCGCGTCGCTTCGGCAGGAAGAAGCTCAATGTGATTGGCATTTCGACCGACGATGACGCCGAAGCCGCCGCAAATTTTCTGATGCGATCGAGAACGACCTTCGACAATTATCTCGACCGAAACTTGTTGTTGGAAAACATGCTGGGAGCCAATACGATTCCATTGACCATTCTGGTCGATGCGCAGGGGCGTGTCGTCGACAAGGTTCATGGTTCCCGAGACTGGGACAGCCCCGAATCATTGGATATGATAGCCAGGACCTTGCACATCAAGAGATGAGGCGCCACGTGCAGGACGCGGCTTTGTGATTTATCGAGGTTGTGGCATGCGGCCAAGCAACCGGGTCAGCCGATAGCCTGGATGTACTTTCTGCGTTGCGCTTCTGAAACGAACTCTTCCAAGTCCGGATCCATCGCGTTGCGCGACGAAACGATGCCGATGGGCTTGCCATTCTCCACAACCGGCACGTGGCGGAAACCGTTCTCGTGCATCATGAGCAGTGCATAGCCGAACGACTTGTTGGGGTCGAGAGTCTTCGGATCGGAGGTCATCACATCGACCAGTCGGGTTGTCTGCGCGTCGCACCCCTTGGCAATAACGCGAAACACGGCATCGCGCTCGGTAAAAATCCCGATCAGACGCTCGTTTTCAACGACCATCACCGCGCCGACATTCTTTTTCGCCATCAGCTTGGCAGCCTTGCTGACAGTGGTCTCCGGCGGAGCCATAAGAAATTTCCGCTTCTCCATGACGCGTTTAATTTGAAGATCAAACATTGAAACTCCCCAATCCTTGTTTTGGTATCTACGGGCAAGTCAGACCTTGTATGCGTATTAGCTATTTGTTGGGGCAAACCGAATATCGCCCGCAATTCCCGGCCAATTTTCTTATGTCCTGCAAACCGAACATATTAGCCGCTGCAGATACTGCGACATTGACTACGATCAATGATCCCGCAAATGACCTGTCCAGCGTATGGAAAGAGAGAACAGCCCCCGTCGATGGCCTGAAGACACAGCCGACCTGGAACAAAGTAGACAATACGGAGAATTTCGGCAACCATCGCAGCTTGTTTTCAAACGCAGCAGACATCCACACGCCCAAGACGCATGACGGCCTCCCGCGACAAGCTCGAACTCCTCTCCCCAGCCAGGAATCTCGAATCCGGCATCGAGGCCATCAAGCATGGCGCGGATGCAGTCTACATCGGCGGACCGGCATTCGGAGCCCGCGCAGCAGCGGTGAATTCGGTGGCGGACATCGAAAAACTGGCGGACTACGCGCATCGCTATTCGGCGCGGGTACTGGTGGCGCTCAACACGATTCTCAAGGATGACGAACTGGAACAAGCGCAACGTATCGCCTGGCAGGTTTATGCCGCGGGTGCCGACGCGTTGATCGTCCAGGACATGGGCCTGTTGGAACTCGACCTGCCGCCGCTCCAGCTGCATGCCAGCACGCAAACCGACAACCGCACCCTGGAGAAAGTGAAATTCCTGGAAGATGTGGGTTTCGCGCAAATCGTGCTGGCACGGGAACTGTCGCTGGAACAGATCCGCCATATCGCCGCCGGCACCACGGCGACGCTGGAATTCTTCGTACATGGCGCGCTCTGCGTTTCCTACAGCGGCCAGTGCTATCTCAGCTACGCCCAGACCGGGCGCAGCGCCAATCGCGGCGAATGCAGCCAAGCCTGCCGCCTGCCCTATGCGCTGCAGGACCAGGATGACCGCGTTGTTGCCCGGGACCGGCATCTGCTCTCGTTAAAGGACAACAACCAGAGCGCCAACCTCCGTGCGCTGGCGGAGGCGGGCATTCGCTCCTTCAAGATCGAGGGGCGGCTCAAGGATCTCGCCTATGTCAAGAACATCACCGCCCATTACCGCACCCTGCTCGATGCGTTGATGACCGAGTCACCGCAATATCGCCCCGCCTCAGCCGGACATTGCCGCTATACCTTCATTCCCCAACCCGATAAGACTTTCAACCGCTCGGCCACCGACTATTTCGTCAATCAACGCCAGCCCGATATCGCTTGCTTCGACTCGCCGAAATTTGCCGGCGAGCCCCTCGGGCAAGTCAGCAAACTCGGCCATGGCTGGTTCGAGGCGCACGCCAGCGCCACGCTGCATAATGGCGATGGTTTGAGCTTTCTCGACAGTCGAGGGGAACTGCAGGGCATGCACATCAACCGCGTAGAAATACACGGCGCGTCCCACCGCCTGTTTCCGGCAAAAACGATGACGGGCTTGGCGCTTGGAATGCCGTTGTATCGCAACCACGATCAGGAATTCATGCGTCTGCTGGAAAAACCATCTGCGCAACGCCGTATCGGGCTGGACATGGTTTTGCGCGAAACGGCCGACGGCTTTGCCCTCGATATGACGGATGAAACCGGTATAAACGCCACTGCCATGCTTAGCCTCGCCAAGCAGCCGGCGCAGCATGCCGAACGGTCGCTGGCCGCCCTCAAAGAGCATCTGGAAAAACTGGGGAACACGGACTTCAGCGCCAGGAACATCAAGTTCGAGCTTTCCTCGGCATGGTTCATCCCGGCCACAAACCTCAATGCTTTGCGCCGCGAAGCCGTGAAAACGCTGGAACTCGCGCGCAGCCAGGCCTACCGGCGACCGATGCCCCGGCCGGCGCGGGTTCCGGCGCCGGCCTACCCGGAAAGCGCCCTCACCTATCTCGGCAATATATTCAACAACAAGGCCCGTTCCTTCTATGCCAGACACGGCGTTGCGCTGATCGACGCAGCCTACGAAACCGACATGGAGAATCAGGCCGTGCCGCTGATGACAACCAGGCACTGTCTGCGCTACAGCTTCAATCTGTGCCCCAAACAGGACAAAAACCAACGCCCCGAACCGATGAGCCTGATCCGGGGCAAGGAAAAGCTGTTGCTGCGCTTCGATTGCGGGAAATGCGAAATGCAAGTGATCGGCAAGCCCCGCAAACACCGGGCAATCCACGGGTGAAACCATGTCCGGCGAGAGATTTTTCGGTCCGGTGCGTTTCATACCCGGCGGCAATTCCGGAAAATATCCGCACTCCAATTCGCTGTATATCGAGGAAGCCGGGGTATTGATCGACGCCGGCGCCGATCGCAGTCGCTACCGGGCATTGCGCGACGGGCCGGGCGTAAGGGAAGTCTGGTTGACCCACTGGCACGAGGATCACTTTGGCTGTATCGACCTGTTCGATGGCATCCCATTGCGGCAGATGGAAATCGAAGCCGAACCGCTCTCGGGACTGGAACACTTTCTCGACTGGAGCGGAAGTATGGACGAGAAATTTCGCGAATACTGGCGCAAAACACTGATCGAGGATTTTCATTACCGGCCGCGTCGCGCAGACAGCTTCTTCAACCCCGGAGAAGTCATCGATCTCGGCAGTTGTCATGCCGAAGTCATTCATGCGCCGGGGCATACTCCAGGCAATCTCGCGTTTTTCTTCCATGAGCCGGCGGTATTGTTCCTGGGCGACTATACCTTGACGCATTTCGGTCCGTGGTACGGCGACCGCGACTCTTCCATCGACCTGACCATCGCCTCAGTCGAACGCTTGCGCCGAATACCGGCGCGAGTCTGGCTCACCAGCCACGAGCACGGCATCTTCGAAGAGCCGCCGGGCGAAGCCTTCGACCGCTACCTGGCCGTGATCGATGAACGCGAGCACAAACTGCTGGACTACCTGCACGGCGCTGCGCGAACTTTGTCGGAAATTGCCGGCCAGTGCATCGTCTACCGCAAGCCGCGCCACCCACGCACCCATTTCGAATGGAGCGAGCGGGCGATCATGAGCAAGCACCTGGAGCGGTTGATCCGGGACGGCCGCGTCATAGCCGAGGAGGGATGTTTTCGACTGAACAATTAAAACCAACAGGTAACTATCCCCCGGCAGAGCCGGGGGCTTTAAATTGTGAGCCGCTCGAAGCGGCTGGTGGGGTCGCTAACGCGGCCCCAGTTTGTTTGGGCCACCTGACGGTGGCCAGTTAGCGTAACAGAT
>Ga0172380_10000780_pt1 | contig 58224 bp, 57 predicted proteins | sample Leawe162metaG_FD_119747 | JGI IMG/M metagenome (GOLD analysis project Ga0172380, IMG submission 119747) | Leachate microbial communities from a municipal landfill in Southern Ontario, Canada - Leachate well 162 metaG | ecosystem: Engineered > Solid waste > Landfill > Unclassified | place... | reverse complement strand
TCAGCCCGCTTCGCGGTGTTGCGTACAGTCATGGCCTCTCTACGCCCTTTCGGGCGACACGATTGACACGCGTATCACCAAAGTCTCGTTTCCTACGTTACGTGCGTATCGTAAACGACGTCAACAAACGACAGCGTGTTTGGGCGCATTCCAGTGAAAAATTGAAGAGCGAACGCGTGGCTCCGGACCTTGCCACATTGACAGAGTCCTATACCGTCACGTTTAAGACCCCTTAAATATCAAGAGAACACGAGAAAGGGTCTGGTCAAACACCGTTCCTGTTTGCACCCGATCTTTCTTCCAGATCTGGAGGATTCCTTAGAATGACAGTGAAGGTGGCGATCAACGGTTTCGGCCGCATCGGTCGCAATGTGCTGCGCGCAATCATCGAGAGCGGACGCACGGATATCGAAGTCGTTGCCATCAACGATCTTGGGCCGGTCGAGACGAATGCGCACCTGCTGCGCTTCGACAGCGTGCACGGCCGCTTCCCACACGACGTGAAAGTCTCGGGCGATACAATCGACGCCGGTCGCGGACCGATCAAGGTGACGGCGATCAAGAACCCGGCTGAGCTGCCGCATAAAGCTCTGGGCGTTGATATCGCGCTCGAATGCACGGGCATCTTCACGTCGAAAGACAAGGCGAAAGCACATCTCGATGCGGGCGCCAAACGCGTGCTCGTTTCGGCTCCGGCCGATGGCGCCGACCTGACGGTCGTCTACGGCGTCAACAACGATAAGCTGACCAAGGATCATCTCGTCGTCTCGAACGCGTCGTGCACGACGAACTGCCTGGCGCCGGTCGCCAAGGTGCTCAATGATTTCGTCGGCATCGACAAAGGCTTCATGACGACGATCCACGCCTACACCGGCGATCAGCCGACGCTCGATACGCTGCACAAGGATCTTTACCGGGGCCGCTCCGCCGCGATGTCGATGATCCCGACTTCGACGGGCGCCGCCAAGGCCGTCGGCCTCGTGCTGCCGGAACTCAACGGACGCCTCGACGGCACGTCGATCCGGGTGCCGACGCCGAACGTCTCGGTCGTCGATTTCAAGTTCGTCGCAAAACGCGAAACGACGAAGGACGACATCAACGGCGCAATCCAGCGCGCCGCGTCGCAGGAACTCGCTGGCATCCTCGGGGTTACCGATCAGCCAAACGTTTCGATCGACTTCAACCACGACGCCCGGTCGTCGATCTTCCATCTCGACCAGACCAAGGTCCTGGACGGCACATTCGTTCGCGTCCTCGCCTGGTATGACAACGAATGGGGCTTCTCGAACCGCATGGCGGACACCGCCGTCGCGATGGGAAAATTGATCTAACTCCTTTATGAAACCTGGACGGGCGCCCCTCACATGGCGCCCGTCGTCGTTCCAAGCGCAAAAACTCTCAAACGGCCATTCGGAGACAAATATGAGCGAGAAAATCGAAGATATCGCCCGCGCTCTCACTGCGCCGGGCAAGGGCATCCTGGCTGCGGACGAAAGCACGAGCACGATCAAGAAGCGGTTCGACACGATCAATCTCGTCTCGACCGAGGACAGCCGTCGCGATTACCGCGAGATGCTTTTCCGCGCGACCGAGGGCATGAAGAATCACGTTTCGGGCGTCATCCTTTACGATGAGACGATCCGCCAGAAGGCGAAGGACGGCACGCCGCTCGTCGACATCATGAAAGCTGCGGGATCGATCCCGGGCATCAAGGTCGACATGGGCGCGAAGCCGCTTGCAGGACTGACGTCCAAGGTCGAGACGATCACGGAGGGCCTCGACGGTCTTCGCGAGCGTTTCGCCGAATATCATAAGCTCGGCGCGCGGTTCGCGAAGTGGCGCGCGGTCATCACGATCGCCGACGGCTATCCGACGTGGAACTGCGTCAAGGCCAACGCGCACGCGCTTGCGCGTTATGCGGCGCTCGCCCAGGAAGCCAACATCGTTCCGATCGTCGAGCCGGAAGTGCTGATGGACGGCGCGCATTCTTCGCACGACATCGACGAATGCTACCGCGTAACGGAGTGGACGCTGCGCACCGTATTCCGCGAGCTTTACGATGCGCGGGTCAATCTCGAAGGCATCGTCTTGAAGCCGAACATGATCATCGCGGGGCAGAAGTCTGCGAAGCAGGCAAGCGCCGCCGAAGTCGCGGAAAAAACCGTGAAGGTTCTGAAGGAAACGGTGCCGGCGGCGGTGCCGGGCATCGCGTTCCTTTCGGGCGGACAGTCGGACGAGGCGGCGACCGAGCATCTGTCGCTGATGAACGCGTCGGGTCCGTTGCCTTGGGCGCTGACGTTCTCTTATGGCCGGGCATTGCAGGCGGCGGCGATCAAGACGTGGGGCGGCAAGTCCGAGAACGTCGCGGCGGGTCAACGTGCGTTCACGCATCGCGCGAAGATGAACGGGCTGGCGGCGCTCGGCAAATGGAGCCAGGCGCAGGAGAAGGCCGCGTAACGAACGCGCCTTTCACCGCGATACGTCTTGCAAAATCAAAAGGGCGGCTCGGAGCCGCCCTTTTTCTTATCAAACGTTCCGGCGAACGGGCTTAGTTCAGGAAGATGCTCGAGAGCGCGTCCTGAAGTGTCGCCGCCGGCGTAATCGGATTTTTCTTAGTGGACGCGGTCTTCTTGTTGTTGCGGCTGTTGCGGGCAACAGGCGGCGCATCACTCATGGAATCCGAACCGTCGCTGATGGCGCCGGGTTGATCGGCTTCTGTCGGATCGATGGCCTCGGGGGCATTGTAACGGACCGGGTGTCCGCGCAGCGCCGACATGACCCGATTGTCGTTGCCATAGAGATCGCCGTAGGTCCGGAGCTGGCCGCTCTCGTCAACGCGCGCCGTGAAATACACAAGGTAGACCGGAACGGGTTTGCTGAGCGTCACGTCGGCGCCGCCGTTCCAAAGCTCTCCGACCTTTTCCGGCGAATAGCCCTTGTCTTCCTGCAAGATGACTTCCGCGGTGCGGCGCGGTTCGCCGACGCGCAAGCAGCCGTGGCTTAACGCGCGACTGGACTGCCCGAACAGGCTGCGCTCGGGCGTATCGTGCATGTAAACGTCGTGGCGGTTCGGAAAGCGGAACTTGACCATGCCGAGGGGGTTATCGGGTCCCGGCGGCTGAACGAAGCTGTAGCTTCTGAGATCCGCCGTGTTCCAGTTGACCGAATTGGGATCGACCGGGCGGCCGTTATACGACACCTGCAGCTTATAAGCCTCGAGGACGCGCGCGCCGCCGCTGCCGCCACCACCGCCACCACCGAAAAGCTGGTCGAAGAAATCAAAGCCGGAGTTCGATGCTTTCCTCAAGCGGGGCGCAAGCTCTTTGGCCTTGATGCCATCGGGCATGCCCCAGCTCGGCCGGAAGATGACGTATTGCAGGTTGGCGGTGAGGACCGGCGTCGGCCACGACGGCTGGCCGACGATCATTCTCTGACTGAGAACGCGATCCTTGCCCTTCCAAATTTCGCTGGTGAACTCGGGGATGTTGTTCATCACGTAGAACGAGCCGAGGTTCTCCGGCAGCCAGCGCCAACGCTCCATGTTGGCAATCAAGCGATCGACGTTGCGTGTCGGATCGATCCTTTTCGACTTGCCGCCACCATTCAACGCATTGCGCACGCCGTTGCCGACGAGACCGTCAGCGGCCAAACCGTTGGCGCGCTGATAATCCTTCACCGCGTCGAGCAAGGCGTCATCGTAGAGATCGTTGCTGTCGGCATCAGCCGACGGAACCTTGAGACGCTGGCGGAGCAGCGCCACCTGATCGTCGCGAACGCCAAGGCGCAGCACCTTACCACGCGGCAGCTTGACCTCTTCGGCGGGATCGGTCGTTGGCTCTTCCTCGACGGTCGCGCCGCGCGCTTTGAGCAGTTCCTGGCGTAGCTTCTCGAAGCCGTCATGACGCGGATTGAGGCCGCGCAGGACCGTGCCGGGATGCGAGGCATCGGCGAGTTCCCGCACCACGGCCTTGGGATCTTTCACCGGCGGCTTCATGTCGAGAATGTTGCTGAGCGATATGGGATCGAGACGGCCGCCACGCGCAAAACGCGCATACTTCAAGGCCGAAAGCGTCAGTTGCGCTTCCGCTGTTCCTTGCGCTTCGACATCGGCGCTGCTTGCGAGATTGGGAACAACGAAATCGGAAGACTCGAGGCCCCAATCGTCCGCCTTCCGAAGCTCGGAGATCACTGATTTGGCTTTTTCGTTGAAGCTGCCGTCGTGGACCCACAACGGCTCCTTGCGGGCGTTGTAGTAGTCGGCGGCAGCGGCGATGTCCGACGAGACGTTGTCCCTGCCGACGAGCGATTTGTCCGCGAGTTTTCGGCGCGCAGCTTCGACGACGGGGCTGACAAGGGTCTCGGGAGCCGCTGCGGCGGCAGCCGGCGGCGTTGACGGCTGAGCTTCCGGTTGCGCAGGAGTTGCCGAGGCCGGTGCGGTAGCGGATTCGGTCGGAGCGGACGCAGCTGGCGTTTCTACAGGCGGCGTTACGGCGGCCGTCGCGGGCGCAGGCTGCGCTTCAGTTGCAGGAGCCGTTTCGGACGGGGTGACAGCAGCGGCCGGAGCCGACTCCGTTACGGGCGCCGACGACCTGGCGGATTCTGGAAGCGCGCTCGTCGTCTGCGGGACAGAAGCCGACGAACCGTTCGACGGCGGAAAATACGTCGTCGTCGCGCCGCTCCCTGACGTTTCGGACCCCGTTTCGGCGGCGAGCGATGCTGCGCCGCCTGCCGAACAGAACGCCAAAACGCCAAAGCTAAGAGCGCGCAGAGCGGAAAGCTTGTTCATTCCCAAATGGCTCCGTTAGGCGAGAAGCACGCCGACGTCAGGTATCCGTCTGACAGTTGGTGAGCCCTCATGTTGGCGGAAAAACGCCGAAAAAATGGGGCTTAAGCGGAACATGGCCCGTTCGCATGGACTGGTAAACCGTGGCCCATGAAAAATCCGGCGAAAAAACAGTGCTGTGTCCCGGAAAACCCTATTTGAGTGTAACGAGAAGTCCTAGGCAATAAAAGTCGTTCTTGTTTCCGCCGCAATCGGCTTCGAAGAGCGATCTCAAATGCGGAGAACCGGGCGTGGCGAGCGAGACAAAGCTCTATCTGGATTATGTGGTGTCGGGACCATTGGCGACGTCTCGCGCCGTGTTGTCGGCGGCACTCGAAGCGGCGCCGGTCGCGAGCCTTTTGATTCGAACGGAAGGTGGCGCAGCTTACGATCTGGAAACGGTTCGCGAGCTGACGGCCATAGCCCAAAAGCAGGGCGTCGCCGTTCTTCTCGGTGACGTGGCTCATGCCCGCGATCTCGGCGCTGATGGCGTTCACGTCTTCTGGAGCGCCGATGTCGTCGAAAGCTTCAGAAGCGTTCGACAGGCCGCTGGCCGGGAATTGATCGTCGGGGCGGACGCGGGCCGAACGCGTGACGACGCCATGCAGATCGGCGAAGCGGACAGCGACTATGTTGCATTCGGAATTCCTGCGCATGTCGAGGATCGCGCCCGCGCCGCGCGACGGCAGCTCGACTTGGTCGCGTGGTGGAGCGAGGTGTTCGAGATTCCGTGCGTGGCGCTCGATGTTGCAGATGCCGATCATGCGCGCGCCCTTGCTGGTGCCGGAGCGGACTTCGTCGGCGTTACGATCACGGCGGACCAATCGGTTTCAGAGGTCTTGGCCCGCATCCGGGCCTACGGCGAAGCGGTTTCGGCACACGAGGACGTCAGGTGAAGCGTAACGGCAAACTCATTCGACGTTTTGGGGCGACGGCGCTGCTGCTCACCCTGGCAGGTCCGCTCGCGGCCGAGACCAGCTCATGGTCCGCGCGTGAAACGTCAGTGCCGAAATCAACGCCTTCCACTTCACCTCTGCCGCCGCCGAGGGCGCCTTCGCCTGCAGCCGCACAGGATTCCGGGGCGACAGGCATCAAGAAAGCGATCCCGTCGCTGGTTCCCGCGACCGGCGATAATGCCGCCTACATGGCGTTCGATCAGGGCCAGTATCTGACGGCGTTGAAGCTCGCGGAGGAAGCGGCACAGCGCGGCGAAGCGCAGGCCAACACGCTCATCGGGCGTATCTACGGCGAAGGTCTCGGCGTTCAGAAGGACGAGCGGAAAGCCTACGATTACTACATGAAAGCGTCGCAGCTTGGCGACGTGCAGGGATCGTTCGCGGCGGCGATCGCTCTCGCGGAAGGTCGCGGCATCAAGAAGGATCGCAAGGTCGCAGCCGAGCTTTTCGAAAAAGCGGCACTCACGGGAAACGCCGAAGCCAACTACAATCTCGGAATGCTGTTCCTCAAGGGGGATGGCAAACCGCAGAGCCCGATCCGGGCGTTTCAACACATCCGATACGCGGCGGAGAAAGGCGTCCCCGAGGCGCAATACGATCTCGCCGAACTCTATCAGACGGGCACCGGCACCGAAGCCAATGCGCTCGAAGCGGCGCGCTGGCTGTCACGCGCGGCCGAGCAAGGGCTGACACCGGCGCAATACGACTACGCGGTCAAACTGTTACAGGGCTTCGGCCTTTCGAAGGATGAGTCGAAGATCGCGGTGCTGATGAAGGCGGCGGCCGACAAAGGCGTTCCGGGCGCACAGAACCGCATGGCCTATCTCTATCGCGACGGCATCAAGGTTGAGAAAGACCCGGTCGAAGCGGCCACATGGCGTCTGATCGCGAAGAAAAACGGCTTTGAAGACAAAGAGCTCGACACGATGGTCGCCAAGCTGCCGAAGGCGCAGCGGCAGAGAGCCGAAGCGGCGGCTTCGGCCTGGCACGACCACATTCAGGTGGGTTCCGCGCCTTAACGCCGCTCGCGGCGTCCGCGTAAACCTCCAAGCCCTTGCAAGCCTTGCTTGTTGTTGGGAGAGGGGCTAGAGCCCCCCTTTGCCCGCCATTTTGCGCCTCGCGCCCGGACCTTCATCCCGATGAGCAACGTATCGCCCACTCTCAACGTCATGATTACGGCAGCCCGCAAGGCCGGACGCAGCCTCGCCCGCGACTTCGGCGAGGTCGAGCAGCTGCAGGTTTCGATCAAGGGACCGGCGAATTTCGTGTCGGTCGCCGACCACAAAGCGGAAGACATCATTTTCAAGGAACTGTCGAAAGCGCGGCCGGGATACGGATTCCTGATGGAAGAGCGCGGCGAAATCGAAGGCGCCGACAAAACGCATCGCTGGATCGTCGATCCGCTCGACGGTACGACGAACTTCCTGCACTCCAATCCGCTGTTCGCCATTTCGATCGCGCTCGAACGCGAGGGACAGTTGATCGCGGGCGTCATCTATAATCCCGCCAGCGACGAGCTTTTTACCGCGGAAAAGGGCAAGGGCGCCTACATGAACGACCGGCGCCTGCGCGTCGCATCGCGCAAAACGCTGGGGGACTCGCTCGTCACGACCGGCATTCCGCACCGGGGCCGTGCCAACCATTCCCGGTTCCTGAAAGAGATGGGAACGATGATGCAGGAAGTTGCGGGCATCCGGCGGTCAGGATCGGCCGCTCTCGATCTCGCATTCGTGGCGGCGGGCCGCTTCGACGCCTACTGGGAGCACGGCCTGCAGCCCTGGGATATCGCGGCCGGGATCGTCATGATGCGGGAAGCGGGAGGAATCGTCAGCGATCTCAGCGGAAGCGATAAATTCCTGGATAACGGAGATATTCTTGCCGCGAACCCGACGCTTCATAAGGCGTTCGGTGCAATACTTTTTAATAAGCCGTGAGCTGAGACGCGAACGCGACGCGGTTTCGGCATGATGTTGCCGGTTTTCGATGGGAGAGGCATGCGCTAAGGTTTGGTGTTAGACCGCGGGGGACGTTCGGGGAGACCACCAATGGCCAAGATACGCCCGGGCGATACCGCGGCACTCGCACCGGTTTCGCGCCGTTTGACACCGCCAGGTGTCTTTTTGCTGCGCATGACGATATTCTTGACGCTTGTCGGCTTTCTGGCCGCCATTCTGTTCGATCAGCTGAAGCATTCGTTCCTGAACAATCCGGGACTCAACGGGCTGATCGTCGGCGCGTTGCTGCTCGGCATCATTTACGCCTATCGCCAGGTCTTCCGGCTCTATCCCGAAATTCGCTGGGTCAACGCCTTCCGCATCGCCGATCCCGGCCTCTCGATCAGCGCCAAGCCCGTGCTGCTCGCGCCGATGGCGACCATGCTGCGCGACCGGACCGGAACGATCTCGCTGTCGACAGCGGCGATGCGCTCGTTCATGGATTCGATCGGCTCGCGTCTGGACGAAGCGCGCGATACCGGCAGGTACATGGTCGGGCTGCTCGTGTTCCTCGGGCTGCTCGGAACCTTCTGGGGCCTGCTCGAGACGATCCAGTCGGTCGGCCACGCCATCGATACGCTCGACACGAAAGCGTCCGATAACGTTCAGCTCTTCAGCGATCTGAAGGCGGGACTTTCCGCTCCTCTGAAGGGCATGGGCACCGCGTTTTCGTCGTCGCTGCTCGGGCTTTCGGGCTCGCTCATTCTGGGCTTCCTCGAACTGCAGGCCAGTCACGCGCACAACCGTTTCTATAACGAACTCGAAGAATGGCTGTCGGGCATCACCGAGCTGACGCCGGGTGGCACCGCGTTGGGCTCGAGCGATTACGTCAACCGCCAGCTTCTCGGCGCGGTCGTCGACATGCAGAAGGCGCTGGAAGATTTCACGGCCCGTCTCGGCGAGCAGCCCGTCGTTCCGCCGCGCATGCTGGGCCAGCCGCAGGCCGCCAATCCGGAAGAGGTTCGCGACCTCGCGCGCGGCGTCAATCAACTCGTGACGCAGATGCGCTCCGAGCAGAAAGTCGTTCGCGAATGGGTCGACGAACAGGCGCAACAGCAGGCGGAAGTTGCGAGCATGCTGAAGAATCTCGCAGACGCAATGAAGCGCGGAGACTAAGACGATGGCGCGCGGACGCTCCCGCCGCGGCGGAGAATACGGCGAGTTCTGGCCAGCCTACGTCGACGTGCTTTCGACGCTGCTGCTCGTCGTCACGCTTCTGATGTCGATCTTCATGATCGCGCAGTATTTTTCCGCCGAGGAAGCGTCGGGAAAAGATTCGGCGCTAAAGCGCCTGACGCGGCAGATCAGCGAACTGACATCGATGCTGTCGCTCGAAAAGGGCAAGGCGCAATCCTCGCAAGACGAGCTGGCGGCGCTGCAGGCAACACTGTCGAGCCTGAAGACGGAGAACGACAAGCTGACCGGCGTCGGACTTGGAGCCGACGAGCGGGCGAAGGCGGCGGAGGGCAAGATTTCGGGGCTGAGCTCGGATCTTCAGTCGCAAAAAAACATTTCGGATGAAGCGCTGTCGAAAGTCGATCTTTTGAATCAGCAGCTCATCGCGCTGCGGCGGCAGATCGCGGGCTTGAGCGATGCGCTCGACGCGGCCGACAAGAAGGGCACCGAAAGCGACAAGACGATCAAGGATCTCGGCGCGCGCCTCAACGCGGCTCTGGCGCAGCAGGTGCAGGAGCTGAAGCGCTATCGCTCGGACTTCTTCGGGCGACTGCGGGAGCTGCTGAAGGATCGCAAGGACATTCGCGTTGTCGGCGACCGCTTCGTCTTTGAATCGGAAGTTCTGTTTTCCTCGGGCTCGGCGACGCTGACGCCGGAAGGCATGTCGGCGATGGATCAGATCGCGGAGGCGATCCTCGAACTACAAAAGGAAATTCCGGGCGACATCGACTGGGCGTTGCAGATCAACGGCCACACCGATGCGCGTCCGATTTCGAACCCGCAATATCCGTCGAACTGGGAACTATCGACGGCGCGCGCGGCTTCCGTCGTCAAATATCTGGTGTTGCGCGGCGTTGCGGCCGATCGGCTGGTCGCGGCGGGCTATGGCGAATTTCAACCGGTTGATGCCGGCAACTCGGAAGAGGCTTACCAGCGCAACCGGCGTATCGAGCTGAAGCTGACCAGCCGCTGAGAATTTCACCCTGTGGCTACACGTGCCGCTGCGATGAGAGACGGCCAGGATCGCGCTGCGCGGGTTTACTGAACGCCGAGCGTCGTCAGAATCCAATCCACGCCCTGCCCGCCATTGTACGACATATCGTAGGCAAAGGCGGCGAAGAGAATGACGATGGCGAGCAATCCTCTCATGCGACCATTCCAGCACGACAGGCATTAATCTGTAGTTAAGCTCTGCCGACGACGCGCGGCGAAGTTATTCGGCGGCTTCGCGGCCGAACTGAAGCTCGGCGAGGCGCGCGTATGTGCCGTTCCGGCGAACAAGCTCGGCGTGCGTTCCGGCTTCGACGATGCGGCCTTTTTCCATGACGAGGATGCGGTCGGCCTTCTGCACGGTTGCGAGGCGGTGGGCGATCACCAGCGTCGTGCGATCCGTCACCAGTCCGTCGAGAGCGTGCTGCACGGCGTGCTCGCTTTCGGCATCGAGCGCGCTCGTCGCTTCGTCGAGGAGCAGGATCGGGGCATTCTTCAAAATGGCGCGGGCAATGGCGATGCGCTGACGCTGGCCGCCCGACAGCAGCGCGCCGCGCTCGCCGAGCTTGCAGTCGTAGCCGCCGGGCAGCGCGCTGATGAATTCGTCGGCCTGCGCGGCGATCGCTGCCTGGCGAATTTCCGCCAGCGTCGCACCGGGCGTGCCGTAACGAATATTTTCGGCGACGGTGTCGGCAAACAATGCGACGTCCTGCGGGACGAGAGCGAGCCTCCGGCGAAGGTCGGCAAGATCAGTGCTGGCGACGTTGACGCCGTCGACGTCGACGGCTCCGGCACTCGGATCATAGAAACGCAGCAGCAGATTGAAGATCGTCGTCTTGCCCGAGCCGGACGGCCCGACCAGAGCGATCGTCTCGCCAGGCCTGACGTTGAACGAAACGCCGTCGAGAGCCTTTTCGTCCCGGCGGGTCGGATAGGAGAACGTCACGTTCTCGAAGGCGACGGTGCCGAGCGGCGGCTCTGGAAGCGGCACAGGCTTTTCGGGCGCGCGGATTTCCGGGATCGTCGCCAGCATTTCCGAAAGCCGTTCGGCGGCGCCAGCGGCCTGGGTGATCTCGCCCCAAACTTCCGAGAGTTCGGCGAGCGCGCCCGCCGCGAACAGCGCGTAGAGAACGAACTGGCCGAGGCGTCCCGCCGTCATGTTGCCGGCGATGACGTCGGACGCGCCATACCAGAGCACGCCCGTGATGCTCGCGACCGTCAAAAAGATCGCGACGCCGGTCAGCGCGGCGCGTGCACGCATCCGCTGGCGGGCGGCATCGAAGGCGCGCTCGACGGCGCTGCTGAAGCGCGCCGTGACGGCCTGCTCATTGACGTAGGCCAGCATCGTGCGATGCGCGGCGAGATTTTCGGCGGCATAGGCCGAGGCGTCGCCAAGCGTGTCCTGCGCCGTCCGCGACAGGCGGCGAACGAGGCGGCCGAAACCGACCAGCGGCAGAACGATGACCGGGATCGCAATCAACACGAGCAATGAAAGCTTGCCGCTCGAGACGAACATCATCACGAGCGCGCCGATCAGCATGATGAAATTGCGCGCAGCCTGGCTCAGCGACGACCCGGCGACGGCTTTGATCTGCGTCGTGTCCGCCGTCAGGCGGCTCATGATTTCGCCGGAGTGGTTGACGTCGAAATAGGCCGGTCCGAGCGTCGAAAGCTGCGCAAAAACCTTGGTGCGCAGATCGGCAACCACGCGTTCGCCGATCCAGTTGACGAAATAGTAGCGCGCGGGGCTCGCGATCGCGAGCAGCAGGCCGATGGCGATCAGCGTCAGGAAGTAGCTGTTGATCAGCTCTGAATCGTGCGCGGCGAAACCGCTATCGATCATGCGGCGGACGGCCATTGGCACCGCCAGCATCGCAACCGCCGACAGGACGACCGCGATAATTGCGCCCCAGAGCGCGCCTTTGTGCGCCAGAATCAGAGGCTTCAGAGCGAGGAGCGGTTTTAGCGACGCGCGGCCTTGCGAGGCTGCCTCGCCCGACGACGTCTCCCCGCGGCCCAAATTAGTCGTTTCGCTGCCCATCGGCTTTTTTATTCCAATGCTCGGGGAAACATAGGCGTTTCAACCCTTAAAGCCGCTCCGGACCATGCCCGAGGCTAAGCCCCGGCTCAAGAGACAATGGGCCGCTGCCGCCCGTTCCGGGCGCGTCCAGAGTGCGACTTTCCGGCCTTGTGCGGTGCCCTCTTTCCGGGTACACAGCAGCCAATTCAGTCCCTTTGCAATCTAAAGGGCCGGAGCTTTCTCGGAGCTTCGCCGCCAGCAACGCATTTTCAAGACGGACTACCGCCATGAAGAAAGACGCCGATCTCCACCCTGATTATCATCAGATCAAAGTCGTGATGACCGACGGGTCGGAATTCACCACCTACTCGACCTACGGCAAAGAGGGCGACAAGCTGACCCTCGACATCGACCCGAACACGCACCCGGCCTGGACGGGCGGCGACCAGAAGCTGATGGACCGCGGTGGCCGTCTGTCGCGCTTCAAGAAGAAGTTCGAGGGCATGTTCTGATCGCCGCATCGCGAGCAGGATTAGAGTTTCGCAATAAAAAGGCCCGGTTCGATGACCGGGCCTTTTTAAATCTGGAAGTTGTCAGCGCTTAGCTGAGCTTGCTCGCGAAGGCGCGCTCAAGCAGCCCGACCTGCTGGGCAACGGGATTAGCGGCGCCGGTCAATGCATCGCTATCGTCCGGCTTCGACATCGCGCGGTCGAGTTGAGAGATGCGATCGTGGAGAGCAAAGCTTTCCTCGATCAGACCTTTGAGGCCGTTCGGCAGATCGGGGAAACCCTTCACGTGCGAGGGACGGCCGAAGGCCTGGAGCTTCACGCGTCGGCGCTTCTTCTGCGCCTCTTCGTCCGTGATCTCCCCCTCGCGCAAGGCGCGGCGGATAAGAAGCCACGAGGCGAGATCGAGGAGACGGGTCGTCAGCCGCATGCTCTCGGTCGCATAGAGCACGCCCGCAGGACCGTTCAGATTCTTTGCTTCCTTGCGGCCCGGACCGTCGAGATAGCTCGCCGTGCGCTCGACCAGCGCCATGCCTTCGCGGAAGATATGGTCAAACTGCTCGGAGCACTGAAAGCGCTCTCCGAACGAGACCGTTATGGCGCCGCTTTGCCGCGCGCCGTCGACGCTGAATACGTTACTCATGACCCTCAACGATACAAACGCTTACCCGTCCGCTGTTGCTATCACGAACTGACAGTAGGGCACCATAGTTAATAAGAACGCCCAAAACGGGGCACTTTTTTCGACCCTGTGGACAATGCAAAAAAAGAGCCGCCCATTTTGATGGGCAGCTCGAAAGTCAACAGGAGGCGTCAAACAAGCGGCCGAGGGGCCGCTTCAATCCAGATGGCCCGGATCGACGCTGACTGTGCCTCGATATGCTTAAGTTCGGGTTAAGCGGACGTTGCGATACGGCAATGCGATCTTTAGAAATGCGGAGAGGCTGTGACGTCGCGAGCACGCGCATTTTATTAAGCGCGATACTCGGCATTCGATGGAACCGTTTAACTCTCGCTTCATGATTTAAAAAGCGCCTGCGCCGCGGCTTCATGCTTGCGCTTCTTGTCGAGCTCGACCCGCACGCGCTCGATTTCAGACTGAAGATCGGTGATCCGCATTTCGAGTTCCGCGACGGACAGCGCCGATAGGTTTTCACCGATCACAACGCCACTCGGCTTCTTTGCCGGCATCAGGTCATCAAGGTCCACTGGCGCCACCTCCGCGCTGCGCTTCATCCTGCATGGAGAGTAGCCAAGCTTGCCCGCGCGGTCGAGGCGCGCCGAGCCTTCGTGACGCGTTGGCCCGCCTTGCAGGGGGCGATGCGAGGGTGCATTGCTCGCGCACGCACACAATGAAAGATCACCCAATGAGCCTTCCAACCTCCATGAAAGCCCTTGTCATCGAAGGAAAAGGCGGACCGGACGTGCTGCAATTGCGCGACGTTCCCGTACCGGCGCCGGGCGCGGGCGAGGTGCTGATCAAAGTTGCGGCAGCAGGCGTCAACCGGCCGGACGTGCTGCAACGGCAGGGAAATTACCCAGCGCCGAAAGGGCATTCCGAGCTTCCGGGCCTCGAGGTTGCGGGTGTCGTTGCCGCTCTCGGTAACGGCGTCGATAGGTTTTCGGTGGGCGACAGCGTGCTCGCGCTGACGCCAGGCGGCGGCTATGCGGAATACGCCGCCGCGCCCGCGGTCTGCTGCATTCGCAAGCCCGACACGCTGTCCTTCACTGACGCGGCGGCGATCCCGGAGACGTTCTTCACGGTCTGGCACAACGTCTTCGAGCGCGGTGCGCTTAAAGCGAGCGAGACGTTTCTAGTTCACGGCGGCACGAGCGGTATCGGCGTGACCGCCATCCAGCTTGCGAAAGCCTTTGGCGCGCGCGTCATCACGACGGTCGGATCGGACGAGAAGTGCGCCGCCGCACGCGCGCTCGGCGCGGACATTGCGATCAATTACCGGAGCCAAGATTTTTCGGAAGTCGTCAAAGCCGAAACGGGCAAGCGTGGCGTCGACGTCATCCTCGACATGGTCGGCGGCGACTACATCGACAAGAACATCCGCGCGCTGGCCGACGACGGGCGTCTCGTCAACATCGCGTATCAGAAGGGTTCGACAGCGACGATCGACTTCATCCGCGTGATGCTGAAGCGGCTGACGATCACCGGCTCGACGCTGCGCATCCGCTCGAACGACGTGAAGGGTGGCATCGCGCGTGCTCTGGAAGAGAAAGTCATTCCCCTCGTCGCGTCGGGACAGATCAAGATCCCGGTCGACAGCACGTTTCCGCTGGCGCGCGCGGCGGACGCTCACGCGCGCATAGAGTCGAGCGAGCACATCGGCAAGATCGTGCTGACCATTTAGGTGTCGTGGATGGCCGCCGTCGCGGCCATGACAATGGAGAGGCGGCTGGCTATTGGCAAAAGCCTTGACGCATTCTCACAGCTGCAGCGTGACGAGAGACCCATCATACGTCGTTCTTCTCACGTCATGGCCGCGACGGCGGCCATCCACGTTAGGTCGTCAAAACGCTCTCATGCGCGGCAACGCGGGATCAGACAAATTTTGTGAGGATGACTTTGTCGTGGATGGCTGTCTGCGCGGCCATGACGGAAAATGACGGAGCAGCCGAGCGTTAGCCCTTCGCCTTGGGCGTGCCCGCGCTGTGCCCGTCGGGCGATGCGATCTACCAAGAAAAACTGTTCATGACGGCGATGGGTTGTGACGAGGCCGATGCGAACAGGCGCGCAGCGGCGTCGCCGATGTCCTCGCCGGTTTTCACGTCAACGCCGCTCGCAATAAAGACAGAGCGAATGCCGAAATTGGCGGCGCCCGCGATATCGGTTGAGACGCCGTCCCCAATCGCGAGCACGCGGTCTTTCGCGACCGGCTTGCCGCGCGTGTCGCCGCCGAGTTCCAGCGCCAGATCGTAGATCGGCTGAAACGGCTTGCCGGCGTAACTGACGTTACCGCCCAGCGCTTCGTAGGCGCGCGCAATCGCGCCCGCGCAATAGATCAGGCGTCCGCCGCGTTCGACCTTTTGATCCGGATTGGCGCAGATCATCGGCACGTCGCGGGATTTGAGGTTTGCGAGCATGTGCGCATAATCGGCGGGCGTCTCCTTCTCGTCATCGTACAAGCCGGTGCAGACGGCGACCGCCGCGTCCGCGACGCCGGCTCCAGGCGTTGCCTGCAGATTGGCAAACACCGGCAAGTCCCGTTCCGGTCCGATGTGGAGGATCGGCTCGCCCGCCCATTCCTCGATGAGGCTGCGCGAGACATCGCCGGAACTGACGATGCCGTCATAAGCGGAGCGCGCGACGCCGATGCCGTCGAGCTGAAGGGCAACGCTTTCGCGCGGGCGCGGCGAGTTGGTGACGAGCAGGATCGTGCCGCCTTGCCGCCTGAATGCTTCGCACGCGGCGACGGACGACGCATAGGGGCGCACGCCGTCGTGCATGACACCCCAGATATCGACGAACCAAAGATCCGCCGTTACAGCGAGCGGCGCGATCGATTGCAGAACTGGAATTGCGTTCATTGATGATCCAGGAGCCTCCGCGCGCCGGACGCCGGCTCGCGCAGTGCCCTATAGCGTCCCGAGATCGACCTGTCATCGGCGCGGAGTTGCGTGACGGACGGCACTGCGATGCGCCGTCCGCTCGATCACGTCTTAAGCGGCGGCGGACTGATTGGACGGGCCAGTCAACATCACTTGGCGCGGAACGCCGAACAGCGCGCCCTGTCCGAGGTCGACGCCGATCTCCAGCAGGCGCTTCTGCGTTTTCGCATCGGCGATGCCGGTTGCGACGATCGACAGACCCGCCAGCCTCGCACGCTGGTAGATTTCGTCGGCCGCGACAAAGCGATCTGGCGCGGTGAAGCCGTCGAAGACGACGTGCGACGGCAGACGGATGAAACCGAAGCCCGCCACCGCCAGAGCCGCGAAATCGGTGCGCATGTGCTCGATGCCGTCGAGCGCAAAGCGGAAGCCATAGGCGTGCATGTCGCGAATGGCCTGCCAGACCGAGGGCGTGAACGCATCGATGGCGCGCTGCGTCAGCAGCACGACGAGTTGCGTCGCAACCTTCGGGCGGGCCCCGTACACCTGCGCAATCGTTTCGAGGAACGCGCGCTCAGACAGCGAACTGCCCATGATTTCAACCAGCAGCGAGCCGTCCTTGTCGCGCGCTTCCATACGCAGCGACAGTGCGGCGGCGCGCTGAAGCCGCTCGCTGTCAAACTTCGCCGCGAGGTCCGGACCGACGAGCGCGAACTCGTCTTCCCGCGCGTCGAGGCGAGTGCCGTCCGGCGAACGCGGCGCGACGGTCATTTCGTAATGGTTCACGGCGTGCTCGGACAACGTCACGATCGGCGCGAGAAATACGTCGACCGCAGAGCTTTCGATGGCCTGCGCAAGCTCCCGTCCGTGCGGCGGGGGCGCGGCAGGTGGCGCGCTGTTCATGCCGAAGTCGATCAACGGACGCTCGGGAAGCGGCAATTCATGATGATGCGGTTCATGGTGCGACGCTGCTTCGGGCTCGGGTTTTTTCGGACTGTGGTCGGCGCCAGCGATGCGCTCGGCCGTCGCCGGAATGACGAGTTCGCCGAGGTCCGGCAACGACGCGGGCTGGGGCGAAGAAGTCTTGTGAGAGGGCGTTGAGGCCGGCTCAGGCATCGCGGATTTCGGGATGAATTCACCAAGACCGCCCGGCCGCTCGCGCATCGTGGTTGCAGCCGCCTTGAGCGCGCCAATCGAATGCTCGATTGCGTCGGTCGTCGGCGTCGAACGCATGTCAGGGCGCAGCGGCTTCGCTGACGGCCGTGCTGCCTCGACGAAGTTCACCTCATCGGCAAGCTCGCGGATCTTGCGCTGCACGAGTTCGAGATCACCTTCGACCGTGGTCGCGCCGCGCGCTACTGCCGACGCACCCTGCGCAGGGGCTTCGGAGCGCGGGCGGAACGACCACTGATCGCGGATCATCTCGACGCCGCCCGCCGGACGTTCTTCGCGCGCAGCATCGATGCCCAACGAGGGCGCGGCGCTGCCCGATGGCGGGAGACGCATTCCCGTCAGATCAATTGAAGTATCGTTTAACGATGTTTCGCCCGCCGCTTGTTCAGCGGCTGGCATGGCGCCGCGAAGCGGCGGAACGGACATACGGCCGTGGATCGGCGCGGAGGCGACGTCGGAGTTGGCAGCGGGCCGCTGCGGCGCGACTGCCGGTCCGGCCCCTAATGGCGCAGATCGCGCAACGGCTGCGGCCGCCGACTTCGCAGCTTCAGAAGCTGTCGTCGCGGATGGGAAATCCAGCTGACGCTGTTCGCCGCCTGCACTCGTCGCGGGCGAAAGTTTCATGCCGCGAAGCGCGGTGGGACGTTGCGGCTTTGCACTTTGAAAGCGGGCACGCGCCAGCTCTGCTTTCAGTTCATTGATCTGGGCCGACTTCTGCACCTGCTTGTGGATCAGCATGAACAGCATCCAGGCGCCGACGCCCGCGCCGATGGCCATGCCCAGCGGCAATCCGAACTGCGCGTAAAGCATCGTCGAGACCGCGCAGGCCACAACCGCGATGCTCAAGAGCACGAAGCCATCTCGCGGGCCTGCCTGTTTTTTCGGTTCTGCCGTGGCATCGGGTTTCGACGCGGCTTCCGCACCCGGCGTACTTGGCGCGCCTAGCGCCCCAGGAACGCCCGGCGCACCTGGGGTTGCAGGTGCTGCCGAAAGCTTCGTTTCGTCTTGTCTTCTCATGGTCTTCAGGCCGCCCATCGATTCGTCTCTAACAAGCTTCGCAGGCTCGGGAAGCGAGATGCAATGCAGCGCACGGGACCTATCACCAAGTTTCAATAGACTAAGCCACGTTCGGCTCGATTCCCACCGCGTGCGGCGCACGTCAGTCACACATCAGGATCGGGGTGCAGCTTGCGAGTCTCGGTGCAAAGCCGCAAATCCGCCCTTGACCTGTCGCCTGCGCACCCGAATCGGGGCGCTGTTTAGGTCTCGTTAGGCGAATCGCCGTGGTATCGTACGACCGACAGCGCCTCTCGCGTTCGCCGGTATTGCGTTATCTGTTGAGCAGGGGATCAAGCGCCATGTACATGGATCGTGTCAGTACGAGTAGCGACGGGTATGTCACGAGTGAGTTCGCGCAGGCGCGCATCCTCATTACAGGTCTTACGGCGACATCGGGCATCGACATCGCGCGGTCTTTCGCCGATCTCCAGGCGCGGCTGATCGTTCATACCGCCGAGCTTTCCCCTGAACTGATCGAACTTGCAGCCGTCCTGACGCAGACGGCCGGCGACATTCGCCTGCATACGCAGAACATCTCCAGCGCCGACAACGCCGCTGCCTTTGCGCAAACATCGGCGCAGGCCTATGGCGGGCTCGACGCAGCTATCAACATGGCTTCGATTTCCATGGATGAGCTTGCGGTCGTGAAGCGCGACAGCGATCTCGAAAGGCTCATAACCGGGAAGCTTTCGCCGCTCGCGCAACTGACGCGCATCATCGCCAATCGCATGTGCCTCATTTTGAGCGAAGGCCTCATTCTTAACGTCCTGAAGATGCCCCATCCCACGAGCGCGCGGGATTCCGCGGTCGCGGGGTATGCGCGCACCGCGCTCGCTTCGATGACGGCGAATGAAGCGCGGAGCTGGGCCGGTCAGGGCATCCGCGTCAACGCTGTCGGACCTTGCGTCGTCGGAGACAGCGGGTTCAACGACGGCGCCGTTCTGACGAACGAACCCGACGTCGCGACCCTTGCGCTTTATCTCGCATCGCACAAAGGACGGAGCCTGTCGGGGCATGTTTTCGATGGCGACGGCATGGCGTGCTGAAACCGCGCAATTGCTTTCCGCTGGGGAAACCATGATGGTCGCGGCTCTCTCACTCTTAGAGAGCATTTATGGATATTCGACAGCTTCAGTACCTCGTCGCGCTGGCGCGCGAAAAACACTTCACACGCGCCGCCAGCGCCTGCAACGTCACGCAACCGACGCTCTCGGGTCGCATCCGGCAGCTTGAGCTTGAACTCGGCGTCCCGATCGTCGAGCGCGGCCAGCGCTATCAGGGGCTGACGCAGGAAGGCGCCCGCGTCCTCAAGTGGGCTCAGCTCATCCTGAACAACTGGGCATCGATGCACCAGGAGCTGGCGCACCTCGCGACCAGCGATTTCGGACTGACCGGGCGGCTGGCGTTGGGGGCCATTCCGTCGGCACTCCCGATGATCCCATATCTGACACAGGCCGTTAGAAAGTTGCACCCGCACATCGACTTTACCGTGATGTCGATGAGTTCGGAAGAAATCCTGCGCGGGCTTGACGATTACTCGCTCGACGCGGGTATAACTTACCTCGACAATGAGCCAATCAACGGCCTGATCGCGACGCCCCTTTACACGGAGCGCTACAGCCTTTTCGTGCCAGCCGGGCATCCGCTCGCCGGACAGCCGATCGTCAGCTGGGGCGAGGCATCGAAGCTGCCTCTTGGGCTGCCGACCACGAACATGCAGAACCGCCGGATTATCGACCGAGCTTTTCGCACGGCCGAAAGCCGTCCGGAACCAGCGCTGGAGACGAATTCGGTCGTCAACCTCTATTCCAGCGTAAAATTGATGGGTCTCGCGAGCATAATGCCGGAATATATCGTCGGCATATTCGGTGAAGATCCTGATGTTCACGCGATCCCGTTAACCTCCCCTAACATCGCTCAGAGCGTCGGCATGATCACCGCCGACCGCGATCCCGTCGCCCCTTTGATCCGGGCCTTTCGCGAAGCTGCCGCGTCGTTTTCGACGCATGGCCTTGCTGCGGTGCAATTGGCCAACCAGAAGATTACTTAAACTATGGGCCTACCATTAGTTTTCGCAGTGCATCATTGTTGCCGCCTATGACTGGATCGGAGATACCAATTTGATCCGAGCCATAAAATAAAACACTAGAAAAATGCGGCAAAGTGCGCATCTAAATAACAAGTTCGGCCGAGAATTGCCGTCGGGCCGTCCGAGGAAGCGCGCCACATGGCGAAAAAAGTTGGACGTTCACCTAAAGGGCTTCACAAGCCCGAAATTCAGCCCACGACGCCCGTGCAGATTGCGGCGGCGGCTATCTGCGCCCGGCACGGCAACAAGCCTGATGAGCTGCTCGAGATTTTCCACGAGATGCAGCACGACCTGGGCTATGTCCCGGAAGAAACTTTGCCAATTATCGCGAAGGTCCTTAACCGCTCGCGGGCCGAGATCTATGGCGTCCTGACCTTCTATCACGAGTTTCACCGTCATCCCGTCGGCAAGCACGTCGTTAAGATTTGCCGGGCCGAAGCTTGCCAGGCGATGGGAACGGACGAACTCTGCCAGCACGCGGAATCCAAGCTTAACGTTCCCCTCGGGGGAACGACGGCCGACGGCGCGGTTACGATCGAGCAGGTTTTCTGCCTCGGGAACTGCGCTCTCTCGCCAGCCGTTATGGTAGGGGAAAAACTTTACGGCAGGGTCGATTCAAAGCGTTTTGACGAGATCATCGCTGGCCTTGAGAAGGAGGCTGCGGAATGAGCACGATATTCGTCCCTCTGGATGCCGCAGCATTGTCGATGGGCGCCGACGAAGTCGCAGACGCCATCGTGAACGAAGCCAGCAAGCGCAAGCTTGACGTTCGCGTGATCCGTAACGGGTCGCGAGGCATGCTTTATCTTGAGCCTCTCGTTGAGGTCGAGACGCCGAAAGGACGCGTCGCGTACGGACCAGTCACGGTGAAGGACGTCGCGGGTCTCTTCGAATCCGGGTTTCTTGAAGGGAAAGAGCACAAGCTCGGCCACGGGCTGACGGAAGAGATTCCGTATTTCAAGAACCAGGAGCGGCTGACGTTCGCGCGTTGCGGCATCACCGATCCGTTTTCGATCGAAGACTACCGCAAGCATGGCGGTTACGACGGCCTGACGAAGGCCCTCGCGATGAAGCCGGTCGATATCGTTACCGAGGTGACGACGTCGGGACTGCGCGGACGCGGCGGCGCGGGCTTTCCGACAGGTATTAAATGGAAAACCGTTCACGACCTTGCCGCAGATCAAAAGTACGTCGCGTGCAACGCCGACGAAGGCGACAGTGGCACGTTCGCCGACCGTATGCTGATGGAGGGCGACCCCTTCTGCCTCATTGAGGGCATGACGATCGCGGCCGTCGCCGGAGGCGCTACGAAGGGCTATATCTACGTTCGCTCCGAATACCCGCATTCGGTCCATAACCTGCGTCAGGCGATCGAAATCGCGCGGGCCGCGAACTGGCTCGGCGACAACATCCAAGGGTCGGGGTATTCGTTTGACCTCGTCGTGCGCATGGGCGCCGGAGCCTATGTTTGCGGCGAAGAAACGTCGATGCTCGAGAGCATCGAGGGCAAGCGCGGACTCGTGCGTTATAAGCCGCCGATCCCTGCGATCGAGGGCCTGTTCGGCAAGCCGACGATCATCAATAACGTGATGAGCTTCTCGGCTGTCCCGATCATTCTCGCCAAGGGTGGCGAGTTCTACAAGAATTACGGCATCGGCCGTTCGCGCGGCACGCTGGCGTTCCAGATCGCCGGCAATATTAAGTGCGGCGGCCTCGTCGAGAAAGCCTTCGGCGTCACGACGCGGCAGCTGATCGAAGATTGGGGCGGTGGCACCTACAGCGGGCGGCCTGTGCGCGCCGTGCAGATCGGTGGTCCGCTCGGTGCGTATCTGCCGGAGTCAAAGTTCGACGTGCCGATGGACTACGAGGAATTCGCCAAAGTCGACGCGATGGTCGGTCATGGCGGTCTCGTCGTGTTCGACGATACGGTCGACATGGCGAAAATGGCCCGCTTCGCGATGGAATTCTGCGCGATCGAAAGCTGCGGTAAGTGCACGCCATGCCGCATCGGTTCAACACGCGGCGTCGAGGTGATGGATCGCATCATCGCCGATATCGACCGCGATAGGAACATCGCGCTTCTCGAAGATCTATGCGAAACAATGACTGACGGTTCGCTATGCGCGTTGGGTGGCCTTACGCCGTACCCCGTGCGAAGCGCTTTACGCGGTTTTCCGGATGATTTTCATAAGCCGGCGCCAAACAAATTTCTTGCTGACGCTGCTGAATAAACTTCACGCTTCAACGACCTCGACGAGGACGGATTATGAACCAGCATATAAAGCCGATGACGCTCATCAAAGAGACGGACTACGGCACTAAAACACCGGAAGTTCATGAGACGACCAAGATGGTCACGCTCGAGATCGATGGCCTTGAGATCAGCGTTCCGGAAGGGACGTCGATCATGAACGCCGCGATGCAACTCGGCATTCAGATCCCGAAGCTTTGCGCGACGGACAACCTCGATCCATTCGGGTCGTGCCGGCTCTGCCTTTGCGAAATCGAAGGCCGCCGCGGCACGCCCGCGTCGTGCACGACGCCGGTTGCGCCGGGTATCAAGGTTTCGACGCAGAACGATCGCCTGGCGAAACTGCGCCGCGGCGTGATGGAGCTTTACATCTCCGACCATCCGCTCGACTGCCTCACCTGTGCGGCGAACGGCGACTGCGAGCTGCAGGACATGGCCGGTGCGGTCGGCCTGCGTGAAGTCCGCTACGGTTATGACGGCGAGAACCACGTATTCGCGACCCGCGCCGATGGTTCGGTGAACGATCGCTTCAAACCAAAAGACATCTCGAACCCCTACTTCCAGTTCCAGCCGTCGAAGTGCATCGTCTGCTCGCGCTGCGTCAGGGCTTGCGAAGAAGTGCAGGGCACGTTCGCGCTGACGATCGACGGGCGCGGTTTCGCTTCGCACGTGTCCGCCGGCATGGATGAACAGTTCCTGGCGTCGGAATGCGTTTCGTGCGGCGCCTGCGTGCAGGCCTGCCCGACCGCGACATTGATCGAGAAGTCGGTGGTCGATATCGGACAGCCGGAGCACTCGATCATCACGACGTGCGCCTACTGCGGCGTCGGATGCGCGTTCAAGGCGGAGATGCGCGGCGAAGAACTCGTTCGCATGGTGCCCTACAAGGATGGCGGCGCCAACGAAGGCCACTCCTGCGTCAAGGGCCGCTTCGCATTCAGCTATGCGACGCATAAGGATCGTATGCTGACGCCGATGATCCGTGAGAAGATCACCGATCCGTGGCAGGTCGTGACGTTCGACGAAGCGATCAATTACGCAGCCAAGCGTTTCATGGAAACGCAGGCCAAGCACGGCCGCAGGTCGATCGGCGCCGTTACGTCTTCGCGCACGACGCTCGAAGAGATCTATTCGGTGCAGAAGCTTGTCCGCGCGGCGTTCAACAACAACAACGTCGATACCTGCGCGCGCGTCTGCCACTCGCCGACCGGCTTCGGCTTGAAAGTCGCGTTCGGCGAAGCCGCAGGCACGCAGGATTTCAAGAGCACGGATAAGACGGATGTCATGCTGGTCATCGGTTGCAACCCAACCGACGCGCATCCGGTCTTCGGCTCGCGCATGAAGAAGCGCCTCCGCGAGGGCGCTAAGCTGATCGTCATCGATCCGCGGCAAATCGAACTCGTCGATTCTCCGCACGTCAAAGCCAACTACCATCTGCAGTTGATGCCGGGCACCAACGTCGCGGTCGTCAACGCAATCTGCCACGTCATCGCAACCGAAAATTTGATCGACCGCAAGTTTGTCAACCGGCGCTGCGAGAAGACCGATTTCCATCGCTGGGAAGAGTTCATCAAGCTGCCGGAGCATTCTCCGGAAGCGATCGAGCACATCACGCGCGTACCGGCTCAGATGATCCGCGAAGCCGCGCGGCTGTACGCGACCGGCGGCAACGCTGCGATCTATTATGGCCTCGGCGTTACCGAGCACACGCAGGGTTCGACGACCGTCATGGCTTTGGCCAACCTCGCGATGGCGACGGGCAACCTGGGCCGCGATGGCGTCGGCGTGAACCCGCTACGCGGTCAAAACAACGTGCAGGGCTCGTCCGACATGGGTTCGGCGCCGCACGAATACCCTGGCTATCGTCACGTCTCGAACCAGGAAGCGCGCGACATCTATCAGAAGGAATGGAATCGCGAGCTTGATCCGGAACCCGGTCTGCGCATTCCGAACATGTTCGATGCGGCGATCGACGGTTCGTATCGCGGCATGTTCATTCATGGCGAGGATATCGCGCAGTCCGATCCCGACACGCATCACGTCGAGGCGGCACTGAAGGCGATGGACATCGTGGTCGTGCAGGATCTCTTCCTGAACGAAACAGCGGCGTTCGCGCACGTCTTCCTGCCGGGTACGTCGTTCCTTGAAAAGGACGGCACGTTCGTCAACGCCGAGCGCCGCGTCAACCGCGTGCGCAAGGTGTTCCAGGAAAAGCAGGGCATGCCGGAGTGGGCCATCGTCGCAAAGCTCGCGACCGCGATGGGCTTCCCGATGTACTACGCAACCGCGTCCGAGGTCATGGACGAGATTGCACGCACGACGCCGTCGTTCGCCGGTATTTCCTACGAGAGCCTCGACAGGCTCGGCTCCATCCAGTGGCCGTGCAACGATCAGCATCCGACCGGCACGCCGATCATGCACATCGAAGAGTTCGTCCGCGGCAAGGGCCGCTTCATGTTGACCTCGTACATGGCGACCGACGAGAAGGCGAGCAACACGTTCCCGCTCATCCTCACGACCGGCCGTATCCTGTCGCACTATAACGTCGGCGCCCAGACGCGGCGCACCGATAACATGGCATGGCATCCCGAAGACGTTCTCGAGATGCACCCGTACGATGCGGAAATCCGCGGCCTCAAGGACGCTCAGATCGTGTCGCTCACGAGCCGCGCCGGCGCGACGTCCATTCGCCTGAAGGTGTCCGAGCGTATGCCGCAAGGCGTTGTCTACACGACGTTCCATCACCCGGGCACAGGTGCGAACCTGATTACGACCAGTGCGTCCGACTGGGCGACCAACTGCCCTGAATACAAGGTGACCGCGGTGCAGGTCATACCGTCGAACCAGCCATCCGATTGGCAGGCCGAGTGGAATACCCGCAACGTCGAAAACAAACGTATCAGCACGGAGAAGAAGCTGGAGCCTGCGGAGTAAATCCGCGGCTCTGTCTCGAAGTCATCTGCAATGGGCGTTATGGCGAACGTGATTTCTCGACAAGGCGGTGACGAGTCCTTTTGCTCGTCCCCCGCCTTGGGCGAGGCCATTGTCGCCGGGACGGTGCAGGTCGTCACGTGGCAACTCCCGCAAGAAACGCCGGTGGCGTTGCAGATCAATTCCGAGCCTTACACCGTCATGATGGCGACGCCGGCGGACCTTCGCGACTTCGCGTTCGGGTTTCTCGTCGGCGAAGGCATTCTCAAGAATTCGAAAGAAATACGGGGCGTGCTTGAGATGCCAGGCGACGAGGGCATCACGGTCGACGTCGCGGTTCCTGAAACAGCTCTTGAAGTCTCACGCCTGGCGCGCCGTTCGATCGAAGGCAGGACAGGCTGTGGTCTATGCGGCATCGAGGATATCGCGTCGGCGGTGCGACCGTTGCCCGTGCTTGACCGGCACTGGACGCCAGCGCCTGAGGCCATCGAACTGGCGGCGGCGACACTGTTCCAGCATCAGCCGATGAACCAGCACAATCGCTCCGTACACGGCGCGGCGTGGGTTTCGCGCGATGGTGAGATCAAGCTCGTGCGCGAGGATGTCGGACGTCACAACGCGCTCGATAAATTGATCGGAGCGCTGGTGCGCGATGATCGCGATGTCCGCGACGGCTTCGTATTGATGACGAGCCGATGCAGCTTCGAACTCGTACAAAAAACGGTGACGGCTGGGATCGGCGCGCTCGTGACCGTTTCCGCTCCGACATCGCTGGCGCTCGAACTGGCGCGCAAATCGAACCTTTTCCTGGCGGCGCTCGCCAAGGGAAAGCCCGTTGTCTTCAACTCCTGACGCAGCCCTGTGCTGGTCGACAATGCAATCCGGTGGGTAGATGGAAAACGAAGTTCTCATTACGATGGCTAATCAGATCACGGATTTTTGGTCCCCCTACCCAAAACCCGAGGCAACGGAGAGCATCGCGCGCCACATCCATACGTTTTGGGACCCGCGCATGCGTGACCAGATGAAGTCGATCATCGATGACGGGGGCCGCGGTCTGTCGCCGCTCTTCATCGAGACCATGAAAGATTATTTCAACGGCCCAAAAACTCCTACAAAGCCGGGTCCTGCGCCTGCGCCCGGGGCAAAGCCGAAGGCCGGGTCTCCGGCATCATAACTTCCGCGCAAACGAAAAAGGGTGGCGATAGCCACCCTTTCCGCATTTGGTCCATGTTGCACTCTGGCGTTATTCGGCGGCCGCGCGGCTCGCGCTCAGCACCTGGTCTTTCAATCTGCCCGACACTTCCGCCAGGTGATCGAAGCCGAACGTGAATGAGCCGACACCCGCCGTTGCGGATCTGAGATCGATAATCAGATTATCCATCTCCGCTTCCGGAATGTGCGCCTCGATCACGTCCCATCCCAACCAGCCCGAACGCGCGTCAAATCCGAGGATCTGCCCGCGCCGCTGCGAGATGATGCCGTTGATGCGAGCGTTCGCTTCGGATGGAACCGCGATCGATACGGCCATGACCGGCTCGAGCAGAACGGGATTGCACTTGGGCATGCCTTCCGCCATCGCGAGGCGGCCAGCCTGCCGGAACGCCATGTCGGAGGAATCGACCGTGTGGTATGAGCCGTCGGTCAACGTCACGGCGACGTCGACGACAGGGAAGCCGAGCGGGCCTTCCGTCAAATAATCGCGCACGCCGATCTCGACCGACGGAATGAAGTTGCGCGGGATCGCACCGCCGGTGATCTTCTCCGTGAACGTGATGCCGGTCGAGCGCGGCAACGGCTTGATGTCGAGCTTCACATCGCCGAACTGCCCGTGCCCCCCCGACTGCTTCTTGTGGCGTCCGCGAATTTCGGTTGCCGAGCGGATCGTCTCCTTGTAGCCGACGCGGCGTTTCTCACGCACGACTTCGATGCCGTACTTGCGCAACAGCCGTTCGAGCGCGACGCGCAAGTGCATCTCGCCCTGCCCGTGCAGCAGGATCTGATGCATGTCGGCATTGTGCTCGACCGTCAGCGAGGGGTCCTCGTCGACGAGCTTGGCGGCGGCCGAGGACAGCTTCACTTCGTCCTTCCGATCCTTGAGACCGAGGCCGATCGCCAGGACGGGCTGCGGCGGCTTCGGAATGGGAATTTGCGTCACCGCCGACTTTCCGACACCGATCGTCTCACCTGAGTGAACAGCGTCGAGCCGTCCGAGCGCGACGGTATCGCCTGCTTTGGCGCCGCCGCACTTCGTCGTTTCCTCGCCGCGGACCGTGAATAGTCCGGCGACGCGAACCTCCTGGCCATCGCCGCCCGTGACCGTGGCGTTATCGGGAATGTCTCCAGCGAGCACGCGTGCAAACGACAGCTTGCCGCCGGACTTGGTGTGCAGGCTTTTGAAGACGTAGGCCGCCGACTTGACGTTTTCGAGCTTGTGCCGCCGTGCCGTCTCTTCGACGAAGGGGCATTCGTGCCGGAGCGCTTTCAGCAGCCGCATGATGCCATGCCCCTCCTGCGCGGAGCCGAGCAGAACGGGGCAAATCATGCCGTCCTTGAACTCTTTCGCGAGATCGTCGAACACGCGATCGTTCGGCGGGGGGATGTCGGTGAGCAGCTGTTCCATCAGTTCGTCATCGTAGTCGGCGAGCTTCTCCAGCATGTCAAAGCGGGCTTCCTTCTCGCGCGACGCAATCGCCGAAGGCAGTTCGACGATCTTGCTTTCGGCGTGCTCGCGATAGACGTAGGCGCGCTCGGACGCGAGATCGATGAAGCCCGTCGCGATGCCGTTTTCCCAGATCGGGATCTGGCGGAGGACCAGCGGCTTCGAACTTGCCGGCTGCAATCCCGGCATGATGTCGCGCAAAGGCGTTTGCGAGGCGTCGATCTTGTTCAAGAAAATCAGATGCGGAATTTGCGCGTCTTCGAGCTGCTTCAGGATCACCTGCAGGGCCGCGACGCGTTTCGGGTCGGCTTCACACACCACGACCGCCATATCGCAGGCCGGGAGGGCGAGGGCGCCTTCATGGGCAAATTCGACCGATCCAGGGCAATCGATGAAAGTGAACTTATCTTCGAGGAAGGAGACATCGGCGACGTTGACGCCGACGCTCATGGCGTGCTCGCGGGCTTCCGGGGTGTTGTCGCCAATCGTCGATTTGGCTGCGATCGAGCCGGCACGCGAGATGCCGCCGGTGCGTGCAAGAATAGCTTCGAGAAGAGTGGTCTTGCCGCTTGCGAAGGGTCCGATCAGCGCGACGCAACGTGCGCCTCGGACCCCGCCCCTGGCTCCTTGAGCGCCATTTCTGCCCTTCGGGCCATCTGAACTCGTCATGATTGCCTCCGACGTTGTGAGGCGCAGACCCACGCTTTGGCCGCACCCCGCACCTCGGAAGGATACGGCAGTGCCATGCTCGCTCGAAAGCCAGCGTGGCACAACCGTCTTAACCGGGGTCGGCCGCACAGTTTCGTGAAACTTTCATATTGCGGTGCAGTAGTTCTCCAGAGGCGCTGATTTGTTTATTGCATCGCCGAAACTACTTTTCGCTCAAGGCGCTAGGGTTCGTCTCAAAATGCAAAAATCACTTGAATAACTTTAAACTTGCATCATCATGAACTCATCCGCGTTTGGCGCGTTTTAAGGGGTACGAGCGCATAATGCGGAGAGAGCCGGAGGGATTTGGCTCAGGAATGCGAGGCTGGGTTATGAGTATCGAAACACTGATGTCCGCGGCAAACGCTGCCGGGTACGTTATGGCAGTCGAAGATGAACTTCCCGACGCCTTCGGTGCAGAACCGACGGTGTTTGAGTTCAAGGCGCAACCCACGACCGCAATTGCGATCTGGCGCCCCGTGGTTCCGGATATTGACGGTCGGCCCCTGACCGGACATATCGCGCACGCCTGGGATTGGTTTACCGGTCGCTTTGTCGGCAACGGCGCGACGGCGGCTTAAGCTAGGCCATCCAAATTAGAGCGTGTTATGCGCGCAAAGTCTTTTGCGCGCTTTTTGTTTGTGAACGACCCGAATAATCCGGCCAAGCTCGGCCGCTACGAAAGGTTTCCGCAAAAGCGCTGGATTCTCGTGCACGACTCTTTCAGCGCCTCGGTCGAGGCTGCATAGGACACGCGGAACGACGGCGAGCCTTCGAACGCCGCGCCGTGGACGACCGCAACGCCCTCTTCTTCCAGAAGCGCCGTCACGAAGGCTTCATCGTCAGAAATCTTGACGCCGCCTTTGCTCGTCTTGCCGATCAGCGCCTTTATGCTCGGATAGACGTAGAACGCGCCCTGCGGATTGGGGCACTGGATGCCCCTCGCCTGGTTGAGCATGCCTACGACCAGATCGCGGCGGTCGACGAATATCCTGTTGTTCTTCGCGATGAAGTCCTGCGGCCCGTTCAAGGCTTCGACGCCGGCCCACTGGGTGATCGAAGAAGGATTTGACGTCGACTGCGATTGCAATTTGCGCATCGCGTTGATGAGCTGCTCCGGTCCCGCCGCATAGCCGAGGCGCCAGCCGGTCATGCAGTAGGCTTTCGACAGGCCGTTCATCGTCAGCGTGCGCGCATAGAGGCGCGGCTCGACGGCCGCGGGCGTCGCGAACTTCAGGCCGTCGTAGAGCAAGTGCTCGTACATATCGTCTGTTAGGATCCAGACGTGCTCATGGCGAAGCAGAACGTCGGTCAGGGCTTTGATGTCGTCGGCCGAATAGGCTGTGCCGGTCGGGTTCGACGGCGAATTGAAGATGAACCACTTCGTCTTCGGCGTAATCGCCTTTTCGAGCGCATCGGGCTTCAGCCGGTATCCGTCTTCCAAAGTCGTCGGCGCAAAAACGGGCGTGCCGCCGCCGAGCAGGACGATGTCGGCATAGGAGACCCAGCACGGCGCCGGGATCACGACTTCGTCGCCGGGGTTGAGCGTCGCGAGCAGCGCGTTGTAGAGCACCTGCTTGCCGCCGGTCCCAACGGAAACCTGGCTCGGCTTATAATCGAGGTTGTTGTCGCGCTTGAACTTCGCGACGATCGCCGCTTTGAGTTCCGGAATGCCGTCGACGTCGGTGTATTTGGTCTTGCCCGCGTCGAGCGCGCGCTTCGCGGCTTCCTTGATGTTTTCAGGCGTGTCGAAGTCCGGCTCACCCGCCGATAACGAGATGATGTCCCGTCCCTGCGCCGCAAGCTGTCGAGCTTTCGTCGAAACGGCGATGGTGGCGGACGGCTGGATACGATTCAAACTGTCGGCGATGAAGCCCATGATGCGCCTGTCATTCGGAGGAGGTGCGAATAGATCGTTTCGCGACTGCGAAAGGAACGGCGCGGACCCTAATTCCAATGATTCGCGACCGCAAGCCGACGTTTTGCCAATGTCCCTGCGCCACCGCCGCAGGCCCTCGCCACGGTCTAATCTCTTTGGCTGGTGATGCGCGCCCGCAACTTAAGACGGATGAAATCGCAGAGCGCGCAATTGCACGGCGAGCGCCACATTCCGGACCCATGCGCGCCAAGAACCATCGGTCAACTCCCCCTTAACGGCTCGTCATTACCAAATCGATTTGTAGCGGAGGGATTTGAAACAATGGCTGCCAGCGAGATCGCCGATCGGAATTCGCCAGCCCGCGACTGGCTCCACGACCGGCGCCCGAAGCGTCGCCATCGTCTGCTGCGGCCTGTTTTCGACGCCCTGGGCGCCGCGCTGGTCTTCGTCATGCTGACCGCAGTCGGCGCGAGCGCGCCAGTCAAGGCCTGCGCGTTTTCAGGCGCTTTCAGCGCGATGGAACGTCCGCTTGCCCCGCACGCCATCAAGGCGATCGCCGAGAGCGGCCCGGCGCCGATCATCGAGATTGCGACGACCAGCTCGGCGCTGAGCCCCGACGCCGTATTTCGCAGAACCAGCAGTACTGCCGCATGGGGCCTGTGGGGCCTGTCTCTGTCGCTTCTGGCGGCGCTGAACTTGAGTTTTTTCAGGCACTTGCGACGCGTCTATGTTAACCCAAGGATGCGTGGCGCAGCTTCGAGGCAGCGTTATCCGCAGGACGCGACCAGCGAGGCTATTGAATTGCCGCATTCCCGTTTGTAGGCTTTGTTCAACGAACCTTTCCGTCTCAACCGGCTTAATGTCCGACGACTCTTGGAGGTGCGAAGTATGACGAGGCAACAGATCCGGCCGTTCTGGCTTGGCCTCACCGTTGGTGCGACGGTCGCCGTCGTCGCCGCGACCTCGTTCTTCGCCAGCAGCGAGAGGGTTTTGAGAACGAGCTTCGCGACCGCGCTCACGCAAGCCTCATTGCCGGCCAAGGACGTCGCGTCCATAACTCCGGTCTCGGGCTCGGAAGACTATTGGCTGTCGGCCATGCGCCGCGACGACAGTTCGCCGATCACCAAGGCGGTGTCCGTCGGTGACCAGATTTCGCTGACGCTCGACGGCCATAGCCGCACGTTCGCGGTTGCGTCGGTATCGGATTTCGCACCGCAGATCACCGAAATCGATACGTCCGCTGGACCGGAGCGCTTCATTCTGGTCACGGCCCGAGATGTTAAAAATCCGAAGGAGCGGCCGATCCGCTTCGTCATGGAAATCGACGGAGCCAACGCGATGATCGTCGGCAGCCGCGGCGGCCGGACATTGTAATCGCTAGCAATCTGTTTTGACGAACCGACAGCCGTTCCGCTCACCACCGGACGGCTTTCTTGTCTTCGAAAAATCCGCCCGTTGGTCCGTCCGGCGGCAGTGTCGCGAGCCAGACCGCCGTCTCGGCACCTTTCTCGGGCGAACGCGGCGCGTCAGGTCCGCCCATGTCCGTTCTGACCCAGCCCGGCGAACAGGCGTTGACCTTGATGTTGCCTTTTCCAGCCTCCGCAGCGGCTATGCGGGTCAAAGCATTCAACGCCGTTTTCGAAATGCGATAGGCAGGGAACCCCGAACTCATTCCTGCCAACTGCCCTGCCAACGACGACACGTTGACCACCCGGCCGTAGCCGCGAGCGATCATGCCCGGCAGAAGCGTTCTTATGATAGCGGCCGGTGCGAGGACGTTCGTTTCCCACGTGCGTCGGAGCGTGTCGTCCGTCATGTCGAAGAGGCTGGCATTGAAGCCGCCAGGTCCGTCGATCAGGATCGCGGCGTTGTTGACGAGAATGTCGATCGGCGCATGGCGCTGTTCGATGGCTTCCAGCGTGGACGGCAAAGCGGCGGCGTCGGCGACGTCGATGATCACCGGTTTGACATCGATACCGAGTTTGTCGAACGCCGCTGCCGCTGCGATGGCATTCGCCTCGTTGCGAACTCCGGCGAGAACGGACATGCGCAATTCAGCGAGCTTATGCGCAATCGCAAATCCGATGCCGCGATTGGCGCCCGTCACGAGCGCGGTCCTTTTCGTCTTAAGGTCGGGCATGTGCGCGTCCTTGGCTGAGAGGCTTGCGCGCGGAGCGTACCTCGGCGTCATGAGGAGAGCGAAAACAAAAACCCCGCCAAAAGCGGCGGGGTTTCCAAATTCTGCTTTCTGAGAAGCTCAAGACTTCTTTGCGTCTTTGGTCTGCTTCGTCAGGTTTTTCTTGCACTCGGCGCGGAATTTCTTGCGATCCTTGCCGTGCAGACCTTTCGCGTCCGCATCTTTCGAGCACTGGATCGATTCCGGGGAATGGACGACGGGGGTCGCGGGCTTTTTGGCATCTTTCGCCGAAGCCACGCCGCTGCCGATTATCATCATCGCAGCCGCCGCTGCGGCAACCAATTTCAGAGAAGTCATCGTGTGTGCTCCATTATGTCAGTAGATCAACGTCTGTCGGCCAACTTGGTTGCCCCGGCCCCGCTGGGCCAATCCGGACTGAACTTTTTAAACTTCGGATCGGCGATTGATTGGCTATCACCGTGCCGCATGCCGATGGTACTTACTCTTCCGTAAGGAGCTTTTGGCGCTCGTCACGATGGCTCGGCCTTCGACGTTCGGATAAGATATCTGTTAAAATAAGCGACCCGCGTGACACTGTGGCTCCGAAACAGCATTTATGCTCCGGCTTCCCGTCTCTATATTTGCAGCGTGGCATCTTCACCGAAAACACCCTCCGGCAAATCGACCCGACCGCGATCCTCGCGCGGCAAGTCGGGCAAGCCGATTCAGCCTCCCGCCGAAACTTCGGCCGGGACGCCGGGGTTCGCCGAAACGAACGCCTATTTCGCGCCCGCTGATTTTTCCGGAAAGACGACGAGCAGCGGACTTCCCAGCCTGCCCGCCTTGCGCCAGTCGGGGCCGCGTCCGCCGATGGGCGGCGAAAGCCTGACCGACAGCCTGACGGCTTTGCTCACGCGGCCCGACGAGCGGTCGGAGCGCGCGAAAGAACTCCTCTCTCGCCAACCGTTGATGGCGTCACATCCGATCGTGTCCGGCGGCATGCCGATGTTCATGCCGCACCGCCCCGAGCGGCCGGAAAAAAGCGAAGGCGGGATCGAGTTCAAGATTCAGTCCGAATACGAGCCGAAAGGCGACCAGCCGCAAGCGATCGCGGAACTCGTCGAAGGCATCGGCAAGCACGAGCACAATCAGGTGCTGCTCGGCGTCACGGGCTCGGGCAAGACATTCACGATGGCGCACGTCATTCAGGCGACGCAGCGCCCGGCGCTGATCCTGGCGCCGAACAAGACGCTCGCGGCGCAGCTCTACGGCGAGTTCAAGAGCTTCTTTCCGGACAACGCCGTCGAGTATTTCGTTTCATACTACGACTACTATCAGCCCGAAGCCTACGTGCCGCGCACCGACACCTACATCGAGAAGGAAGCGTCGATCAACGAGCAGATCGACCGGATGCGCCATTCCGCAACGCGGTCGCTTCTCGAACGCGACGACGTCATCATCGTCGCGTCGGTCTCCTGCATTTACGGGATCGGATCGGTCGAAACCTATACGGCGATGACGTTTACCGTGCGCGCCGGCGAACAGCTGTCTCGCGACCAGCTGCTGGCCGATCTCGTCGCGCTCCATTACCGGCGCAACGACCAGAACTTCGTCCGTGGCGCGTTCCGCGCGCGCGGCGATACGGTCGAAGTCTTTCCGGCGCATTTGGAAGATCGCGCGTGGCGTTTCTCGCTGTTCGGCGATGAGGTCGAAAGCATCATCGAGTTCGATCCGCTGACCGGCGCGAAGACGGACGAACTGGCGCTGGTCAAGCTCTACGCCAACTCCCACTACGTCACGCCGAAGCCGACGCTGCAGCAGGCGATCAAATCGATCAAGATCGAGCTCAAGAAGCGTCTCGATGAGTTGTATAATGCGGGCAAACTGCTCGAAGCGCAGCGCCTCGAACAGCGCACCACGTTCGACATGGAAATGATGGAGGCGACGGGCTCGTGCGCCGGCATCGAGAACTATTCGCGCTATCTCACGGGACGCAATCCGGGCGATCCGCCGCCGACGCTGTTTGAATATCTGCCCGATAATGCGCTCGTCTTCGCCGATGAAAGTCACGTTACCGTGCCGCAGATCGGCGGCATGTTCCGTGGCGACTTCCGGCGCAAGGCGACGCTTGCGGAATACGGATTCCGCCTGCCGTCGTGCATGGACAATCGCCCGCTGCGTTTTGAAGAATGGAACGCGATGCGTCCGCAATCGGTGTTCGTCTCGGCAACGCCTGCGAGCTGGGAGATGGAGCAGACCGGCGGCGCGTTCGCCGAGCAGGTCATCCGGCCGACAGGCCTCATCGATCCGGCCGTCGAGATTCGCCCCGCAAAAACGCAGGTCGACGATCTGCTCGACGAAGTCCGGCAGGTCGCGCGTAAAGGATATCGGACGCTCGTCACGGTGCTGACCAAGCGCATGGCCGAGGATCTCACCGAATACATGCATGAAAGCGGCGTGCGCGTGCGCTACATGCACTCCGACATCGAGACGCTGGAGCGCATCGAAATCATCCGCGATTTGCGTCTCGGCGCCTTCGACGTGCTCATCGGCATCAACCTGCTGCGCGAAGGTCTCGACATTCCGGAGTGCGCGCTCGTCGCCATTCTCGACGCCGATAAGGAAGGTTTTCTGCGCTCCGAAACGTCGCTGGTGCAGACCATCGGGCGCGCGGCGCGCAACGTCGACGGCAAGGTCATTCTCTATGCGGATCAAATGACCGGATCGATGGATCGCGCCATCGCGGAGACGAACCGGCGTCGCGAGAAGCAGGTGGCGTGGAACGAAGCCAACGGCATCACGCCGGAGAGCATCAAGCGCAACATCCACGACGTGCTGCAATCTGTCTACGAGCAGGATCACGTGACCGTCGATGCGGGCTTGGCCGATGGCGAAAACGTGCAATCGCTCGGGCACAATCTGCAGGCCGTCATCGCCGACATGGAGCGTCGGATGAAGGACGCGGCGGCCGATCTCGAGTTCGAAACGGCGGCGCGGCTGCGCGACGAGATCAAGCGGCTGCGCGAAACGGAGCTGGCGATTTCGGACGATCCGCTGGCACGGCAAAGCGAGGTCGAAGATCGCGCCGGGAGTTTCAAGGGCGAGCGCAAGTATGGCGCGAAGGCGAATATGCCCAGTCCGTCCCCCTCTCCGCGCAAGCGGGGAGAGGGGGAGAGCGGATCAGGCTCGCGCGTCAGGACCGAGTACGAGCCCGTTCAGCCGACGTATGCGCAATCAGGTTCTCGTTATGCGCCGGGCGCGGGAGATTCTTCATCTGCGCCCGTCGACTCGCGTTCCGCGAGCCGGCCGCCGGGCGCGGGATCAAGGATCAAAAAGCCGTCGCTGGATGACATGGGGCCGGGAACGGATCGGCCGGTGCCGGCGCGCGCCCCCGCTGTCGACAGCCGCGCCAAGGCTGGCGCGTTCGGCGAGAAGATCGCAGGGCCGCACAAGCCGACGCTCGACGAAATGGGACCGCACGCCTCGCTGCCGGTGAAATCCGGAGAGAAGCCGTCGCGTGTCCAGACACCCACGCGGACGCGCGAATTTGACGATACGGCACAGAAGAAGGGCCGCCGCGGGCGTCCGCGCAAAACCGGCCGTCCGGGCCAATAAGCCAAAACGCTCACGCTTTGCGCGTAAGTACGCATATCGGCATTTTTCGGAACCTCGTTGAGTGCCGGATGTTGCTTCTTGAGTTCCGGTCAAGGAGTGCGATCATGCCGAAAATCAAGAACGCCAAAATTCTCATTCTCGCGACGGACGGGTTTGAGCAATCCGAACTGGACGTGCCGCGCGAAAAGTTGAAAGCCGTTGCGCAATTCGTTCACGTCGCCGCGCCGAAAGAGCGAAAGAAAAAAGACTCGATCGTCGGCTGGCAGAACCACGATTGGGGAAAGCCTGTGCCGGTTGACGTTGAACTCTCCGAGGCATCGACGTCGCTCTACGACGCGATCGTACTTCCCGGCGGACAAATGAATCCCGACACGCTTCGGAAAAATCCGGAAGCGCTGGCGCTGATCAAAGCCTTCCTCGCCGAAGGAAAGGTCGTGGCGGCGATCTGCCATGCGCCGTGGCTTTTGATCGAGGCGAACGCTATTCGCGGGCGGCGCGCGACGTCCTACGACTCGATCAAGACGGACATGATCAATGCCGGGGCGAACTGGGTCGATGAGCCCGTCGTCGCCGATCAGGGCATCGTCACGAGCCGCAACCCCGGCGATCTCGAGGCGTTCGTCGCAAAGATCATTGAAGAAGTCGAAGAAGGCAGGCACGAACGCGCAGTCCTCGCCGCATAGCGCTGCACGTGAAGCGGCAGGGCGCGCTCAGCCCGTCCGGGTAACTTTTGGCGAGTTGTTGTGAGTTTTCGCAACGCTCGCCAAAATCAAAAGCAGCGTATAGCGCAGGGCCTCGTCTACGGACGTGACGGTGCGGCCCTCATCGGAGAGATCCGCGAACGTCCAGACGAGTTCGCCCTCGGACGTTGCCCGCCAGCTGCCAAAGTATTCGCGGCCTTTCAGAACGGTGACGCCGGTGCCCGCCAAGCCTTCGCGCACGGCAAAGCCGCTCAACCCGACTTCGGGTATATCCGACAGCCGTCTCAACAGCTCCGTATCTGGCGCCGCGCGCTTCATCGCTCTGCCGCATTCCCGAACGAAACAATAGCGCCGCGCGAAATCGAACTCTTTCTTGGGCGCACGCGCCGATTAAATGGTGGCGCGCATTCTGATATGAAAGGCCGCGCACATCGCGCCGGCACGTTTGGTTCTTTATCGACGGATCGTTAAGACCTCATTAATATTTTCGACACGGGCCGTTGCGCGGCGGAGACGGCGTCCGCGCGTTATCATCCGTTCCTTTCGGAGGAGACGATCATGAAAACGCTTCTGTCGTCACGTGGCTTGGTACTCGGCTTTACATCCCTCACGATTGCGCTGATCGCGTGCGCGGTTTCACCGGGGGCTGCGGAAGCCGAAGCGAACTTCGTTGTTTCGCTGACACTCGGCATGCCGGTGCTCAAGGGCGGCTGCACGCTGTGCCAGCGCACGCGGGAATCAGGCGCCAATTTCACCGCTGTCGATCACGCCAACGGCGGACCGAGCCGCATCATCCTGATGCGTCACGCGGACAAGACCGACGACCCTTATAATGAAGACCTGTCGGAAGCCGGCATGGCGCGCGCCGAGCGTCTTGCGACGTACGTTCCGCAGACGTTCGGGAAACCGGACGTGATCATCGCAACGGCGCATTCGAAGCACTCGAACCGGCCACGGGAAACCGTCGCTCCGCTTGCGAATGCGGTCGGCCTCAAAGTTCAGCACGATTACGAGAACGACGACTTCGAGAATCTTGCCAACGAGATCTTTTCCAACCCCGAATACAAGGGGAAGACGCTGGTTATCTGTTGGCATCACGGCAAGCTACCGGCCATCGCCGCGCTGCTTGGGGCGCCGCAAGGCAGCTACCCCGACCCGTGGCCCGAGGATGCCTACAATCTCATCCTGGATTTCCGCTACGATCCGAACTCGGGCAGCGCGCCGACGGTCACGCGCGTCATCGAGCCGTTTTGAGTTATCTGGGGCGCACGCGGATCAGCACTTTTTCAAATTCGCAGCCAGTTCGACGAACACGTCGGAATTCTGCGGCAGGACTCTGACGGACTGGTCGCAGCCCTGCCCCGCGACGGCCATATGCGCCGCGAAGAACTGTCCCGAGAGTTGCACGTCGAATCCTGTCGGCGTGATGGTGCCGTCGACCGTGCCGCCGATATCGTTGATCTTGTCCTGCCAGGCGCCGGTCAGCTTCTCGCCCTCGACCGTCAAGTCGGTTGCAGCGTGAAGTTTGAAATTGGTTGCCCCGTCTTCACAGCGCAACGTCTGGCGCATACCCGGCGCACCGCGTCGGGCGACATAGGTGACGACGCATTTGAAATTGGATGCAGGCCCGGAGGTCGACGTCATCGTCGCCATTCCGACCCAGCGCCCGGCAAGGCCAGCCAAGGGATCGACGGGGGCCGCAGCCTGGTTCTGGCCCGCAGTCAAACTTGAAACGGCTGCAACCGTGCAGTACACGGCGACGCGATACGACTGACGCATAGACTTTCGACTCCCTCGTCAAGCCTGTCCGGCTTCAAGCACCCCCGCGCTTGCCCGATTCTTCGAGAACCCCGTCGCTGGTCGGCTGAGCATTTCGAGCTTTTCAGCGCACCTTCGGCGACAGCAGCAGACTGGTCGTCGATCGCGACTGTTTGTGGGCCGTATTGGGGAGATATCGCGAGTTCAATTTGCTCATTGTTGCAGGGAGCAAACGAGTTCCGTTCTCATGCACTCGGGTAATATCTTGCGGAGATCGTGCGTTCTTCCCATAAGCACGGACACAACACGTGACCCTGAGCGTTTATTGAGTGCAGTGCAGTATTGGACTGTCGTTCGAGGGCAACACTTCAGTGCATCTCGTTCAAGTTTGTCCATATGGCTCGCAAAATGCGGGGCGTCAGATGATAATGCGCGCCGTTTCGCGATACGCAGGAAGGAAGGGCTTCGTGTTTCGCCATCATCACTTTTCCGGCTGTCTTTCCGCTTATCTGAAGGCGCTTGCCGTGACGGCGGCAATGGCTGGCGCTCTGTCGCTCACCACGTCGACAAGCTATGCCGCGGACGGTCCATTTCCTGAACTCGTCGGCACCTGGAATGGCTCGGGCGTCGCGAAGTTCGACGGCGGCAAGACAGAGAGCCTGCGCTGCAAGGGCTATTATACGAACACGGGCGGTCCCCATAATCTCGGAATTTCGATTCGCTGCGCCAACGCGTCGGCAAAGGTGGAATTGCGCGCCAATCTGGTTGACGCGGGCGGCGCAGTGACCGGCAGCTGGGAAGAGCGGACGTACAATCAGTCCGGAGCGGTCACGGGACGGGCGTCAGCGAACAAGCTCAATCTGGCGATCAGCGGCGGCATCGCGGGCTCCATGATGGTGACCGTCGGCCGCGGCTCGCATTCGGTCGCCGTGCTGACCAGCGGCCCGTCGCTCAAGGGCATCAATATTTCAATGTCGCGCTGAGTTCTTAGCTGAGTTCATCACAGGCACTCCGGCAGTCCGCCCGAACAAAGGATAGACGATCATGCGCATGAGACTTTGGGCCGCCGTTCCCGTGATTGCCTCTGTGCTCGCCGTCTCCGCGATGCCGACGCCGGCGGATGCGCTCGCGCGGCGGCTGCGGACGAACTACGAGCCGGGCGAAGTCATCACGGCGCACAGCCATTACGGCAACGGGTCCGTCCGGAGCGTCGTCCGGCCGGGTCGCCTTGGGTGGCAGGTGCGGCTGCCTCGCGGCGGCTGGGTCGACTGCCGCCGCAGCTGCGAGGAAACGCTTCGCGTGCAGACCGTCGACATCTTCGGCGACGGCACCAACACGCTGTCGAACGGCGGTTATGGCACCCTGGCGCGCGAATGCGGCGTCTTCGGATGCCTGCATTGGGAGTGGTCGTTCTAGGCCGATCCAGCTCAAACAAGGAATGGATTTGTCAGCCGTTCCTGACCGAATTGCCCCGGCGGCCCGTGTCCGCAGATGAAGGCAATGTCGTCTCCGAGCGGCAAGAGTTTGGTCTTGATCGCCGCAATCAGCGCGTCGTGGTCGCCGTAGGGGAAGTCCGTGCGGCCGATCGAGCCGCGAAACAGGACGTCGCCAACAAGCGCGAATCGCTGCGCCGCATCGAAGAACACGACCGATCCCGGCGAATGGCCCGGGCAATGGAAGATATTGAACGTGTGACCGGCGACGGTGACGACGTCGCCATCATCGAGCCAACGGTCGGGCTTGACGTTGCGCACGTCGGGAATGCCGTACATTTCGCCCTGCTTCTCGAGATTATCGAGCAAGAGCGCATCGGCCCTGTGAGGGCCCTCGATCTTGACGCCGAGTTCCTGGCGTAGCTCAGCCGCGGCGCCGGCGTGGTCGATGTGACCGTGGGTCAGCAAAATCTTCTCGATCTCGATTTCGGCTTCGTCGATGCCGCGAAAGATCCGGTCGAGATCGCCGCCCGGATCGACGACGGCACCGCGCTTTGTCGCCTCGTTCCAAATCAGCGTGCAGTTCTGCTCGAACGGCGTGACGCGCACGATCGCAGCCTTCAGCGGAGATTGAGGCGGGGTGGTCGCGTCGCTCATCTATCGCGGCTCCTGAGGATGAACTGCGGTCTTAGAGCATCCGTTGGCGAAACCGCAAGCGCCGACATTCCTGCAGCGAAAGATGCACCGTCTAGTTCAAATGGCTGATGTGAATACAAAACCACGTACAGGAGAATCTCGACATCACGACCGTTCGCCGGTTCCGAATCGGACTATCAGATCACTGATTGAGCATAATGAATTTTATAAGGATGGGACCGGTGAAAAAGATATTTGCAGGGCTTCTTATAGTATCGAGTGCCACAGCATCGTCCCTGGCGACCCCCGCTTCCGCCAATGATTGGGAAGGCGTGTCATTAGGTATCGGCGGCGGCTACGGCATGGCGAAGAACGATTTAAACCTCGCCACCGGTCCCGCCATCTCTTCCTTCATCGATGCCAACATCGGCATCAGCGGCTTCGGCGGATCGGGCGGCTTTGCTACGCTCAGCGCCGGCTACGATCATGTCCTTTTCGGTCCATTGATTGTCGGCGCCTTCATCGACTACGATTTTTCCGACATCGACACGCGAATTGGAGCGGGCAGCGAGCTTGGCGAAGTTAACGCCAGCATCGACTTCAAGATCGAAAACCAACTCTCCATCGGCGGACGTCTCGGCTATCTCATCGCGCCCACGACGCTATTCTTTTCGACCTTCGGATACGCGCACGCCGAATCAAGCGACATCAAAGCCAACCTCAATCTCGGCGGTGGCTCGGGCGGCGGCACGCTTGCTGGGGTCGGTAGCTTTAATGGCTATTTTCTCGGCGGCGGCGTTGAAACGCTGATCTCCAACGGATTCAGCATCAAGGCGGAATATCGCTATACATCCCTGCAGGCCGAGAGCCTCGACATTTTACCAGGCTCAGGCGCGAACGAGTTCGTGACCGGCTCGATCAAGCCGCAAATTCAAACGGGACGCGTGTCGCTCAACTACCGCTTCGGCGACGGCAAGACGGAAGCGCCGGACGATTCGATCCCGCCGGTCACTAGTAGCTGGACCGGCGCCTACCTGGGCGTCGGCGCCGGGTACGGAGTTGCCAAAAATACTTTGGAGCTAGCCGACCGATCCGAACCCGATCCAGGCTCACTCTTTAGTGCAGGAATTCCATTCGGACACGACGGTGGCATTCTTTTCGCCACTGCAGGCTATGATTATCAGATCAGCCCGAGCTTCGTGATCGGTGCGTTTGGAGATGCCGATTATTCACATTTAAAGCAGAGCAATAGCCTCTCGCTGTCGATAGGCGAGGACGCCGAACTTCACGGCAGCACGAAAACCCAATTGAAAAACATGCTGATGGTTGGCGGGCGCATCGGCTACCTGGCACGGCCAGATACAATGCTGTTCGTCAGCGGCGGCTACGCCAATGTCGAAGTGGACGATACGAACGTGTCGATCGGCATCAGTGTCGACGGCGAGGACGTCGGAGTCGGTGGAACAACCCTTATCTCCGGCCGACGCCTGAGCGGCGGGTTCATCGGCGGTGGTATCGAAACGCGACTGAACGATTCGTTGTCGCTGAAGGCGGAATATCGCTACATCGACCTCGGCGCCGAAACCGTGAAACTGCTTCCCAATGATCTTCCCGAGATCAACGAAATCGTGTCGACGAAGTTCGACCCGGACATCCAGGTTGGCCGCCTGTCGGTCAACTATCGCTTCGGGTCCAGCGCCCCAGAGGCTGCGCCTCTGAAGTAAGGAGCGGACACAACCGCGGCTGCGCGAGCTGCCGGTTTCAGAAACACCACAGGGGCCATCATGGCCCCTGTACGCGTGGATAGAGCTGGAGAAAGGCGAACGGCAGCGGGGAGTTTATGCGGCTTCCGAACCTTCGTGACCCGGATCGCGAAGCACATAGCCACGGCCCCAGACCGTCTCGATGTAGTGCTTGCCACCGGTCGCCGTCTGCAGTTTCTTTCTGAGCTTGCAGATGAACACGTCGATGATCTTCAGTTCCGGCTCGTCCATGCCGCCGTAGAGATGGTTCAAGAACATCTCCTTGGTGAGCGTCGTACCCTTGCGGAGCGAGAGAAGCTCCAGCATCTGGTATTCCTTGCCCGTCAGATGCACGCGCTGGCCGTTGACGTCGACCGTCTTGGTGTCGAGGTTGACGCGGAGATCGCCGGTTTCGATGATCGACTGGGCATGGCCCTTCGAACGGCGGACGATCGCCTGGATGCGGGCGACGAGCTCGTCCTTGTGGAACGGCTTCGTCATATAGTCGTCGGCGCCGAAGCCGAGGCCGCGAACCTTGTCGTCGATGCCGGCGAGGCCCGACAGGATCAGAATCGGCGTTGAGACCTTTGAGACACGGAGTGTCTTCAGAACCTCATAGCCGCTCATGTCCGGCAAGTTCAAATCGAGAAGAATAATATCGTAGTCGTAAAGCTTACCGAGATCGACACCCTCTTCCCCGAGGTCGGTCGTGTAAACGTTAAAACCTTCAGATTGAAGCATCAACTCGATGCTTTGCGCCGTAGCGCTGTCGTCTTCTATGAGTAGAACCCTCATGACCGTTCCTCTGGTGCCCTAATCCAATGACTCCGCGCCATGTCTGCTGTTCGCCCAAAGAAACGCACTACAGTTCGAGCTAAGCGATCGTTAGGAAGTTAGCGACGAGAGGTTAACAAACCCTAATTCCGCGTTAGCCATTTCTGCAGATTGGTTTCCGCCGTGTCTTAACAGCATGACCGTGACCGCCGTTGGCCCTCGCGGACAGACCCGTCTTTCTCGTTTCGCGGGCACAAATGCCCGTTCGCGCCAAAGCTGGCCCGCCAAAATATTAGAAAATTAGAACTGCGCCCCTCTCGACCGCGTAACAGATCCCGCCGCGAAAACCTGCCATCAGGGCGCCCACCCTTCCGGCTCGTTTCTCGACCGCCTTGCGACCCGCATTCGGTTCGAATCAAGAGCTAACAGAATTCGCAGCCGCGCCCTAGATTGCTTGTGGCGAAAAACTGCCCCTTATCGGGACGCTGCGTCAGAAAAGGTTACGCGTTGCTTTACCGCAACTTAAGCGTAACATGTTATGCTTAGTATTGAAGTAGCAACGAGGCGATGCAACGCGGTTAACGCACCGCGATTACCGCTGATGTTCATGTTGCTTCGGCCACGAAATCTTTTCGCGCCTTTGGCACGTTTTTTGATTGATCGGCCACGTAAGTTCGAATGTGTGCAGGGTATCGAACGATGAAATCACGTGAGACGACCATTCTTCTCAAGCGCCGTGAGGTCGAGGAGAAATCGAGGAAGGTCGAGGACCTCGAGAGAATCATTCGCGAATTCGACCAGATGGCATCCGATCTCGAGCGTCAAATCCAGCTCGAGGAAGATCGTACCGGTGTTCGCGACCGAGGACATTTTTCCTATTCTACGTTTGCCAAGGCTGCAGCTCTTCGCCGCGACAACCTCCGGCAGTCGACGGAAGGTCTTCGCGAGAAGCTTGCCTCCGCCGTCCGCGAGCGCGACGACACGATGGAACAGTTTTCCCGCGCCAGCCAGCAGATCGACGGTCAGCACGATCCGCGCGGGCGCCGCGAAAGACCTTTCGGCTTGAGCGCGCTCCGCTAGAACGGGAATTCGGCCCGCAAGCCTCGCGGCGAGCGAATCAAAGACACAATTGAAAGCAGGCGGCGCCCGAAAGGCGCCGCCTTTTTCCTGTGTCCATTCCTGATCGCGCCGTTTGGCCGGTGGGTAACCCTCTTGCCGGACGGGCTCTTGCCGGGCAAACGGGTTCTCGGTCGTTGCCCACTCGGGGCCTTCCGTGCGCGTCATCAAGCGGAGCACAATGGCAGACAGTTGCTCATCCAAGGCGCTGCTCGCGCTGGCTACCGGCCTGATCCTATCGGGATGCGCCGGAAGTGCGCCGAAATTGCCGACGCTCAGCTTGCCGACTGCTCCGTCCGTCGAAGCTGCCTCGGAGGCGGAGGCGGCGGCGACGCGACCGCCCTCCGCGCCGGGCGCAGCACAAGAAACCGGAACCGTCGTCGATCAGACCGGCGGCCAGGGCGGATCGGCGACCGACATCTATTCCCGCGTCGCGACCGGTGCGATGAAATGCTGGTTCACGGTCGGGGGGCCGCTCAAGACCGACTACGTCTATCACGCGACGGCGGCGCCACCCTCACGCGGCGGCAAGGCACAAATTCTCATTCATCGCCGCGATGCGACGCAGGCCAATCCGCGCGGCCCGAAGGCCTACCTCGTCGATATCGATCCGACAGGCGAAGCTTCGGCGACCGTCAGGGTTGAAAATATGAAAATGACGGACGCTTTCGCGACCGCGATGACGGGCGACATCACGCGCTGGACCAAGGGGGAGAGCGGCTGCAGTCCTTCGTCGGCCGTTGCCGGCTGGACGCCGTCGGCTCCGCAGCCCGTCGCGGAAGCAGCTCCGGCGGCCAAGCCCAAAGTCGGCAAGAAGCCCAACGCTAAGGCGAAAGACAACTCGAAATCGAAAGACTTGGCTGTTCCCGCGCAAGCGAAAGCATCCGCAAGTCCGCAGCAGAAAACGTCAGCGGACTGATCGACACGACCATACGGAGCGACCGACGCATCAGTCACTCGCATCGCCGATGGCGGCGTCGAGATTACTCTCGATAGTCCTGCAAACGCGTTGCGCGCAGACCCGGGAGACCATGCTTGTCGATCGAACGCTGCCACGACAGAAACTCGTCGACGGTCAACGTATATCGCTCGCATGCCTCCTCAATGCTGAGAAGACCACCGCGAACGGCGGCGACAACTTCGGCCTTGCGACGGATCACCCATCGCTTTGTGTCCCGCGGGGGAAGATCGGCGACCGTGAGCGGTGACCCATCGGGGCCGATCACGTAGCGCCCGCGCGCTCTCATCTGTTGTTCGGTCATGATACTCGATACACACTCTCTGACCACGGGGGATACTTATAGCGGGTTGCCATTAAATTAGCACTAAGCCCTTGAGTAAACAGTAGTTAAATGGTCGTGCCAATTCAACGTAATTAAACCTCGGAGCGTAATTTCCCGTTCCGTTTTGAGTCACGCTGATAACCCTAAACGACAAACAGCGAATAACGGGCCAATCGGGTAAATGCTTGCGGGCGACTTGCGGGAGACCCATTTAATGAACTATGGAATTAAGGAGCGTGGTGAGATCCGACGAATTTTGCCGCCAAGACCAAGAATAACACGTTGAATATATTTGGTCTTTTGATGCCCGCCCGCGCCGGGGTATAACCCTGGCTCCAGCCCTGGCATTGCCGTTTGTCAGCAAAGATGGGTTTTTTGCCACCTCCGATGACCAATTTTCAGACGCCAGCCGCCGTCCCGAGTGCCAAGAAGCGTGTCGTCGTCGCCATGTCCGGCGGGGTCGACAGCTCGGTCGCGGCCGCGATCATGAAGGCCGCCGGGCACGACGTCATCGGCGTGACATTGCAACTCTACGATCACGGGAGCGCGACGGGCCGCAAAGGCAGCTGCTGCGCGGGCCAGGACATCCACGATGCGCGGCGCGTCGCGGAGACGCTCGGCATTCCGCATTACGTTCTCGATTACGAAGCCCGATTCGCCCAGAAGGTGATCGAATCGTTTGCCGAGAGCTACGTGCACGGCGAGACGCCAATCCCGTGCGTCACATGCAATAACGAGATCAAGTTCCGCGATCTGCTCGATACCGCAAAGGACCTGGGCGCCGAGGTTCTAGTCACCGGACATTACGTGCAAAGGCGCGAAACGGAGCACGGACCGGAACTGGCGCGCGCCGTCGATACCGATCGCGATCAGAGCTATTTCCTGTTCGGCATCACAAAGGCGCAGCTCGCGGCGCTCTGGTTTCCGGTCGGCGGGCTGGAAAAGTCCGAGGTTCGTGACCTGGCGCGCTCATTCAATCTTCCGGTCGCCGACAAATCCGACAGTCAGGACATCTGCTTCGTTCCGACCGGACGCTACACGGACGTCATCGAACGCCTGAAGCCGAACGCGCTCGACGCGGGCAACATCGTGCATCTGGACGGGCGCGTGCTCGGCCGTCACGAGGGCATCGTCCACTACACGGTCGGCCAGCGGCGCGGCATCAAGATCCCGGCAGCGGAGCCGCTTTATGTCGTGCGGCTCGATGCAGCTAAAAATGAAGTCGTGGTTGGGCCGCGCTCGGCCCTGACGACGACGGGACTGATCTTGCGCGACGTCAACTGGCTCGGAGAAAAATCGTTCGCGGAAAGCGCCGCGAGCGGATTGGAACTCTTCGTTCGCATGCGCTCCTCGCAAAAGCTTCGCGCGGCGCTCGTCACGGCCGCTGCCGACGGTGGCGGCAAAGTCGAGTTGCACGATGGAGAAGAAGGTATTGCGACCGGGCAAGCCTGCGTGTTCTATGCCAGCCAGGAGCCTGGGGCACGCGTGCTCGGCGGCGGCTGGATTGCAAAAACGGTGAAAGCCGCAAATCAAGAAGGCTATCGCGCACAAAGCCATACTCTGGCCGAGGCGCAGAGATAGTCGGTACGCGCGTTACACAGTGATGGAGATAGCGGTGGGCGAGAACGGATCGGATTTTCGGCGCGCAGCTGGCGCTCAAGCCGGTGTTGCAAAGAGGCGGTTCGAGCCAAAGGCCGTTCAACTCGATGAGGGCGCCGTCCGCGATGCATATCGCCGCTGGGCGCCGGTTTACGACTACACGTTCGGCGCGGTCTCGACGGCCGGCCGCCGGCACGCGGTCGAGATCATCAACGGCGGCTCGGGCCGGGTGCTCGAGGTCGGGGTCGGAACCGGGCTATCGCTTCCCTCGTACAAGAAGCATCTCGATATCGTCGGCATCGATCTCGCTCCGGAGATGCTCGACAAGGCCCGGGAGCGCGTCAAGAACGAGCAGCTCGTCAATGTCTCCGGCCTATACGAGATGGACGCCGGTAGCCTTCGCTTCCCGGACAATTCGTTCGATTCCGTCGTTGCGATGTATGTCATCACCGTCGTGCCCGATCCCCGGCAAGTGATGCTGGAGCTGTCGCGGGTCACCAAGCCAGGCGGGGAAGTCATGCTCGTCAATCATTTCAGCCAGGAGCAGGGCGTCCGCGGCTGGGTCGAGCGGCAGATGGCGCCGTTCGCCGATCTGGTCGGCTGGCACTCGGTGTTCGACGTGTCGCGCGTGATGGTCTGTGACGACCTCGAATTGGTGGATCGCAAGTCCTTGCGTCCGCTGGGCTTGTTCACGATGATGCGCTTCCGCAAGCTGGCTTCGGCCGCCGAACAGCCGGTTGCCGCCGAGTAACCGGCGCCGGCCTCTCCAATTCCGGAATGATCGTCTGGCCATCTCGCTTGCGATCATTGGTGCGCGATGCACCGTGTTGACAGGACGATAGCAGGCTCCCTATAGACGGCGCTCGATGTCCGCGTGACGGACAGCGTGGCGGGATAGCTCAGGTGGTTAGAGCGGCGGTCTCATAATCCGCAGGTCGGCGGTTCAAGTCCGCCTCCCGCTACCAAATCTTAAAATTCGAAATGCTTTTGGCGAACGGATGTTTGATGTTCGCCCTCCTCGCTCAGTCGAAGTCGACTTTTCGGCTTCGCATTTTCTTGACCTTGCCGCGCGCGGTTTTGGTGTTGACGCGCTCCGCGCGTGCGCCGCGCGACGGTCTGGTTTTGATTCGCGGTTTCGGGCGTTCGAGCGCCTCGGCGATAAGCTCCTGCAGCCGCGCACGCGCATCCGACCGGTTCTGATCCTGGCTTCGAAAACGATCGGCCTGAATGACGACGATGCCTTCGGTCGTCAGGCGTCGACCGGCGAGACGCTTCAGCTTGCCGCGCGCGTAATCGGGAATCGAGCGATTGGCCGCGAAATCGAAGCGCAGCTCGACGGCGGTCGAAACTTTGTTGACGTTCTGGCCGCCGGGGCCAGAGGCGCGGACGAAACGTTCCTCGATCTCGGCTTCGTCGATCTCAAGCGCCGGCGTAATGCGCACGCTATGCTCCTTCGGCCCGCGCAACGACCGCCGGACGGCTCGCGGCGAGATCGATGACATTCAAAATCGTCATGCATGTTCCACAGTGCATGTCGTCACCTTTTCGAGCGCCAGCGCTTCATGTCTTTCACAATTTCCCGCGCGGCATTCATGCCCGGAACGCCGGTGACGCCGCCGCCCGGATGCGCGCCGGAACCGCACAGATACAGCCCCGGGAGCGGCATCCGGTAATTGCCATAGCCCAGAACGGGGCGCGCCGAAAAGAGCTGCCCGAGACCGAGCTGGCCATGAAAGATATCGCCGTCGACGAGGCCGAAGCGCTGTTCGAGGTCGAGCGGCGACAATATCTGGCGAGCTAAAACGGCGGATTTGAAATTCGATGCGTGGCGCGTCACCGTCTCGATGACGAGATCGGCGAAGGCTTCCTTTTCCTGGGCATTCGACCAGCTTCGGCCGTCAGGAAGATGCGGCGCGACGTGCTGCACGAACAGGCTCGCGACGTGGCGTCCGGCCGGTGCGAGCGACGAATCGAGCGCTGAAGAAATCATCATTTCGACGACGGGCTCGCGCGACCAGCCATGCGTGCGCGCATCGAGATAGGCGCGCTCGAGATAGGATATCGTCGGGCCGATGACGATGCCCGCGCCGTGATGCGGCGCTAACTCTTTTCCCGGCCTGCATGCGAAATCCGGCAGCTCCGCGAGCGCCACGTTCATGCGGAACGTTCCGGAGCCGGTCTTGATCGCGAGAAACCGTTCGCGCGTTTCGGGATCGATATCCGTCGCTGCGACGAGGTCGCGGAACAGAAGCTTCGGCCCGACGTTCGCCGCGACCGCGCGCGCCCTCACGATCTCGCCGGACTTCAACACGAGACCGGCCGCGCGTCCCTTTTCGACAAGCACGCGTTCGACCGGCGCACCGACGCGAATGATCGCGCCGCGCGATTGCGCCGATCGGGCCATCGCTTGCGTGATCGCGCCCATGCCGCCTTTCGCGTGACCCCAATGTCCGGGCTTGCCGTTCACCTCGCCGAAGCAGTGATGAAGCAGCACGTAGGCCGTGCCTGGCGTCGATGGCGCGGCATAGGCTCCGACAATGCCGTCGAATGCGAAGGCTGCTTTGACCGTCTCGTTTTCGAAACGGCGATCGAGAAAGTCGGCCGCGCTCGCCGTGAAAAGTTCGAGCAAGAGACGCTGATCGGCAAGCGAGAGATTGAGAACCCGGCGGCCGATGCCTCCGGCCTTGATCAATTCGAGAATGCCGCCACCGGCGTTCGGCGGCGTGCGCGTGATGAGGTCGCGCAGCACGGCGACTGCGCGCGTCAGCTCGTTATCGTATGCCTCAAGTCGGTCCGCATCTCTCGATGAGAAAGACGCGAATGCATTGCGGCGCGCGATGGGATCGTAGGGCACCAGCAGCGACCGCGTACTGTCGACGGGCCAGAAATTCGCGGCCGGCCGTTCGATGATTTCGAGTCCATGCCGATGCAGATCGAGATCCGCGATGACTTTCGGATTGAGAAGGCTGACGGTGTACGACGCCACCGAGTTTGAAAATCCCGGAGCAAATTCTTCGGTGGCGGCGGCGCCGCCGACCACGCCAGCGCGTTCGAGAACAACAACGTTCAATCCCGAGGCGGCGAGATAGGCCGCGCTGGTCAGTCCGTTGTGACCCGCTCCTATGATCGCAACATCAAATATGTCGGGGATCATTGATTGTTCCCAAGCTGATGAATTGCAAAAACTGCGTTAGGCTAACTTTGTGATTCGCCTCTGTTTGGGAACAACCAAGGCCGGAAAACGTTAAGCGTTCGACATTTGGATTCGGCATTTGCGTTGGATTTTCCTCAATCGAGGCAACAACTCGTAACAATTTGTTCGTGAGTTTTAACCAGCCGTTTATTGCGCATTCCTAGCTTAGTTAAGAAACTCAAGCTATTTCGGGGATAGGGCTCTGGCTGCAAATGGAGCACAGGCAAAAATGCGAGCCGTCGTGACGAGTGCAGTTGCGAGATTTGCGCCGCAGAAACGGCAGCAGGTCAGTCGCGCGCAGTTTGTCGGGCTCGCGGTCGCATCGATTGTTCCGGCTGTGATATGGTGCGTACTGATCGATGTCGTCGCGATGTGGATCAGCGGTCCTCTATCGGCGCTCACTACCGTTGTTATCGGTGTTACGATCGCGGTGTTTCTGGCGATCGTTTGCGCGCCGTTGATCCTGCGTGACCGCCGTTAGTTCGTCCGCCATCCACGTTAATTCCGTCGTTTCTTACGTGCCGTTCCAGTCGCATTGCAGCTGACGGCACAATCGTTGTTTCTTGCCGCCGACAACGGAGCACGGCGCGGGGACGAACTCGCACTTGCGACAGGAATAGGACGAGACGCAGCCGCGCCAGCTTCCGCCCTTACGGAAGTTGCATGTAAGAATCGTCTGACAATCGCGATTTGGATTGATGGCGCCGCCCGGTCCTTCCTGGGCGCGCAGACCTTCGCCGCCGAACGACGCGGCCGCGAAGGCAAGTGTTATTGCGAACAGGACTTTCGACATCCGAGCACCGCCCGTTGCACACGTGTTCCGAGCATCGGCCCATACGGGCTTCGGCGCAAGATAGGCACACGTGAAAAGGCGAGCGTGGTTACTCCGCTGCCACGCGCTTCTTCGGTTTCACGATGTCCATGTAATCGTTGAGCAGGGTTTCGCTGATTTTACCGGGCTTGTAGTGATGCTCGCCAATCTCGGATACCGGCGTTAGTTCCGCCGCCGTGCCGGTGATGAAGCACTCTGTGAAGCTGCCGAGTTCCTCGGGCATGATGGCGCGATGGATCACCTCGATGCCACGCGCCTTCGCAAGGTCGATGACCGTGCGCCGCGTAATGCCGTCTAGGAAGCAATCGGGTTCGGGCGTGTGAATGACGCCGTCCTTGATCAGGAAGACGTTGGCGCCCGTGCACTCCGCAACGCGGCCGCGATAGTCGAGCATCAACGCATCAGAATAGCCCGCACGCTCGGCGCGGTGCTTCTCGATCGTGCAGATCATGTAAAGGCCGGCGGCCTTGGCCTTGGCAGGAGCGCAGGCGGGATCGGGACGGCGATACTGCGCATGCGTGATGCGAATGCCTTTGAGGCGCTGCTCCATCGGGAAATACGATCCCCAATTCCACGCCGCGATCATGAGATGAATCTTGGTCTGGCGGGCGGAAACGCCCATCTGCTCGCTGCCACGCCAGGCGAGCGGCCGGACATAGCAATCGGACAGTTTGTTGGCTGCGACCGTATCGCGGCACGCCTGATCGATTTCAGCGACGGAATACGGAATGTCGAAATCGAGAATCTTGGCGCTCTCGACGAGGCGCTCGGAATGCTCGGTCAGCTTGAAGATTTCGCCCTCATAGCAACGCTCGCCCTCGAACACGGCGCTGGCGTAATGCAAGGCATGGGTCAGGACGTGGACCTTGACGTCGCGCCAAGGCTGCAGATCCCCGTCCATCCAGATCAGCCCATCGCGGTCGTGATACGGAATGAGGTCGGCCATGCCCGTCAGAGTCCTTCGCTGGTTATTATCTTTTGGCGAAATCGCGGCGCTACTGTCTGTCCCGCGGCCTCGTGGCGTGCGGCTGCTACCCGATCGGTGGGGAGAACGATTAGTCCTTGGGCTCGTCGCTCGCAAGGGCACAAGACCCGCTGCTACCCCGCGATTTGTCTTGAAATAGAATACGATTGGGACCAATAAGTCAACATGACTGACATAAATTCCGAGGGCGTCGCCGCCCGGCGCGCAAAAGGGCAGAGCCCGACCGGCTTACGTACCGACGGCACGGCGCAAGCCATCGACCCGGAGATCATTTCCTGTGTCGAATTGTTCTACTTCGCCTACCGGGATTTCACGCGCGATCCCGACACGATGCTGGAACAGTATGGCTTCGGACGGGCACATCATCGGGTGCTGCATTTCATTCATCGCAATCCGGGCCTGAAAGTCGCGGAATTGCTGGATATTCTGAAGATTACCAAGCAGTCTCTGGCGCGCGTCCTGAAGCAGCTCGTCGACGAAGGCTTCGTCATTCAGCGCGCCGGCAGCGAGGACCGGCGGGAGCGGCGACTATATCTCTCGGCGAAAGGCGCGCGTTTGACCGATAAACTGACACAAATACAGGTCAAACGCATTGCCGAAGCGCTCGCGGCGCTTGGTCCTGGAGCGGATCAGCTCGCGCGCAAGTTCCTTTTCGCTATGATTACCGAAAAGGATCGCCCGCTCGTTGAAGTTTTGATCAAGGGCCCGCACGCGGATATCGCGGGGGAAACCGAAAGCCACGAATGAGAGGTGCAGTTGTGCAGGATCGCGCCGAACTGCTTGCCGATAATGCCCCCCACATTCTTGTCGTCGACGACGACCAGAAGATTAGAGCCCTGCTCGGGCGCTTTTTAAAGAGCAATGGATTTCGCGTGACCGAGGCCCAGGATGCGGCCGCAGCCCGCTCGTTCATGCGCGGGCTCACATTCGACCTGGTGCTGCTCGACGTGATGATGCCGGGTGAATGCGGCCTGACGCTCGCGCGCGATCTCAAGGCGACGCGGCCCGTTCCAATCTGCATGCTGACGGCTCTCGCCGACGCGGAAGACCGCATCTCAGGTCTCGAGGCCGGCGTCGACGATTACGTCTCGAAGCCGTTCGAGCCGCGCGAGCTGCTGCTCAGGCTGCGCAATATTCTACGTCGCGGCCAGACGCCGACCGCGACGCGCGACGAAATCCGCATGGGCGGCTGCGTGTTCAACACCACGCGCGGTGAACTCAGGCGCGACGAAGAGACGATCAAACTCACCGAGCGCGAGCGCGACCTGTTGCGGCTCTTTGCGCAACGCATCGGCGTTGCCGTTCCCCGGCATGAACTCTCGAGCGACGACAGCACGGGCAGCGAACGCGCCATCGACGTGCAAATCAACCGCCTACGCCGCAAGATCGAGGCCGACCCATCGAACCCGGTCTACCTGCAAACGGTGCGCGGCAAAGGCTATATTCTTTATACTGATTGAAGCGTGAGTAACGTCGTCATCTCCAAAGCATAGGCAAACTGAAACGGCGATGGCGGTTATCAACGAAACGACGCGCGAGTCCGGCAAGGGTCAGTCCCTGTATCGGCGTATTCGCGAGCACCCCCACGTTGCACGCCTCACGAGCATCGCTGGCGAGATGCTGCCGAAAGGGCTGTATGCGCGCGCGCTGCTCATCATCATCACGCCGATCGTTGTCCTTGAAGGCGTCATCGCGTTCGCATTCATGGAACGCCATTGGCAGGCTGTGACGCGTCGCCTGTCGGAAGCGACAGCGCGCGATATCGCGGCGTTGATCGATGTCTACAGCGACCTGCCGAAAGCCGATAACGCGCAGAAAATCGTCGATCTCGCGCGCGACCGGCTGAACCTCAAAATGGAGATCTTGCCACCCGGCGATCTGCCGCCGCCGGGACCGAAGCCGTTTTTCCGCTTACTCGACAAGGCGCTTTCCAACGAATTGCGCAAGCACGTCCAGATGCCGTTCTGGATCGATACGGTCGGGGAATCCCAGAACGTCGAAATCCGCGTCAAGCGCGACGACGCCATCCTGCGGTTCGTTGCGACGCGCAGCCAGACCTATGCTTCGAACTCGCACATCTTCCTGCTCTGGATGGTCGGATCGTCGGTCATCCTGCTGACCGTTGCGATCCTGTTTCTCAGGAACCAAATTCGCCCGATCCTTCGCCTCGCCGATGCCGCCGACGCATTCGGCAAGGGCCGCTCGATCCCGGATGATTTCACGCCTCGCGGTGCACGCGAAGTTCGTCAGGCGGCAGTCGCGTTTCTGCAAATGCGCGACCGCATCAAACAGCACGTCGAGCAACGCACGACCATGCTTGCGGGCGTCAGTCATGACCTCAGGACAGTCTTGACGCGGTTCAAGCTGGAACTTGCGCTGCTCGAAGATACGCCGGAGACGCGCGCGCTCTCAACCGACGTCAACGAAATGCAGCACATGCTCGAGGACTACCTCGCCTTCTCGAAGGGCGACGGCGGCGAGGAAGCGAAGCCGACCGATCTGCCGGAACTGCTGCAAGAGATCGTCGATGAGGCGTCGATCTACGCGGCGACGATCGATCTCAAGGTGCGCAAGAGCAAGGGCGACATCGTGTTGCCGCTGAAGCGGCAAGCGTTGAAGCGCGCGATTACGAACCTCGTCACCAATGCCGCGCGGTTCGGCGATCACATCATCATTCGCGTCGCGACCGAGGGACAATGGGTGCGCATCGAAGTTGACGACAACGGTCCGGGCATACCGGAGTCGGAGCGCGAGAATGTATTCCGTCCCTTCTACCGGCTGGATCACGCGCGCAATCAGGACGAAGGCAATAGCGGCCTTGGGCTTGCCATCGCGCGCGACATCGCAAAGAGCCATGGCGGGGAAATCGCGCTCGGTCAAAGTTCGATAGGCGGACTCAGGGCGATCATCTCGCTTCCGCAATAATATTCATAAATATCAGATGATTATCGAACTTTTGCGGCCGGTACACAGGCTTGTGAATTGACCGTTATGTTATGATATTACACTATCGGCACATCGGTTCCGACACTTCCTCATTCGACTTCGGCAAGGTGTCCTCCAAGCCTGCAGTCTCCGGATCCGAAATCCCGATCGCCGTGGGTCGCCAGCCCATTCGGGATGAAAATATCGGCCGCGAACGCGGATTTGACGGACTACCCAGCCCCGTCAGCTTCCGAGTTCGCGGCCTCGTTTTTTTGCAGCCAGCACGGCTTCGGTCAGCAGATCCTGCAGACCACCCTTCTCTCGCATCAAGACCGACAAAGCTGCGGCCGTCGTGCCGCCGGGCGATGTCACGTTCTGCCGGAGCGTTGCCGGATCAGTCTCCGACCGATGCAATAGCTCGCCAGCGCCCGATACGGTCGCGCGTGCGAGTTGCATCGACGTTTTGGCGTCGAGACCCGCCGCCTCCCCAGCGCGTGCCAGAGTTTCGGCGAGCAGGAAGACGTATGCGGGACCTGATCCCGAGACAGCGGTCACGGCGTCGATCAACGCTTCGTCGTTCAGCCAGACGACGTCGCCAGCCGCCTTCAGCAGGCTTGAACAGAGATCTTTCTGCGTTTCGGTGACGTGAGCGTTGCCGACGGCGCCTGTAATCCCGCGGCCAATGGCGGCCGGCGTGTTCGGCATGGCGCGGACCACGGCAATTCCCGGTGAAAGATGGCGCTCGAAGCTGGCGATCGACTTGCCCGCCGCAATCGACATCACGACCGTATGTGGCCCAGCGTGCTTTGCGAGTTCTGGAAACACGGCGTCCATCGCCTGCGGCTTGACCGCAACGACGATCACGGATGGGGGCGACGACAAGGCCTCAATGCTTGAAACGACGCTGAAGCCGTGCGTGCGCTGAAGTTCGGCCACATCGCCCGCGATATTGGGTTCCTGAACGATGACGTCGCGAGGTTGAAGCCCGCGTGCGATCCAGCCTGACAGCAGCGCGGCGCCCATCTTGCCGGCGCCAGCGAGCACAACCGGGCCATCCAGCCTAAAAGACATGACTCGATATACCTTGGGCGAGAAACGCCCGGATTAAGCCTGTCCCTGCGTCTCGAACATCGTCGAAACCAGGGCCTCACGGCTCTCCTTACCCGCCCACACGACGAACTGGAAGGCCTGGTAATAGCGCTCGCAGCCTTCAAGCGCCGCTTTCAGCATGGCCTCGCACTGGGCGACCGTCGCAACCGCGCCGTTCAGCAGCAGCGCGTGGCGGAACATCACGAGCCCTTCCTGCGTCCAGAGATCGAAATGGCCGAGCCATAGTTGCTCGTTGATCTGCGCCACGAGCCGATACATTTCCGTCAGGCGGTTTTCCGGAACGCGGAAGTCGAAGGCGCAGGCAAGATGCAACGCCTCGAGGTCTTCGCGCCAGTTGATCGAGATGTGATAGTCGGCCCAGGTTCCCGCGACGATGAGAGTCATTTCTTCATCGCTGGCGCGGTCGTGCGGCCAGTCGTGACCGTTCGCAAGCTGCTCGATGAGATCGATCGGATTCAAGACGCGGTCAGTTTTCTGTTCCGCAACTGCCATGTGTATCGATCTCCAGTCTGCCGCGAGACAAATGAGTTCCGCGAAACAAGCGGCCCCAAGGTGGCCCAGTCGGATCAGTAAATTCGCCGTTTTCGCTGGGCCGGACAAAACCAGACGCCATGACGAGTCGCAAGCTGACGCCTTTGGCGCGCGAACCTTGTCCACGGTGAAAGTGGCGAAGCGCAGGCATATGCGCGCCTGCAATGCGTATCGCGCAGCGAACTGTAGAAAACGCAGTCTAAGCTGTGGATGCCGCCGAGCGCCGGTCGGCGGGATGCGTCAGACCGTCTTCGTCTTCGCGAGCACGGCTTCAAGCGCCGTGATGCGGACGGCGAGCGCTTCATTCTCCTGGCGCGCCTTCTGCGCCACTTCGCGCACCGCCTCGAAATCCTCGCGCGTCACGACATTCATGTCGCGGAGGAACTTCTCAGCCTGCCCCCTGATTACGGTCTCGGTCTCGCGCCGGACGCCCTCTGCGGCGCCAGCGGCTTCCGTCATCAGCTTGGCAAAGTCGTCGAACAATTTATTCGTCGTCTGGGTCATAATCGGGTCTCAAAGAGTTCAGGGCTCTTTTCGACTATGGCCATTGCGCGTTCGGACCGCAAGAGAGCGGATATTCAGGGCGGCGGCAGGGGTTGGCGCTGCTTGACATTAACCGTGCCTTCCCAAACAACCCTCGGCGGGCCAACTCGCGAAGGGCCGGACCTGACTTTGGAGCATCGATGACACCCCTCGCCCTTCTGACCTACCCGAACATCGATCCGATCGCGTTCGAGTATGGCCCGATCTCGATCAAATGGTACGGCATCGCGTATCTCGCGGGACTTGTGCTCGGCTGGCTTTATATCCGCCGCCTGATCTCGACGCCGAGGCTCTGGTTCGACGGCAAGCCGCCGATGACGCTCGAGCGCGTCGACGATCTTCTGCTTTACATCACCGGCGCAGTCATCATCGGCGGCCGTCTCGGACAGGTGCTCCTCTACGATCCCGACTACTACTTCGCGAACCCGGCCGAGATCGTCAAAGTCTGGAAAGGCGGCATGAGCTTCCACGGCGCGCTGATCGCAGCCGGGCTTTTCATTTTGATCTTCTCACGCGTGTTCAAGGTGTCGGCGC
>Ga0172380_10000779_pt1 | contig 58254 bp, 60 predicted proteins | sample Leawe162metaG_FD_119747 | JGI IMG/M metagenome (GOLD analysis project Ga0172380, IMG submission 119747) | Leachate microbial communities from a municipal landfill in Southern Ontario, Canada - Leachate well 162 metaG | ecosystem: Engineered > Solid waste > Landfill > Unclassified | place... | reverse complement strand
TTATTATAATTTAACAGAAAACATCACCAGAATCAAGCATTTTAATGAAAATACAACAAGTTGATTATGTTTGATCAACGTAATTTGTCAGAACGAGTTGCGTTAAGTCCGACAGACTCCTAGAGAGGATTGGGCGTCCAGCATCCGGTTGCGGCCGAAGCAGGGAATGAAGAAGAGCTCATTCTCGCTGTCATAGGTGCCCGGAGAAATGGCGGGGTAGCCGCCGCCGCCGTCATCGTTGGCAATAAAACTCCGTTCAGGCATGAAGGCGGCAACTCCGAGGTCGGTGCGGTTGCCGAGAAAGACCATTTTGGCCGGATTCTGCGCCGCGTCCATGGCATCCAGCGGCAGGGCCGCCCCGGCACCGGCCATGGCCTTGCTCTTGGCGCCGTAGCCATGGGCCCAGTAACCGTTGGTGGCTCGGGCGGTCAGGGGCCAGAGCAGCAGGCTCAACACAAGCAGGGTTAGGTGAGTCTGAGTTCTGCGTCTGTATCCCATGGCAGGAGAAGGAAGGCTGAAAGCCTCTACATGGTCAGTTTTCCGCTGCCGCGGCGGCGGGGGATTCTGCCGATGAGCCAGCCCAGGAAAAGAACTCCGGCGCCGGCCATGAACCAGTAGAGATAATCTTTTTTCTTGAGGGCCGCATTTTCCTCTCTGAATAGTTTATTCTGTACTTCCAGTTGGCCGCATTGCCCTTGCAGGCGTTTGAGCTGATTGGCGGTCTCTATGACATTGCCGGATTTTTCTCTGATATCCCGGTAGGCGGCTTCCGTTTCCTGCAGTCTGGCGGTAAGGTGGTCCCTTTCCGCCTGGAGCCGGGTTACGTTCTCTTCAAGGGCCTTTGCCTGCTGGGCCTGCTCGCGCCTGCTCTGCTCAAGCTGCTCACCCAGCGGGCCCCTTTCCTTGGATAACTGGGTAATGTTTGCCTCCAGGCGTTTGATTTCCGTCTCCAGGCTGTCAATAATAAGCTGTTTGGGGGGATCGGTGGTGGTGTACTGTTCCTCCAGCCAGCCTTCATTGCCATCTTGGGTGCGGACCTTCAGAAAGCGGCCGCTTTTTTCAACCAGCTGCAGGGGCGTGTCGGAGATCAATTTGGCGATTTTCTCGCCGGCCCCCTGCTCACTGCGCAGCAGCACCACGAGCTGGTCGGTCACATACACTACCTCCGCCTGGGCTGCTGTAGCAAGAAAGAGGGAAAGCAGGAGGAAAAACAGCGTACTTTTCATGAAACAGTCATCTTTTTTCATCATCTTCATTTGCCGGAATTTTTTCATTTCTTTATCCAGATAATCAGTGTTACTATTATTTCTTTAGCAAAATCAACGGGAAAAGTAAATTGACTAATGATTTTCCGGTTGTTTTCCGCAAAAAACTCCTTTGCTTCCGGCAGCAGGCCGCATGGTGCAACCCGGGTTTTGGCAATGTGCATCAATTTTTAGGTGAAGTGAAAGGCTATGAGTAAATTATTTGCAAGCAGTACCATCAACGGCATGCCCCTGGCAAACCGCTTTGTCCGGTCCGCGACCTGGGAAGGCATGGCCACCAGCCAGGGCGCGGTGACCCCCCGGCTGATCGATACCCTCACCGCCCTGGCCCGGGGAGGGGTCGGCCTGATTATCAGCAGCCATTGCTACGTCAGCCCGGAAGGCCAGGGCACGCCCTGGCAGATGGGGGTCTATCAGGATGAGCTGGTGGGCGGGCTCAAGGAACTGACCTCGGCGGTGCACGATGATGGCGGCAGGATTGTCATGCAGTTGGCCCATGCCGGCGCCTTTGCCGAAGTGGGGCTCACCAAACGGCCCGCCCTGGCGGTGTCTGCCGAGGAGGGTGCGGCAGATGCCGGGGCAATCGAGATAAGCGGCCGGGAGATCGCCCAGATCATCGCCGCCTTTGCCGCTGCCGCGCGCCGGGCCAGGGAGGCCGGTTTTGACGGGGTGCAGATCCATGCGGGCCACGGCTATCTGCTCAGCCAGTTCCTCTCCCCGGCCTTCAACCGGCGCCGGGATGAATACGGTGGGGCCATCGAAAACAGGGCCCGCATCCATCTTGCCGTGTGCCGGGCCGTGCGGCAGGAGGTGGGCGACGATTATCCGCTGCTGATCAAAATGAACTGCCGCGATTTTATCGACAACGGTCTCACGGCCGCGGACTCCATGCAGGCGGCGCAGATGTTTGCCGCCGCGGGCTTTGACGCAATTGAGCTGAGCGGCGGCATTATCCGCACCGGCAAACTGGCCCCCAGCCGCCCCGGTATCCACTCCGAGGACAGGGAGGCCTATTACCGGGAGTATGCCCGGGAGTTGAAGCAAAAAATCACTGTCCCCCTGATCCTGGTGGGGGGCCTGCGCTCTTTTACCGTGGCGGAAAAGCTCGTCTGCGACGGCATCGCCGACTATATCTCCATGAGCAGGCCCTTGATCCGGGAACCGGATCTGATCAGGCGCTGGCAGGCCGGGGACCGGCGCAGGGCGGAATGCGTGTCGGACAATCTGTGCTTTGCGCCGGGTTTCAGCGGCAAGGGGGTCTATTGTGTCACCAGGGAGCGCGGTGAACAGAAGGAAGACGGGCGGCCGGGCGCAGAACCGGCCTACAGTTGAGCAGCCTCGGTCTGCGGGATTCAGCCGGAAGGATATGAAAGTGGCAAGAAAAGAACGGATCGTAAAGCAGCCCTGGAAGCCGGGCAATGTTCTGTCACCCCTGCCGGTGGTGCTGGTCAGCTGCGGCGGCACCGAGAAATGGCAGCCGAACATCATCACCATTGCCTGGACCGGCAGCGTGTGCAGCGATCCGCCCATGCTGTCCATCTCCGTCCGGCCTGAACGCTATTCCTATGAAATCATCGAAACCACCCGCGAGTTTGCCGTCAATGTGCCGTCCCTGTCCCAGGCCAAGACCACCGACTGGTGCGGCATGGTCTCCGGCCGCAAGGTGGACAAGTTCGCCGAAGCAGGTCTGACCCCGGCCCCGGCCCTGAAGGTGCAGTGCCCGATTATCCTGGAGTGCCCCATCAATATCGAGTGCCGGGTGCGGCAGGCCTTGCCGCTGGGCACCCACACCATGTTTCTGGCGGAGGTGGTTGCCGTGCAGGTCACTGCGGCCCTGCTGGACGCCAGGGGTAAATTCCGCCTGGACAAAGCCGGGCTGCTGGCCTACGGCCTCGGCCAGTATTTCGCCCTGGGGCCGATTATCGGCAGCTTCGGCTTTTCGGTGCGCAAAGCCAGGAACAAAAAAAAATCCGGCGGAAAATGAGCAGATATCCGGTGCCGCTGCATAGTTTCGCCGCATATTTCCTCAATCAGCCAAAGAAATTAATAGATCGTAAAAAAACTATGTGCTATAGAGATCTTAGAACAATAGGAGACCAGGAACGGGCACATTGTCTGTCGGCCTTTTCTGCGTGGTCACATGATCGGCGCAATCCGGAAGCGGATTCTGCTTCAACGAGGGGAACAAAATGAAAATCTATGTAGGCAATTTGTCGTATGAAGTCTCGGAAGAGGATTTAAAGGATGCCTTTAAGGCATTCGGCGAGGTGGAATCATCCATCATCATTAAAGATCAGTTCACTGGTAAATCGAAAGGTTTTGGTTTCATCGAGATGCCCTCCCAAGCTGAAGCGCAGGCAGCGATCACTGGCTTAACTGAAAAGGAACTGAAGGGAAGAAAACTCACCGTAAGTGAGGCCAGGCCCCGGGCGGATAAACCCGGTGGCGGCGGCGGACGTGGCGGACGGCCCGGCGGCGGCGGACGGCCCGGCGGCGGTGGCGGTGGCCGGCAGGGCGGCGGCAGACAGGGTGGTGGAGGATATGGCAGCGGCGGCGGTGGCGGAAGAAGAGGCGGCGGCAGTCAATACTGATTGCCGGGCTATGCCGCCAGGCAGAACAATGTTGCCCCTGTGGGGAGATACTGCCTGACCGCTCGCAGTCGCTTTTTTTGACTTGCATTTTTGCTCTGATTCGGTAATTCTCTTTGTCTTGACTAAAGATGATCTCGGTGCCGCCGGTCTCCGGACCGGCGGTGAAAAGGGAATACGGTGCAAATCCGTAACGTTGGGCCAGCGCTGTAAGCAGGGACCGCTGCCACATGATGCCACTGTAATTTATTTGCGGGAAGGCGTGGCTGCGGGATGATCTGCAAGTCAGAAGACCTGCCAGGATCATAATTCATGGAGATGTCCTTAAATCCGTGTTGCAGTACCGGTATTTGCCGGTTGCTGCGGCACGGATTTTTTTTTGCCCGCAGGACAGTGAACAAAGCGGCTGAACGGCCCGAAGGAGCAAAGAGAATGAAAACCCAGCTGGAACTGGCGCGGGAAGGAGTTGTCACCCCGCAGATGCAACGTGTCGCCCGTGATGAGCAGTATGCGGAGGAAGAGATCAGAGACAAGGTGGCCGCAGGCGAGATCGTCATCCTGAACAATCCCAACCGGCCCGGCCAGCGGATCGTCGGCATCGGCACCGGACTGCGCACCAAGGTTAATGCCTCCATCGGCACCTCGTCGGATATCGATGATCCGGAGCTGGAAAAGCGCAAGGCGCGCATCGCCGAAGACGAAGAGGCCGATACCCTGATGGAGCTTTCCACCGGCGGCAGGCTTGACGCCATGCGCCGGGAGATCCTGGCCACAACCTCCCTGCCGGTGGGCAATGTCCCGCTCTATCAGGCCTTTGCCGAGGCGGCGCGCCAGTACCGCAATCCCAACAGGCTTGATCCGGAGTATCTTTTTGAACTGATCGAACGCCAGCTGGCCGACGGCATCAGCTTCATGGCCATCCACTGCGGCATCAACCGCTTCAGCATCGACCGGCTGCGCCGCCAGGGCTTCCGCTACGGCGGCCTGGTGTCCAAGGGCGGCACCTTCATGGTCTCCTGGATGGAGTACCATAACCGGGAAAATCCCCTGTACGAGCAGTTTGACCGGGTGTGCGGGCTGATGAAAAAATACGACGCGGTGCTGTCGCTCGGCAACGGCCTGCGGGCCGGGGCCATCCACGACAGCCATGACCGGGCCCAGATGGCGGAGATGATCATCAACTGCGAGCTGGCGGAGATCGGCCGGGACCTGGGCTGCCAGATGATGGTGGAAGGGCCGGGCCATGTGCCGCTGGATGAAATCGAGGCCAATATCCTGCTGGAAAAAAGAATGAGCGGCAACGCCCCCTATTATGTATTGGGACCGCTCCCGGCTGACAGCGGGGCCGGCTATGATCACATCACCGCGGCTATCGGCGCGGCAAGCTCCGCCCGTTATGGCGCCGACCTGATCTGCTACATCACCCCGGCGGAACACCTGGCCCTGCCCAGCGAGGATGATGTGCGCCAGGGCGTGCGGGCCACAAGACTGGCGGCCCGCATCGGCGATATCGCCAAGTACCCGGAGCGCCGGCAACGGGAAAAGGCCGTGGCCCTGGCCCGCCGGGACATGCGCTGGGATGAGCACCTGCAGCTCCTCATGTTTCCGGCCGAGGCGGCGGCCATCCGCCGGAGCCGCACCCCCGGAAATCAGAAAACCTGCACCATGTGTGGCGACTTCTGCGCCATGGAACGGGGCATGTCCCTGTTTAAAGATGACATCCGGGGCGATAAGATGAGCGCGGGGCTGGAGTGAGCAGGGGCGGCCGTAAGGGCGGGTTTTATACCCGCCCTGTTGCTCTTTACCCCAAGGCGTTGTGCCCTGAGAAACTGCTAGCGAGTGAGAAAAAATGCAGGATGTATAAATTTAGGGCAATTTTTTTTGAATGTGATTATCTTCGAAAGATCATAGAGTTGTTAGTTGCTTTTCTGTATATCATCCAATTTGGGAAGATATACAGGTCGGTAGAATTACTTGTTAGGCATGAATCGAGGAATCCAAGGATGGCAATACCAGAAATCGGCAGTATACAGAACTTCTACTGTGACTGCTTAGGATCGGAGCGAAAAGAGTCTTATCGGGACAGTTATTCACGTTCAGAAGAAAGAACCGTCAAACAGAACGGCCCACTAAGCACGGCGTGGGTTTGCAAGGCAAGGTTTCTGAAACAGATATCCACGGGCGTCTTCTCGACGGCGAGCACTTGGATGTACTACTTGCAGTGCATGAACTGCGGCAAGACTCGTGATATCGGCGTTTGGGATAGCAACGGAAACAACTATGGAGATGGTCGGCATCTCGGACGGTAGAATGCCCAACAAGCCAATTCACCTGACCAAAAGGGCGACTTTTAGGGGCATTTGAAAGGCCGGTGTTTCCGGTGCTTTTCTTAAGCCATGTTTCCCTTTCGGCTGGTGATCACGTCGTTCCCGGCGACTGCGTCGCCGGGAATCGCGGCGCTCACTTCGTTCGTGCCTTGTTCCGTCGCCTTACGCCGGAACAAGGCACTTCACCTGATGGCTCGACCGTCAAGCCTAGGGCTTGCCGTCCGCTCCACTGGTGAGCGCCACGATTATGAATTAAAAGAATAAAAAATGGAGCAAATAACCACCTATTTAGAAAATATTCACCAGTTACTAAAACCGCTTATTTCTGTTGGTTTGGCTTCTGCTATAGTTCTATTTATTGCCAAGGAAATAATTGATGCAATCAAGTCATCAAAAGGTAAAAAAAACAAGCTGGATGCAATTAAGTATTTGCTATCTGAAGAAATAAAATTGAATTACTGGTCACTAAAGAAATTGTTTTCAGCTTATAGAAGTTTAAACCAAATTCATGATGGGTGGCCAGACGCTACATGTAGAGTTCGTCAAAACAGCTTTGGTCAGTATCTCTTCGAAACAAAATCTGCACAAGATAGTGACATCTGGGGAAGTGATGGTTTACCAGCATTTACCTCGGTAAGGTTCTTTGAGTTACTGCCTCAACTTGCAGAATTGAATATGCCATTAGCACAAAAAGTCCAGAGCGCATACGAAATTATTGCCGAACTTGAGCATTACAGGCAATCTTTTGCAATTATGGTCAATAATGAAGCAGGCAACGAAGACTTCTACGACGATATGAATGTAGAGTTTGTAAGGGACTTTGCCACTGAAGAACAAGATTATTTCAAAGAGATTGAAGCCTGCTATAAATCTCTAAGTGGCAAGGAACTTAAAGAATTTAAATTACGTTAAAAAAATATTTCATAGCCAAACGTTTCACCGGAAATTTTCTCCGCTGCGCTCCGAAATTTGGGAGGAAGGGGGCATCGCGGAAGGGGCCAAGTCTGCCGTTGACTTTTCTAATTCAAAAAAGGCTCATTAAAAGCCAAAAGTAGCCTTTGCCCCCCAAGAGGCCATTTAGGGATAATGCTCGTCATCCGGCCCCATTCCGGAAAAATGGCCCGCCACCCTTCCTGGATTATATAAAATTTCGCATAATTTTGGTTTCTATTTTATGCATAATTTTGTATAAAGAAACATGAAAGACATCATCTTCCACGGCGCATCGCTGCAAGATCTCAAGAATTTCCCGCAGGAAGCCTGGCGGAGAAGGACGGCCAAGGCAGACATCGATTTGGCCCGCAAATGGTACAGGGAATTAACAGGGAGGAACCTATGAGCGAAACATTCAAAAATATCTGGGACGCTCTGGAGGAAGATCCGGCGGAACGGGAAACCATGAAGATCAAGAGTAAAATGATGATGGATATTGCGCAGCACATCAAAAGCATGGGAATCACCCAGGCCCAGGCGGCAAAACTGATGGGGGTCTCCCAGCCAAGGGTAAGCGAACTGGTAAACGGCAAAATAGATCGATTTACCATCGACATGCTTGTTGCGATGCTGGCCCGCCTTGGCCTCCAGGTTGAGGTAACCATGAAGGCGGCTTGAGCGGGGATGGAAAGGGACGCATAGTAGAAGTTTCTTGCCGCTTGCAAATGCCGGGAAGCGAGTTGTCCTCCGCCATCCTGGAAGAGCGTGAGAGCGGCGCAAGAAGCTTGCCGTGGGGAAGGTCGGGAAGGGGTTAAGTCTGCCGTTGACTTTTCTAATTCAAAAAAGACTAATCAAAAGACAAAAGCAGACCCCTTCCCGACCCCTTCCTCGTAGCGGATTTGAAAGATCAGTTTTCTGCCAGGTCATTGGCGCGGCCGGTTATTTGGAGCGTTAACCGACTCAATGTAAAGAGAGAATACATTATGAAATCAAAATCAAAAGGTCTGAAAAAAACCGTGCGCGACAAGAATGCTTCGCTTCGACGTGTCATTAACCGAAATAAGAAAATTAAAGAAACTGTCAAGCAGGCTGCAAATGAACTCACTTCGGTAAATGAAATTCTCAAGCAGGGAAAAGAAGTCAAGATCCCTGTTCAGATCATCAAAGAGGCCATCACTCAGAACAAAGAGGTCGAGCATAAAGTGGCGAAAGCCGCAGACGATTTACATCAGGTCAACACCGAACTTGCCAAGGAGGTGGCTGAACGACAAGTAATCGAAACCGAACTCTCTGACATGAAGAATGATCTAGCCGACGTGCGCGACGATTTATCGAAATCCCAGGCCAAAGAAGAAGAATCACGAAAAATTGCGCTTCATGACGCGCTCACAGGTCTACCGAGCCGTGTATTATTGGAAGAGCGCCTCGATCATGGGTTAATCCAGGCAAAACGGCATGGTTGGAAACTCGCCGTCCTGTTTATGGACATCGACAATTTCAAGAACATTAACGACTCCTATGGTCATGATCTGGGAGACAAGGTGCTGATCACGGTGGCAGACCGTTTACAGTCTGCTACCCGCAGAGAAGACACGGTCTGTCGCTGGGGAGGCGACGAATTTGTGTGCCTGTTGTTGGAAGTCAAGCAAGAAGCCGACATAGCTCGCCTTGCAGAGTTGATGGTTAAACGGATTTCCGAGGCCTTCAAGTTTAATGGGACTGTTCTTTCTATTAGTGTCAGTATCGGTATTGCCATATATCCCGCAGATGGAGAAACGGCAGACATCCTTTTCAAAAATGCCGATACGGCAATGTATAAAGCCAAGGGAACAGAGAGGAGAGTTGTGCTGTTCCGCGATTCCGTTTTTGACTGACCTGGGGAAGGGGTCAGGAAGGGGTCAATGCCGTTGACTTCTAATTCAAAAAAAAACTAATCAAAAGCCAAAAGCAGACTTGCCCCCACCCGACCCGTGGCAGCAGCCAATCCAAGAGCCCCGGCCTGACCGGAAATGTTTCAGCAGCAATAATGACTGTTTAGTCATCCTTGGTGGTATGACAGACAAAACAGCCCGTGTCGTTTGCTCCGCCGTTGGCCACCATGTCCGAGTAATCCCAGCGCAGGATGTCATTATAATTACTTGCATGGGCGTAGTGGCAGGACAGGCACATCACCACATCGGTTCCGCTGGCGGGGCTTACCGTACCGCTCACGGCGGCGGGCACAACGCCGGACCGGGCGACCGGCGCTTCAATACTGAAGCTGTTATCGCCGTTATAAGCGGCATATTCGCCACTGTTCGGCAGGGCGATATCCGTGGGGTGTCTGATAAAAGGCTTGATGCCGGTGCCGATGCCGTCGGAACTCCCTACTGTCAGGGTATGAAAGTTGCCGTGGCAGGTGGCGCAGAATTCGCTCATGGTATGGTTGGGCGGCCCGATGCCGTCGGCATTGTGGCAGTTGGTGGTCGGATCGCCGCAGGAGAGCTGTTTCGGCATGGTCTGGCCGAAATATTCATTGTGGTTTCCGGATGAGACATTCTGCCATTTGCCGGTTGGATTCTGATTCTCCAGGCCTTGGACCCCATAGAGAAAGCGGTAACTGTTGGCCGGGGTATCGGCGATGTCGCATCTACCGTCAACATTGGCATGATGCGCGCCCCTCAAGGCGTTGACCCCGCTGCCGTAGGTGCTGTTCCGGTAGCCGTGGCAGCCGTTGGCGCCGGCACAGGTCAGGTTGGTGGTGTTGACGGTACCGCCGTCATCATGGAAAAAAAGTACCATTCCCCCTGGCGGGCCATAGAGCGTACCGTCTTCTTCACCCGGGAAGTCTATGACGTTATGGCCTTTGCTGTCTGCAGCGCCACCGCCTTTCATGCCCAGCATGTAGGCAAAATTGCCCCCGGCCAGATCGCCGGTGCCATCTGTGTGCATGACCTGGGGAATCTGTGAATCGCCCAGGGTTACTATCTTGCTGCCTGAACCCATGGCATGGCATCCCGTGCAACTGCCGCGGGTCAGAAAGGGGTTGGGGCCGGTACCGCCGCCAAGCAGGGCCATTTCGCTCCCATCCTGGCTGTTGTGCATGGTATGGCAGTTTGCGCAGAGGCCTATTGCGGCGCCGGCGTTGACGGTTGCGGCAAAGCCAAGCAAAAAGAGAAGAAAAGCGAAAAAAGTCAGGGGGGATGCTAAAGAAAATTTCTTAATGATTTGAGCGGAACAGCCGTGATAAAAGCACAAAGACTTGCCAAGTACACGCATTGCGGCACCTCATGAATGATTTTTGGGACAAAAGTGCTTTTTACTTCTATGCCGAGCTGGTCATTTCCAAAAATCATCATTTTTTCAGTCTTTTAGCTATTTCGAGCTGGCACCTAAGTATTTATACCTAGACAAAAATATAATAATACGTTTTGAACGGAAAATCAAATAAATATTTAATATAGGTTTGTTTTTAGGAGCCGTTATGAAATAACCTCGGTTTTTTGAACCATTTCGTTGCGGCTCCTTATGCCGTTTTACCAGCCAGATGAGGACGTTATTTTGTTACAACGGCTTGACAAATCCGATGGCTGGTATCGAAAAACGTGCAATGATTCCGTTTTGCCTGCACCGGCGTTGGAATTTCCGCCCAATGGGGAGTGTGGCATTTTCCTCTTGATTTCTGTTAGGTAACATGCCACTAATGAAGTATGATCGGCGGTTGGGCAGAAGGAGAAGGCACGGAATCCGGGAGACGCCGGAATCCGTTTCCTCGGTTTCGCAAACTGCCCGGCCGCAGGACAGGGCATATGGCTCTCCGGGCTGGCCTCGCGAAAATTCGGGGCCTAATTGTTTACTTCTCAACTTTCTGACTTGATCTATTTTGTCGAAATAACGATATTTTTGTGACATAGTTGCTGCTCTGATCTCCGTCGTGGGGAATTCAGGAGACAGGAGACAGAATTCAGAATGGTTGATTTTATTATGTTTTATTCTGGCTCCTGATTTCTGGCTGCTGAATTCTCTGGAAACAAGCTGCGGGGAACTCCTCAGGGCCAATAAATCCGAAACCTTCAATTTTGCAATGCTGCCATGAAACATGTAATTATCGTCGGCGGGGGTTTTGCCGGTCTGAACGCCGCCAAGATCCTGGGCAACAAAACAGATATCCGCGTCACCCTGCTTGACAATCACAATCACCATCTGTTCCAGCCCCTGCTCTATCAGGTTGCCATGGCGGCCCTGAGCCCGGCGGAAATCGCCGTGCCCATCCGCCGCATTCTGGCCGGCTACCGCAATATCACCGTGCTGCAGGATGAGGTGATCGGGGTTGATCTCCGGCAGCGTACCGTGACCGCCAGGGAGTGCGGTCTTCACTATGACTATCTGCTGCTTGCCTGCGGCGTCAAGCATGCCTATTTCGGCCACGAGGAGTGGGAGGAGCATGCGCCGGGACTGAAAACCATTGAACAGGCCACCGAGATCCGGCGGCGGGTGTTAAGCGTTTTTGAGGCGGCGGAACGGATCAGCGATTGCGGCAACCAGCTCAAGCATCTCACCTTTGTCATCGTGGGAGGCGGCCCGACCGGCGTTGAACTGGCCGGCGCCATCGGCGAGATATGCCGTTACACCCTGACCAAGGATTTTCGCAACATCAATCCGCGGCAGGCGCGCATCATCCTGATTGAGGCCGGCCCGCGCATTCTGCCATCTTTTTCCGCGGATCTGGCGGACAAGGCGGCCCATGACCTGGCCGCTCTCGGGGTGCAGGTCCGCACCTCAAGCCCGGTCACCGATATTGACAGCAAGGGGGTGCAGATCGGCGGCGAACGGCTGGAGGCCAGCACCATCCTCTGGGCCGCCGGGGTGGAAGCTTCGCCAATCGGCAGAAGCATGGGCGTTGCGACCGACAGGCTGGGCCGGATTGTGGTGGAAGCCGATCTCAGCATCAAAAATCATCCTGAGGTATTTGCGGCCGGGGATCTGGCCAATTTTTCCCACGGCCGCGCCACTCCCCTGCCGGGCCTGGCTCCGGTTGCCCTGCAGCAGGGACGCTTCATCGCCCGCAACATTCTGCGGGAAACAGCCGGCAAGGCCCGCCGTGATTTCCGCTATCTTGATAAAGGCCAAATGGCCACCATCGGCCGCAGCAATGCGATCATCGAACTGGGCAGCCTGCGTTTCAAGGGCTTTTTTGCCTGGCTGGCCTGGGTGGTCATCCATATCTATTATCTCATCAGCTTTGAAAACAAATTTTTTGTGACCCTGCACTGGGTCTGGTCCTTTTTTAATTTCCGCCGCGGCGCCCGGCTGATCATCAATAAGGAATGGCGGTTTTACCGGAAGAATGCAGCCGGGGAAAACCAAGAAGGGGGAAACAGCAAACAGGCATAGGCGGGAAAGAAGATTCCGGAATGCTTGATCCAGGAGAAAAGGCGCGGGTGAGCGAACAAAAAAAAGGCCCGCTGCATCTCAGCGGGCCAGGCCGGTCATATTATCTTGCTACCGTCGTTTCATTGGTCTTGCCGCAATGAGGGCATTTTGCTTTCACCTTTGTTTCAGACCAGGCATATACTTCCCTGCCGCATTTCGAGCAGATGCATGCATCACCCACTGCTTCAGGTTTCGGCGGCAGAAGTTCGTTTCCGCATTCCGGACATCGCAGTTCTGGCATAGTATTCACCTCCCGCATCCGACTTTTTCACGGACACCCCTTCAACAGCTTTTCAGGTGCCGCGCACTTTTATTTTCATTTCAATTATCCACTTCTTTCCAGGTCAGCCGTCAGCACATGGGCCGCCAGGCATTCCCGGCGGCACAGCTCCTTTGCTGTCCCTTATGCTGAAACTTTAAGGATCGCGCAATGGTCTGTCAATGCAGGCTGAAAGCGGGAAAGATCGGAGGGGCGCAGAAAAATAAAGCAATAAGGCAAAAGGCACCATTTTTCAAGAAATAGCGGGCGGTGGCCAGTAAAGGAAACTCGATGATTCCGGTTGATATCTGCAATTTTTCTTGAGGTGAGCGAGAATGAAGCGAGACGTTCTCAATCGTTATGAACGCGACTCAAAAGGCAGCATCCTGATCGATGTGGCGGCTGACAGGGTGGAAGATCTCTACAGTGATTTTGACAAGAGCGCTCCTTACATCCGCAGGGACCTGGACCAGGACCTGGTCGACTACCTGATCGACTGCGCCAGAGAACTGGGCAATGAACCATTCACCATCAGCTTCACCCTTGCCAATCCGCCGGATGACACCGGGCTTTCCCGGATCAGGGGGAGCATCAACACCTTCTTTCTGTATCTGGTAGAGGTTGAGCGGCAAAAGGTCCGGCAGATGGTGCGCCGGTCGCTTGTTCTTTTCTGCATCGGCATTGCCATCCTGTTCATCTCCGTCTGGGTCAACCGCTGGCTGGGCCCGGACCACTCGGTCGTGGCCTACGTCTTTGCCGAGGGTCTCATCGTCGCGGCCTGGGTCTCATTGTGGGAGTCCCTGGCGACATTTCTGGTCGAATGGTTTCCTCAGCTCGCAAATATCAAGCTCTACCACCGGTTGGCGGCGGTGCAACCCGTGTTCCGCTCCGGACCGGAAGCACTGCCGGGCGGGGATGGGGCGCTCCAGCCGGTTGCCCCGGCCGACCGTTGACAACCGGCCGCAAAGGGCTTGCCCGGAGGCCTTGACGCATGATTCAAAACGTGTATTCTGCTCCGGCCCGGCCGGGCACAACCCGTCCGCCCAAGGCTGCGGTCAGCATCTTGGTGGCCTTTTCGCCGGTGCAGTGACAGGGCACCACCAGCTCCGGGGTGAAGGAGCGCAGGGCGGCAATGGTCTGTTCGAGACGCTCCGTGCCGGCGTCCAGCAGATGAAAGCCGCCGATCACGGCGCGCAGTCTGTTCGTGCCGCTCAGGCGAAAGACGTGGGTGAGGGTGTTGACGATGCCGGCGTGGCAGCAGCCGACGCAGACAACCAGCCCGCGCCCGGTCGTCATCCAGAGGGCGAGGTCGTCGTCAATGGGGTCCGCCCGCCTGCCCTGGCGGTCAAGAAAGAACGGGCCGCCTGGGTCTTCAAAGCTTGTCTCGCGCGGGATGGGGCCGGTGAGGCCGATCCCCCTGGCAATCAGCCGCGCCCTGGAGGTCCAGTGGAGATTCTCTTCCGGCAGCTTGTCAAGGGCGGCCATGGAATCGCTGGGCATCCGGATCGCCTTTGCCGTCCCGTTCCGCATGGAGTAGCGGGGTTGCACCACCCCGGCGTGGCAGTAGACTTTCGCCTTCCGCGAAGATTTCAGGACAAGGGGGACCCCGCCGGTATGGTCGTAATGGCCGTGGCTCAACACCAGGATATCCGCCCGCTCCAGCCCGATTCCCAGTTTGCCGGCGTTATCCGCCAGGGCTGCCCCCTGACCGGTATCAAAGAGAATTTTCGTGTCGCCGGCGTCAATCCACAGTGACAGGCCATGCTCCGCCCGCAGCCCGTCCCCGGCCTGGTTATCAACCACAATGGTGATGGACAGCTGCGGGATAATCATGCCAACTCCCGGCGCTGCATGAATCTGGCCTTGGCCCGGGCCATGGTTGAGCCGGCAATAACGATTTCCGACCGCAGATGATAAAGCGGCGGGCAGCTTGACACTATCCAGGCCCGTATGGCCAGGGTCTCGGTGCAGGCAACAGGTTTGACGAACCGCACCCGAAGGTCCCCGGTGAGGGCCTGCACGCCATGGTAAAACAGGCAGTGAGTCATGGCCGTATCAAGCAGGGCGGCTATGACGCCGCCGTGCAGGATGCCTGCGTAGCCCTGCAGTCCGGGGTGGGCCTGGAACCGGGTGCAGACCACCCCATCTTTTTCCGCCAGGAATGACAGATGCAACGACCACGGGTTCCGGCTGCCGCACAGCAGGCACTGGGCGTGGCCATGGTCCGGGCATTGGCCTGCGCAGGGTTCAGCGGCCACAGACATTTTCACCCAAATGCAGCGTTCCGGCCGGCTGCGATTGATCCGGCGGCGGCTGCTGATCCAGGGCGGCAATGGGCGCGATGATCTGGCGCATGATCTCCGCGGTGGGGGAAGCGGCATAATCCAGGACAAAGGGTTGGCCATTGTCGCAGGCCTGGGCCACCATGGGGTCCATGGGGATCGATCCCAGGAATGGCACCTGCATGGACTCGGCGATGCCCCGGCCGCCGGTTGAGGTGAGCACCGCCGAGATTTCGCCGCATTTGGGGCAGACGAAGCCGCTCATGTTCTCCACCACCCCGAGCACCGGCACCCGCAGCTCCCGGCAGAAGGTGATGGACTTGCGCACGTCCACCGTGGCGACCTTCTGCGGGGTGGTGACAATCACCGCGCCGTCCAGTCCCTCAATGAGCTGGCAGATGGTAAGCGGCACGTCCCCGGTGCCGGGCGGAGAATCGATGATCAGAAAGTCCAGGTCGCCCCAGGCCACCTCCGTCAGAAACTGTTTGATGACGCCGATCTTCATCGGCCCCCGCCAGATCACGGCATCATCCGGGCTCTTCAGCAGAAAACCAAGCGACATCACCTTCAGGCCGTCCATATCCACGGGCAGCAGATCATCCCCGTCCGCCCTGATCGTGGCCCCCTCAAGGCCCAGCATGGTGGGAATACTGGGGCCGTGAATATCCACATCCAGCAGGCCGACCCGCTTGCCGGCCAGCATCAGGGCCATGGCGAGATTGACCGCCACCGTGCTCTTGCCGACCCCGCCCTTGCCGGACAGCACCGCCACCTTGTGGCCGATCCGGCAGAGCCGGGAGGCAAGTTTCTGGCGCTCGGCGAATTCTTCCGCGCTTTCATCCGTGTGCCGCCGGGTTCCCGAGCAGCTGCTGTCCCCGCAGCTGCCGCAGGTTTTCCCGGCGTGGCCGGGGCCTTGGTCTGCTGCCGCTTGCCCGGGACCCGGGTAATTCTCATCAGTTGTTTGCATCGTGTGCTTTTACCTCCTGTTGTCTATTCTGTCAGTATTATTGCGATAACCGCTTAATTTCAATGATGGGACAAGGTAATGCCCCCGGTGGTTTCGTGACCTCCAGCATCGTTTTTCCCGGCGATAGCCTTGAAATGCCTGGCGCGCCCGATACAGGAGCAGTCCTTTGTTTTTATGCAATACTAAGGCTAATGGCGCCATTTATTCATCTCCTTTTTCCGCTCGAGCGGCTGGGCCGGGGAAATGCCCGGCCCAGCCGCACCGCCCTTATTGGGCCGCGATCAGGGGGCAATTTCCTCCAGGCGCGTCCTGAGCTGATTCAGTTCCGCCTGCAGGGCGTCGGCCTTGTTTTTCAGGTTATATTTTTGCGTCTCCTGGCCGGGCTCCTGATCCGGCGCAACATTCCAGCCGGACCACATTCTGCCCGGCCCGCCCGTGGCATGGAAGCGATTCCGCTGCCCCCGGCGGCAGCCGCCTGCTCCGCGTCCCTGGCCTTGATTTGCGTAACCGGGCATTGCCGTCCCGGCGCAGAATCCGGCGGCCCGTCCCGTCATTGCCCCCATTCCCATGGGTCCTGTTCCATTTCCTCTTGGCATGGTCCTGTCCTCCCTGGTGCGATTTTGGTCCTCAGATAATGTCAATAAAAGCAGCTCAGCCTGGGGTTGGTACCGGCCATTTATCTCCGGACAACCGAGGCGGAGAGACCTTCACAGAGGCATGCTTCCATGTTCTGCAGCAACATCTCCCGGTGGTTCAGCTTGATCAGCACCTCATCGTCGGCAACGACGGCATCCGCATAAACAATGCCCTCCGCCATTAAGGCCTCCACGTCGGCCCGGTTATCGTTTGGGCCATCATGACACTTCTGCGCCGCGGCGCATTCATAGGGGATACCTTCAGCCATCATGCCCGCCATGTCTGTCGTGTCCGGGGCGGCGCTGGAGGTGCCGGCGCCAGCCAGGGCTAGCAAGGCGGCTGCAGCCAGGCTGCGGCCAAACAATTTCATGAAAATTTTCTCCTTTCTCATTTTTTTCCTCCCAAGATCAATTGGTTAATAGCATGGGAACTTTTCCTGTCTGGCAAGTTCCGGATCCGAAATACTCATCATAAGCTGAGGCATATGGCAAAAAAATTGCGGCATATTTGCGTTCAGGAGATATTCCTTCCGCCCATTGCGGTGCGTTGACGCAGGCTGCGGCAGCGCCGCCGGCAACCGGGCATGGCAAAGGCATCGGCAGGAAGACCGTCGCTGCGCCAGGCCTGGATGACCTCGGGCAGTTCGCCGGCCACAAAGGGAACCAGCCGGATGCCGTAAGCGCAAAGCATCTCCTGCAGGGATCTGGAAATAGCGCCGCAGACCAGCGTGTCCACCCCCAGTTCCGCCAGACGGAGCACCTTCTGCACCGGCTGATCATCGGGCAGTGTCTCCCGGGCTTCCGCAATGATTTGTCCCGAGTCGTCCAGCTCAACCAGGTAAAGCTGCCTGGCGCTGTCAAAGACCGGGGCAATGCGATTGTCCCAGTATGCAAATGCCGCTTTCCTCATAATATGAAGCCCTGTTTATCCTTGGTTTCAGGGAAGAGCATTTGCCATGCCAGCTGGGCTGCAGGGGTAAATGATGTCTAATTTGCTGTAAATACGATATAAATGGTGATGACGGGAAATGAAATCAGGAGCGGTGCAGTAGCGGAACCGCTACCGAGGCTGGAAATGGCGATGCGTGTTCGCTACTGTGCGCGGGCCTTGCCGGAACGGCCATCCTGTTCCGGCAGGGAGATCCCCAGTTTTTTGATTCTGCGGAACAGGGTGGTTTTGTGGATGCCCAGCTCGTGGGCCGCGGCCAGGCGGTTGTAATTGTTGCGCTCCAAGGCCGTGCGGATGGATTGGGCGTCGAGCAGGTCATGGGCTGAGCGCACATTGGCGCCCATGGAGGCGGACAGGCCATGGGCCGTCAGCTCCTCCGGCAGGTGGCCGATGCTGATCAGACCCTCGCTGCACATGATGAAGGAGCGTTCGATGGCATTGGCCAGTTCCCGCACATTGCCGGGCCAGTGGTGGGCCATGAGCAGGGAAAGGGCCTCGGCGGCAATGCCCTGGATGGCTTTGCGCTGCAGCCGGTTGAAGCGCTCGATAAAATAGTCCACCAGGAGCGGGATGTCCTCTTTGCGGCGGCGCAGGGGAGGCAGCTGCACCCGGACCACGTTCACCCGGTAGTAGAGATCCTCCCGGAAGGCGCCGCTGCGGGTCTGTTCCGCCAGGTCCCGGTTGGTGGCGACGATGACCCTGGCGTCCGTCGTCTCAGACCGGGTGGCGCCCAGGGGCTCATAGGTTCGCTCCTGCAGCACGCGCAGCAGCCGCACCTGCAGGGCCGGGCTCACATCGCCGATTTCATCCAGAAAGATGGTGCCCCCCCGGGCCAGGTCAAAACGGCCGGGTTTGTCCTTGGCCGCGCCGGTAAAGGCCCCGGCCTTGTAACCGAAGAGTTCGGACTCGAGCAGGGTGTCCGGCAGAGCCCCGCAGTTGACCGCGATGAACGGGCCTTGCCGCCGGGGGCTCAAATCGTGAATGGTGTGGGCCATCAGCTCCTTGCCCGTGCCGGTTTCCCCGAGAATCAGCACCGTGCTGGGGCTGGCGGCAATGGCGGGCAGGACCTCGAACACCCGCTGCATGAGGGGGCTGCGGCTCACCAGATCGCCCACCCGGAAGCGGCTGTCCAGCTCCCGGCGCAGGGCCTCCACCTCGCTCAGGTCGCGGAAGGTCTCTGCTCCGCCCACCAGTTTGCCGCCGGCGTCTTTGAGCACGGCGGTGGAAACGCTGATGGGGATGCGGTTGCCGTCACTTGTGATGATATAGCCGGATTTGCCGATAATGGGTTTGCCGGTTTTCAGCGTCTGCTGCAGGGCACAGCCGGTGCCGCACATGCTGGAACGGAAAACATCTGAGCAGCGGCGCTGGATCGCTTCCTGGCGGGAAACGCCGGTGATCTCCTCGGCCGCCCGGTTAAACGAGGTGATGCGCCAATCCATGTCCACGGTAAAAACGCCGTCCGAGATGCTCTCCAGGATCGCCTCGGTGGGGGTGGCCAGGGCTTGTTTGCTGTTTTTCATACCGCCGCTCATGGGGGCCTCCGGGTTTGCAGGTTCGAGTCTTGGCCTGCCGGCCGGACTGCGAAAGGTCAGATGGTTTTATAAGCCCTGCCGCGGGGAAGGTCAACAGGAACCTGATCAACGTTTTTAGCCGCCGGATGATAAACCTGGCCGGGGATAAAATTTCAACTTTCTGAGTTGTGGTAACATATTGAAATTAAATTGATATCCTCATGGTCCCCGCAGCTTGTTTCCAGAGAATTCAGAAGACAGAAATCAGGAGCCAGAATAAAACGTAATAAAATCAACCATTCTGAATTCTGTCTCCTGTCTCCTGAATTCTCATGACGAGATCAGAGCCGCAACTATGTCACAAAAATATCGTTATTTCGACAAAATAGATCAAGTCAGAAAGTTGAGTTAAAATGTATCATTTCAGCTGAACAGCGGCAGATTTTACGTGGATTGTATGGTAAGGTGATCGCTGACAGGTAAAAATGACGATTCAGCCGGGCTTGACCGGTTCTATTTTTTTCCTCAGTATAACGGGAAGCAGCATGACAGAGGCCATCCTGGTCGTTCTCATCATCGTTCCTTTTTTTGCCGCCCTGGCGTGCCTGCTCATCCGCTCAACCGCTTGCCGCGCATGTATCGTCATCGCCACCGCCGCAATGCTTGCGGTCAGCAGTCTGCTGCTGCAGGGGCCCCTTGCCCCGGATGCCGGCCTCCGGTGGGCCGGGCTCATTGATCCGCTCATCACCGGCTGCGATTTTCTGCTGCTGGCCGTCATGTTTTATCTGGGCTGCCGTTACCGCCACCCCCTCATCGTTCTGCTGACCGCCGGCCAGCTTGGCTTATTTGTCCGGCTTGAGTTCTTCGTCTTTGCCAAAGACCGGGGCCACGCTCTCTTTCAGGTTGACGTTCTATCGCTCACCCTGGTCCGGGTGGTCTGCCTGGTGGGCGGGCTCATCTGTCTGCACGCCATTCCCTACATGCAGGCCCATGAACAGCATCAAAATCCTGCCAGGTCCCGCCAGCCGCAATTCTTTGCCCTGCTGCTGCTGTTTCTCGGCGCCATGAACGGTCTGGTGCTCACCAATCATCTGGCCCATTTCTATTTTTTCTTTGAACTGACCACCCTCTGCTCCTTTCTGCTCATCGGCCATGACCGCAGCAAGGAGGCAATGGATAACGCCCTGACAGCCCTGTGGATGAACGGACTGGGCGGCCTGCTGCTGCTTTTTGCCATCCAGGGGCTCTATGGGCAGAGCGCCATGCTCGATATGACCGGGCTGGCGGCGGCCACCGCAGGCAATCAGGCGGCACTCCTGCCCCTTAGCCTGCTGCTGCTGGCCGCCTTTACCAAATCCGCCCAGCTGCCCTGGCAGAGATGGCTGCTGGGGGCCATGGTGGCGCCGACGCCCACCTCCGCGCTGCTCCATTCCAGCACCATGGTCAAGGCCGGGGTGTACCTGGCCCTGCGTTTTGCCCCGGCCTTTGCCCACACCCTGCTCGCCCAGGGGCTCATGCTGGCCGGCGGCTTCACCTTCCTGGCCGCCGCGGCCCTTGCCATCGGTCAGCGCAACGCCAAAAAGGTGCTGGCCTATTCCACCATCAGCAATCTCGGTCTGATATTTGCCTGCGCCGGCATCGGCACCCCTGCTGCCGTGGCGGCGGCCATGCTGCTGATTCTCTTTCATGCCGTCTCCAAGGGCTTGCTCTTTCTCTGTGTCGGCACGGCGGAGCAGCAGGTGCACAGCCGGGATATCGAGGTGCTGCGCGGCCTGTGCGCCCGGATGCCGCTCACCGGCATGATCGCGGTGCTGGCGGTGCTGACGCTCATTGTGCCGCCTTTCGGCATGCTGCTCGGCAAATGGCTGGTCTTTGAGGCCGGGGCGGATCATCTCGTTTTTTATCTCATGCTGGTGCTGGGCAGCTCTTTTACCCTGCTCTACTGGGTGCGGCTGGCCGGAACCCTGCTGGCCAGCGGGCAGGTCGAGGGGTTCAAGCCGGAAAGGCAACCCTTGCTCAGCCGGTTCCCGCTGGTGGCCCTGGCCTGCGGCGCCGTGGTGCTGGCGCTTGGGGCGCCGATCCTCTATGGCCGTCTGTTGCCTGGGGGCCAGACCTGGTCTGCCGGCCGGGGAGGGGTTTTGACGACTGCCGTTGGCTCGTTTCCCCTGGACGTGCTCTTTGCCGTGGCGGCGCTTCTCGGGTTGCTGGCTCTATTCGGGGTCAGCAGGGCCATGGCCGGCCGCAAAGCCTTCCCCTATCTGGCCGGCGCCAATACGAGGCTGCCTGATCATTTTGTCGGGCCCATGAACCGGCCGGTGCGGGCAATGGTGGAAAACTCGTATCTGGCCCCGTTCTTTGGCGAAGAACGCTGGACCCTGTGGGTGAATCTGGCTGCCGCAGGTTTTTTGCTTGTCATGCTCGGCGGTGCCTTATGGCAGTGATGCAGACCACCGCTCTTGCCCTGGCCGTGCTCGGTGCCGCGCTCCTCCTGGGGGGGCTGCTCAGCGGCCTGGACCGGCGGCTTACTGCCCGGCTGCAGTCCCGCCAGGGCCCGCCATTCACCCAGCCTTTCTTTGATGTGATCAAACTGCTGGCCAAGGAGAGGATGGTCACCAACCCCTGGCAGGCATTTTCGCCGCTGGCGACTCTTTCCGCCGCGGCCTGCGCCCTGCTTCTTTTTGCCTGGCAGGGGGATCTGCTGGTCATCCTCTTTGTCCATATGGCCGGCGGCGTCTTTCTGGTGCTGGGGGCCATGGCCTCCCCCTCACCCTACAGCCAGATCGCCGGTCAGCGGGAACTGTGGCAGATGCTGTGCTGCGAGACCCTGCTCTTTGTCATGGCCGGCGCGCTCTATCTCACCACCGGCAGCTTTCGGGTGAGCGGGGCGGCGGCCCTGGGGGAACCGCTTCTTTATCGGCTGCCCTTGCTGTTTGCCGCCTTTCTCCTGGCCTTGACGGTGAAGATGCGCAAATCGCCCTTTGATCTGGCCGGCTGCCATCATGCCCACCAGGAGCTGGTGCGCGGGGTGTTCACCGAATACGTCGGACCCCATCTCGGCCTGCTGGAAATCGCCCACTGGCTTGAGGTGGTACTCTATCTCGCCATCTGTTCCCTGTTCTGGGCGACCGGGCCCTGGGGCATGATCCTGCTGCCCCTGACCGCCTTCCTGGCCGTCATTGTCCTGGACAACGTCTCGGCCCGGTTGACCTGGCGCTGGATGCTCGGCTGGGGCTGGGGCGCGGCCTTTGTCCTGTCGGCGGTTAATCTCTTCTGGCTCAAGGGGTAAGGGCATGGGACTCATCGATAAACTGATCAGCACGGCCCGGCGCAGCTCGCCCTGGCTGCTGCACTTTGACTGCGGCAGCTGCAACGGCTGCGACATCGAGACCCTGGCCTGCCTGACCCCGGTCTATGACGTGGAGCGTTTCGGGGTGGTGAACGTGGGCAACCCCAAGCATGCCGATATCCTGCTGGTGACGGGCACGGTCAATCTTCGCAACCGGGAGGTGCTGGCCGTGCTGTATGAGCAGATGCCGGAACCCAAAGTGGTGGTGGCCATCGGCGCCTGCGGGTTGTCCGGCGGCATATTCAGGGAGGCGCCCAATGTGGTGGGCGGGGTGGACAAGGTCATCCCGGTGGATGTCTATGTGCCGGGCTGTCCGGCCAGGCCCGAGGCCATCATCGACGGGGTGGTGCTGGCCCTGGAAAAATTCAGGGGAAAAGCGTTGGCGGTTTTGTAACTACTGAAAGTTCACCACGGAGCGCACAGAGCCCACAGAGCTAACCGGCTGTAATAAAAAATATTTCTCTGCGATCTCTGTGTGCTCCGTGGTGAATAAGGAGAAGAAAAATGACCATTGAGGCCGACAGGATCGACAGCGTTGAGCTGTGCCGGGCGGTGGCGGCATTCAAGGCAAAAGGCTGCCGTTTTGTCACCATCACCTGTGTCGGGGCGGACCAAAGGGGCGCCGAGCTGCTCTATCATTTTGACCGGGAGCTTGCGCTCAGCCATCTGCGGCTCACCGTGGCAGGCGACGAGGTGCCCAGCATTTGCGGCATCTATAGCGCCGCCTTTCTGGTGGAAAACGAGATCCAGGACCAGTTCGGCCTGCGTTTTAACGGGCTTGTCCCTGATTACCGGCGCACCCTTTTTCTGGCGGGGGAAGACAGCCTCCCGCCTTTCCGCCGGAAGAGCGGGCCGGACCAGGAGGAGTGAAGATGGCCGGCACAATCCTTCCCTTCGGCCCCCAGCATCCGGTGCTGCCCGAGCCTCTGCACCTTAATCTCCAGATTGAGGATGAGATCGTCGTGTCCGCCACCCCGGCCTTCGGCTATGTGCATCGCGGCCTGGAAAAGCTGGCTGATATCCGGGATTTCCGCCAGATGATCCAGGTGGTTGAACGGGTGTGCGGCATCTGCTCCATGATCCACGCCCTCACCTACTGCCAGGGGCTGGAGGAGCTGATGGGGATTGAGCCAACCCCCCGGGCCAGATTCCTGCGGGTCATCTGGTCGGAGCTGCACCGGCTGCACAGCCATCTGCTGTGGCTGGGGCTCTTTGCCGATGCCATGGGTTTTGAGAGTTTGTTCATGCAGCTGTGGAAGGTGCGGGAACGGATCATGGATATCAACGAGGCCACGGCCGGCAACCGGGTGATCCTCTCCGTCAACGTCATCGGCGGGGTGCGGCGGGACCTGGATTCCGGCCAGACGGCCTGGATCCTCTCTGAACTTGCCGAGGTGGAAAAGGGGTTCAGCGCCATGAGCCGCACCATCCTGCATGATTACACGGTGCAGAAACGCACCCGGGGCAAAGGGGCTCTTTCCCGCAGCCAGGCCATGGAGCTTGGCTGCGTCGGGCCGATGCTGCGCGCCAGCGGCGTGTCCCAGGATATGCGCCTGCTGGGCTATGCCGCTTACGGTGAGCTTGAGTTCGCCCCGGTGGTGGAGCAGGACGGCGACTGTTATGCCAGGTGCCGGGTGCGTTTTGCCGAGTTGGGCCAGTCCATCGGTCTGATCCGCCAGGCCATTGCCAAACTGCCGGCAGGAGATACCAGTGTGCCGGTCAAGGGCAGGCCGCCCGCGGGGGAGGTGGTGGCCAGGGCCGAGCAGCCCCGGGGCGAGTGCCTGTATTATATCAAGGCCAACGGCGGCAAATTCCTGGACCGGCTGCGCATCCGCACCCCCACCTTTGCCAATATCCCGGCCCTGACCGTCATGCTGCCGGGCATTGAGCTGGCCGACGTGCCGGTGGTTTTGCTGTCCATTGATCCCTGCATCAGCTGTACGGAACGGTGAGGGTAGACAAACCTGATCGCTGCAGATTTTACGTTGATACTCAAATTGGAGTTCGAGAAGAGTGACTAAAGTACTTAAAATGTCCTTGTGCCCCTTGCGGGTATCTTGTGCCCCTTGCGGGTATAAAATACTTGAAGTTGCGGTACTTTCTGGTCCGATAACTCCTTTAACTTAAGGCACTTGAAATACTTTAGGCATTTTAGGCACTTTAATATGGTATTCATGATCCCGGTTGTTCTGAAAAACCTGTTTGGCCGCTGCGCCACCCGGCCGTACCCGCAGAGCCCGCGGCAGCTCTTTGCCGGCAGCCGGGGCCAGCTGATCAATGATGCCGGTAAATGCATCCTGTGCGGCACCTGCGCCCGCAGCTGCCCCTCCCAATGCCTCACGGTCAGCAGAAAAGAAGGGTTGTGGCAATACGAGCCCTTTGCCTGCGTCTTCTGTGGGGTGTGCGTGGAGGCCTGCCCCGCCGGCAGCCTGTCGCAGCTCGGCCAGTGGCGCCCGGCGGTGCGGGAGCGGGAAAGGGTGGTGCTGAAGGTGGAGGTGAAAAGTGAAAAGTCAGGAGTCAGGAGTGAGGCGTGAGGAGAAAAGGCAAAAGGCAACAGCAAGACGTGTAGGGGCGGTTCGTGAACCGCCCTCAGCCGGAAAGGCAAAACGCATTTTTTTTTACCTCAGGTGTTCCACCAGGATTTTGACGCCGATGCCGATGAGCAGCAGGCCGCCCAGCACCTCCACCCGCTTGCCCCAGATCATGCCGATTTTACCGCCCAGCAGCATGCCGGCCACGGTCAGGGTGGAGGCGGTCAGGGCGATCACCAGGGCCGGGGTCCAGATATTGACCCCGATAACGGCCAGGGACAGCCCCACGGCCAGGGCGTCGATGCTGGTGGCCACGGAGAGCATGACCATGGTCGCCCCTTTGGTGGGGTCGGTTTTCTGCTTTTCCCCGTCATCATGAAAGGCCTCGATGATCATCTTGCCGCCGACAAAGGAAAGCAGCCCAAAGGCCAGCCAGTGGTCATAGGTGCTGATCAGACCCTGCAGGCTGAGGCCGGCCAGCCAGCCGATGATCGGCATGAGTCCCTGGAAAAGGCCGAAGTGAAAGCCCAGGCGGAAGAGCTGCCTTTTGCTCACCGGGTGCAGGGCAACGCCGGCGGCCAGGGCCACGGCAAAGGCGTCCATGGCCAGGGCCAGGGCGATGAAGGCTAAGGTGACGGGTTCCATAGTATTCCGGGCAGATATTGACCTTGCGGTGATTTGCCGCTGCAATGAATGGATCAACAGCTGTTTACTTGAGGTTTCCGGCTTTATAAGATAAAAGAGGAAGCGAGGTCAAGCTTAAGCCGCGGTAAAAAAAATAATATCGCCGTCTGGATGTTAGCGACGGCATAAGGAGTCGTATTGCGATGCGCCTTGCCGCTGCCTACCGCGCCGCCTCCTCTGCTGCAAATGCCGTGAGATCCCGGCAAAAACCCGAACCGGAGCGTTTTTATGAAGCAGAAACCTTCTGCCATCAATATCATATGGCTTTCCATGGTGCTTCTCGCCACCGTGACCGCCGCCTATACCGGCAGGATGGATGAGGTCACCAAGGCCTCTTTTGCGTCGGCCAAGGACGCGGTGACCCTGGCCATCGGCCTCATCGGCCCCATGGCCCTCTGGCTCGGCATCATGAAGGTTGCCGAGGCCGGCGGGCTGCTGCGCATTGTCGCCCGCTGGGTGCGTCCGGTCATGGTGCGGCTTTTCCCGGATGTGCCCCATGATCACCCGGCCATGAGCGCCATGATCATGAACATGGCGGCCAATGCCCTGGGCCTGGGCAATGCGGCCACGCCCATGGGCATCAAGGCCATGCAGGAGCTGGACAAGCTGTCCGCGGAAAAGGGCACGGCCACCAATGCCATGTGTCTGTTTCTTGCCATCAACACCTCCAGCGTCACCCTGCTTCCCCTGGGGGTGATCACGGTGCGGGCCGCGGCCAATGCCTCCAGTCCGGCGGAGGTGCTGGTGCCGACGCTGATCGCCACCTTCTGTTCCACCTTTGTCGCCATTGTCATGGCCAAGCTGCTGGCCGGCCGTCAGGAGATGCTGCAGGCCGCGCCCTATGAGAAGGCGGACGATATTGAGGGAAAAAGCGGGGAGGAGGGGGCGGACCTGCTGCCGCCGGGAAGAGGCGGCAGGATCTTCATCTGGCTGCTCATCGCCGCCTTTGTCGGCGGGGTGATCTATCAGTGGCGGACCGCCCCGCCGGTTTCCATGGGCTCGGTGGACACCATGAACGCCATCACCAGCTGGCTGATTCCCGTGCTCATTTCCCTCCTGCTCATTTTCGGCTACCTGCGGGGGGTAAAGATTTACGAGACCCTGACCGACGGGGCCAAGGAGGGATTTTCCACCGCGGTGCGCATCATTCCCTTCATGGTGGCGATTTTTGTCGCCATCGGCATGTTCCGGGCCAGCGGCGCCATGGATATCTTGATAAAGCTCCTGTCACCGCTCACCCAGGCGGTGGGCATGCCGGCCGAGGCCCTGGCCGTGGCGCTGATGCGGCCCCTGTCCGGCAGCGGCTCGTTTGCCATCATGAGCGAGATCATCAATCAGGACCCGGACAGCTTCCTCTCCCTGCTGGTTTCCACCATGCAGGGCTCCACGGAAACCACCTTTTACGTGCTGGCCGTTTATTTCGGCAGCGTGGGCATCAGAAGAACCCGCCACGCCCTGCCCGCCGCCCTCTGCGCCGATGCGGCGGGCATGATCGCCTCGGTGGCCGTCTGCCACCTCTGGGCGGGGTGATGTTCTGCCACATCCTTTGCTCCGCTTCTGATCAGATAACTCCTTTAACTTTAGACACTTTAAGTACTTCAAGTATTTTAGGCACTCAAGCTGGCAACAGGCCAGAATCCGAAGTGGTGACATGTCTTATTGAAATTACGTCACGCCATCAGGAGTTCTGAATTTCCGCTTTGCCCCTTATTATTTTATTTTTGTGCGTGTTTTCTCAGCCCTCCCCCTGACAAGGCTCTTGCCATGCAGCGGGGATTCATGCTAGAGTTTTGCCTATCACGAACTGCCAACGGGAAGTTTGAACCGCGTAAATGAAGACCGGAAGCGGAAACAGGAGTTGCAGCATAAACCTCATCATTCGGCTGAAAGGCATGTCATGAAATGTATTGCAAAGGCGTTTGTGTTCGGTATCGTATTGGGCCAGGTTCTCTTTCTGGCCGGGGCAAAGGTTTTTGCCGCGCAGTTCCAGCATGGTGCGCAACGGGTCATGGGCGTCTGGCAGTGTGTGAGCATCCATGGGCAGCAGACCAGGCTGGTTATTGACAAAGAGTATTTTGAAATAAACGGCGACAAGACCGCCTACACCATGGTGACCGGCGCGATCCGGGTGGAGGGGGCCTACGGTCCGGTGAACTATTATTATAATTTCCGCGGGGATTCCCTGCTGGTCGCCTTTCCGGACGGCGACAGGATCATCTGTGAGAGAGCGCAGCAGGAAGCGCAGAATCATAACGGGCAGACAGAAGATCTTCCGGTGCAGCCATTGCCTGATGACGAAAACAGCAGTAAATGATACCCATCCGGGAGCTGCTCAACAAAATCATCTGGGACAGGGATTTCGGCCGGGGAAATTTTGAGATCGGCTATTATGACCGGCTGGCAGAAAAGATCATCAGAGTCCCTTTCTCCATGCTGGAATTGATCCCCGGCGACCATTTTTCCTTTTACCTGTACGACCCTGAGGGGGAAACCCGTTCGGTCCCGTTTCACCGGGTGCGCCAGGTCTTCAAGGACGGGCAGCTGATCTGGCACCGAGGTGACTGATTGCAGCTGGGCGGTGATCCCCAACTTTTTACTCCTAACTCCTAACTTCTCACTCCTCACTTCCCATGTCTGATTCCCGCTCAAATATCGTGCTGATCGGCATGCCCGGCGCGGGCAAGTCTTCCGTGGGCCGCCTGCTGGCCAAGCGCGCCTCGCTGTCCTTTATCGATACCGACACCCTCATCCGCACTGCTGCCCAGGGCCGTTCCCTGCAGGACATCGTCGACCGGGAAGGCTATCTCGCCCTGCGCCGGCTCGAGGAGCAGGTGCTGCTCGATCTCCGCTGTACAAACCATGTGATTGCCACCGGCGGCAGCGCGGTTTACAGTCCTGCCGCCATGGACCATCTGCGCCGGCACGGGGTGATCGTCCTGCTGGAGGTGGATTTGCCCACCCTGCGGGCAAGGATTGCTGATTTCGACACCAGGGGGCTGGTCAAGCGGCCGGAGCAGACCCTGGAAGACCTGTTCGCCGAACGCTCCGCTCTGTACCTCAAGTATGCCGATCTCCGCATTGACTGCCGCCAGGGCAGCCCGCAGGATGTCTGTGCCGCGGTCCTGGCCGGGCTGCGGGCCGCAGACGCATCCGGCCAGTAGCCGCCGGCAGCTTGCCTGTAACTCCAGGACGTCCCGCATCTCCCTGAGCTCCGTTTTTTCGCCGGTCACCCCGTTGCCTATGCTTCGATATCATTTCATTGGTTGCCCTGGAAGAGCGAAGAGGGGGCTGGTTGTCTTGTTTCATCAGACAAAGAGTCCCCTGCCGCAGGACAGGACGGGATGACCAGCCGGGACGGAATGGGCGGTATGCTCAGGATGGGGCTGGGCCGGTGCGCTGTTTGCGGTCATTACCTGCTGGCAGGAAAGGGCGGCGGGGACAGGACGGCCTGGCATGCATCTTGAATTTGCCAGGGCCGGTAATCTGAACAAAAACAAGGGCTCGCACAGAACTCACAGAGATAACTAAGGTAATTAAAAATGTTTTCTTTGTGATCTCTGTGTGCTCCGTGGTGCAAACAGACTTTTCACGAATTCATCAAAACAAGGAGAACGCAATGGATTACAGAACCTGGGAGGCGGGCGCCATCAAGATTGAGGTGGATTATGATGCCTGCAACGGCAACGGCACATGTGTCGAAGTCTGTCCCGCGGAAGTCTATGTGCTGCAGTACGATAAGACCGTGCCGGTGAATATCGAGGAATGCATCGAGTGCTGCGCCTGTGTTGAAAATTGTCCGCAGCAGGCGATACGGCACTCTTCATGCTGAAGGGGCCGGGTAATCCGCTCCGGAACGTAAAGGGGGAAAATCATGAAAGAAACCATACTTATCACCGGCGCCAACCGCGGCATCGGCTTGGAGCTTGCCCGGATCTTTGAGCGGCAGGGCTGGGAAGTGATCGCCTGCTGCCGCCGGCCGGCCCAGGCCTCGGACCTGCAGGCCATCGAGGCCGGCTCCGGGGGCGGGTTGACCATCCGGCAGCTTGATGTCACCAGTGATGAAGAGATCCGGCAGCTGGCCGTCTCCCTGCGGGGCAGGCCCATTGCCATCCTGTTTAATAATGCGGGCATTCTGGGGCCGGAGGAGCAGGATTTCGGCAATCTGGCCGAAGAGGAGTGGCTTGGCGTCTTCCGGGTGAACACCATCGGCCCGTATAAAATGGTCCTCGCCTTTCTCGATAACGTCCTGCTCAGCCACCGGCGGGTCATTGCCACCCTGGGCAGCGCCATGGGCAGCATCAGTGAAAATTCCTCGGGCGGTTACTATATCTATCGCTCGGCCAAGGCGGCGGTGCACATGATCATGAAAAACCTCAGCATTGATCTGCGGCAGAAGGGCGTGACGGCGGTGGCCATGCACCCCGGCTGGGTCCGCACCAGGCTGGGAGGCCCCCAGGCGCCCCTCGGCCCGGCGGAGAGCGCTGCCGGGCTTTTTGAGGTGCTCACCAGCCTTACCCCGGAAAAAAACGGCGCCCTGCTCGACTACCAGGGCCGGGAGCTGGCCTGGTAGCCGAGCGGGTTTGCCCTGCCTGTCCTGCCTCAGATCGCCCCCAGCTGCAAATTTCCGGGCTAGTTTCGGATGACCAGCACCACTTTGCCGCGGGTGTGGCCGTTCTGGCTCTGCCGGAGCGCCTGCTGGAACTCGGCAAAGGGATAGGACTGCACTGTCGGCCGCACCTTGCCGCTGTCAATCAGCCGGGCAATTTCTCCGAGCTGGAGCCTGTCCGGCCTGACCAGCATGGCCGCGGCCCGAACCTGGTATTTGGCCTGCACCTCGGCTGGAGGTTCGGGCGGCAGGGTGGTGACCAGTATGCCGTTTTTCCTGAGCAGGGGCAGGGAGCGTTCCCTGGTTTCGCCGCTCAGCAGGTCGAGCACCACATCCACCTCGCCGGCCTCCTCCTCGAAGCGGACCGCCGTGTAATCAATGACCTGATGGGCGCCGATCTGCTCCAGAAAATCCAGATTAGCGGCCGAGGCAGTGGCGATGACGTGAGCCCCGATCCAGCAGCCGAACTGTACGGCAAAATGGCCGACTCCGCCGGCTGCGGCATGGATGAGCACCCTCTGGCCCGACCGCAGTCCGGCCACGTCGAACAGGCTCTGCCAGGCGGTGAGGGCGGCCACGGGCACGGCCGCGGATTGGCTGTGGTTCAGGGAGTCGGGCTTGATCGCCGCCTCGGCGGCCTTGACCACCGCATACTCGGCAAATGTACCTGGCGTGGCCGTGTTGCGGAAGGTGAAGACCTGGTCGCCGGGTTGAAATTCCTCCACTGCGCCGCCGGTTTTCTCCACCACCCCGGAGAGGTCATAGCCGGGGGTGTAGGGCAGCTCAAGCTTCAGGAAATCCTGCAGATGCCCTTCCCGCACCTTCCAGTCCACCGGGTTGATCCCCGCCGCATGGACCCGGACCAGCAGCTCGTCCTCGGCCGCAACCGGCCGCTCCACCTCTTCCATTATCATCTTTTCCGCGCCGCCGTATGCATGGACGCGGATCGCTTTCATGGTCGCCATGATGTGCCTCCTTTTGCTGTGAGTCTGAAAGTAGATAAAGTACCCGGAGTACAACTACCTGAAGTGGCTCAAATACTTGAAAATGGCTGCAGGTTGAAGTGACTCGGGAAAGCTCGCCGATCCGCCATTCCAAATCAAAAATCCCCCTTCAATCTCCGCTGAACCGCAGCACGGGTTTGATAGTGCGGCCCTGTCTGGCATCAGCCATGGCCTGATTGATCTCCCGGAAATCATAGAAACGCACCAGGCGGTCAAAGGGAAAGCGGCCTGCCCGGTACAGTTCGATGAGCAGGGGAATAAAGCGCTGGGGCACGGCGTCGCCCTGGATGATGCCGATGGTCTTTCTGCCTTCGGACAGCTCGCCCGGGCCGCTGCCCCCGGCAATCAGCGCCACGGTGCCGCGCGGCTTCAGGGCGTCCACGGCAAGCTGCAGCATTTGCGGGCTGCCGGAGGTGTCCACCGCAAAATCCACCCCCTTGCCGGTGATTGCCCGGAGGCGGGCGGCGGCCTCCTCCCGGCTGCTGTTGATCACCTGGGTGGCGCCCAGCTCAAGGGCCAGCTCCAGCCGCCTGGGATTGAGGTCAACGCCGATGATGGGCCCCGCCCCGGCAAGCGCTGCCGCCATGACCGCGGCCAGGCCCACCGCTCCGGTGCCGAAAATGGCGATGCTTTGCCCCGGGCCCGCGGCCAGCGAGTTCAGCACCGTGCCGGCCCCGGTCTGCAGGCCGCAGCCCAGCGGTCCAAGCAGGGCCAGGGGCAGCCCGGTATCAACCTTGACGACGTTGCGGCCGGTGGCCAGGGCATGGGTGGCGAAGGAGGACTGGCCGAAAAAATGGCCGCGCACCCCGCTGCGCCGGAGCCCATTGCTGCCATCCAGCCGGGCAAAGCCGAAATTCGCCTCATAGAAACGGTCGCAGCGGTTGGGCCGCCCGGCCAGGCACTGGGGGCAATCGCCGCAGGAGTGATAGGAGAGCACCACATGGTCGCCGGGCCTGACACCCTGCACGGCCGCCCCCACCTGCTCCACCACCCCGGCCCCCTCATGACCCAGCACCAGGGCTCCGTCGGCCGGGGACCAGTAGTCGCAGAAATCGATATCCGTGTGGCAGATGCCCGTGCCGGCAAGCCGCACCAGCACCTCACCGTCTTGAGGTCCTTCCAGTTCCAGGGTTTCGATCCGCAGGGGTCCGCCCCTGCGGCGCAGGACCGCCGCCTCTATTCTGTGGATCTGCGGAAGCAAATCAGCTTGCTGATGCATGGATGTCTCCCGGACAAGGGCAGGGGAAAAGGCTTTTTACCGGCTTTCGCCATACTCCATCATGGGAAAGAGAGGTTTGTTTGTCAAGGGAAAGTCGGAACTTTTTGCAACAAACGGCAAGTTAGGCAAAAGGGCGCGCGGAAACCGTTTCCTGGCGTTTGGATTAATCTTTTTTTGCCAATGATAATATAACGTGGTGTCATTTTTGCATTACAGAAAAATTAAAAATCCGGATGCCAGGCCGGCGGCAACTCATTGTGACCGGAAACCGGAAAAATGATAAAAAATGCTAAGGAGATGAAAGCCATGCGTGCCGGAATTCTTGCTGTGGTCATGCTGCTGCTGTGCAGCGCCGCTGCCTTTGGCGAGCAGTTTGCGGAAAAAAGGGTGGTCGCCGCCATTGCTGCCGACGGGGTGCAGCGGGTGCCGATGACCGCCGGCGGATATTATTTTGACCCCAATGTCGTGGTGGTGAAGGTCAATGTGCCCGTGGAGCTGGACGTCAGGAAGACCGAGGGGCTTGTTCCCCATAATATCGAGCTCAAGGCGCCGGAGGCAGGCATTGACTTCAGCGAAGAGCTGAGCAGCAGTGAGGCCAAAGTCATCAAGTTCACGCCGACCAGGGTCGGCACCTTTCCCTTTGCCTGCACCCACCGTTTTATGTTTTTTAAAAGCCATAGTGACCGGGGCATGCACGGTGTCCTGGAGGTTGTGCCGTAAGGCGGGAGGGGCAGGCAATGATACCTATCGGGCCAGAGGCCCCGTCGGCAATCAGGCAGATGATGCCTTGGTTCGCCCTGGGGCACGGCATCTTCAACACCCTGGTGATGTCTGGTTTCTGCTATCAGGGCTGGCTGGGCCATGTTATCCGGCGCAACCGCCTGGCCGGCACCAGGCCGCCATTGCCGGTGGTGCGCCGGCACCGCCGCCTGGGTCCGTGGCTCGTCCTGTTCGGTCCAGCCGGTTTTTTCGCCGGTCTGATCCTGGTGGTGATCGACCAGGGGAGGGTGGTGGCCTATCCGCTGCATTTCAGCCTCGGACTGGCATTGATCCTGGCCCAGGGGGCGGCCTGGACCGTTTCCCGCAAAATAAAGGGAGGCGGGGCAGAGGGCCGCAGTGTGCATCGCAGCCTGGGTATCCTTATCCTCTGTCTGTACCCAGTCCAGGCCATTGCCGGCCTCGGCGTTCTGCTGTAGGGCGCGGAGGATCGCCCAAGGCCGGGGCGGCATGGCAGACCGGCAATCCCTGGGGCGCCTGCCGGCTTAAACGAGTCTTGCATGAACCAGTCAATCAATAACCTAACCAACTTTCAGTTTATAAATGGCAGACAGTCATGAGCTGGAAAACCCTTTTTACCTCAGGCCAGAGTATGTCCGCGGCGGAAGCGCGGGCCTTTATGAAGAAAAAACCGGCAGCGGAATATCAGTTGCTGGATGTCAGGCAGCGGCGTGAATTTGAACGAAAACACCTGCCTGGCGCCATTCACATCCCGCTTTTGGATCTGCTTTCCCGCAGTTCGGAACTCAATCCCGAAATTCCGACTCTGGTTTATTGCCATTGCGGGATGCGCAGCAGGGCCGCCTGCCAGGTGCTGAAAGGGCAAGGCTTTCCCCAGGTGATCAACATCAAGGGCGGCATCAGGGCCTGGAACGGCCTTTTGCTTTCCGGCCACGAGACCAGGGGCATGGAGTTTTTCATCTCCGATGAGTTTGCCAATGTCTTTCAGATGGCCTATATGATGGAGGCGGGGTTGCAGCAGTTTTATCTGGCCATGGCGGAGGTTGTAAGCCAGCAGGAGCAGAAGGCGCTGCTCCAGCTCATGGCGGACTTTGAGGACGGCCATATGGCAAAGCTCCTGCGTCAGTATCGGGGGGAGATGGCGTCCGGGGCGGGAAGGAAAGGGGAAGATTTTTCGCTCATGGAAGGCGGCTTTGACAAGGATAAAACCCTGCAGGCCTACAGCGATGACATCGAAAATATTGAGGATATCATCTATCTGGGCATGATGCTGGAAACCCAGGCCTATGATCTTTACAGCCGCTTGTCCCGCAAAAACCAGGAGCCGCGGCTGCAGCAATTTTACCAGCACATGGCTGACGAGGAAAAAATCCATCTCGGCCAGTTAAGCCGCTCCCTGGACAAGATCCTGGCCGGCCAGACCGTCGGACTGCCGCAGGGTTGAGGCGGCAAGCCAAGCGGCAGGGGGTTGCCCGGACCGGGGCCGCAGCGGGCTGGCGTCTGGATTTTACCGCTGTCAGATGCCGATGGCGAACATGGCGTCAAGATCATGGCGGGAAAAGGCCTTGAAGGCGAGCATGGTCTCCGTCTTGCAGATGGCATCGATCTTGAGCAGGTGGTTGGTCACCAGATCGGAGAGGTCCTCATTGGTGCGGACCCGGGCAATGGCCACCAGATCAAAGTTGCCGCTCACCGAATAGACCTCGGAGATGCCCTCCATCTCGGCCAGTTTTTCCGCTGTTTCATTGATTTTTGATCGCTCAACATTCATCAGAATAATGGAAGTTACCATGGCATTCTCCTGTGGTTTCCGGATAAGGTCTTGAAAATCGGCGGTCCGCGCGGCATGATGCAAGAACGTGACGTTTTTGCTGCAGTGAGATGCCGCGCAGCATATTTCTCTTTTTTACCTGGGCAAGCGTCCAGCCGTTTTCCGGCGGATTATTTCATCTTTTTTACCACCTGCCGCACTTTTTTTGTAGAATTCTTTTTTCCGGCATGCGTAAATTTCTGCAGGCGGATTTCATCAGGCACCAGATCGTTGTGCATAGTCAGCGGCCCGATTGAGGTTATGGGAAATTATCCGGCCGGCAATTTTCTCCCGGCGCAGGTTTGATGAATTCGTAAAAAAGTCTGTTTCCACCACGGAGCATACAGAGATCGCAAAGAAATTTTTTTAATTACAGTTAGTTATCTTTTTGGGCTCTGCGCTCTCTGTGGTTAATTTTCAGTTTTTACGAGTCCTTCAGGTTTGTCTATGGACTGGCTGCACGCTTCACTTCCCTTTTTAAAGGTGCTGGGCGCCTTTGCTCTCATCCTGCTGGGTATCCGCCTCCGGATCGGCCTCGGCCTGTCCATCCTGGCCGGCGGGGTGGCCATGGGTTTTCTCTTCTACCTCGGCCCCCTGCCCCTGCTGCGGGTATCAGCCGTGGCACTGACCCGCGAGAAGTTTCTCTTTCTGGCGGCCATTGTCGGTCTGATCCTCATCCTCTCCGAGGCCCTGGAGCGCTCCGGCCAGTCGCACCGCCTGATGGCCGCCCTGTCCGGCTATCTGACCAGCCCCCGGCTGCGACTGGTCTTTTTCCCGGCGCTGATCGGCCTGCTGCCCATGCCCGGCGGCGCGGTTTTTTCCGCCCCCATGGTCATGGCCGTGTCCGCGGAGATGTCGCTGCAAAACGAAGAGCGCGCCGTGATCAATTACTGGTTCCGCCATGTGTGGGAACTGGCCTGGCCGCTCTATCCGGGCATCATCCTCACCGTGGCCCTGGCCGATATCCCCATTGTCACCTTTATTTCCCGCACCTGGCCGGCGGTGGTTGCCATGTTTGTCCTGGGCTGGATTTTTTTTCTGCGGCCCGGTGTCCTGAGGAGCGCCGATCTGGTGGTGGCCCCTGCCAATGGGCCCCGGAGCATAAGAGTTGCCGCCAGGGAGGGGTTGCCGCTGCTGCTGGCCATTGCCGGCGGGGTGGGCCTGGAGGCCGGTCTTTCCGCCTGGGCCTCCGCCGTACCCTTTGAGTGGGGGGTGATCGCGGCACTCTTTGCGGCCGTGGTCTGCGTCATGGTCCAGAACCGGCTGGGCCCGGCCTTTTTCTTTGACGTGCTGATCAAAAAAAGCCTGCGCAGCATGCTCTTTGTCATTGCCGCCATCTTTATCTTCAAGGATATCATGCAGGCCGCCGGCGTGGTGGATGCCATGGCGCTTTCCGCCGGGGACGGCATCGCCTTGTTTGCCGCCTCGGTCTTTCTGCCCTTTCTGGTGGGCATGGTGTCAGGCATCAATGTGGCCTTTGTCGGCGCGACCTTTCCCCTGCTGCTGGGCCTGCTCGATGCCCTGAACCTGCGGGAGCTGATGCTCCCCTATCTGGTGCTGGCCTCCTTTGCCGGCTTCACCGGGGTGATGATTTCCCCCATCCACATCTGCTTTATCTTCACCTGTGAGTTCTTCGGGGCTGAGCTGGCCCGGGCCTGGCGCCGCCTGGTGGCCCCCTGTCTCTGTTTCGCCCTCACCGGCGGCATATTGTTCTGGATTCTGTTGCGCGGTGTCTCGCCTAAGCCGTTGTAACAAAATAATGTCGTGACCAGGCTGGTCAAAACGGGCCTACAAAGCCGTAACGAAATGGTCAAGAAAGCAGTGGTTATTTCGTAACGGCTGCTGAATATTGGTGCTCCAGCCGCAGAAGTAACCATCCAGAGGTGAAATTTCCCGCGGGTTATTGTTTCGAAAAAAACAATATCATCTATTGTGAAAAACAATATCATCTATTACTATTGACATCCTGTGTATTGTTTGTTAGTAAAGTACACAATGTGGTACATACGGTTGGTGTCAGGCATGGCCGTCCCGAGGCCGCATTGCCGCGGCTTTCGCGGGGATGTTCCATCATGTGCCGGCAAGTCATGCACACGGATTGCTGCCTTGCGGGTGGAGCCGATTACCACGGCCGGTTTTTTGTTACGTGTTTTGCTTTTGGTGTTACCTTGACCGGAATCAGTTTTGGGAGTGGCGGGCAAGGTTTTTTGCATTATGCCGACGAGCGGTAGGGGCGGTGCGCATAATAAAAACATCTTCCTGTCGCTGGTTTGGTCCGGTTCTTCGTATTTTCAAACGACTGAGCAGGGCATCCGCCGGCGCAGAGAGGCAGGAAGAAACTGTAACCTGAAAACAAGGAGAGAAATTGATGAAGCCAGATGAGAAAATGGGAACCTGGGGCGTCTCACGGCGCCAGATGATGATTGGCACCGGCGCCCTGGCGGCAGGGGCGACCGTGGCCCACCTGGGCGGCCTGCTGAAATCCGCTGAGGCCAAAGGAGGCCCGACCGAAAAATGGCCGTGGCCCTATGAAAAACTCGATCCCGCCAAGACCGCGGAGATTGCCTACGAAGAATGGTACCGGGTTTTCTGCGGCGCCGCAGTCATCAACAGCGTTTTCAGCCAATTACGGGAAAAGGTGGGCGAACCTTATACCTCTTTCCCCGTGGATTCCTTTGTCTTTCTTGAGGGCGGCATGGTGGGCTGGGGCATGACCTGCGGCTCCAATACCGGCGCCGCCATCGTCGCCAATCTCATCATCGGGCCGAGAATCGCCGGAGCCACCCAGGGGCATCAGATCAGCGAGGATATGTTCCAGTGGTATTCCGATGCATCCATGCCGATTTTTGTCCCGAAAACTCCCAAGGTCACCACCGAACTTGTCAAGACCACAGCCGAATCCCCCCTGTGCCACGTTTCAGTCGGTAAATGGATGAAGGCGTCAGGTTACCCCATCGGCAGCCCGGAGCGGAAAGACAGGTGCGCCCGGGTGGCGGCCAGTAACGCCTTCCATCTTGTTGAACTGCTCAACAGCTGGAAAGACGGCAAGTACGAGCCTTCAAGCTCGCATACGCCGGTCACGGATTACGGCATCACCGCCCAGATGAACTGCATGGAATGCCACGGCGATGATGTTCCCTCTGCTCCCATGGCCAAGAAATAAAATAAGGCTCCCTTACGTAAACCTGAGCACGGCGTTCGGTGTTCAGGTTTACGCTTGAATAGTCCAGTCGCAGCGCCGTTCCGGCACAGGTTTTTGCCGGGGCGGCGCATCCAAAATCCGCTCCGCCATCCCCCATAAATCCCCATTTCCACCTTCCCAAATCCATAGCCGGGTGAGGCCTTGCCCGATACCGGCCTGTTTTGCCGCGGGCTGTGCATTCTTCCCGCAGGGTTGCAGCGTCATTGCGGCGCTCCGGTAATATACCCGATTTGCCTCTGATGACCCCGGCGAGGGCTGGGGGCGGGTTTCAGGTTCGCCCTAACGTTGCGATATCGGGCCTACGCTGACCCGCACCACGCAGGCAACTTGAGAGCCGTTTCATATTAATTATTCCTGCCGTCATCGTGCAACGCCACGGCGAGCAGGTGAGCCGTGTCGTTCCCAGGCGTTGACTTCGTCAAGCGCCGCGATTCACCTGCAGGCAAAAAGAAACTATACATTGCATATTGCTATGTTTTGCCCTATATTTAAAACATGAAAATAAACTCAATATGGGAGGGTGGCAAGATGCCGACAGCCGTAAGGATCTCTGACGATTTATTAAACGAAGCCAGGAAATTCAGCAAGATTGACCACAGGTCCCTGACGGGGCAGATCGAACACTGGGCAAAAATTGGCAAATGCGCGGAAGAGAATCCCGATCTCACTTATGATTTAATCAAGGAAATATTTATTGGGATCGCCGAGTTAGAGCAGGGAGAAAAAGAAGAATACCAATTCGGTTGAGGGAGCTATGAAAGTTTATCTATCAAGTTCCTTCGGAAAAAAGATAAAGAAATTCAAGAAGAAAGAGAAGCTGGCATTAGACAATGAAATCAAGCGGATCATTGAAAATCCCTCCGTCGGTTCTGAAAAGAGAGGAGATTTGCGAGGCATTTTTGTGCACAAATTCCAAATCGCCAATATATTATTTCTTATGTCATATCGATTTGTTGGGGAAGATATCGAGCTTATCACAATTGGTCCGCACGAAAATTATTATCGAGACTTGAAGACATATTTAAAAAAAAGATGATGGGCGAACGATAGCAGAGACGCTTGCCCCGGCTTGGTAGGAAGGAAAAGATGAAAGAAGACAGAGATATCGAAAAGACGTATGCAAAAACAGAGTTTATCGCAAAACTGAGACGCCTGGCCGATTCGCTTGAAAGCGGGAGGAAGTTTGAAATTCAGCTTGCCGGCGAAAGAATCTACGTGCCCGCGAGGGCGGAATTCAGCATTGAGCATGAGAGAGAAGGGCCTGAAGAGGAAATTGAGTTTCAAATTAAGTGGCGTAACGAATAATCATCCACACTGCAATCATGCCGCAAAACGTTGGCTGAAAGAGAAAGGAGCCGACTTTTGTCTTTTCCTGTTGCCCGGCGAACTTAAATTCCTTCCCGTTTTCCAGAGCAGTTTGAGAAGAAATTCAAAATTTCCCCACCGCCTTCCCCTCCTTCATCTGCTGAAACCTGTTACCAAGCAGTAACACTCTCATCTTCCCGTATGCTACCACACGGTAACATCGGCGATTTGCCCGGCTATATATCTCATTGAAATAAAAGATGAAAAGAATATGGCACACCAATTGCTTTTGAAAGAAGACAAAGGGAAAGCAACATGCCATTCAACAAAATGATACGACGATCAGGAGGTGCATCAATGGGGAACAGGAAGAGGAAGGGGATCGTCATGTCCGGTCTGGCCGTCCTCGGGGTAGGCTTTTTTGCTGCGGTTTTCATGGTGCTGGGGCCGCCCCGGCTCCTGGCGAAATCGGAAGCTCCAGCCTTCTGCGCGGGCTGCCATGTCATGGAGGCGGAGTATGATGCCTGGTCCCACGCCGGGGCCCACCGCCGTGAGATGTGCGTGGACTGCCATCTGCCGAACCAGAACAAGACCATCCATTATATCTGGAAAAGCATCGACGGCATGAAGGACACCGTGGCCTTTTACTCCGGCCGGGTGCCCGAGCGGATCAACATCAGCAGCCACGGTCAGGAGGTGGTGCAGCGCAACTGTATCCGCTGCCACGAGAGCACCGTTGCCCACATCGACAAGGAACGCCTCTGCTGGCAATGCCATCGCCGGGTTGCCCATCGCGGAAGCGGCCAGATGCTGACACTGTAAAAAACGTATAAAGATAGAAGGAGAAGAACATGAAAAAGAAAATATTATTGCCCCTGGTACTGCTGGCTGCCGCCGGTGTGCTGATGTCCGGCTGCAATGCTCCGGAAAAGGTGGTGGCGGTCAAGCCCGTGAAGATTGCCGCAGGTGAGATCGACCCCGGCGAATGGGGCAAGGCCTATCCCATCCATTACGATCTGTGGAAACAGACCGAAGAGCCCACCGAACCGGGCAAGAGCAAGTACAAACGCGGTTTTGACGCGGACGGCATCACCTATGACAAGCTCTCCGAGTTTCCGTTCATGGCCCTGCTCTTCAATGGCTGGGGTTTCGGCGTCGAATACAATGAACCGCGCGGCCACGCCTACATGCTGAAGGATCAGGTGGGTATCGACCCGTCCCGCGTCGCTGCGGGCGGCGTCTGTCTGACCTGCAAGACGCCCTATGCCCCCAAGCTGGAAAAGGAAAAAGGATTTGACTACTACAGCAAGCCCTGGGCCGAGGTGCGGGCCATGATCCCCGAAAAACACCAGGATCTCGGCGTGGCCTGCATCGACTGCCATGACAGCGAGAGCATGTCCCTCAAGCTTTCCCGCGAGTTCACCCTGGGCAAGGCGCTGGATGCCATCAAGGTCGACCGGACCAAAATCACCCATCAGGATATGCGCACCCTGGTCTGCGCCCAGTGCCATGTGACATACAGCATCAATAAGGATGAGAACAAGAAGTCGGTGGGCGTCTACTTCCCGTGGCAGGGAAGCAGCTGGGGCGACATCTCGGTGGAAAACATCATCAAGCAGATCCGCAGCGACAAATCGGTGGGCGAATGGGTGCAGAAGGTTACCGGTTACAAGATGCCCTTCATGCGCCATCCTGAATTCGAGTTTTTCTCCCGCAACAGCGTGCACTGGATGGCCGGGGTCGCCTGCGCCGACTGCCATATGCCCTACACCAAGGTGGGGGCTAACAAAGTTTCCAACCATCGGGTGGCCAGTCCGCTGAAAAACGACCTGAAGGCCTGCCAGCAGTGCCACACGGAGACCCCGGAATGGCTCCGCAATCAGGTCATCGCTATTCAGGATCGCACCGCATCCATGATGATCCGCGCGGGTTACGCCACCGCCACGGCGGCCAAGCTCATCGAAAAGGTGCACGCCGTGCAGGCGGCAGGCAAGGAGATCGACCAGAAGCTCTACGAGCAGGCCAAGGATTTCTATATGGAGGCCTTTTTACGCAGCCTCTATATCGGGGCTGAGAACTCGATGGGCTTCCACAATCCCACCGAGGCGATGCGCATCCTCGGCGACTCCACCGCCTTTGCCATGAAGGCGGAAGGGCTGCTGCGCCAGGCCCTCACCAAGGCGGGCGAGGAGGTGCCGATGACCGTGAATCTCGAACTCGACAAGTACCTCAACGAACGCGGTAAGAAAAAACTCATGCAGCAGAAGGGCATGGAGTTCAAGGACCCCTTCGGCGTGCAGGATAGGCTGGTGGATGTGCAACTGATCAGCAACTAAGACCAGAGCAAGTAAACCGGCCCCGACCTGCCAGCCCGGCAGGCCGGGGTTTTTTTTGTTTCTCGCTCCTCGTGTTCCCTCCCGGCCCGAACTCACATCCCTTGCCGGAAACCCTCGAAACACCAGCGAACCGCCTCCCGGTCATTGTGGCTCACCCCGGCGGCAAGATGCCATAATCCCCCTGGCTCTGGCACCGGCACGCAGAAAAAACCGCTGTTCGTGAATATCGTTTGGCAAATCTTTTTTTTAAATGTGATAATTATTGTGAAGGTAAATAATTGAGGCGCATACCTATCAAAACGGGATTCAAAGAAGGTGGGGGATGAGTGATTACCGACTTGCCGATCTGCTTGATCTGGGCATCATCCAGAAGATGGCTGATGCCCATTACCGGGCCGCAGGGATGCCCATCGGCATCATTGATGCCGTAGACGGTTCAGTCCTCGTCGGGTCCGGCTGGCAGGATATCTGCGTCAAATTCCACCGCGCCAATCAGATGTCGCTCGAGCGCTGCCGGGAAAGTGACAGCTACATTAAGGACCGCCTGGTCCAGGGCGAGGCCTGCCGCTACAAATGCAAAAACGGCCTCTGGGATATCGGCGTACCCATTGTGGTGGCCGGCAGTCATTTGGCCACCCTGTTTCTGGGACAATTTTTTTATGAAGGAGAGGCCCCTGATCGGGCGTTCTTCACCCAGTTGGCCCATCAATTTGGTTTTAATGTAAACGACTACCTGGCGGCCCTTGATCGGGTGCCGGTCTTCAGCCGGGAAAAGGTCGATTACATCCTGGAATATGACAAGGCCCTGGTGGATTTTATCGCTGATCTTGCCGAGCACGCGCTTTTTAAAATCAAAGCGGACGGAAAAATCCGTCAAAGTGAGCGGAAATTTCATGCCGTTTTTGATCAGGCCTATCAGTTCATCGGCTTGCTGTCCATCGACGGCAGAATGCTGGAGGCAAATAGAACCGCCCTGGCATTTGGTGGAGCCGGAGAGGCGGATGTCATTGGCAGGCCCTTTTGGGAAACTCCCTGGTGGGCCCATTCCCAGGAACTGCAGGAAAAAATACGTCTGGCGGTGCAGGAGGCTGCTAAGGGTGCGCTGGTTCAATTTGAAGCATTCCATCCCGTAGCCGACGGGAATCTCCACTATGTGGACTTCTCTCTCAAGCCGGTAAAGGATGAGGCCGGCAGGGTGACTATGCTGATGCTGGAAGGTCGTGACATCACCGAGCGCAAGCAGGTGGCCGAGGAAATCAAGCGGCAGGCCGAATTCCTCCAGGTCCTGATCGACGCCATGCCATATGCGGTCTTCTACAAGGATCGTCAGGGCCGCTATCTCGGCTGCAATCGCGCCTTTGAAAGGTTATACGGGATTTCGAGAGAGCAGATGGCCGGCAAGACGGTACACGAGATTGCCCCGCAGGAACTTGCTGATGTGTACCACCGAGCCGACGAGGCGCTTTTCAACCATCCGGGGATACAGACCTACGAGGGATGTATTCACTCTGGAGACGGGGGGCGGCACGATGTCATCTTCCACAAAGCCACCTTTACCGGGCCGGACGGAGCGCTTGCCGGACTGGTCGGCGCGGCAGTCGACATCACCGAGCGCAAACAGGCGGAGAGAGCCTTGCAGGAGAGCGAGGCCAAGCTGCGCAGCATTCTGGACAACATCGGCATCGGCGTGTCCCTCATCAGTCCTGGAATGGAGATTCTTGAGTTGAACCGGCGGATGCGCCAGTGGTTTCCCGACGTCGAGCCGAGGCAGCATCCCATCTGTTACCAGGCCTTCAATAACCCGCCGCGGGAGGAGGTATGCGACTACTGTCCCACCTGCAAGACCCTGCAGGATGGACTGGTCCATGAAGCCACGACACAAACACCCCAGCCGGGAGGCACACGCAATTACCGCGTCGTTTCTTCTCCTATCCTCAACCGGTCGGGCAAGGTTACGGGGGCGATCGAGATGGTGGAGGACATCACCGAAAAACTCTCCCTGGAGTCCCAGCTGCGCCAGGCCCAGAAAATGGAGTCCGTCGGTCGCCTGGCCGGCGGTGTGGCCCATGACTTCAACAACATGCTGGGGGTGATCATCGGTCATGCGGAACTGGCCCTGGACCAGCTGGAACCGACCCAACCCCTCTTCACATCCATGCAGGAGATACTGCAGGCCGCCCTTCGTTCCGCTGCCCTGACTCGGCAACTGCTGGCCTTTGCCCGCAAGCAGGCCGTCGCTCCCAAGGTGCTTGACCTGAACGAAACCGTGGAAGGGATGCTCAAGATGCTGCGGAGGTTGATCGGCGAGGACATCAATCTTGTTTGGCTGCCGGACTCTGACCTGTGGCCGGTCAAAATGGATCCCTCCCAGATTGACCAGATCCTGGCCAACCTGTGCGTCAATGCCCGCGATGCCATCACGGGCGTGGGCAAGATCACCATCGAAACGCAGACAGTGGCCTTTGATGAAGCCTACTGCGCTGAACACCCTGGATTTATCCCAGGGGATTTTGTCCTGCTGGCTTTTAGTGACGACGGGCATGGGATGGGTAAGGAAACCCTGGGCAAGATTTTCGAGCCCTTTTTCACCACCAAGGGGGTAGGTCAAGGCACTGGGCTCGGGCTGGCCACGGTTTATGGCGTTGTCAAGCAGAACAACGGCTTCATCAACGTCTACAGCGAACCGGGACAAGGCTCGACCTTTAAGATCTACCTGCCCCGGCATGCGGTCAGAACCGGGCAGATGCGCCAGGAAAGCCAGGCTGCACCTGACGCGCAGGGTGACGAAACCATTCTGCTGGTGGAAGACGAGGCCGCGATCCTGAGAATTGCCCGGCTCATGCTGGAGACTTTGGGGTATCGGGTGCTGGCCGCCTCGACTCCGGGCGACGCCATCCGTCTTGCCAAAGAGCACGCCGGAGAGATCCATCTGCTCCTGACCGACGTGGTCATGCCCGAGATGAACGGCCAGGACCTGGCGAAACAACTCATCTCTCTTTGCCCTGAACTCAGGAGTTTGTTCATGTCCGGCTATACGGGCAATGTCATAGCTCACCATGGCGTACTGGACGAGAGTATCAATTTCATTCAAAAACCATTTTCCATGCAGGCCCTGGCCGTCAAGGTGCGCGAGGCGCTGGGGCGCAAATGAGGAAAGCAAAAAAAAGAATTTACATCCCTTGGCGGAAACCCTCGAAGCACCAGCGGACCGCCTCCCGGTCATTGCCGCTCACCCCGGCCCGGTTCATTTCCTGTTCCCAGCCCTGGACTGCCTCCTGTACCTGATCGATAATTTCCAGGGCCTGCTCCCTGCTCAGGCTGAACCGCTGGCACTGGCTGAGAAGATTGGCCATGGTTGCCGCCGAGCCCTGGTCGCCCACCTGCAGGGACAGATGAAAGGCGTCCTGCGGTCTCCGGCCGGAGGGGACAGGCACGATATCGTAAGCCGGTGACAGCCGCCACGCTCCGTTGAAGAGAAAGCCGTGATTTCTCAGGTGGTCATCCTCGTTTCTGACGAACATGTTAAAGGCCATGCGCCGGAAGAGTTCGTGGTGGTCCTCCCGGACCTGGCTGACGAATTTGCGCATCCGGGTGGCGATGTCCGGGTACGAACCCCGTTCCAGTTCGTCGATATCGAGGTTGCTCAGGGCAAAGGCGCTCATAAAGGGCAGCCGGCGGCCGTCCTGCCGGTCAAATCTTTTGATCAGAAAGACGGGGCGGCCGGCCACTGACGCAAGGCGGAATTCCGGCACCCTGATTCCCGCCCTGGCGGCCAGGGTCATGGTGGCGTATTCGATGCCCGGATAGTGGACCGCAGTCTTGGAGCTGGTAAATTTGGCAATCCACTCCTCGCGGTCGATCACCACCGTGCACTTGGGCTGGGCGCCGCCCAGGGAGGTTCCCTGCCGGAGCAGGTGCAGGACCTCGGGGGGCAGCTCCCGGTCCTCCATGGCCTGGTCGATGACTTTAGCCACCTCGGCAAGCTCCGGCAAGGTGACGGGCTTGTCCCGGCGGGCGGTTGCTTTCTCCGGGGTCTTGCCAAAGGAAAGCGCGCCCACCGCATTGACGGAAAGCAGGTCGATGAGTTCAAAATCCTGCTGGGTGCCGAAGGGGACGCCCAGCTGTTTGGCCAGAATGAATCGGCCCCAGCTGTCCGGCAGCACATCCCGCAGGATACCGAAGATGCCGCCGTTCTTGCGGGTCACGTATTTTTCCGCGGTCAGCGGCAGATTGACCGGGTCGATGGCAATGGCATTGGGCCGCTTCGCATAGCGCAGCCCGTACTGGAAGGTGCCGACGCCAAGATCCACATCGAGAGTGAAAAGTCCCGCCGGCACCGGTTTGCCTTCCCTTGGCAGCTCGATGAACACGAATCGCTCAAATTCCCTAGAAGTCAAGGCGTTTCTCTTTCTTCAGGCGGACCCGCTGCGGCAGCCGCTGTTTTTCCAGGGCCAGGCCGATGCGGTCGTCCTCCGGCTCGGCAAAGCGCAGGGTATCATCGAGCTGGTAGACCTCCAGGGCGGCAAGATAGGTCTCGAACCGCACCGCCGGATCACCGGCCTCCATCCGGCGGACCGAGGAGAGCGAGGCTCCCATCATCTCCGCCGCCTGTTTCACCGTCTTCTTCCGCCTTTTGCGGGCAATCCGCAGATTTTTGCCGATCCGTTGGATTCTGTTTTGCATTTCAGGAGATAGCATTTCTGAATAATTTGTTCATATTTGAATGTTTAAATGCATATAAGTATTCTTATGTGAACATATTAATCCGCAAAGCAGAACAAAGTAAATACATTTTTTAAAAACATATTGCGGTTGGGCAAGGCCCCCTTGACGCATTCACTCTTGGTTTCCCGCTCTTTCCCGTCTGGGTGCAGCTGTCCCTGGTGCGACAAAATGCCGCAGTGTGTTCTCCTGGTTTTTGTGCAAGAATACCTGGGTGACAGATGCCGTTGTCTTACATCCCGCTGTTCACCGGAAAAGAAAAGCTTCTTTTCACTCGGGGTGCCTGGCGAATGATCCTCTCCCGCAGCCTATCTTTGGTCTGCGTGCCGTAAATACGGCGATCCTATTTTTCTATGATTACTTGCATGATTTTTTTGGTAAAGTAGAAATCCTGCCTAATGTATGATTTAAATTTTTTTTGAAATTCTAATATTATACAAAATAATAGTGAGTTAGGCTATTTATTATAAATAAATAAAAAATTTATCAGCAGGTAAATTTTAGAATTTAATAAAATCCTAACAAAAAAGTAATTGCATATTTTGTTGCAGGTAAGTTATGATTACCAACTGGAACATCAGAGAGAATGCCGGGGTTTATTGGGCCGCGGCAAGAGCAATCACCAAATTTCAAATGGAGGTAAATGATGAAAAAGAAGTTGATCGGCAGGGCGTTACTGGCAGGGGCAATATTCATGGCGACAGTATCCACGGCCTCAGCCATGACGGCAAAGGAGCAATTGGGTCATATGCTCTATTCCGATAAATACCTGTCCAAGAACCACAACCAATCCTGCATGAGCTGCCACCATCCAACAGCCGGCTGGGCCGATCCGGTAGATGCCGCAATGCCGGATTACTATTCAGTTTCCTTTGGCTCTGATCGGAGTCTGAATGGCTGCCGTAATGCCCCGCCCTCAGGCTACGCCGCCTTCAGCCCGATTTTTGACCCCGATCTGCTGGTTGGCGGTCAGTTCTGGGACGGCCGGGCGGATACCCTGATGGATCAGGCCAAAGGCCCCTTTTTAAATCCGGTGGAGATGGGCAATGCTGATGAAGCAGCGGTTATCGCTGCCATTGCCGACGGGTCGAATCCGAGAACCGAACTTTACTGCCGTCTATTCAAGAAGGCGTATGGCGTTGACCTGCGCAATATTTATAATGACCCCGCCTGGACTGCGACTCTGTACGACATGGTGGCCGAGGCCATCGGCACCTTTGAGCAGACCCAGCGGTTCACCCGCTTCACCTCCAAGTATGATTATTACCTGGCGGGTATGGCTACCCTGAGCGCTCAGGAAAAGGACGGGCGCGATCTTTTTGAGGGAAAAGCCGGTTGCAACGCCTGCCATCCCAGCGCAGCTCAGGATAATGGCGACGGAACCATCACCCCGCCGCTTTTTACCGATTTCACCTATGACAACCTCGGCGTGCCGGTAAATCATAACTGGATGATGGAGAGGGCTGACTGTAATATTAATCCTGATTTAGGCCTGGGCGGCCGATTGGGTGACTCAAACGAAGATGGCAAATTCAAGGTTTCCAGCCTGAGAAATATCGAAATGTCCGCCCCGTACTCCCATAATGGCTATTTTGCCACCCTGGAAGATATTGTCCATTTCTACAATACCCGCGATGATGGAACCTGGCCAGCACCGGAAGTGGCAGCTAATGTCAATATGGTTGAGCTGGGCAGTCTCGGTCTGACTGCCGAGGAAGAGGCTGCCCTGGTCGCTTTTCTGCAGACCCTGACCGACGGGTTTGGGGATAGGATGCCGGCTAATTTTGTGTTGCCGCCCGTTACTCCGCTAAACTAAATCGTTCAGATAGACGCAAAACCTTTTGCTCCAGCCTGGAGCGGGGTTGTAAAAAAAAGAGCCGGGCGTCCGAGAAATCGGGCGCCCGGCTCTTGGCGTTTGCGCGGCAGGATGCGGGCTTTTTTATAGTGCTTTCTTGGCCGGAACCATTTCAGCGGCGCCGGTGAATTTTGCCGGCAGGGGCAGGACCAGGCGGGTGCCGCTCACCGGATTTTCATCAACGAGCAGGCGGCAGCCGTAGCTTGCCTCCAGCAGTTTTTCCTCCAGCACCTGGCCGGGGTTACCGGTGGCCACCACCCGGCCGTTCTTCAGCAGCAGCAGCCGGTCGGCATACATGGCGGCCAGGTTGATGTCATGGGAAACCATGCAGATGGCGATCTTTCTTTCCCGGCGCAGGGTTTCCAGCAGATCCATGATGCGGATCTGGTGTGCCAGGTCAAGGGCCGCGGTGGGTTCGTCCAGAAAGAGGATAGCCGGCTGCTGGCAGATGGCCCGGGCAATGATGACCCGCTGCCTCTCGCCGCCGGAGAGCTGGTCCAGGGTACGGTCGGCCAGCTGGGCGGTGTCGGTGGCCTGCATGGCCTCCAGCGCGATGCGGTAATCCTCCTCCTGTTCCATGCCGAGCAGGCCCAGATGAGGCGACCGGCCCATGAGCACCGTGTCCGCCACCCTGAAGGGGAAATTGCTTTCCATGCCCTGGGGCACCAGGGCGGCCAGCCGGGCCAGTTCCCGTCTGGAGTAGTCGGCCTGGGGGCGGCCGAACAGATTGATGCTGCCCGCGTTGATTTTTTCCGTGGCGGTCAGGGCCTTGAGCAGGGTGGATTTGCCCGCCCCGTTGGGGCCGATGATAATAAAAAATTCCTCGCGGCTGATCGTCAGCGAAAGGTTGTCCAACACCTGCTTGCCGCCATAGGACAGGCTGATGCGGTCAGCGGAAACGGCCTTCATGGCCGGGACCTCCACAGCAGAAAGATAAAGAGCGGGGCGCCGATCATGGCGGTGATGATACCCACCGGCAGCTCCCCGCTGGTGGACAGGATTCGGGCCAGCAGATCGCAGAAAACGAGATAGGAGGCCCCGCCGAGCAGGCTGGCCGGCACCAGCAGCCGGTGGTCCGGGCCGATGGTCAGCCGCAGAATGTGGGGAATGACCAGACCGACAAAACCCACCAGGCCGGACAGGCAGACCACCAGGCTCACCATGAGGGTGGCGGTGAGGAGCAGGATAAGCGAAATCTTGCGCACGTTGACCCCCAGGGAGGCCGCGGTTTCCCGGCCGGTGAGCAGGACATTCATGGGCCGGGCCAGGATGAAAATGACCAGATAGCAGGGCAGCATCAGGGCGAAAAGCGGCAGCCTTGCCGCCTCGGCCATGGAAAGATCGCCCATCAGCCAGAAGAGGATGTGGTGCAGCTGGCTGCTCTGGGACATGGAGATGAGAAACATGATCACCGCCCCGGCAAAGGCGTTCATCATCACCCCGGCCAGCAGCAGGGAATCCTTGCGACCGGCCTGGGGGCCTGAGGCCAGCAGCATGACGATGGCCAGGGTGGCCATGCTGCCGGCAAAGGCGCTGATGGTGACGCCGGGGAAAAAGGAAATGCCGAGCAGCATGGCGGTGATGGCGCCCACCGCCGCCCCGCCGGAGATGCCGAGGATATACGGTTCCGCCAGGGGGTTGCGCAGCAGCACCTGAAAGACCAGGCCCCCCAGGGACAGGGTGGCGCCCGCCATGGCGGCCAGCAGCACCCTGGGCAGGCGGATTTTCCAGATAATGGTGTGCTGGGTGCTGTCCGGTTGCATCAGATTGCGCAGCACATCGAGCACGTCCAGGGGATTCCGGCTGGACGAACCCATGGCAGCGCCGAGCAGCAGGGCCGCGGCCAGCAGCAGGCCGAGCAGCAGGCAGATCAGGGTCAGCCGTGGGCCGATGCGGGTGAAGGTTTGGTCCATAAATAAGTTTTACGTTGCAAGCCGGGACCTGCCGGTCAGGGGAAAATGATATTCACCAGCAGCTCCAGCCCGTCGGCCAGTCTGGGGGTGGGCCGGTCAAAGAGATCGGCCTTGACCACATACAGCCGGTTGTTGCGCACCGCCGGCACCTCGGGCCACCTGCGCCACGCCGCCTTCAACTCTTCCTCGCTGTAACCGCCGGCCATGGAGGCGATGATGACCACCTCCGGCTGCATGAGCAGAACGTCCTCCCATGAGTAGCGGGGATAGGCCGTGGGGCCTGCCGCCAGGTTGACGCCGCCGGCCTGGGTGATCAGCTGGTCGATGAAGGTGTTTGATCCGGCCGAGACCAGGGGCGAGGCGTCGATCTGGAAGAAAACCCTGGGCCTGTTTGCGGCCTGGGCGACCCGCGCTGTGGCGGCAGTGATTTTGCTCTGCATCTGCCGGACAATGACCCGGGCCTGTTCTTCGTTATCCAGCACCTTGCCCAGCAGCATAATCGATTCCATGATCTCTGCAAGGTTTCTCGGGTCAATGGCGTAGACCGGGATGCCGAGTTCGGTGATTTTGTCGATGATATGCCTGGGGTTGCCGTCCCGCGCCGCCAGGCAGAGGTCGGGTTTAAGACTGATGATCTTTTCCAGATCCGGATGGACGTAGGAGCCGACCTTGGGCAGCTCCGCCGCCGCCGGCGGCTCATTGCTGTATAGGGTCACCCCCTTGACGCGGCTGCCGGCCCCCAGGGCAAAGACGATTTCCGTGATGCTTGGCATGAGGGAGACGATGCGTTGCGGCGGGGCCGGGATGTCCACCCGGCGGCCCACCTGGTCGACAAAGATCTCCGCCCGGCCCTGTCCGGCAAAAAGCGTCATGGCCAGCAGGATGGCGGCAAGGGCCGGCAGGCAGACGCGGCAGAGGCATGACCAGGCGGCCCGTTGGGGGGGGGGTGTCGTTTTCATCAGGGTCTATTCCTGCAGGGCAAAGCGGATGGGGACGCGCACCCACATGTCAATGGTTTGCTCGCCCCGCCTGCCCGGCGTAAAGAGCCAGTTTTCCACCGCCGCGACGGCGGCCCGGTCCAGCAGCTCATGGCCGCTGGTGGCGGCCAGCCGCACCTGATTCACCCCGCCGCGGCGGTTGACCAGCACGTCAAGCTGCACCACGCCTTCCAGGCCCCGCCGGCGGGCCAGCGCCGGGTAGCCGGGGGGCGGGTTCTGCCGGTAAAGGGGGGCGGCCGCAATTTCCGGCTGCCCGGCCCCGCCCGGCGGGCCTGCCGCGGGCAGGGCGGCCAGGCAGGTTGCCGCGCTCTGCGCCTCCTCACCACTTGGTGGCCGGCCAGGCTCCGGCTGCCCGGCGGTCTGGACCTGCCCGGTGGCCATTGTCTCGGCGGCCACGGCCGGCTGCTCTTCTTCGGCCTTTTGGGGCGGAACGTCCTTGGGCGGGCTGCTGGGCCGGACAGTCGGCTTGGCCTTGGGTTTGGCTTTCTGTATGATGCGGGCCGGCGGTTTGCTGATTGCCGTTGCCTGCTGCCTTTGCGGGGCCGCCTCCAGGGGGGGCGCCTGCAGATCAATGGAAATGACCTGGGGCAAGGGCTGGGGCGGCAGCTCTCCCTGGCTGTCGAATTTCACCAGCATCAGGGCGCCATGCAGCGTCAGCGAAAGGGTTCCGGCCAGCAAAAGACTTTTCATCTGCTATTTCCCGTACCGTTTAAGCATGATATCTTTCTGACATCTCAGGCAATGCAAGCGGCGGTAAGGGCCGGGTTGCCGCCAACCCGGCCCTTACCGCGGTTAATAGTTATAGGTTAACGTGACAAAGAGCATCCTGCCGGGCATGGGATAGCCCTTGACATAGGCATAGTCTTTGTCAAACAGGTTGGTGACGTCACCGCTCAGGGTGAAGGAGCCGTTCTGCTGAAAATCAAGGATTTTTTTGCTGATTGACAGATCGGCCACGGTAAAGCCGCCAAAGGATCTGATCGGGGCCGGGAAGGCGCCCGACTCCCAGTCTTCGATGGTCTGCTCACCGGTATAGGCGAAGTTCAGCCGGGCGGAAAAACCCTGATAGTCGCTGGCGTAAATACCGTAGGCGGCGTTCCAGTCGCTCACGTATTTGAGGTCCTCAGCATTGTCCAGGTCCTCCAAGCGGTCAAGATAGGTCAGGTTGACGTAGGGCCTGAGCTCGAATGGCCAGCCGAAGCGGGCGCCGAGGTCCCAGGCGAGTTCTCCTTCAAAGCCCGCGATCTCCGCCTTGCCGACATTTTCCCAGGTCTGGTCAAAGCCCGCGGCCACGCTTTCAATTTTGTCCTTGTAACGGGTGTAGAAATAGGCCAGGCCGGCGGACAGGCCGTTTTCGGCATAGTTGATGCCGGCTTCGTAGGTGCGGCTTGATTCGGGATCAAGATCAGGATTGCCCACATAATGGAGGCCGAAGTCGGAGTAGAAATCCGCCGCCAGCTCGTCGGCGCCGGGCATGATGAAGGCCTCGCCGTAATGGGCCCGCAGTTTCAGCGCATCGGTCAGCAGATACACCAGGCCTGCGCTGGCCACCACATTGCTGTCGTCTTCACTCCGGCCGGCCGGCTCCACCACCTCCAGATCATAGGCGTCATAACGCAGGCCGCCGTCAACAATGAGCCGCTGCTCCATGAATTTCATCCTGGCCAGCAGGAAGGAGGCGTAATTCTCGGAGTCCGTTTCCGCCGGGTCGGCGCTGCTGGTTGATTCATAGTCCAGCCAGTCGAGCCCTGCGGTCAGCCTGACCGTGCCCAGTTCCATGCTGGCCTGGGCCTGGGCGCCGCTGATATCCGTCTTGTTGCCGTACGGGATGCCGTCGTCCCAGCCGCTGGCATTGCTGGCCGTGGGATCAAACCAGGTGTCCTCGTCCTTGCCGGTGAAGTAGTGCACCTGCCAGGTAAAGAACTCGTCGGCGCTGGCGCCGTCATAGATGAGGTCCAGGGAATGGTTGGCCGAGTCCTTGCTGTTGTCCAGGTCATTGGCGCTCAGATAGCCGGGGCTGCCGATCTCGTCGCCGTAATAGCGGGTGAAGATGGCGCCGAGGCGGTGGCGTTCGAGAAAGCGGTAGCCGGCATTGATGGAGTAATGATCGATATGATTATAGCCGGTGTTATAAAACCGGTCCCCGGCGCCCGTGTCATAATCATCCATGCCGGCGCGGGAAAAACCCCCGGAAAAATCAAAACCATGCTGTTCTCCCGCCACCAGCACCCCGCTTTCGTTGTAGCCGTAGCTGCCGATCTTGCCGGACACCGCAGCCGACGGGGCGCCTTCGCCCTGGCGGGTGATGACATTGATGACGCCCCCCATGGCCGCTGAACCATACTGCACCGCACCGGGGCCGCGGATGACCTCAATGCGCTCCACGTTGTCCGTCATGATCTTGGCCAGGTTGCCGGTGCCGGCGCGGCGGCCGTTGAGCAGGACCAGCACATGGGCCTTCAAGTCATTGCCGTAGGGCGCGGTCTTGAAGCCGCGGATGTTCAGCGAGGTCAGTTCACCGGGGTAGCGGCTGACCGACCCCAGCCCTTTTTGCGTCAGCAGTTCCCCCACGTCGCGGGCCGGCGAGGCGGCAATTTCCTCCGGGCCGATCACCATGACGTCGGCGCTTACCTCCCGGACGGACTCGCCGACCCGGGCGGCGGTGACCACCACCTCATCCAGGGCCGCCGTGGCCGGGGCCTCGCTGTTTTCCGCAGCCAGGGACAGCCCCGGCACGGCCATGGTCAAGAAGAGCAGGGTTGAAATTTTTTCTTTGGCCATGCCGATCACCCCTGCTCTGCTCTGTTATGGGTGAGGCGCCCGTTGCCGCCGTGCAGACAGCCGCGCATGGCGAGCTGGAAAGAATCCCAGTCCTTGATGAGAAAAAGCGTGATTTTGCAGAAAGATTGCTCTCTGGTGGCCATTGTATCCTCCTTGCCTGGTTTGGGTTTTGCCAGCCCGGGGGATCTTTGCCGCATGACAAAAAAAATCCCCGGACCAATAAAATTGATCCGGGGATTCCCTGTTTTGTCCTCAGATACACATCGCTGCTCCTTGTCCGCGGAAGCAGGCCAATATTTTTTGCAGGCAGGTTTTCTGACTTCCGGATTGCTCTAATGTCCGCGTCTTCCCAGCCCGGTTCCGCAGAGAAAAAATTCCCTGCGGATAGCAAAAGGCCAGTGACATACTGCGGTTTTCGTCCCCGGTTACAGCGGCGGGCCCGTCCCTGATTCTCACAGGGGTTCCCTATTAAGCTCGGTTAAGAGCGCCTGAAAATTAGTCTATAAATAATGGCAAAAAAACAGGAAGTCAAGGGAAAGGTGATGACAGGAATTCCATGGTTGAGGCGCCATTTCCGGTGGACCCCAAAAAGGTGAAGGCGAATTTCCAGGACGACCATCTGCACATCACGGTGCAGCCGTAGGCGGGTTGTATCCGCCTCGTGGCGGAGAGTGCATTCTCCGGCACGAGGCGGCGGTTTTCTTACTGATTCCAGAGAACGTCGCCGTCCTCATCTCGCAGGACGATGGTCTGGCAGTTGACCAGGTCCTCATTGTTATCCACATCGCAGATATCCATGCTGTAGGCGACGTACCTTTCTTCACAGTCGCGATAATCCGCCGCAACCGTCACGTAATCGCCCACCGCAGGATAAGCGACGCCGATGATGCCCAGGTCAGCATCAACAACATAATTCTCCCAGTAATCCACTGGCCCCAGCCCATACATGGTCACTGTCTCACCGGTGCATGCAATAAAAGTCTTCGCTTTGGCTCCACTGCCGTTGGCGGCTATGGTGCAGAGCTCCACCTCCATGGACGCACAGTCATCACTCTCCGTACAGAGAGTAACCGCGGTGACAATTCCTGCTATTTCTTCCATCACTATTTCGGGTTCAGCCAAGGCTGTCTGCGCGGTAAGAAAGCCCGACACCACAGCTGAAATCACCAGCAACCCTTTAACCGTTTTTTTCATGCTACCTCCTTTTCGTGTTCAGTGTGTTTAAAATAACCAGGCAACGGAAGTTTTTGCTTTTTCCCCACCCGGCCTCGGATGACCGATGCCGTCATTGTCTGCGGATATTTGCTGAGCTGCTGAAAATGCCGGCAGCGGAACTGCTGAACTAACCGTTGGCGTGCTCACTATGACAGAGGTGATATTACCGCTGTCTTACAGAAATGAATTTATTGAAAAAATATTTGCGGCAACTCCGGTGTGGCATGCCGCTCATGCCTGCTGCCGCATTTGCCAAGACGTACCCGGCGGTCCGGCAAAGCGGAACGTCTGCGCCGGCGCACCCGCGGCCGGCGGGCCGTAGTCGGCCGAATCAATTAATTTTTTTTTGCTGCGGTTAATTGCCGCGACAGGGGGTTTTCCTTTGATTTTCGTTTGACAGGCTTGTATCCCTGTGTTCAGATAAAAGGATAAAAACGTCGGCGCACAATGAGAAAATCCTTAACATTGACCGGGTATTGCCATGAAAATCGTCATAGTCGGAGCAGGTGCCTTGGGAAGGCTGTCCGGGGCATTACTCGCCCAGGGCGGCGAGGATGTCAATTTCGTGGAACTGGACCGGGAGGTGGTGGCCGCCATCAACGGCAAGGGTGTCGGGGTCACCGGCCATGATGCGGCACCGGAGGAGATTACGTATTTTCCGGCCCGGGCCACGGTGAGCGGCCGTGACATCCAGGGGTGCGACCTGGTGCTCATGACGGTCAAATCCTATCATCTTTACGAGGCTGTGCTGGGTGTCGCCCATCTGGTCGGCGATGCCTCGCCGGTGGTCTGTCTGCTCAATGGTCTTGGCCATATTGAGGTCATGGAAAGGGTGGTTGACCGCAAAAATATCATCACCGGGTTCACCAATATGGCGGCCACGGCCTTCGGACCCGGCCTGGTGGTAAACGACGGCATCGGCAAGACCAAGATCGGCGAACACGACGGCACCTTGAGCGCCCGGCTGCTGCAAATCAGCGACATGCTGAATAAGTGTTCCATTGAAACCGAGCCGGTGCACGACATCATGAGCCGGCTGTGGTGCAAGGTGATTGTCCACGCCGCCATCAATTCCGTCTCCGCGGTGGTGCGCGAGCGCAACGGTCATCTCATCGAGTGCATGGAGTCGGTTTCCCTGCTCAAAAGGCTCATTGACGAGGGCGAGGAAATCGCCGAGGCCTGCGGCGTGGTCCTCGGCTCCACCGATCTCTATGAGATGCTGATGGCCTCCTGCCGCCGGACCTTTAATCACATTTCCCCCATGCTGCAGGACATCATCAACCGCAGAAGAACCGAGGTTGATGCCCTAAACGGCATCCTTTACCGCTATGGCAGAAGAAACGGGGTCGAAGCGGGGACCCATCTGACCATGTTTGAGCTGATTAAAAGCGTGGAAAAGAGCTACAGTATGCTGGAAGAAAAGGAAGAGAGATTCTGAAAAAACTGGGTGAACCAATGGCAGACTGGCATAAGATTCTGGTGGCGGTGGATGACAGCAGCCTCTCCGAGCGGGTCCTGAACTATGTGGGGGAGGTGGTCGGTTCAATTGACAGGGCGAAGATCTGCCTGCTGCATGTTTACCCCGAACCCCCGCCCTATTATTTCACCGAGAAGCATACCCTGCAGGAATACCAGCAGGAAAAGGAGGCCGCGGCCCGGCAGGTGTTCAACCGGGCCGGCCAGGTGCTGGCAGGTCACGCCATTGCCGCGGCGAGAATCACCACCACCTGTCTGATGGCCACCGGCAAGACCTTCAGTAAAACCATCCTGCAGGTGCAGAAAGACGGGGAGTTCGGCACGGTGGTGCTCGGCAAACGGGGCATTTCCAAGGCGGAGGAGTTTCTGTTCGGCAGTGTTTCCAATGCGGTGATCAGGGAAAGCCATGATTTCACCGTGTGGGTTGTCTCCTGATCCCATTTGGCGCAGGCGAGTCAATGACCAAGACCCTCCGGGATATTCCCGGACATATCGTCGCACTCTACAAGGCCCACCCGGTCTCCGGCTCCATCCGGCGCCAGCCCAGGGTTTTTGGCGATACCTCCAACTTCACCTCCATTGACTACGGCGATATCATCATGGCCGATAACCGCTATTTCCTGGTAACCGGCTATACGGTAGAGGGACGCTTCGGGGTTGATGACCAGCCCAAGCAGTGGGTGCCGAAGGTTGTTGACCTGGAAAGCGGGATCTCGCACATCCTCAAGCTGGTCTTTCATGAGGTGTTTTCCGTTTCCGTGGGCAGTTTCACCATCCCCTGTTACCGCAGCCCGGAAAAAGAGGCGAGAATCCTGGAGCTGACCGAGGACCATCCCCGCTTCATGAAGGGCAAGGCCGTGGAGGATGAGGCGGGCAATCTGGTGCGCATCCTGGACATCATCAGCGGCCGCAGGCTGGATAAGCATATCTATCGCCATGAATGTTCCCATGAGGAGTATTTCGCCGCCTATCTGCCCGGCATCCTGCGGGAATATATCGAGTGCGCCAAGGCCATCAGCTTTCTGCACCAGGCCGGCTTCCGCCATGGCGATATCCGCCGGGATCACATCCTGGTGGAGTATGACACAGGCACCTTCCGCTGGATTGATTTTGACTATGAATTCTACCTGCCGGAGCGGCCCTTTGCCCTGGATCTCTTTGAGCTGGGTAATCTGCTGATGTATCTGGTGGTCAGGGGAAATTATCAGCCCCAGGAAATTGTTGATGACCCCAGGCTCGGCCAGAAGGTGCTGGACACGATTGTCCCGGATGATCTTTCCCTGCTCTCCAGAAACCGGGTGGTCAATCTCAAGAAGCTCTTCCCCTATATCCCGAATGCCATGAACAATATCTTCATGCACTTTTCCCAGGGGGCAAGCGTC